>Ga0209181_10009629_pt1 | contig 12683 bp, 12 predicted proteins | sample MAT05_FD_187208 | JGI IMG/M metagenome (GOLD analysis project Ga0209181, IMG submission 187208) | Freshwater microbial communities from Lake Fryxell liftoff mats and glacier meltwater in Antarctica - MAT-05 (SPAdes) (version 2) | ecosystem: Environmental > Aquatic > Freshwater > Ice > Liftoff... | reverse complement strand
GGATTGATTCGGTTTTTCCATTAATTCGATTTTTCGATTGGGGCGATTGATTCGATTGGGGCGTTTCTGAATCGAATCAATCGAAAAATCGAACCAATCTCACCAATCCAGCCAATCTCCATGACACCTGATTCCTTCTACTGGTACGCCAGCATCGTCATTTTTCTGCCCTGGCTGCTGCTGATTGCGGCGCCGAATTGGCGTTACACCGAACCGATTGCATTCGGAGCGGCCATTATTTTGTTGATTGCTGCAGCGATTTTCACGATTCAATTCCTCACCAGCCCCGAAGAAGGCGGAAATTTGCTTTCGCTGGAAGGTTTCAAAAACTTGTTCCGTAGCAAAGAGATGTTGCTCACGGGATGGCTGAATTATCTTTCGTTCTGCCTTTTGGTGGGCACCTGGCAAACACACGATGCGCGGCAATTGAAGATTGGCCACATCTTTGTGATTCCCAGCCTTTTGCTGACGATGTTGACGGGGCCGGCGGGGTTGTTGGTTTATTTGGTGGTGCGGTTTTTTAAGACTAAGAAGTGGGATTTGCGGTAAGCCAATGTTGATTCACCCTAGATCAAGACCTGGAGGCCGTTACTTCATATTTGATTCCCATCCCCCCCATAAAGTATCATGTCGCCCTGCTGGCCGCTCAATTTTTTCCAATTCCCCCTGCCAAGCGAGAAGTTTAGGCAATAAATTCGCGACCTTTGTACTTTCTTGGACTTTAGACCATTATCAAATAGCCGTTGGAGCATACTTCATAACCCCACAAACCTAGTCTAAAGTCCAACAGTCCAACGTCTAACATCACATTTTACCACTCAATAATTGGATTTCTCCGAATTTGGCCTCCACCCCGACGTACTCGATGGCATCGAGGCCCTTAATTTCAAAACTGCTACCCCGATTCAAGTAAAAGCCATTCCCCTCATTTTGGAGGGAAAGGATGTCATTGGCACTGCCCAAACAGGCACGGGCAAAACCGCTGCTTTTGTACTGCCTATTATGCACATGATCATGGAATCGGGTGAAGCCCACTACACGCAAGCACTGATCATTGTGCCAACCCGGGAATTGGCGATGCAGATCGACCAGGCGATTGAAGCTTATTCTTACTTCGCGGGCATCTCTTCAGTTGCCATTTATGGCGGCGGCGGCGGCAAGGATTTTGCCCAGGGCCGCGACGCCCTTCAAAGGGGTGCCGACATTGTAATCGCCACCCCAGGCCGATTGCTTTCGCACATGAGTCTTGGCTATGTCGACTTCTCCAGACTTCGTTTTCTGGTGCTGGATGAGGCTGACCGTATGCTCGATATGGGTTTTATGCCTGATCTCACAAAAATCATTGAAACCCTCAACCCAAGCCGCCAGGGATTGCTTTTTTCTGCCACCATGCCCCACGGGATTATGAAACTGGCGAAAACAATGCTCAAAAACCCGGTCACCATCAGTGTTGCGTTGTCCAAGCCAGCAGAGGGGGTCACACAGGGCGTTTACCTCGTGGGCGACCGGCAGAAAATTCCGCTCATCGCCGAAATTGTGAAAGACCGAACGGGGCAGCGAACCCTCATATTTTGCTCCAGCAAACTCGCGGTCAACGAGTTGTACAAAAAACTTAAAAGTCGCAACCTCAATGTTGAGCGCATCAGCAGCGACCTCGAACAGAACGAACGCGAACAAGTAATGCTCGACTATCGGAATTCAAAAATTGACATCCTTGTTGCCACCGATGTGCTGAGCCGTGGCATTGACATTGACGGGATTGATCTCGTGATAAACTTTGAAGCCCCCCGCGATGCCGAAGATTATGTGCACCGCATCGGTCGCACGGCCCGCGCCGAACGCAAAGGCACCGCCCTCACACTCATCAATCACGCCGACCTCCTGCGCCTGAAGCGCATCGAAAAACTCATTGGCAAAGAAGTGCCCAAACTCCCGCTCCCGCCCGGTCTTGCTGAAGAGCCTGAACAACGCCACGCCCAGCGCCAAAGCAGCGGCGGCAGGTCGAATCCTCCCCGCAGAAGTGGCGGCGATGGACAACGAAAAGAAGGTGGACAAAAACAGCCTTTTCGCGGTGGTCAACGACGCAATGGCGGCGGCGGAGGGGGCCGAAGCAATGGCGGAGGGCAGACTCCTACAGCTTGAGTTTTTTAGGTGACATCTGCCGAGGCACGAGGTAGGTGACACCTAAAAAACCGGCAATGAAGATTGAGGTCCGAGGCGACACCTCCTCCTTCGTCGGAGATGTCACCTCAATGCTGCTAAATAGTTCAGCCAAAGCTGAGTTGTCATCCTGACGGGACCTGTCCGCATCAAGTGCGCTTCGGCCGAGTATTTGCCCTTTTGGGATTCTCTTTGAGAGCAAGCACTCGGCCAAAGCGCACTTGATGCGGACAGGTCCCGTCAGGATGACAACTCAGCTTTGGCTTGATTACTCACGTGTGCAATCATTTCACTTAATTTGATTAGCATGACAATCCAAGAAGCACAACTTAGTGTGGACCAATGGATTAAAACCATTGGCGTCCGATATTATTCCGAGCTCACCAACACGGCCCTGCTCATGGAAGAAGTGGGCGAAGTGGCGAGACTCATGGCGCGTATCTACGGCGAGCAGTCGTTCAAAAACCCCGCAGACGCCGCCGATGCACCAGCCCAACTCGCCGACGAGATGGCCGACGTGCTGTTCCTGATTCTCTGCATTGCGAACCAAACGGGTATTGATCTCACGGAAGCACTCCAAAAAAATCTGGACAAAAAGACCCATCGCGATGCTGCTCGGCATGCTGCGAATGAGAAGTTGAGGTGATCATTACCCCAGAACTACCGCTCATTTGGCTTCTAAACCCCCTCTGGCAGTGCATTCCCACGCTGCTTCGGTGGGCAGGCGGTAGTTTTTACCTGGGTACTTTTTGTTCAATACTTTGAGGAAATTCTGACTTGTCCCGTTGCCGCACTCTTTCGCTGGCTTGGCGAACCTGCTGCCGCAACTGCTGCCTAATCACTGGTTTTTGTTCCACCAATTTTTCGACTTTGGTGGCAGTTGCACTGTCGCCAGCACTTTCGAGCGCGGGTAGCACCTGACGCACTTGGTCGGCGGTGGTAGCGACCTCCACTTTCCGGGTGATGGCTTCATCCAGAAACAATCGGGCTTTTGCAAGGACTTCTGGCCTAGATGCTGCGGCCTCGGCCACCTCGTTCAGTCGCTCCTGCCGAGGGAAGTCGCGGAGGTAGGCAGCCACTTTGGTCTCGGTTGGTTTTGCTTGCACGGAAGCGACGTAGGCTTCCTCCAGTACGGGAAGCAAACCCACGCGAAGTTCAGCGCGGGCCTCCAGGGCTTGTTTGATCTCCGGCAGTCGCTCGCTTTCGGGGAAATTGGCCACAAACTGGCGGATGTTCAGCGCATCGGGTTGAGCTTGGATGCGCTGCACGGCTTTGATTTCGAGCGCAACGATTTTGCCCACCACTTTTGCCTCAAATTTCCCCTCCGGAAACTGCTGCTGGTACACGCGCAGGTCGGCCAATTGGCCACTCGATTCGGCTTTAAAGAAATAAGCCTTCTCCTGGCGCGGGCTGTCGGGGAATTTTTCAATAAACTCGGTATATGCCTCCGGACTGTCCTGAACGTATCGGGCATTGACCCAAGCGGGTATTTCGGGCGCAAATGCCCAGGTCCCTGCTGGGATCAATACAAGAAAAGCCAGGAATAGGGCCAGTGCACGAGCGCCACTGCTTAATCCTCCGCTTTTGGAGGGGCTTGGGGAAGGCGGCGCAGCCACGCCTTTCGAATAACTGATCTCGAATTCACCTTGCGCTGTGGCCGTGCTCAGGAAGGCAAAGGATTGGCCGCTGGGCTTGAATTCGGAAGGAGGGTCGGGGCTTGGAGTGCTGCCCATAGGCTCGGCATCCTCCTTCACCAAGGCTACGGCAGATAAAATCGTCACGGTTTCCATCACCGACACATCACGCGGTATCGGCTCGGGGTAACCCGGCACGATTTCCATGATGGAAACTTTGACCAGCAACTGATGCACACCCTCCCGCAGGGGCGTTACGCTGAAATTCCATTCGGTATAGCCGGCATCGCGCACGAGTTGGTTGGGGGCGTTGAGCGGGCTTATTTTGAAGGCATCTCCTTCTGGATCAACAAGTTCTGCCCGCATCACGTCTGATATTTCGACGCGGGATTTCATTTGCACGTTTTCGTCCAGCACAATGTTTTCCAAAATGGCGTCTTCGTCCACCGCCACGCGGATGGTGCAACGGGTAGGCTTTTGGAGGGGCATTTGATTCGGAACGCGGTAGAGGACACTGCCTGTTTTACCAACTTTATTTCCCTTACTGGTTGAAGTTTCGGCTTCGGCAGGTAAAAAATCCCCCTCCGTTAACGCAGCGAGCAGGTCGAAGAAATCAGCCCGCACCTGAGAGACAAGCCGGGAATATTCTTCCATGGAAATCGTGTCACGATACCGCTCTTTGTTGGCAGCATTGAGCCGCGCAATCAGAGCAGACACGATGCGCTGCAGCTCCGAGCCTTCAGGGAGTTGGGCCAGGAGCGCGTTGAGTGCCTCGGGGAGTTGGTTTTCCCGGATTTGCGCTTCAAGACTCTGGCGCAATTCGGCAAGCGGTTGGCTAAGCGGCATGATTGATTGGTTTGGGTAAAAATTAACGAGGAAAAAGAGCAGGTTCAGGAAAAAGGTCGGATGATTCCAAAGGCAAATGTATCGTGTGAATCTTATTTACAGGATCAAAAACCTTCTATGATGTATAGAACGAGGGGGGAGATACAAAAAAATGCCATTATGTCATTAAAAAACAAAAGTAAGCGCCATTATGTCACCCTGTTTTTTCAAAAAATTGCCAAAACGAGCGCTTTTAGCAAATGGTACAAGGATTGAATAAGGAGTAATGTCTGCCCAACGGTAGACAAGTCGGCCACAGAAATAGCATCCTAAGTTTCTTGCTGACAAACAATCTCAACCTTCACCATCAAAATTTTGTAAAAAAATGACAGGCATTGTTAAAGTTCAACCCTTCCCTGCAACCAAATTCTTCACCAACGGTTTTTTTGATGAACTGCTCAACCGGGGTATCGGCGAGTTCGTAGGCAACGACGCTCAACTCAGCCATCCGGCAGTAAATGTGACAGAGACCGGGGATGCCTTCAAAGTAGCATTGGCTGCTCCAGGCTTTGAAAAACAACATTTTGCACTCAATGTCGAAAACGGGCATCTGATCGTTACGGCAAAGCGCGAAGAAAAAACAGAAGAGGGTTCCGCCGATAAAAGTCGTTTCCTCCGCCGTGAATTTCGATACGAATCTTTCAAACGTTCGTTTAAATTGCCGAACACAGTGAACCAAGATGCGATTGCAGCTGTTTATGAAAATGGTATCTTAAATATCGAACTTCCTAAAAAGGAAGAGGCCAAGCCGGTGATGAAAAGCATCCAAGTCGGTTAAGCCACCCAAAAAGAGTTTTCATAAGGTTAGTTAATAGGGTTTTAGGTGTTTTCATGGAGCCGGGGCAGCAATGTCTCGGCTCTTTTTGTACCATATTTACACCGCTACGCGGTTCTTATTCCAACCCGCCCATTCGGGCTACTATAATGGCACCGCTATGCGGTTTTTATTGGGTAGCTGGAAGGGAGAAATTCACTTTAATATAGACTGATCTCGCGAACTTTGCGGCTTATTAATTCAAGCATTGTCATGCCGCTCTACGAACAAATCCAGGAAGCCATAGCCTTTATTCACAGTCGTACCGATTTTAAACCTCAAACTGGTATTGTGCTCGGCACAGGACTGGGAAATTTGACGGACGACCTTTGCGTCGAAGCTGAAATCAATTACCAAGACATTCCGCATTTTGCCCAAAGCACCGTGGAAAGCCACAAGGGGAAGCTGATTTTTGGCCATCTCGGCAAGCACCCGGTCGTCGTCATGGCCGGGCGTTTTCACTGGTACGAAGGCTGGACGATGGAGCAGGTAACCTTCCCCATTCGAGTCCTAAAAGCCCTTGGTATTGAACGCATTGTCATCACCAATGTCTCCGGCGGCGTAAACCCTCATTTTCGCGCAGGCGACCTCGTGGTGGTAAGCGACCACATCAATCTGCTTCCCGAAAACCCTTTGCGGGGCGCCAACGACGAACGCCTCGGCCCACGTTTCCCCGACATGCTGCATACTTACGATGAGGTCTTGCGCTGTCGGGCTATGGAAATCGCCAAAACGTATGGTATCCGGGCTTTCGAAGGGGTCTATTCGGCCTTGTCCGGCCCCAATCTTGAAACACCTGCAGAATATTCAATGCTGCGCAGCCTCGGAAGCGATTGCACGGGCATGTCGTCCATCCCGGAAGTACTGGTAGCAAGACATAGCGGATTGCCCGTTTTGATGATTTCGCTGGTCAGTAATGTCTCTTTTCCACGCTCGGCCATTCGGGTCACTACGCTGGAAGATGTTATTTCTACTGCACAAGCCGCAGAACCAAAGATGCGGTTACTCATTCGCGAATTGCTTGCCTACCTTTGAGCCGCTAAACTTCTCTTGCTCACACCCGTTCCTGAATTAACATCATGATCAAAATACTCGCCAACGACGGCATCCATCCCGACGGTCTCCTGCTCCTTGAGGAGGCTTCTTATCAAGTTAGCGAAGAAAAAATCGCACAAGAAGATCTCCCTTCCGGCATTGCCGATTACGATGTGCTCATCGTGCGCAGTGCCACCAAGGTGACCAAGGCCGTGATTGACGGCGCCAAAAAATTGAAGATCATCGGGCGCGGTGGAGTCGGCCTTGACAATATTGACGTGGAATATGCCCAAAGCAAGGGCATTCAGGTGTTCAATACACCACAAGCATCGTCGCGTGCAGTGGCAGAATTGGCCACGGCCCATATCTTCACCCTCGCCCGGATGCTTCAGCGAAGCAACCGCGAACTAGCGGTGGGCGGAGATTTCAAAACACTCAAAAAAGAATCTGAGTCCGGCTTCCAAATCAAAGGAAAAACACTGGGCATCGTCGGTTTTGGGCGAATTGGGCAGGAACTCGCCAAAATTGCACTTGGCCTCGGAATGCGGGTACGGGCGCACGACCCCTTTGTGAGCGAAGCCGAAATCGGCATCCAAATTGGCGAGCATCAAGACCTGAAACTTGGGCTAACCATTTCTACCGAGTCTTTGGAAAAAGTTTTGCGCGATTCTGACATCCTTAGTTTTCACATACCCGGCATTGGCAAACCGCTCCTCGGTGCTGCCGAACTGGAAAAATTGAAAACGGGCGCAATCCTTATCAATACGGCACGCGGCGGGGTGATTGACGAAACGGCTTTGCTTGCCGCATTGAATTCGGGGAAAATTGGCGGTGCTGGTCTCGACGTTTTTGAAAACGAGCCAACACCCTTGGAGGCCCTGCTCTGTCACCCCAAAGTTTCCTGTAGCCCGCATATCGGCGCCAGCACGATGGAGGCCCAGGCTTATATCGGCATGGAATTGGCGGACAAGATTATCTCGTTTTTTGGGGACGATAAATAGCGCAACTTGGGGATAAACTGTTACTGCTATGCGTCCTTCAATTCAAAAACCACCGGCTTCGACGGGCTTGCATCCAAATCCAGGGAAGTAGTTTGAAGATTTAACAGGTAAAGCCCGTCACGCACCGTATTGGGCACAAACACCATTTCGGTAATGGTAGCCTGGCTGCGCGTCGCGTGGGGGTATTGCCAAAAAGCGCGGTGTGCAAGCAGTTGTCCGCCGTCTTCTTCCCGATCCACGGAAGGCAAATCGAGCAGCAGGTGTTGCACCCCGCACTTCACCAAAAATTCCACTGCCTCGTGGTGCAGGTAAGGCGGGTTTGAGCCGGAATAATTTTGGCGAAGTTTCAGGTCGTCGTTCGGTAGCGTCCTGATAATCAAAGCCTCTGCCTCATTTTCTGAAAAAATTTCCTCCATCTGATCCCGAAAGATTACCCGATCTCCCTCCTCCGTCCGGCGGGGGTAGAGGCTGACGATTTTTGTCAAAAAATGGGATTCCAACAAGCATTCGCGCAGCACAAAACGCTCCCGGGCAATGTGACCCACACATTCAGTATGGGTGCCGTTGCCGTGCGGGTTGAGCCGGACGTTGAAAAAATTGACTACCCCGCCTTCTGCTGTACTTCCCACAAAATCGCCTGCCCGAACGGGGGAGAACTCGGGCATCGGCGCCCAAAAACAGTTCGGGTTTTCCGCGCCGTCGCGCAAGGGGATGGAGAGGTCAATGGGTTTGGAGAGGTTGGCGGAGAAGCGACGACCTGCATGGGAGAAGGAGATTAGCATTTTTAGAGATAAAGTTAATCGCAACCAATGTTTCTATATTTGGAAACATTGATTACCTTTGCAATCAATAATTTTTCACTAAGCCATTATTGACGTGCAAAAATTTACCACAATTTTTCTTGAAGACGTTGATGAATTCTTTGAAGAACTTGACCCAAAGGTAGTTGCCAAAATACTTTTTAACATTGACAAAGCGCAGCAGACCAACGACCCCAAACTTTTCAAGAAATTGACAAAAGAGATTTGGGAACTCCGCACGAAGTACGGAAACCTCCAATACCGATTGTTTGCTTTTTGGGATAAGCGAGACAATCAAAACACCCTAGTGGCAGGGGCACGGCATGGTCAAAAAAACGGACAAAGTTCCACTAAAAGAAATTGAAAAGGCCGAAGGAGTCAGAGAATTATACTTTTAAAATCAATAAACTGATTGTAATATGGCACACAGCAAAGTAAAAACGTACACGCTGGAAGAAATGAAAAACAAGCATATTGGAATGCTTGGAACGGAACCCAGAGAGCAATACGAGTATGCGCTCCGTATGGAAATCATCAGTGAGATGATTCGCAGAACGCGTCTGGAACGGAAACTTACCCAAGAAGAACTTGGGCAGCTGGTCGGGGTAAAAAAATCTCAGATTTCAAAGTTGGAAAACAACGCGAACAGTGCCACGATCGACACCATCGTGCGTGTTTTCAAAGCAATGCAAGCAGAAATTAGTGTCAGCATTAAACTTGAAAACAAAACACTGGAATTGGCCTGATCTTATTTCCATGGACGAGGGTTAGGAACGGTGTCAAATTATCCCTTTTTTCTTCTGGCAAAATAGTAATTACGCCACAATCAACTAATGCTTGAAAAAAGCCCCAAAGCAATACCAAAACAAGTATTGTTTTCAGAATCGAAAACAGGGTTTCCCATTCAAAACCACTACTTTGGTGATGGTACGGAGGGATATAAACAGGAGGTTGAGGAGGTTTTTCCAATCCCTTGCGCAAGTCGCGGTCGGCAGAGGCATAGATGATAAAAGTTTTGAGCGGCTTCGATATTTTGTTTTGCGCAAGGTTAGATTGGCAAAAGGTAACAAATCTATTTCCCTGTTATCCCCTCCCCTCATCCGATGACTTTGGAATCATCGGATGAGGGGAGGGGATCTGTCAAAAACGTCGCCAAGCCCATCACACGTGCAAGGCCCGATTCCCCGTGGCCGCCAAACAGGCTTCCTTGAAGGCCTCCGTGTAAGTAGGGTGTGCATGGCTCATGCGGGCAGCATCCTCAGCGCTCGCACGGAACTCCATGAGGGCCACGGCTTCGGCAATCATGTCTGCCGCACGGGCGCCCACGATGTGTACGCCGAGGATTTCGTCGGTTTCTTTATCGGCCAATACCTTCACCATACCGTCCAAATCCATGCTCGCTCGGGCGCGACCCAGGGCGCGGAAGGGAAACTTGCCCGATTTGTACGCTGTACCTGCCTCTTTGAGTTGTTCTTCGGTGTATCCTACGCTGGCCACTTCCGGCCAGGTGTACACCACACCGGGAATCAGGTTGTAATTCATGTGCGGTTTTTGTCCCAAGATGGTCTCTGCCACAAAAACACCCTCTTCTTCGGCCTTGTGCGCCAGCATTGCCCCGCGCACCACGTCGCCAATGGCGTAGATGCCCGGCACGGAAGTTTCCAAGTGGTCATTCACGGGAATACGGCCTTTTTCGTCGAGTGTAATACCGGCGTTTTCTAGTCCAAGATTATCAGTATAAGGCTTTCTGCCAATGGACACCAAGCAATAGTCGGCCTCCCAGGAGAGGGTTTTTGATTCGTCGTCGCGGCTTTTGGCTGTCACTTTTACCTTTGATTTTGAGGGCTTTACATCGGTTACCCCATAACGGAGGTGAAATTCCATGCCCAAATTTTTGAGCGATTTCATCAGTTCCCGGCTGCAATCAGAATCCATAGCAGCGATGATGCGGTCTAGGAATTCCACCACATGGACTTTGGTGCCAAGGCGGGCGTAGACGCTGCCCAATTCCAGCCCGATCACCCCACCACCGACGACAACCATACTTTCAGGCACTTTTTCGATGTTGAGGGCTTCGGTACTGGTGATGACGCGATGTTTGTCGTAGTTGAAATTCGCCGGGACAATCGGCTTCGAGCCGGTGGCAATAATGACGTGCTGGGTTTCGATTTCTTTTATTTCACCACTCTTGCCTGTTATTTTCAAGCGGTTTTTGGACAAAAAAGAGCCGTGGCCGTAGAGCACGTCTATCTTGTTTTTCTTCATCAGGAACTCCACGCCTTTGTTGTTTTCCTGCACCACCTCGTTTTTGCGGCGGATCATTTGGGGCAAGTTCACCTTCAAGTCTTTCAAATCAATGCCGTGCGTACTGAAGGTATGTGCAGCATTGTGGAAATGTTCGGATGAGTCGAGCAGTGCTTTTGAGGGGATGCAGCCCACGTTGAGACAGGTGCCGCCCAGCACGGGGTAGCGTTCGATGATGGCAACTTTTAGGCCCAATTGTGCACAACGGATAGCGGCTACATAACCGCCTGGCCCGGAACCGATGACTGTAACGTCGTATTGCATTTGAGTGAGAAGTGTGAGAGACGTGAGAGGTTACTAGCCCGCCTTCGCTAAAGCTTCGGCGGGTAAAACCGCAAAAGTATTTCGATTGCAGCTTTCATTCTCCAGAACCCTTTAAAAGGTTTTTTGTTTAGTGTTAAAACATTTAGGTTTGCGTCATGAAATTAGAAATGGAACTCAAGAGTACTAAGCCAATGCCGGCCCGCCAAAAGGTGCTGTTGAACATCCTTTTTACTGCCAGCTGGCTCGATTGCTCCATCACCCGCCAATTGCGGCCTTTTGGTCTTACTGGTCCGCAATACAATATCCTTCGCATCCTCAATGGCAGTGCGCCCAAAGGGCTTTCGGTGCTTGACATCAAAAGTCGTATGCTTGACCGAAGCAGCAACGTGAGCCGTTTGGTTGAAAAACTCCGACTCAGTAGCCATTTAGAACGTGTGCCTCATGGAAAAGACCGTCGCATGGTCATCGTTACTATCTCCGAATTGGGAAAAAAATTGCTCTCCGACATTGAACAGGCACGATTTATGGGCGGTGGTTCAGCAGGGGGCAAACTCTCTGAATCCGAAGCCATGGAATTGGCGCACCTTTTGGATAAATTTAGAGAGTAAAGCTCCAGCTCTGGCATTAGTTTTGCCCCGCCCAATGGCCAATCTACTTTCGCTTCATGCGTACCCATCCTTTTGCGCCAAACCATAGCGCCGCTTCTGCTCCCATGATGCTCACCCTCGAACTTTTTACGCCCAACGACGATGCCCGACCCGTGTTTCTCACGGGTAATTTCAATGGCTGGGTTACCCGTGACGAGCAGTACAAGATGCTGAAAGTCAAAGAAGGCCACTACCAATACACGTTTCAAGTAGTGCCGCCCACGGTCGAAAAATTTGAGTATAAATATGTGAAAGGAGGCTGGGAAGCCGAAGAACTGGCCCCCAACGGATTCCCTCCTGCTAACCGGAGCATGGAAGCTCCCCGAGGCAAAGTAAGCGATGTAGTGCCGAACTGGAAGCAGCACTCCGGAGGCTACGATCCAAAATTTTACCCTGATATACAGATTGTATCCAAAAGGTTCAATGTACCACAACTCCGCCGCCGAAGACGCATTTCTGTATTGCTTCCATGGGATTACGCTACCACCAACAAACGATACCCCGTGCTCTACCTTCAGGATGGCCAAAACCTGTTTGAAGACACCGCTCCCTTTGGCACCTGGGCCGTGGACCGGCAATTGGCTGCCTTGTCAGAACGTGGCGTGAGCGGTTTCATCGTCATCGCGATTGACCACGGTGGCAGCGAGCGCATACGAGAATATTCCCCATACGATTCACAGCGCTGGGGCGATGGCCTTGGCCAGGAATACGCCCAATTCCTCGCTGAGACCCTCAAACCGCATATAGATGAGCATTTTCGCACCCTGCCAGACCGGGCACACACGGGTATCGGAGGCAGCAGTATGGGCGGCCTTATCAGCATCTACGCAGGCATTTTTTACCCTCAAGTCTTTTCCAAATTCATGATTTTTTCGCCCTCGCTCTGGGCCGCGCCTAAGGTCTATTTCGAACCGGTGCGCTTTATGCCATATTCCAGCACAAAAATCTATCTCTATGCGGGGGCCAAGGAAGGTGCAGGAATGATCCCCAACATGCACCGATTCAAAGAATCCATGGAGACACGGGGATCCGACCGGGTACAATTGCAGATAAGGACGGAAACCGACCCCCAAGGAAGACATACTGAAGATAGATGGGGGCTGGAGTTTCCGAAGGCGGCGGAGTGGCTTTTTGGGTCA
>Ga0209181_10009621_pt1 | contig 12689 bp, 12 predicted proteins | sample MAT05_FD_187208 | JGI IMG/M metagenome (GOLD analysis project Ga0209181, IMG submission 187208) | Freshwater microbial communities from Lake Fryxell liftoff mats and glacier meltwater in Antarctica - MAT-05 (SPAdes) (version 2) | ecosystem: Environmental > Aquatic > Freshwater > Ice > Liftoff... | reverse complement strand
AGGACCGAAATTCCAGGAGATGCGGTTGTAGTTGTTGCGGATTTTAACAATCCAACCCTCTGCATCCATGATGCGAGCTGCCGCATTGGGGGCATAGCACTCATGATTGATGCGTGTATTCCAATCATGGAAAGGGTGAGCGGATTCTTGTTGTTCTACCGTTTCAAGCCAAGCATTCTCACGGGGGGGCTGGTAAAAGTGCCCGTGGATGCAAACGTATTTGTTTGAGCGCGACATGGGGCGAAGGTAAGACGTTTGTAATTTGGATAAATAGTCTTTCGTTTTCTTAGTTTTTAAGCGGATCTTTTTTCAAAAATCAATCTTTATTGCTTAAAAGGAAGGATTCGCGCTACTTAATTTCTTCTGAGAGTTTTTCTAAGTCTCGAACCAGCAATCTCGAACGATTGAAGGTGAGTAGTTTTTTAAAACGCAGGTCATTTAGGGTTGTGGTTACGGTTTGACGACTGGTGGCGGTGAAATTGGCAATTTCCTGGTGGGTCACGGGTTTTCGAACCACCCATTCATAGCCAACACGTTGCCCTTTTGATCGTGCTATATTGACCAAAAATTCTACAATTCTACTTCTGCTATCCCGAAAAACAAGCGATTCAAGGCGGCGTTCCATTTCCAGTTGTCGGCCACCAAAGATCTTCATAAAGAACAAGTTAAGTTCTGAACGATCGCGCATTAAGCCCCGCAACTCATCAAGCGTCACCACGCAAGTATCCGTATCTTCTAGTGCTGTGGCAAAGTCATGTCGATGCTGTTCACCCAGCACGGCCAGCTCACCAAACACTTCACCTCGCCCTAAAATAACTTTGGTAATTTCTTTGCCGTCCTCATTCATCACCGAGATTTTTACCCGTCCTTCTGTGATAAAAAAAATCCGATCAGAAAGATCCTGTGGTACATAAACGGCTTCGCCTTTTTTAAAACTACAATGGGTATGCTGAGCCATCATTACTTCAGAGCCCAACTTCGTGGGACAAAGCAGGTGGGTTACATCAATGTTTTCTAAATGCCAGAAGGACTGCATCATAAAGTAGGGCGAAATTTATTTCGACAATATAGGAGGTGGAAGTAATGGCGAAATAAATTTCGGCCTACACGTTCAGATAATGCATCAGCGCATCGTACCGGTCGCGTAAAAGTTCGCTCCGATCCGTTTCACCAAAAGTTTCTTTTACTTCAAATTCATGGCGTTCGAGCGAAGCCATAGCGCGCGAAAGATCGTGGCGATCCAGTTTTAAGGTTAGTTCCACTTGCTCTGGATTGGGCAAGGAGGTGACAAATGCACTAAGAATATTTACTTTTTCCTCCTCAAAAATGCGCGCGATGGTAGAAAGCGCATAGTCACGTCTAGGCATTTCCAAAACCAGCACCGCACCATGCTCGGTTAGGGAGGCGGTATGGGCAAAATACCGCAACACGTCATTTTGCTGCACCAAGCCAAGATATTTTCCTTCTGCATCAACTACCGGAATTACCGTAAGTCGATGGTCGCCCATAATTTTTATAATCTCAAAAATGTGTTTGCTCTCATGCACTTGAAACAGCGGCATCACCGAAAAATCATGTTCGCTGAGTGGGCTGGCCAATTTATGGTTGAAAATGTCTTCTTCCGACAGTAAGCCGACTAGTTTTCCATTATCTACCACAGGCAGATGCTTCACATGATAGTCATTGAGCATGTGGAATGCTTCGCGCCCCGTTTGTTCAACGGTAAGTGCGGGAATGTCATGGGCGATGAGTGTACGAGCAGTCATGAGTATAGATGCTAAACGTTATTCATCGAAGCTTGTTCTGATAAGGGATCAACAAGTTATTGTATCCCCGTTTGTTAACCGAACTTTGCACGACCCCGCAAATATGGGTGGAATAAATTGTTCTCAAAAAAAATAGTGATGCAAACGCATAAAACCGCCAAACTTCGATCTCTTTTTTTTCGTCATGTGGCGCAGACCTCCCCTAGCCCGCTTGCCCTGGAAATTGAGCGCGCAGAGGGTTGTTGGTTGTATGGTTTCCATGGTCAGCGTTGGCTAGACCTAATTGCAGGCATTGGACCCAGCGTATTGGGACATCGTCATCCGCAGGTGCAAAATGCGGTGCAACAACAACTTGACAAATATTGGCATACCCTCGTGTATGGAGAATTTATTCTTACACCACAAGTGCAACTGGCTCAATTGTTGGCTGAAAACCTACCCAAAGAACTAGATTCGGTTTATTTTACAAATTCTGGAACGGAGGCTGCTGAAGGCGCCATGAAGCTTGCCAAACGCGCTTCGGGGCGCTCAAAATTTGTGGCTTGTCGAAACGCCTACCATGGCAGTACACAGGGCGCGGCGAGTTTGATGTGGCCAAAAGATTTTACAGAAGCATTCCAGCCCTTGCTCCCCGGTATCGAGCACATTGGATTTAATGAAACGTTAGAATTGCATCAGATTGACCAACAAACGGCGGCGGTCGTGGTCGAAACCATTCAGGGCGAAGCCGGGGTGATTGCTCCGGATCCAGGCTGGCTTTTAGCACTGCGCAAACGATGCGATGAGGTAGGGGCACTGTTGATTTTGGACGAAATTCAGGCCGGGATGGGCCGCACAGGGCACCTTTTTGCTTTTGAACAATATGGCATCGTGCCGGATATATTATTGCTTGCAAAAGGTTTTGGGGGCGGAATGCCGCTTGGGGCATTTGTAGCTAGCAGGGAGCTCATGCAAAACTTGTCGCACAAGCCGGTATTGGGACATATTACCACTTTTGGGGGCCATCCGGTGTGTGTTGCGGCTGGGTTAGCTACCTTAAAAATTTTACTCGAAAGCGATTTGTTGGCCAAAGTGCCTGTAAAAGAGGCCCTTTTTAAAAGCCTGCTCGTTCATCCAGCCATTAAGGAACTCCGCAGCGCAGGACTTTGGCTTGCTGTCGATTTGGGTACAGCAGATAAAGTGCAATCTGTGATTCTATATTGCTTGGATCATGGAATTATCACCGATTGGTTTTTGTTTAACGATCATAGTTTGCGCATTGCGCCACCGCTCACCATTTCCGAAGAAGAAATCAGGTTTGCTTGCAGAGTGATTTTGGAAGGAATTTCACTTTACAAAAACGGAGAACATCCAAATGTCCAATAGCCTGTTATTCACTACATTTGCACATAATTTTAGACATGTCAAAAGAGAAGAAGAAAGCGAAGATTGAGATTTTGAACCGTAAGGCGATTTACGAATTCCATTTTGTGCAGGAGTTCAACGCAGGAATTATGCTCACCGGAACCGAGGTTAAAAGTATCAGAGATGGCAACGCTAACCTTTCTGATGCGTATTGTATTTTTGACCAGGGTGAACTCTGGATCCGAAATCTATATGTGGCTGAATATAAATATGGTACAGATGCAAATCACCTTCCTCGCCGAAACCGAAAACTGCTGCTCCGCCGCCCGGAAATGCGCAAGCTGGAACGCGGCATCAAGGAAAAAGGCTCAACCATTGTGCCCTTCAAAATCTTTTTCAGCGAACGTGGTTTTGCTAAATTGACCATTTGTTTGGCCAGAGGTAAAAAGTCATTTGACAAACGCGAAACCATCAAAGACCGTGAAAATAAGCGCGAAATGGATCGGGTTAACAAAGCATATAAGGTGCGATAATATAGCTTCAATTTAAAAGGGGAAAGTTTCAAATTGGCTTGTTTAAACGCATTACTTTTAACTTTAAAATCAATTACTTACAACTCAATACTCCTCCATCCTAAATCATGGCAACAAAAAAAACAAACAAAGCCTCATTCAAATTTGGAGGTGAAACCATCAATCTGAGTAAAAGTAAAACTCAGGTAGCCGTACGGTATACTCCAGGAATGAAGCGTGCGACAAAACGAAAAAATGCTGCTGAACCCGAACATATACGGGATTTTGAAGTCGTAAAATCAGCACGCGGCATTGACCAGAAACTTGATGCTTTGCGGTTAAAACCGGAAATTTCGGTCGGCACACACATTTGGATTGTAGATGGAGAAGACGATGCTCCATTCATCCCAACAGGGTACCTATATATTGAGTTCAAACCCGGAACCGCTTACGAAAAACAACAGGCCGCGTTGGAGGAACTGAACCTCAATGTGCGCCAAGTTGTAAGCCCAGAGGCCTATCGGGTTAGCACCACTCCAGATTCTCCTAATCCAGTGAAGTGTGCCATGTTGCTGCAAAAAAACCGCATTGTTAAAATCGCCGAGCCAGAGTTTTTGTCAAAACCAGTGGCTGGCGATGATTTTTCAGCACCCACAGGCAAGTTCATCAATAGCCAATGGCATCACGAAAATTCAGGGGGGCAGATTCCAATCATTGATATTCCCAATGCAGTTTTTGGCACTCAACATTTCAAAAAAGGGGCAGATGCCAAAGTGCGAGCGGCCTGGGCAGAATTGCAAGGACTTGGATCAAAAGCGATTAAAATTGCTATTATTGATACCGGGTTCGATACTGACCACCCCGCGCTTCGTGGCGACGGCACCAAAATCCGCAATACTTTCAACGCCGCCAATCGCAGTGCTGACGTATCGCCATGGTTTCAGGCATCCGATGGGACTTTTGGTGTTTTTAGCCACGGTACTTCCTGCGCTGCCGTAGCCGCCGGAGCCTGGGATGCGCAAGGCGTGCTCGGAGCCGCCCCAAACGCCCGTATTATCCCGATCAAACTGGATATCCTCTCTGACGATGCCATCCAAAAAGCATTTGAGCATGCACTGTTGAATGGTGCAGATATCATTTCCTGTAGCATTGGTTTTCCTAAACCTGTTCCGCTTTCCACTTATGTCTCCAATTACATCAGTCGGGTTGTTCGGGAAGGTCGAAATGGTAAAGGGATACCAGTTTTTATTGCGGCAGGCAATGCTAATCCGGCTTCTAACAATTTGCCACGCCAGATTAGCGACTTCGCTGCCCACCCCGATTTGATGTGTATTACAGCTTCGAACAGCCTGGACGAATCTTCTAGTTATACCTTTTTTGGCACGAATGCCTTCCTTTGCGCGCCCACTAATGGCAATGATGGTGTAGGGGTGACCACTGCAACGGTGAGTGCCAACGGCAATTCACTGGCACACGCTTATACCAGCCGATTTGGGGGTACATCAAGTGCTGCTCCACTCACAGCAGGCGTGTGTGCGTTAATGCTTTCTGCCAATCCAGACCTTACCCTAAGTGAAATCAAAGATATTTTACGCCGCTCGGCAGACAAGATTGGAAGCGGATATGACGGCAATGGCCGGTCACCAAAACTAGGGTTTGGCCGGCTCAATGCCCTTCGTGCGGTTAAATTAGCCGCCGGAAAAGGTGGAAATACTGGAAGTGGACAGGGTTCAGATCCTAGTTCAGGTTCCGGAAGTGGAAACAGTGGCGGAGCAGGGCAACCAGCAACGCAGCGAGGCAAAGTGACCTCCAAATTCTTAAATGTTCGCACAGGACCAAGCACTTCGAACCCAAAAGTGGCAGAACTGCACCGAGGAGACATTGTGAACCTGTTGGAAAAATCAGGGAGATTCTGGAAAATTGGGCAAGGGCAATTTGTCAGTGCCGACTTTATTCAAGTAATTGCCTCCAATGGAGCCCCTGCACCAGTTATTAGGAAAGGGAAAGTAACCTCTACCTTCCTTAATGTACGAACCGGGCCAGCTACTACCAATGCCAAAGTCGGCGAATTAAAACAAGGGGCTCTGGTCAGTATATTCGAAACGAGTAGCAATGGCTGGCACCGAATTGGCGATAGTCGATGGGTAATTGGGTCGAATATCTTGGAGGTGTAAATTTAAAGCCCAGTCTCCACCAAGTACCGCTCCGAATCCAATGCCGCCATACAACCCGTTCCAGCAGCTGTAACGGCTTGGCGATAGATTTTATCCTGGGCATCGCCAGAAGCAAAAACTCCAGGGATATTGGTGAACGTGCGACCAGGTACAGCCTTGATATAGCCCGTCTCATCGAGTTCAAGCCAGCCCTTGAAAATATCCGTATTTGGATTGTGGCCAATGGCTACAAAGAAACCGGTAACCTCCAAAGTACTGAGCTCGCCTGTTTTGTTGTTCCGAAGCCGAACGCCAGTTACACCATCATCTCCGAGAACTTCTTCCGGGGAGGTATTCCAGTGCACAATCAGGTTAGGGGTATTTAATACGCGTTCTTGCATGATTTTAGAAGCGCGCATTTCGTCTCGACGTACAATCAGATGTACTTCTGAGCAGATTTTGGCTAGATAAGTGCTTTCTTCTGCAGCGGTATCCCCGCCACCTACGATGGCGACTTTTTGCTTGCGGAAGAAAAACCCGTCGCAAACAGCACAGGCTGAAACCCCTTTGTTTTCCAACTCATGCTCCCCAGGAATGCCTAGCCATTTGGCACTAGCTCCTGTGGCGATGATGATGGTTGATGCATGAATTTCGGTTCCCCCTTCGCTCCAGGCCTTATGTATTGGCCCAGTGAAATCCACCTTCACAATCATTTCGTTTCGAATCACGGTGTCAAAACGTTCGGCTTGTTTGCGGAAATCTTCCATCATTTCAGGTCCGTTTCGACCCTCAGGATAGCCAGGGTAGTTTTCAACATCGTTGGTGATCATGAGTTGCCCACCAGGCTGAGGGCCAGTGTAGAGCATGGGATTGATGCCAGCGCGAGCGGCGTATATGGCTGCTGAGTAACCCGCGGGACCAGAGCCAATAATGAGGCATTTTACTTTTTCCATAATTGGGTGCAAATGTAACAAGCCAAAACATGAAAAATGCAAAAGGGTTTGCAGAAGCTTTATTTCTCGCTGATTTGTCCTTAAGAGGACTTTCGAATACGACTAATTCTACTTTGTCAGATTAGCCGCAGCGTCCCGTAGCTTACTCCTTGCCCCCTTCGCCCACAAAATAATCCTCTTTATTTTTGAACAAGACATTAAAAGTAGTCATGCTTCCATAGCAACGGGTTATGTATTGCTGAAGATTTACTTTGTCTTCGTCGTCGAGTTTTTTGTGGGCATTAATTCCCTGCTCGAGTACCCGTAAACGGTCGCGCATCATCACAATTTTGTGGAAAAAAGCGTCAATAGGCACTTCTTTTGGTTGGATTCCATCGGCTTGCAAGATCATTTTGCCGTTTTTCCAGCGTTCACCCAGCGGCACGATTTCGAGACCGAAACCAGACCAAGCCTTCAAAATGCGCACAAGTGATTGCTCTGCTTCAGTAAATGATACCGCTTCTTCTGGCGTGACACGTTCTATCACTTGCCAGCTGGCGTAGTCTTTGCCGACCATTTTGAGCCCAAATTGCATAAAGCAAACTTCGTAAGCCGCCACATGTAGGCGGACAACTGCCCCATCGCCATAAGCGGGGTGTTTGACGCGAGAACCGATACCGAGGAGTTCCATAATTTTTGATTTAGTACTAAGGCTCTTGTACAAGCCCATTGTGTCAAGGTGAGTATTTTAGCGCGTTGAAAAAGCGTGTAAAAAATATTGGGCAAACTTACGGTGAGTCAGCTTTTTCCAAGCAGTTTTTTGTCAAATCAACATAAAGTAAGACCTTATCTTGTGCCTCCGTTTGAGAAGGAGTTGAAGCAGACCATTACTTTAAGAAGCAAGTTATTGTTCCATGGGTTTCCCAAAATTATGCAAGAATTAATAGGCCAACAACGCACAAAAGATTTTCTGGCATCCCTGGCCTCCAGCGAGCGCGTGCCACATGCCTTGCTTTTTCTTTCGCCAACGGGCGGAGGCGGGCTTGCGTTGGCCACAACATTTGCGCAATTGCTCCAGTGCGAACAATTTAAAAGTGGCCCAGAAGCGGAATCGGGAGGGCTATTCGAGGAAGACCCATCACCCATCACTAACCATCAAGCAGCCAAATTCCAACCCTGTGGCGAATGTTCCGCTTGCCGAAAGGCTTCCCATTTTGCCCACCCAGACATCCACTTTTCATTCCCAGCCGTAGGAACCAATGTTGTCAGTACCGATTTTTTAAAAGAGTGGCGTTTGTTTTTATCCGAAACACCCTACGCAGATGTCAACACATGGCTTCAACGGCTTGGCGCAGACAACAAACAGGGAAATATCAACAAGGAAGAATGCAATGCCATCCTAAAAAAACTAAGCTTAAAAGCCTTTGAGGGTCGCTACAAAATCTTGGTGATGTGGCTGCCTGAATACCTTGGCAAGGAAGGAAACCGGCTACTTAAACTGATTGAGGAGCCACCAGACCAAACTATTTTTTTGCTTATAGCCGAAAACCAGGATCTCATCCTGAATACTATCCTCTCCCGTTGCCAATTGGTAAAACTGGATCCACTCTCAGATGAAGAAGTCGCCCTGGGCTTGGTTCAACAACGCGGAATCGGCCTTGATCGAGCCAGGCAAATAGCTTTTCTCAGTGGCGGCGATTATGGCGCTGCCCTGACAGCAGCGGACGCACCGGTCACAGATGATGCACAACTTCTGCTGGATTGGCTACGCAAATGTTGGCGTGGAAATGCGGTGGAAATGGTGCGCTGGACCGAAGAATTTGCCAAATTAGGTCGTGAAAACCAAAAGCAGTTTCTGCACTATGGGCTGCACTTTTTGCGCGAAATGCTATCCTTGGTCAGTACAGGAAGTGTAACTATGCGTCTTCGCCCAGAAGAACTTGCAACAGCCCAAAATATGGCTAAAGTGCTTGATTTTGAAAAGATTGCACAAATTGTTGGACTGTTGAACGACAATATTTTTTACATAGAGCGGAACGCCAACCCAAAAATTCTTTTCTTGGATACCTCTATTAAGATGCACCAAATTATGAAAGCCCAAACCAATTCTTGAACGATGGAATCGAACAGCTTTTCTTGGAAAAAACTTGCCCTTGTGCTAGGGCTAACCCTACTCGTCGGGATAGGGGAATACGCCGTTGCTTACCAATTCAACGACGGCAAAATCACCCAAAAAGTAATTGGTATGGTCTTTCTTGGCATGGCCCTCCCAAGTGTGTTTATCGGGGGCGTAATGCGGATGTTCAAACCTAGTCTGCAGCGTTATTTTGGCATTATGATTGGAATCTGCCTGACTATTGGGCTACTTTTAATCCTGTCATGAGCCCAAAACGAGGCTATACTTTTTGGAAGAAATAAGAACTTTTTTAAAATCTAAAAAATCTGGATTAAGCATTGCTACTTTTGCTGTTACAGAACAACGTTATCATTCTAAATAAGCGGTGTTCCTAAATCCAAAATCAAGCGCAAGCCTTTTATGGCCGAGCGCAAAAAGTCAAACCAATCTCGTATCAAACGAGGTAGCAAAAACTACAGTGGCGGTTTTACAAGTTAAGTAAAACCACTGCTTCTAAATAATATGGGATGTATCGGATGCTCCTGCTCCACAGGAAAAGATAGTACAAAAGGCTGCAAATCAAATGGCGGCTGTTCAACAGGCGGCTGTAACCGCCACAATACATACGACTGGATAACAGCACAAGGAATCGCGGATCCGCGCCCTTTCGATGCTGTAGAGGTCAGTTTCAAAAACGGCTCACGCAAAGAGTTTTTCAAAAATCCGCAGCAGGCCCGCGCAACTACAGGTGATTGGGTCGTGGTAGAAGCCACCGGCGGCGGCTTCGATGTGGGTACGGTTACGCTTACAGGCGAACTGGTGCGTATGCAAATGAAACGAAAACGTGTTCGTCAAGACACTCGGCTCGGACAGGTGGTTCGTGTAGCGCACGAGCGAGATCTTGAACGTTTAGACGAGGTACGCAAAGAAGAACGCGATATTCTTATTCATGCCCGCGCCATTGCCCGATCACTGGATTTGAATATGAAAATCGGCGATGTCGAATTTCAGGGCGATGGGCGTAAATGCACGTTTTTCTATACGGCAGATGGCCGTGTAGACTTTCGCGAACTTATCCGCCATTATGCCCGCGATTTCAAAGTAAAGGTGGAAATGCGGCAAATTGGCGCTCGGCAAGAATCTGCCCGTATTGGAGGTCTGGGCAATTGTGGCCGCGAACTTTGTTGCTCCACCTGGCTTACAGAGTTTAAAAGTGTAAACACCACCGCCGCCCGCTATCAGAACCTCGCGATTAATCAGACCAAGCTTTCCGGCATGTGTGGCCGCTTAAAATGTTGCCTCAACTATGAGCTGGACACGTACATTGATGCCCTTGAGGATTTTCCTGATCGTGCTGAGCGACTAAAAACCAATGCAGGTTTGGCTATTTTGATCAAAACAGACGTGTTCAAACGGCTAATGTTTTATACTTATGCCGAAGATCGGGGCAAATTTTACCCCATCCATGTAGACCAAATTTGGGAAGCGCTTGACTTAATTAAATCGGGTAAACTTCCTGGCAGCTTGGATGAGATTCTCGCGATGGCGCCCACGGTGGAAGCGGATGAACCCGAAGAGGCAGAACCGGATTTCGAAAATGTGCATGACGTTATTCAACTGCCTATGGAGAAACGGAACAAGCGGAAAAAGAGTCGGAATAAAAACCGCGACCGTTCTGAATCTGCTGCGGCAGCAGTTGAAAAAGCTTCGCAAAATGATATGACTCAAGGTAGACGCCAGGCCCAAGCCCCAAGGCGTCATGATCGGCCTCAACAAGGCGGGAACCCTCAAAGTCGACCAGAACAACGACAGGGCGATCGTCCAAAACAGGAAAACCGGCCATCAAACCAGAATAAAAACCAGGGGCCGGGTGGAAGCAGTAACCCCAAAACAGATCAGGGTGGGGATAAACTGGATAAATAAACCTGGGTTGATCTTGAAGTTTGAACTTTAAACCATGTACAAGTTATATTTTATCGCACTTTTAGCGATTTTTTACCTTTTTTCTTGCCAAAACCAGCCTGCTCCAAAAATGACGGGGCTGGCGGGTAGTCTGCAAGATTCTTCTATCATACGTATTTGGCCACTCGAACTGGATTCGCTTAAAAAGATATATCCCAATATCCCAATCATAGATGTACGCACTGAAATGCAGTTCCGAACCAGTCATATTTTTCGTTCCATGAATTGTTCAGTGGATGCTCCAGACTTTTCGCAACGGATTATGAGACTGGGTGTTGAAAACCCGGTTATTGTATACGATGAAGACAGCTCGCTTAGTCTAATCGCTGCTCAAAAAATGACTAAACTCGGATTCAAAAGAGTCTATGAACTAGCTGGAGGCATTTTTAGCTGGGCTAGAGTAGGCAAGACCTTGGTATCAGGGACAAGTAATATTGATTCGTCTACGATTTTGAAATAAACTCGTCTTCGCCTTTGTGGGCTTGGGCACCCTCCTTCGCTTAGGCTACGGCGGGTAAAACGAGTAAACCCTCCTTCGCCGAGGCTACGGCGGGTAAAATGGAAGAATTGATCAAGAAAGTACGCAAAATCGAGATCAAAACCCGTCGACTAACGCGTAATCTATTCACAGGAGGCTATCACAGCGCGTTCAAAGGACGAGGAATGTCTTTCAGTGAGGTAAGGCAATATCAGTTTGGGGATGACGTGCGCGACATTGACTGGAATGTGACTGCCCGAACTGGAGATCCTCACATTAAAGTATATGAAGAGGAGCGAGAATTGACAGTAATGCTGCTTGTGGATGTAAGCGGCTCTTCCTTTTTTGGTACAAGTGGGCAGTGGAAACAAGAGCTGCTCACTGAAATCTGCGCGCTGCTGGCATTCAGTGCCGATTCGAACAACGACAAGGTTGGCTTACTGATTTTTTCCAATCAGCCCGAACTTTATATCGCCCCCAAAAAAGGCAGGCAACATACGCTTCGCATTATACGAGAATTGCTCAATGTGCAACCGAATGAGCGAGGTACGGATCTTTCTGCGGCGATTCAATTTACGCGTAATGTATTGAAAAAGAAGAGTGTATGCTTTATTCTCTCTGATTTTTTGGTGACAGGATATGATGCTCCACTGCGAACACTTGCTCGTCGACATGATTGTGTTGGCATTCATTGCTGGGATGAGCGTGAACGAGATTTGCCCGACATAGGGCTTCTCCGAACTCGTGGAGCAGAGTCTGGAGCACTAGCTTGGCTGGATACAACCGATCCTCAACTCCGTCGCGCTTATACCCAACGATTTGATGAAAATCTTGCGTATGCCATTACAGCATTTCGAAGGGCGGGAGCAGATTTTTTGAGCCTCCAAACCGCGGAATCCTATGCTTCAGCACTATTGCATTTTTTTGAAAAACGGGCAAAAAAATGAAGCGGATTACCTTAAAAAACAGCCTCCCGCTCAAATATTTGCTACTGGCAAGAATGCCGGTAGCATCAATTCTATTTGCTATTTGTTGCCTAGCGCCTCGTGTCAATGCCCAAGTTGAACTTAGTGCTGACAGTAATCATGTGGAAACCGGGAATCCGCTCGTCTTCCATTTACGCCTCCCGATCACCTTGGGTAAACCAGACACTTTAAATTTTGAGGTTTGGGAAAGTTTCCTGCCACAACAAAACATTGTAAATCAAACAGCATGGCAGAAAGACGGTCAGTTTGTTACCAAAACACTCACGGTTCTTTTTTTCGATGAGGATTCAATACTAATCCCACCGCTGCCCGTCGCGCTCCGAAATGGAGATACAATTTATGCTAATCCACTCCAGGTTATCGTGACAGCCACCCTTTCACCTGACGACCTGAACGATATGGCTTCCATTAAAGAGATCCATCGTGAACCTTCGGATTGG
>Ga0209181_10009620_pt1 | contig 12690 bp, 12 predicted proteins | sample MAT05_FD_187208 | JGI IMG/M metagenome (GOLD analysis project Ga0209181, IMG submission 187208) | Freshwater microbial communities from Lake Fryxell liftoff mats and glacier meltwater in Antarctica - MAT-05 (SPAdes) (version 2) | ecosystem: Environmental > Aquatic > Freshwater > Ice > Liftoff... | reverse complement strand
TTCTCGCCACTAGAACGGGCATAGTCGCTACCCATAATCCCTTGCAATTCAGGAAATTCCTTAACCATTCCTGTAACTAAATCAGCTTTGCAAAGTTCGGCTGTGCGCTCAATTAGTGGAGAACCAGATAAGTATCGTATTGGCATTTGAATATCGGCGATCGCCCCAGTTACAGCTTTCGTAATTTCTACAATTCTTTGCACTTTATCAGCAACCGAACCTAACTGTTCTTGAAAAGTCACCTTTTGGAGTTGGGGTAAAAAGCTTTCTAGGCTGACAGAGCGATCGCTATCATAGAAAAACTTCCCATCAGATAACCTTGCCCGAATTACCCTACCATTGCCTGCAGCGATTAATTTGGACTTATCTGGATCGCCGTTGGAAATCGTAATAAACTTATTAAGAAGGTTGCCATTTTGATCGTATAGAGGGAAATAACGTTGATGGCTAACCATCTCAGTTTTAATTACTACAGGTGGTAATTGCAAAAATTCCCGATCAAACTCGCCCACAATTGCGGTGGGATATTCTACTAACTGTGTCACCTCTTCTAAGAGTGCTTCAGAAATTTCTGGCGTTGCGCGCATTAACTCTGATACACCTTTAATCTGGCTAGAAATTCTATGCTTGCGCTCTGCTCCATCAACTACGACAAATGCTTCTTTGAGGGCAGCCACATAATCCTTAGCTATATCAATAATTACTGGACGTGGGTGCATAACTCGATGTCCTCGACTGCGGCGATCGCTCTTGATATTTTCTAGAGTAATGGGCAGAATTTTTTGATCCAATAATGCTACTAACCAGCGAATCGGACGGGGAAACTTCAACTCACCTGTTCCCCAGCGCATCAATCTTTTGCCTTCCAAACCTGTAATCCAACGGGGAGCAATTTCAGCTAACACCTGATCAGTTTCTCGTCCTCGTACTTCTTGAGACGCAAAGACAAAGCTACCCTTTTCTGTTTCCTTTACCACCAAATCAGCAATATCTATACCTTTGGAACGAGCAAAACCCAGTAACGCTTTTGTCGGTGCACCATTATTGTAAGCGGAGGCGAGGGCAGGACCTTTAATTTCCAAAACTTGATCGGGTTGATGGCGGGGTAAACCTTCGATTAAAACAGCTAAACGGCGGGGTGTACCATAAAAACTGATTTTTGTGGAGGTTAAGTAATTTTCCGTAAGGCTGAGGGGAATGCTTTGCTGCCATTGCTTAAGAGCATCGGTGACAAAACTTGCTGGTAACTCTTCGGTGCCTACTTCTAATAAAAACGCTGCCATTTACTGCTCGTATGACTGGATAAGGTGACGTGATTGATGATCAAGTGTATATTACTATCGCTGGGTTGGATAAATTTAAAACCCTTGAAAATCTGGAAATAACTACCAAATAAATAAACCCTATTTTGATTTATTAATAGCATCTTGGCGAGCTTTTTCTGTGGTTTCTAGGGCTTTATTAACTTCATTCCTGACTTCAGAGGGTTTGTCTAAAAGATTTTGGTTAGATGCATCGGGCTTGCTTTGTTTGGTAATTACCGACGACACTAGGTACAAAACTATGGCTACGCTGACAATTAATCCCAGTAATCTCATTCACTTTTGCAATAAATTTTGCAATGTCAAGTATGCTCCTAGCTTATCATGACTCTTTAGGCTAACTAATCCTTAGGTTTCATCTTTTACCATTTTTGATTTGCCAGATCATAAATAGTTAGTTTCAGTTATCAGTTAATTTTTCAACATTAATATTTTTAAAACTTTTATGGATAGAGAATCAGAACAACTTCAAAAAATCAAATTAGCAAAAGCCAAAGCTAGCCAAATCAGACAAGGTAATGAAAAAGGGCTATATATGCTTTTTACAGGTTTGGGCAAAGGTAAAACTAGTGGGGCGATGAATATGGTTTATCGACATTTAGCCCATGATTTAAAAGTGGTTGTAGTGCAGTTTGTTAAAAATTCTGATGCTTATCCCGATGGCGATCGCCTGATGCTGACAAAATTAAAAACCCTAGGCTTTCCCGTAGAAATTTATACCCTAGGCGGGGGCTTTACATGGGAAACGCAAAACCCAGATCAAGATCGAGCCATGTCCGCATCCGCTTGGCAAACTGCCCTAAACGCCATTGTTGATCCTGAAATTTCGCTAGTGGTATTAGATGAATTACATATAGCTCTAAAATATCAACAACTGGAAGTAGAGACAGTTTTAGTAGGAATTCAAAGCCGCCCTAGTCATTGTCATGTCGTTAGCACAGGGCGATATGCCCCGATCGCTTTAATAGAAGCTGCGGATCTGGTTTCAGAATTAACATTGGTTAAACATCATGTTTCTCAAAAAATTCCTGCCCAACTGGGGATAGAGTTTTAAGTAATTGAACCAAAGCCTAAATTATTAAGTCTTATCCATTAGTTGGGTTTAATAATTACAGATAAGAATGGTTAGTGTGGTTTCAGGTGAATTTTTATTAGAAAAACCAGAATCAGATAATTATCTTGTAAGTTTATGTTTGCAAGGACATAGCCAGATTTTTAATCAACTCTATCAACGGCATCAATCCAAAGTGCGATCGACGCTTTATCAGTTGTGTGGTAATGATGGACTCGATGATCTGGTACAGGAAGTCTTTATCCGTGCTTGGAAAGGATTAGCTAAGTTCAAGCAAACAGCGCAGTTTTCCACTTGGCTTTATCGTATAACTTGGAATGTCGCCTGCGATCGCCGCCGCAACTTTGCCAAATCTCGTTCTCGTAATGTTGATGTTGAAGATCTAACGCAATTGGCGGATTTAAGTATATCTGGCTCCGAAAAAGTTTCAGAACTTAATAACATGCATTATCGAGATTTGGTGCAAAGAGGATTAACTGCTCTGAGTTTAGAACATCGGGCGGTGTTGGTAATGCATGAGTTGGAAGAACTTTCACAAAAGGAAATTGCTGAAATCGTTGATATTCCCATCGGCACAGTTAAATCCCGTCTGTTCCACGCCCGTGGGGCTTTACGAAAATTTTTAGAATCACAAGGAGTCGAAATATGAATAATTCTAATTTTAATGATGATCATGATCTTGTAGCTTTTCTCAAGCAAAATCAACCGATCGCTCCCCCTCCCTCGCCAAATTTACAAGCGGTAATTATGGAGCAAGTGATTAATATTCCGATCGCTAAGTCCTCTATTCTGCCCAAAATTGGTATTAAAAAAATTGGGTTAGTAGGTGCAGTAATTATCACAGCTTTAAGTCTGATAGTTTTTAACCAGACTAGATCTATGCAAACAGCTTTTAATGAAGCCGAGAACCTGACGATTGAGAAATCTTTACTCAGTAGTTGGCAGATTGCTGACGAGGAATTTACTAGCAGTTATTCGGTTCTTAGTAATTCTAACTATGAGTAAGCAGAAGTACTAAAGTCCAGTTAAGAATTCAGTTAATTAGTAGATTTCCTAAAAACCATAACAGAGAACCCTGCTTTAAGACCCTAATTAGCTTGAGATGATTTCAGAAAGATGTCACAAATACTCAAAATCACTAAAATCATGAAACCTAAATTTTTATATTTGATCTGTGCTGGGATTGGAGCGATCGCCATTAACTTAATTCCATCTCTTCCCGCCAATTCTCAGCCAGCCGTTCCCCCCTCTTCTCCTCCTACAAATGTTCTGAGATCTCTTAATCTTTCCGATGTTCAGAAGCGTCAAATTCAGGTAATCTTAGAAAAAGGCAAAGATTCTCGTCGTGCATCTAGCCAAGAGCTAAGAACTAGACAGCAAGAGCTGCGGACTATGATGGATGGGAATACGCCGAGGGAGGTCTTAACCGAAAAGTTTAATCAGATTCAAAACCTGAGAAGGCAAAATGAACAAAAACGGTTTGGACAAATGTTAGCAATGCGAGAAGTCTTAACCCCACAACAGCGATCGCAATTATCTAAGGCGGTAAGAGATGCTAGGCGAAATTGGCGAGAACGAAGAGGGAGAAGATTTTCTGGTTTTGATAATGAATTCTAAGTCGTAAAAAATTTAATCTATAAGTTTAAACCTAAGTCCAGAGCAGTTTGCAAAACAATTTCTTGTACTTGAGATAACGACATTTGGTGAGTTTTTGCTAGATTTATACAGTCTTCATACTCAGGTTGAATAGTCTTGTGGTTTGGGCGATGTGCTACTTTGACCCTCGCAGTTCCCAGCTTTGTTTGGATAGTAATAATATCTCTAGGGATTATCCTCCGTTCTTGGTACCTGCGCCGAATCCCTAGGGTTGTGGTTTCATTGAATAAAATTTCTTCGCAAATTTCTAGGCGATCGCATGGGCAAATTACTGTAATCAAAATTGCTGGGCGAGACTTCTTCATCCCGATCGCTTGGGTAAATACATCTACAGCCCCATGCCTAAACAGTAAATCCATAACATAGCCAATCACTTGACCACTTAGATCATCAACCTGCGTTTCTAAGATGCCAATTACTTCAGTCGTCAGTTCTGTTTTTTTTTATCCTGTACATTCGCAGTTTCAGAAGATTCGCCAATCCACAGTCGAAAAATATTGGGAATTTCCAACTCTCTTGTACCTGCGCCCAGTCCAATTTTGTGAATATGCATAGCTGGAATCGCTCCAAACTTGCCACTCAAAGTAACTGCGATCGCGGCTCCCGTTGGAGTTACCAATTCCCGATCAATGCCATTACTAAACACAGGCACATTATGCATTTCCCATAATTTCAACACCGCAGGCACTGGAACTGGTAGCTGTCCATGTTCGCATTTCACAAATCCCCCACCCGTAGGCATCGCCGAGCAGAATACTTGTTCTATTCCTAACCATCCTAGCCCTGCACAGGTACAGACAATATCAGCGATCGCATCTAATGCTCCAACCTCATGGAAATGGACTTTTTCAGGCGGAATACCATGAACTTTACCCTCGGCGATCGCTAATTGTTGAAAGACCTCTAAACAATGGGTTTCCACTTCTGAGTCTAGTTGCGCTGATTTAATAATCTTTTCAATTTCGGGTAAATGCCGATGATGATGTCCGTGATTGGCAATATCTACATGTACTTTTACTGCTTCCTGTCCACAGCGACTCACAAGCTCAGAGCGCAGCTTTACCTCATGATCTATACCTAATCGCTTTAAGATTTCGATAAAAAAATCTAGGGGTACACCCGCACTAACCAATGCCCCAAGGCACATATCTCCTGCAATTCCCACAGTGCAGTCAAAGTAGGCGATTTTTCTAGACATAGATGCAGATATAAATTTAGAAGGGATTATACTCATCCTAGCAACTAATAACCCCTAATCGCATCTATGCTTGCAATGCCAAATTACTGCGCAGAGTAGATAAGCCTTTTTTTACTTGTCTTGACACAGTTACAGGACTTATACCTAAAAGTTTTGCCACTTCACGTTGGGTAATATCCTCTAAAAATACATACTCTAAAATTTCACGGGTGCGCTGTTCTAAAATATTTAAAGCTTGGTATAGGATAGTCTCATCCTCTTGTTGGACAATTGAGTTCTGATTAGGATCAGGAACAATATCTGCTAAAGCCACTGATCCATCTTCTAAAGACACAATTGGCGCATCTAGGCTTAAAGGCGATCGGTTGCGATTAGCTAACTTTATTTCCTGCCATTCCCTAGCAGTTACCCCCAAAGCTTGGGCTAGTTCCGACTCACTAGGTTCTCGATCCAGTTGACTACGAAGCTCAGAAGATTTACGAGCAGCTTGATTGTATAGCTCTAGCCACCGTCTTGGCACTCTTAAAGTCGAGCATTTATCTCGTAAGTAATGCTGAATTTCACCCCGCACATAGCGAGTAGCAAACGAACTAAAGGCATAGCCCCGACTGAGTTCAAACCGCTCGATCGCCCCAATTAAGCCCATACAACCAACTTGCAATAGATCTTCATACCCTTCAGAACTTTGACGGAGCCAGTAGCTTACTTCTTTTTTTACTAAGCCAATATTTAACTGCACAAGTTGGTTACGCAAGTGGGCGCAGGGAGCCTTTCGATATGATTTCAAGATTTCAAGGGTTTGCTGTTTATCGGCAGTGGTGAATTCTTTTGTTTTTGGAGGGCAATTAGATTCTTGCTCAGATTTATTGATTAATGCTAAGTGAGTTTTCATAACTGCTGCTCCCGATCGCTTTATTTAAGACTTTATTAAAAAATTTTCCTATGAAATCAAGATAGTCGGAAAATTAATAGGAGTCACCTATCAATGCGTTAGGGTTTTAGCTGTAGTTAAGATTGACTAAAAAACGAGCCGCAAGCCCCTAATTTTAGCTATGGGGAGGTTCAACCCATTTTTTACGCATGAGAACTATCTAAATCTTTTGGAAGATATCAATAATTAATAATCAGGATTTCTAGGGTAATTGTGCTTTTCTGGTAGGGCGATCGCTTTTGGCAGTCAGTAAAGCTTGAAATGCCTGATCTCGGTTTCCTAAAGTCTCATAAAAGAAGAAAGAGAATCCTTGAAAGCCAGTATTGCGAGTTACTTGAACCTGAGCTTCAATTTGCGACATTTCTACATTTTGGGTGCGTAGTCCAGTTAAAATCCCAATATTTACAGGTACAGTTTTCCGAATCTCTAATAATTCTGGTCTCATTAATTCCTTTTGAAATCCTGCCAAATCAGAACGATAAACCTGAATCACTAATTCGTCTAGCAGTCCCATTTTTACCCACTGATGCCAATCTTGAAGATAGTTTTCGTAGGCGAAGTCCCTAGGATTGGGCGAAAGCGAAATTATACATTTGGGTTTAACTGCTCGCACGCCATTGGCAACTTTTACCATTAAATCTGTAATGAATTGCGATCGCCACTTTGTCCATTCGGCATCTTTAGGATTATCAGGTGGAAGTTTGCCATTATGATCTTTTTGATAGAGCGCGATCGTGTAATCGTCATAGCCCAATTCGGCGGGCAAGCCAAAGTGATCGTCTAATTGAATGCCATCAACATCATATTTAGTAACTACTTCAACTATTAAATCTACAATTAAATTTTGGACTTCAGGACGTAAAGGATTGAGCCAGACAAAGCGATGTTGACCGCGATCGCCATAGACAAACACACTAGAACCATCTTTCCGAGTTGTTAGCCATTGGGGATATTTTTTCGATAAACTGGCAACTTCTTCTGACATCAAGCCAAATTCAAACCACGGAATTACGGATAAACCTGCCTTGTGTCCCATTTCTACGGTTTCTGCTAACATATCTCGCCCTTGCAGTTGGGGATCAGGACGGATTGCTTGCCCAAAGGAATTTGCAGCTACGGCACTTGGATAAAGGGTATAGCCCTCATGCCATACTGTGGGATAAATTGTATTAAAGTTTAGTCGTTGCAGGCGATCGATTGCCTTTTCCAGATTGGCACGGGATAACAATACATCACTATCGACATTGGTCATCCATACCCCTCTTAATTCATTGGGGATTACTGGCTGCCCCATCATTGGCAGATTTAAGCCAAGATTGAGTAATAAAGCGATCGCTAAACCTGAACAAATAAAAACTAACGACTTGATCCATTTCATAATAAATTGCGATTAATTGACAGTAATACGGGGCATAGGATTTGGTTTTAGAGGTGAGCGATCGCGTAAGTATGATTCAAAGGCAGCCATATCAACTACTCCCACTAACCGATCTCGACCTGCTCTTAAGACTGTAAAGTTATCTCCACCATCCGCTAAGAAGCTATTCACGGTAATTCTATAATCAAGATTGGGATTAATTGGCATATTATTTAGCTTTATATTACTAACCTTATTGCCAGTGAGGGCATTGGGAGTCCAAGTATAGCTAAACCCTTGGGAAATCTGTAAAATTCGCTTCTGCCCCACCATTGGATTATCAAATTGCTCTTCTAATAATTGCTTAATTTCAGCACCTGTTACCGTCATAGTGACTAAATTATTGCCAAAAGGTTGCACTGTAAATGCTTGTCCATAGGTAACATTGCCATCGGTAGAGATTAAATCAGAACGAATACCCCCAGAATTCATAAAGGCGATCGCTGCTCCGTCTTGAGATTTAGTTGCTGCTAATTGGGCATCGGCAATTATTTGTCCTAACTCCGATTCTCCCACCTTATTAATAGTTCGGCTAATATTTGGCTGACTATTTGGACTGATTGAACCAATAATTCGGTTTGATATGGGGAAAGCTACAGCTTTATATTTATTGATAAGGTTAGTTAATGCCGCGGTTTTTGGTAAATCATGACTAACTACCACATTATTAGCTTTAATCGTAGAAAAATCCTGTGTTGTGCGATCAAGGGTAATATCAATATCAGTTACTAAGCGTCCAAAGGAGGCAGCACTGGTAACATAGCGGTTATCTATGACACAGGTATAAGCTTGGTGAGTATGCCCTGTAATAAATAGATCCACCTCTGGATTAGTACGTTTGACAATATTCACGATCGCCCCTGAAATATCCTTGCATTCGTTATAGCTTCCCGTTTGTGCGCCACCTTCATGAATTAATACCGCGATCGCTTTAATGCCCATTTTTTTTAATTCTGGCACTAAGGCATTAACAGTATCAGCTTCATTCATAAAATCTAGTCCTGCCACCCCTGCGGGTGAAACAATTCTGGGAGTTCCTTCTAAGGTCATACCGATAAAAGCCATTTTGATCCCATCAAACTCTTTAATTGCATAGGCAGGAAAGATAGTTTTACCAGTACTTTTATCTATGACATTTGCTGCTAAAAACTTAAACTTTGCACCCTTAAACGGTTCTACTCGACAGCCATCAATGGGATGACATCCACCTTTTTGCATCCGCAATAATTCTAAATATCCTTGATCAAATTCGTGATTACCCACAGCATTTAAATCTAAGCCAATTTGATCTAAGGCGGCGATCGCTGGCTCATCATGAAACAAAGCCGAAAGTAAGGGACTAGCTCCGATGGTATCTCCTGCCGAAACCACGATTGTATTGGGGTTAGTCGAGCGTAATTTTTGAATGTGACTGGCTAAATACTCCGCCCCACCTGCGGGAATTGTGGTTTGATTGGGCAGCTTAATGCTTAAATTCCCAGTCTCTAAATTGCCATGAAAATCATTAATTGCCAGTATTTGAACATTGACAAAACGAGATTGGGTAATGGCAGAAGGTGCCGATAATATGGCTGTTGTTAAAGCTAGAAAGAAGGTAACTATAAAAGCGATCGCATACTTTTTCATGACTATGCCCAAACTAAACTTATATCAACTAAAACATAATTTGGCGAATATAATCAGATACAGAACCATCCCAACCACATTTAATACAATAATTTTGGTATTTAAACTCCTTTAGGATTTTCTTAGCGTTGCCATATAACTGGCTTTGCAAACTTCTGTATCTTGAGGATCGGGTTTAAGGTTTTTGTAGTGCAATGAGCAGGTTTCTATTTACGGCGTGTTGCTACCAAGAGTTTAGAAAAATAGAACCTTGTGCTGGTCATGGTCTCGTAATTCACTAAAAAGTCGGCACGGGCGAGCATATTTCTAATCTCAGCTTCAGAATGCAAATAGGCACGGGTCGCTTTACTGGCACCGGGGAAAAATTCACCCACTTTTTTTAGCCAATCTAGGTAAGGAGTTGATGGGGCAAAGCTGAGAATGAATTTTGATTTTGCCAGAGATGCTAGATGTTTAATCATTGCCTCCACTTCTACTAGGGGATAGTGAATTAACACATCTAAACAAATTACGGTGTCATAATCACCCGCAAGAGTTTCTAAATCGCTAACACTAAATCTAGGATTACTTTGATCGGTGGCACGGCTTTTTGCCTCTTGTACCATTTTTTCAGAAATATCACTGCCATAGACTTCGGCACCAGCGATCGCCAAGGGAAAACTTAAACTGCCCACCCCACAGCCCGCATCACAGATTTTAGAATTAGCTATATCCCCATTACCTTTGAGCCAATCTACAACTTTATCTACGGTTTGCTGATGTCCTATGCGAATATCTTTTTGGACTTTACTGACATCACCACTGCCATAGATGCGTTTCCAGCGATCAAAGCCTACGGAATTAAAGTAATTGCGTACGGTATCTTTATCAGTATCTTTATGTTTGGTACCAGTAGTCATGGGTGTATCAATATTGGGAGTATCATAAAAGTATCAACATCTAAGCTTACAATTATCCAACCATCTTAGCGAAGTAATGACTGCTAAATTCCTCAACCATCTCAATCCTTCTCAGCAAAAAGCCGCTAGTCACAGTGCAGGTCCACTTTTAGTGGTGGCAGGAGCAGGATCGGGCAAAACTCGCACCCTTACCTACCGTATTGCCAATTTAATCTTGCATGAAGACGTTGATCCCTACCATATTTTGGCGGTAACCTTTACCAATAAGGCGGCGAAGGAAATGAAGGATCGGATTCAAATATTATTTGCCCAAGAGATAAGCTTAGAGGAACGGGGCGTAATGCTTTCCCAGTTATCAGAGCTAGAACAAAATGAATTGCGATCGCAGGTCTATAGAAAATACACAAAAAATCTGTGGATTGGCACATTTCATAGTCTGTGTGGCAGGATTTTACGGTTTGATATTGATAAATATACTGATAGTCAAGGGCGCAAATGGTCAAAGAATTTCTCGATTTTTGATGAATCCGATGTGCAGTCTTTAGTTAAAGAAATTGTGGTCAAGCAATTAAATTTAGATGAGAAAAAGTTTGAACCAAAATCTGTGCGCTATGCCATTAGTAACGCTAAAAATAAAGGGCTAACTCCTCAGGAATTATTATTTAGTGATCCGAGTTTTCGTAATCGTCAAATTGCTGAAATTTATGAAATTTATCAATCTAAGCTATCTGAAAATAATGCTTTGGATTTTGATGATTTGATTTTTGTGCCTGTGCAGTTATTCAAACAAAGCCCAGAGATTTTAACATCTTGGCATAGACGCTTTGAACATATTTTGGTTGATGAATATCAAGATACCAATCGCACTCAATATGATTTAATTCGCCTTTTAGTTACTAATAATCAAAGCATTTCTAGTAATAGTAATCTATGGCAAAAACGCTCTGTATTTGTGGTTGGTGATGCTGACCAGTCGATTTATTCCTTTAGATTGGCTGACTTTACGATTTTGATGGAATTTCAAGAAACCTTTGGCGATCGCTTGCCTGATGAGCAAACCCAAACCATGATTAAGCTGGAGGAAAACTATCGCTCCTGTGCCAATATTCTCACGGTGGCTAATGAATTAATTGGGAATAATACCCAACGCATTGATAAAAGTTTGGTAGCAACTCGTGGCGATGGTGAGTTGATTAATTTATATAAGGCACACGATGAAGTTGATGAATCGACCTATGTAATTACGCAAATTCAAGCGACAAAATCTAAGATTCCTAATTCAACCTTTGGACATTTTGCTATTTTGTATCGGACAAATGCTCAGTCGCGACCATTAGAAGAATTATTAGTGCGGATGAATATTCCTTACAAGATTGTGGGCGGTTTAAGGTTTTACGATCGCAAGGAAATCAAAGATATTCTTGCCTATTTAAGATTGCTATCTAATCCCAATGATACTGTTAGTTTAATGCGGGTAATTAATGTCCCCAAACGAGGGATTGGTAATGCCACCACTGATAAATTAACCCAATTGGCAGTAAGTGCAGGGGTAACAATCTGGGACTTACTTAACGATGAAAATACGGTGAAAGAAGTGACGGGGCGTTCTGCTAAACCAGTTGTAGAGTTTGTGAAATTAATTAATAAGTGGCGATCTCAAGTTGATGACTTACCCGCTAGTGAAATTATTAAAGGGATAATTAAAGACTCTGGATATGCAGATGATTTGAAGCTCCAAGGTACTGATGAAGCTAGCGATCGCCTAGCCAACCTTGCTGAATTAAATAACGCCGCTCTGCAATATGCCGAAGAAAATGAAGATATTTCCTTAAACTCTTTTATTGCCAATGCTGCCCTTGCCTCTAGTATGGATGAATCGCCTGACGAGTCGCAAAAAGTAACGCTAATGACTTTGCACGCTGCTAAGGGCTTAGAATTTCCTGTGGTGTTTTTAGTCGGTTTAGAGCAGGGTTTGTTTCCGGGCTTCCGTTCCCTTAATGACCCCATGGCTCTGGAAGAAGAACGCCGACTTTTATATGTGGGTATTACCCGTGCCCAAGAGCAACTGCACTTAACCCATGCTGATGAACGGCGTTTGTATGGCAATTATGAAAAAGCAATGCCCTCCCAGTTTTTAGCAGAGTTACCCAAGGAACTGCTTTCGTCCAAAAATGTTAAATCCTCAACTAAATTCACTACTACTACTAAAAATGCGATCGGCATCCTAAAAATTAACGAAAAAGCTAGCGGGAAAGTCGATATCAAGCCTGATAGATCTTCGCAACGCAAAACCGAGGGTAAACCAGTGGATATTCCAGTAGTTACCGAAAATTGGCAAGTTGGCGATCGCTTAATTCATAAAAAATTTGGTGAAGGAGTGATATTTGGCATTCTTGGTAGTGGCGAAAAGAGTTCTCTTGTTGTTACCTTTGCTGGCATGGGCAGAAGAATTATTGATCCTAACTTTGCTCCCATTGAGCGTCAATCATAATTATGGCAGTCACGATTGCCCAAATTACCGATACTCATCTAGTACCTTACGAGCGATCTCATCTCTATGGATTTCCGA
>Ga0209181_10009618_pt1 | contig 12691 bp, 5 predicted proteins | sample MAT05_FD_187208 | JGI IMG/M metagenome (GOLD analysis project Ga0209181, IMG submission 187208) | Freshwater microbial communities from Lake Fryxell liftoff mats and glacier meltwater in Antarctica - MAT-05 (SPAdes) (version 2) | ecosystem: Environmental > Aquatic > Freshwater > Ice > Liftoff... | reverse complement strand
TTGCTGTTCGTGGGCGTCGGCGCGTTGCTGTTGTAACAGCAGGCGTCGCGTGAACCGCGCCAGCAAATCCGGCTACCTCGCGGACGCCGGACAGGCCCTGCGCGACATCCTCGATGGCGCGCGGGGACCGGTAGAGGAACCCATCCGCTCCGAGATATTCGGCCCGCAGCGCTTCGCCCAACACGGTCGCAGCCTGGGCGCCACACACCGCGCCACGCAGGCAAGGAGCTGGAGCGGAGGCTTTTTTCCACGCCTGCGCAGCAACATCCGCGTGTTGCGCGAAGCCCATCGTTACATCGGCCACCAGGCCACGACCGGTTACGACATCAGCCCCGCGGCCGAGTGGCTGCTGGACAACTTCCACCTGATTGAAGCCCAGTTGCAGGAGATCCACGAAGGTCTGCCGCGCAGTTACTTTCGTACCCTGCCGGTATTGCTGGAGCCACCGCTGGCTGGGCTGCCGCGGGTGTATGGCATTGCCTGGGCCTTCGTGGCGCACACCGACGGGGATTTCGACGAAGATCTGCTGGTGCAGTTCCTCGCCGCGTACCAGGAATCCTGTGCGCTCAACCTGAGCGAGTTGTGGGCCTTGCCCACAACGCTGCGCGTGGTGCTGGTGGAAAACCTGCGCCGCCTGGCGGAACGGGTGGCCACCAGCAAAGCGGCGCGCGAGGTGGCGAACCTGTGTTGTGACCATATCGGCACGACCAGTCTGCACTCTCTGGACCAGTTGCTGCTGTGGATGGAGCGCCGCGGCGTCGGCAAGGTGTTCCTGGCGCAAATGGCGCAACGTTTCCAGGACAGCCGCACTGCCCATGGCGCACGCCACCAAGCCTGGTTGCAGCAGGCCTTGCCCGAGGTCACCGCATTCCAGATGCAGCAACCCGCCAATCAGGCCGCCGACAATCTGAGCGTCAGCAACGCGGTCAATTCCTTGCGTGCCATCGGTGACGCTGACTGGGACAACATCGTCGGGCGCTCCAGCGCACTGACGCAGTTGCTCTGCACTTGCAGCGTGTTCCACGCCGAAAGCGTGCCCACGCGCAGCGCCACCCTGCACGCCATTGAGCGCCTGTCGCGCCGCAGCGGGCAAAGTGAACTGTCCGTTGCGCAGGCCCTGATGACGCTGATGCGCGGCCAGGACGGTGCGCTGGCCTCTACCAACCACTGGCTGCACGGAGACGGCAACGTGGTGCTGGCCGACGCGCTGGGACTGCGCAACGGGGCCGCAGGCAGTTGGCGCGCCGCCTGGCGTGGGCTGGTGCTTCCTGCCTATCTGGTGAGTCTGGCCCTGGGTACCACCGGCTTGGTGGCATGGACGCTGCTGGGCTCTGGCACGGTCGACACCGATACGCCCTGGCTGCTGCTGCTGGGCACCGTGCTCATGCTGTTTCCTGCGTCGGAGGCCGTGGTGGCCGTGGTGAACCGGCTGATCAGCGAGTCAGTCCCGCCGCGGCACCTGCCCCGGCTGTCGCTGGCCGACGGTATCCCGGCCGCGCACCGCGTCATGGTGGTGATCCCGGCGCTCCTCTCCGGTCCACTGGCCGTGCGCAAACTGACGCACCGGCTGGAGTTGCACTACCTTGCGAACCCCGAAGCCCAAGCCCAGTTTGCGCTGCTCAGCGACTGGACCGACGCCGACCAGGAACAGCTGGCAGAAGATGCCGAACTGCTCGCCGATGCGGGCGCCGCCATCCATGCGCTCAACCAACGCTACCCGGCGCCAACCGGATCAGCGCCACGCTTCCTGGTGCTGCACCGGGCGCGCCAGTTCAGCACCAGCGAGCAACGCTGGATTGGCTGGGAGCGCAAACGCGGCAAACTGGAATCGTTGATCGCGGCGCTGTCTACAGGCACGCGCGGGCCGTTCCTGGACCTGGGGCAGGCATCCTGCATTGCAGCGCACACCGCCTATATCGTGACGCTCGACAGCGATACCCAATTGCCGCCAGGCCGTCTGCGCGAACTGGTCGGGGTGGCGGCACACCCGGACAACCTGCCCCGACTGGACGCGCGCGCACTGCGTGTGGAGGAGGGTTACGGCATCTTGCAGCCGCGCGTTGCCACGCCGCTGCCAGCGCGCGGGGACCGCACCCTGTTCCACTGGTTGTTTGCCGGGCAATGCGGCATCGACCCCTACAGCGCGGCGAGTTCCGAGGTCTACCAGGACCTGTTTGGCGAAGGCAGTTTCTCCGGCAAGGGTTTGCTGCACGTTCAGGCCCTGCACGCCGTGCTGGCGGCGCGCCTGCCAGAGGGGCAGGTTCTGAGCCACGACCTGCTCGAAGGCGCCATCGCGCGCTGCGCCAACGTCACCGACATCATGCTGTTCGAAGAGGCCCCCTTCCACGCCGACGTAGCCGCGTCCCGGTTGCACCGATGGATGCGCGGCGACTGGCAATTGCTGCCAGTCCTGCTCAATCCAGGCCGTTATCCGCTGCGGACCATCAACCGCTGGAAAATGCTGGACAACCTGCGCCGCTCCCTGGTGGCGCCGATGTCGCTGCTGCTGCTGCTGCTGGCACTGGCCGGAGTGGTCGTAGCGCCGTTGCCAGCACTGGCGCTGGTGCTGGCGGCGTTCGCTGCCGGCCCGCTGATGGGCGCGGTCGCCGGGTTTTCCCCGAGCCGGGACGACGTGGCAAAACGCCACTTTTACTGGCACGCCGCCGACGGCCTGGCGCGCATGGTGTGCGGCGTGGCATGGCATCTCGGGCAACTGCAGCAGCAGGCCTTGCTGTCGATGGATGCCATAACGCGCGCGCTGTACCGCATGGCCATCAGCCGGCGCCAGCTGCTGCAATGGACCACTGCCGAGACGGCCCAGTCCCAGGCACACACGGCGCTGCCCGCGCTGCTGCGTCGGCACTGGCTCCAGCCGGCGCTGGCGGCCGTATTGCTGGGCGCCTTGCTGGTCCTGCAAACGCCGTTTGTGTGGCTGGCATCGCTGCTGTGCCTGGTGTGGGCCGCGTCGCCGGTGTGGACCTGGTGGACCAGTCGGCCGAGCCCGGGGGGGGTCGACCACACGCTGCCAGCAGGCGACCGCGCGGAGTTGCTGGCCATCGCACGCGACACTTGGCGCTTCTTCGAGCGCTGCGTCGGACCGCTGGACAACCACCTTCCGCCGGATAACCTGCAGACGCTGCCGCACGACATGCTGGCACACCGCACATCACCCACCAACATCGGCGTGTATCTGCTGGGCGCCGCATGTGCACGCGCTTTCGGCTGGATAACCACAGCGCAAATGCTGACGCGGCTGGAGGCGACCCTGGCGACGCTGAACCGGCTGCAACGCCACCGCGGCCACTTCCTGAACTGGTACGACACCCAAAGCTGCGCAGCGCTGCTGCCGATGTATGTGTCCACGGTGGACAGCGGCAACCTGAGCGGCCACCTGCTCGCTGTGGCGCAGGCCTGCCGCGAATTTGCGGCACCCGCCCCCCATCAGCTGCTGGAACCGGCGGAGGCGATAACACGGCTGCTGGCAGTGGCTGGCGCATTTGAAAAGCTCGCATGGGAATCCGAGTTCGGTTTTCTCTACCACCCCAAACGCCATCTGTTGCATATCGGCTACCGCGTGGCCGAACAGCAACTGGACGCCGGCTTTTACGACCTGTTGGCCTCGGAGTCGCGCCTGACCAGCCTGCTGGCCATCGCCAAGGGCGACGTACCGGCGCGCCACTGGGCGGCGTTGGGGCGGCCGTTTTTCGCCGTCGGCGCCTCGGCCGGCCTGCGCTCCTGGTCGGGTTCGATGTTCGAATACCTGATGCCCGCGCTGGTTCTGGATGAGCCGTATGGCAGTGCCTTGCACGGCGCATGCCTGGTCGCCTTGCACGAGCAGATCGCGTTTGCCCGCCTGCAGGGCGTGCCCTGGGGCATCAGTGAATCGGCCTACGCCGCCAGTGACCACACCCTGGCCTACCAGTACGCGCCCCAGGGGGTGCCGCGGTTGGCCATGCGGCGCACGCCGCCTGATGAACTGGTCGTAGCGCCTTATGCAACGGCACTGGCTGCGCCGCTGTCGCCGAAGCTGGCCATGGTTAACTTCCAGTGGCTGCAGAGCCTGGCACCACGCACCAGCAACGGCTTGATCGAAGCGCTGGACTACACCCCTGCGCGCCAAGCCGGAGATACGGCCTTTACCCCAGTCAGCACCTTCATGGCCCACCACCAGGGGATGAGCCTGGTCGCACTGGCCAATCTGCTGCTGGGCGGCGTGGCGCAGCGCTGGGGCATGGCCAACGCGCATATTGAAGCGGTGGCATCGCTCCTGCACGAGCGGCCGCCGCGTGAGGTGTTCCTGTTGCATGAGCCGCAGCGCGACTACACCGAACTGCCGCAACGTCGGCGCGCCACCGGCTTGTTGCGCGATGTGCCGCCCGGCAGATTGGCCGTGCAGCCAACCCATGTACTGTCCAATGGCCGCTACAGCGTGACGCTGCGCCCGAACGGGGCTGGCTGGAGCCGCTGCGGGCAGACCGGCATCACGCGCTGGCGCGACGACGCGTTGCGGGACGCCTGCGGCAGCTTCTTTTATCTGCGCTGGCCGGGTCCGGCCAGGGGCAACGGCGCTGGCAACCGGCGCATGGCATCCATCACGCAACATCCGGCACCCGACCCACAAGCCCGTTACGACAGCACCTACCACGCCGACCGGGTGTGTTTCGACGCCTTGTGGCCTGACATCCAGGCCCACACCACGGTATGGGTAAGCCCGGAGGATGACGTCGAGTTTCGCCAGATCGAACTGCGCAACCTGGGCAACGAGTCAATTGACGTTGAGCTGCTGTCTGCCTTCGAAGTGGCGCTGGCAGACGCCCGCTCGGACGAGGCGCACCCCGCGTTTGGCAACCTGTTCGTCGAATGCCACTGGCATGCCCGGCAGCAGGCCCTTGTGTTTGCGCGCACGCCACGCCTGGCCAGCGAGAGCGCGCTGCAGGCAGCGCATTTTCTCGCCGATGCGCAGGCACAGGTGCTGGAGGTCAGTGTGCAGGCCGACCGGCAACGCTGGCTCGGCCGCAACCGCGCCGCCGGGCGGCCGCTGGCGGAACTGGACCGGGTCGCGCAGGTACAGTCCCAGGATGCAGCGCAGTTGGAGAAGGCAGCCCTGCAAACCGGGCTGGACCCGGCTTGCTGCCTGGGGGTACGGGTGCGCATCGCGCCGCAGGCCAAGGCACTCCTGACATTTGCCACGGCTGCCAGCATGGACGGCAACACCCTGCTCGCGGTAATTGACAAGTACCGCCAGTCGAGCCATGTGCAACGCGCCTCGCTGATGTCCGCCACACTGGCGGCGATTCGCCTGCGCACCATGCGCTTGAGCAGCGAGAACTTCGCCGCCATCCAGAACCTGACGACGGCGCTGGTGCACAGCCTGACCCGTACGCCCGCACGGCGCGGCGCCACGCTTGCCGCCGGGAGCGTAGCGGCCTGTGACCAGCGTGTGCTGTGGCGGCTGGGCATCTCCGGGGATCGCCCGGTGATTCTGGTCTGGGCCACAGTCGTCGAGGGTCTGGGCCTGCTGCGCGTGCTGGTACACGCGTTGCGCCTGTGGGCGTGGGGCGGCATCGCCTGCGACCTGGTAGTGGTGAACAGCGAGCCAACTTCCTACCAGATGAGTCTGCAGCGCGAAATCACCGCCTTGCGCGAACGCTTCCTGGCCGACAGCGGCGCGCAATCCGCGCAGGGGCAGACCCTGCTGCATCTGTTGCGCGCCACAGAATTGTCGGCAGACGAGATCGCTACGCTGCAGATCCTTGCACGGGTGCAGTTGCACGCCGACGGGCGACCTTTCCAGTACCACCTGGCGCAATGGTCCGCGTGGCACACACAAGACATGGAACAGCGCCAGCAGCTTGCGCCTGCGGCGTTGGCAACCCTCGACCCGGGCAGCACGGTTGCCGCACTGCCGCAGGGGGCGTTTGATGCGCAATCCGGCGAGTTCCGCTTTGCCATTGGGGCAGCGCTGCGCCCAGCGCGCCCGTGGACCAACGTCTTGGCGAACCCGGGCTTTGGCAGCTTGCTGACGGAGTCGGGCGGGGGCTACAGCTGGGCCGTGAACAGCCGTTTGATGCAACTCACTGCGTGGTCCAACGACCCGGTGGCGGACCCACCGGCGGAGTGGTTCCTGCTGCAGGACCGGCGCACGCAGCAGGCCTGGAGTGTGGCCCCAGGTGCCTGGGGTGCCGACGGCGTGACCTACGAAGTCGCGCATGGCCAGGGCAGCAGCAGCATATCCCACCGCCGCGGCGACCTGGAGGTCAGCGCGCGCTGGTGCGTAGACAGCGTAGCAGCGGTCAAACATGTGCATCTGCGCATCCGCAACGGTGGCAGCCGCAACCAGAAACTGCGCTTGCTGGGGATGGTCGAGTGGATGATGGGTGGACAACGGGTGGAACGTAATACGACCCACACCAGTGTGCATGCCATGCCCGTCGGCACCGCACTGCTGTGCACCCAGCAGGAGCGCTCCAGGGGATTTGGCGCTGCCAGCGCTTTCCTGGCCCTTGCGCACCAGCCTGGTGAGACGCCGCAATGGACCTGTGACAGGCGTGAATTTTTCGACGAAAACGGTGATCTGGCAATCCCGCAACAGCTCGCCCGCCGGCAAGGCGGCGGGCTCGACCCCTGCGCAGCGTTGTCGGTATCGATCCACCTGGAGGCCGGAGCCAGCGTGGACCATGTGTTTGTGCTAGGGTACGCGGCAGACCTGCAGCAGGCGCGCGCGCTGGCCGACGCGGCCGCAGCCGAGCCGGTCGAACAGCGCCAGGGCAAGGTCGGCGTCTGGTGGAACACGCTGTTGGGGGCGACGCAGGTCAAGACGCCCGACCCGTTGTTCGATGCCCTGGTGAACCGCTGGCTGCCTTATCAGACCGTCGCCTGCCGCCTGTGGGCCAAGGCCGGTTTCTACCAGGCTGGTGGCGCCACCGGGTTTCGTGACCAATTGCAGGACACTTTGGCACTGGCCTGGAGCGCGCCGCAGTTGCTGCGCCAGCAAATTCTGACCTGTGCAGAGCGTCAGTTTGCAGAGGGCGACGTGCAGCACTGGTGGCACGCGCCCGACGGTGCCGGCGTGCGCACACATTTTTCGGACGACCTGCTGTGGCTGCCGTTTGCCTGCCTGCACTATCTGCGCGCCACTGGCGACGCTGCCGTGCTGGAGCAGCCGCTGCCATTCATTGAAGGCGCCCAGATACCCGAAGGAGCCGAAGACGCCTACTATGTTCCGGCAATCGGCACTGTGCAGGCGAGCCTTTTCGAACACGCCGCGCGCACGATTGACCGCAGCCTGGCAGTAGGCACCCATGGATTGCCCCTGATGGGCAGCGGCGACTGGAACGACGGCATGAATCGCGTCGGGTTGGCCGGACGCGGCGAGTCGGTCTGGCTGGCGTGGTTCCTGTGCACCGTGGTGGCGGGTTTCGCGCCGCTGGCACGCGGCCGCGGCGAAGTGGAACGGGCCACGCGCTGGGAGACCAGCGCGCGTGGATGGAAAGCCGCACTGCTCGGCCCGGCCTGGGATGGGAAATGGTTCCGCCGGGCGTTTTTCGACGATGGCTCGGCGCTGGGTTCTGCCGCCAACCCCGAGGCGCGCATCGATCTGATCGCGCAGGCCTGGGCCGTGTTGAGCGATGCTGCGCCGCTGGACTTGCAGCGCAGCGCCATGGCGGCGGTCGAGGAACACCTGATGGACCATCAGGCTGGATTGATTCGCCTGCTCGACCCGCCGCTGCGCGACGCCGTGCCCAGTGCCGGCTACATCCAGGCCTACCCGGCCGGGGTACGCGAAAACGGTGGCCAGTACTCGCACGCCGGCGTGTGGGCCCTGATGGCCCAGGCCACCATGGCATCGGGCGACCCGGACGACCAAGGCGGCGCCGACCGGGCCTGGCGCAGCTTCACCTGGCTTAGTCCGGCGCACCGTGCCGCCAATCCGTGGCAGGGCGCAGTCTACGGACTGGAACCCTATGTGATGGCTGGAGACACCTATTCGCAAGCGCCCTACACCGGGCGCGGCGGCTGGAGCTGGTACACCGGGGCCGCGGCGTGGATGCACCGCGCCGCCATCGAATCGATCTTCGGCATGCACATCGACGCCGAGAGCCTGCACTGCACGCCCTGCCTGCCTTCGCATTGGCCGCGCGCCGACATCCACTTGCGCCGCGACAGCCGCGTCATGCATTTCATTCTGTGGCGCGGGTCGGCTGCGCTGGCATTGGAGGCAGTGGCACAGCCCGGCGCACAATTGCTGCTGCCCGGACAGGCCTTGCAATGGAATGCACTGCCGACGCATTCATGCCACGTGATTCCGTGGGAACAAACATGAGCGCAGCGCCGGGCCGCCCCAACCCAGCTCGCACCGCAGCCCGCAGGGCGAAGGTATCCCAATGAGCGCCGCGCCGGGCCGCCCCAACCCAGCTCGCACCGCAGCCCGCAGGGCGAAGGTATCCCAATGAGCGCCGCGCTGGGCCGCCCCAACCCAGCTCGCACCGCAGCCCGCAGGGCGAAGGTACTCCAATGAGCGCCGCGCCGGGCCGCCCCAAGCTAGCTCGCACCGCAGCCCGCAGGGCGAAGGTATCCCAATGAGCGCCGCGCCGGGCCGCCCCAAGCTAGCTCGCACCGCAGCCCGCAGGGCGAAGGTACTCCAATGAGCGCCGCGCCGGGCCGCCCCAGATTAGCTCGCACCGCAGCCCGCAGGGCGAAGGTACTCCAATGAACAACAAGCACCGTGAACTGGCACGCCGCCTGTTGGGCGCGGAGTTCGACGCGCTCGACAAGCAGGCGCGCAACGCTACGCGGCACGTGGCCGGGCGCACCCGCATTGCGCGCCACCCGGACGCGGCTCCGGACAGCGCGACCACCTTCGGCCAGCGCGCCGCCGATGCGGTAGCCAGCTTTGGTGGATCGTGGACCTTTATCGGGTTGTTCGCGGCTGTGTTGGTGTCCTGGGTGGGACTCAATTCCTGGCTATTGAGCGGCACCCGGCGCGAGTTTGACTCCTACCCCTATATTCTGCTGAACCTGCTCCTGTCGATGCTCGCCGCCATCCAGGCACCCATCATCCTGATGTCGCAGAACCGCCAGTCGCGCAAGGACCGCGTGCAGGCCGAGCACGATTACGAGGTAAACCTCAAGGCGGAGCTGGAGATCATGCTGCTGCACGAGAAGATCGACGCGCTGCGCCAAGACCAGTGGACTGAACTGATCGCGCTGCAGAAGGAACAACTCGAACTGTTGGCCAAGATGGCAACCCTGCACGCGGGTGCCGCGCCAAGCCCCGTTGCAAGTGTTACTCGCGGATAACCTTGCCACGCGGTGCTGTCCTACACCATCTGGTGCAGGACGCCGATGTGCTGCAGGGCAGGTGACTCATACAGTTGCTTCATCGACCCGGCACATCCTGCATCGGGTCCCGAAAAGCAAAGAAGTGGAATCCACGATGGCCAACAAGCAAAAGCCCACCAATGTCGAGCACCTGCCTGTGACAAGCAGGCAAGGCATGGCGCTCGACACCAATGCCATGGAAGCAGCCCGTCACAGCCTCGACCAAGGGGCAGTGACGCCTAACTCCGGTCCCTGGCGTCTGGAAATCATCCAGTTGCTCAACGACTCCCTGGCCACCGAACTGGTCTGCGTGCTGCGTTACAAGCGGCACCATTTCACCGCGCAGGGCCTGGCGTCTCCCAAGATTGCCGAAGAGTTTCTGGTGCACGCAAACGAGGAGTCGGCACACGCCGACCGGCTCGCGCAACGCATCGTGCAACTCGGCGGCGAACCCGATTTCTCGCCCGACTCGTTGAGCAGACGCAGCCATGCCAGTTACGACGAGTCCACCGATCTCAAGGCCATGATCCGCGCCAACCTGGTCGCCGAACGGGTGGCCATCGAGGCCTACAGCCAGATGGTCAAACTGATCGGCGACAAGGACTCCACCACCCGCCGCCTGCTGGAAGACATTCTGAGCGAAGAACAGGAACACGCCGACGAGCTTCGGGACTGGCTAGCCGACTGAGCACCGACGCACCAACAAGCCCAACTGTGGTGGGGCTTTTTTTCACCACTGGGCCGGCTTTGGCCACCTTTCACATCAACAGGAGATCACCATGATTATTCGCAACACCCTCATCGCAACCATGACCGCCGTCGTATTGCTGACCACAACTGGCTGCGCCGTTATGCGTGGCCAGGAAACCGTGGGCGCGTATGTCGACGACGCCGGCATCACCACGCTGGTGAAGTCGCGCTTCGTCGAGAACAAGCAGGTCGACGCCGCGTCCATCAAAGTGGAAACACTCAACGGAACCGTGATGCTGTCGGGCTTCGCCAAAAACAACCTTGAACGCACCACTGCGGAAAACATTGCGCGCGGCGTAAGCGGCGTGCGCATGGTGAAGAACGAGATCGCGGTGCGTCCGTAACCAACCAGGGTGCCCTCGGGCACCCGCATTTTTCTGTCACACAAAAAGGGGAATAAAAATGAATTGGGATCGAATACAGGGCAATTGGACACAGGTAGTGGGCAAGGCCAAGGAGCAATGGGGCAAGCTCACCGACGATGACTTTGACGTCGTCGCCGGGCGCCGCGACCAACTTGCCGGGAAGATCCGGGAGCGCTACGGCGTCGCCAAGGACGAGGCCGAGAAGCAGGTTACCGAGTGGCAACGCAAGGCGACCGATTCCTGGTTTACCAAGGACAAGGACCACGCCTGAGAGGCACCTTTCGCAATCACTTCACACACAAGGAAACTGTCATGAACCAATTTAATCGTCTCAGGGGTCTTTTAACTGCGGCAGCGCTGGTGTCCCTGCTGGGACTCGCTGGTTGCGCTGGAATGACGCAACAGGAAAAAGGTACCGCCACAGGTGCCGTGATAGGCGGCGTTGCCGGCAACGTTCTGTGCGGGGGCCTCGCATGCACCGGCATTGGCGCTGCTGTGGGTGGCGTCATCGGCCACGAGGTTACCAAGAAGCCTTGAGCCTTTTTCGTCAACCCGCTACCCCCCGGCAGCAGTGCCGGGGGGTAGCGGCGTTTTAGCGTGGCCTTTGCAGGTTGACGGGATGTGCCAAATCGAGCTGCACCCATCCGGACAATGCATCGGACCCAGCGCCTGGACGGTGCATCAGTTCCCCCAATTCGCCGGACGGCATTGCTGCGCCTTGAACTTCGGCAGGTTCAAAAACAACGGTAGTGGCAAACAATACCAGGGCAACGACGCCGACACCTGCGAATAACAGCGCCGACCAAGTAGCACCCCGTTGTAGCCTGGACATCGCACCCCGCGTTGTAGGCTTTGCAGCGTCGCATCTGCGGACATTGCCGACCCACTGGCACGAAAAGCGAACGCAGCGAAAACGGTTCGACGGCTGCACCACGCTCCAAAGCCGATCCTGCAGCCGCCGTGGCGTGCGGATGAGCGCCCCGGCGCACATCGGACAATGCATGCCGGACGCATGACGGTAGCTGGTCGTTGCCGCCATCGGCGCAACCGGCATCACTGGCACGGCGCGCTTTACATTGGCAACCTGCGCGGGCGCCGCCCGGCCAGCCAAAGGCGTGTCCCTTTGATTCGGTGGGCAATAAGGTGTATTTGCGTTGATCATGTGTTCACGATACGACGCGCGCTTGTGGCAGTCTGTGCGTTGGGTAACAAATGCCCGCCCCAAGCGCGCATCACGCACGCTGCAAACGACACCATTGCGCCACTGCGCCACTGCGTGACACCGCCAAGATGCGCGCCGCCCCGGTGCCAGTTTGATTGCCGGTGCGGCTACCCGGCCCACGGGCGCGCTGCGTGCCAGCCTGCGTGCACCTTGAGTGGAGCACCACCGCGCCTGGGCCGCGAGAGGTCGAACCGTGGCATGGACGGCTGTGTGGAGATCAAGTTCCTGTGAGTGGGAGAGATCCTGAAGTAAACTCGGCGCCTGCCCGGCTGGGCACGATGCGGGTGTAGTTCAATGGCAGAACGGCAGCTTCCCAAGCTGCATACGAGGGTTCGATTCCCTTCACCCGCTCCATCCAGGGCGCAAACTCAGCTGCCAGGCTTACCGAACACGGCTTCAAATAACGGCTCCGATTCGCGCAGACCTTCGACGGTGAACGTCACCAACTTGGTATTGCCGAGGGGTCGTGATGAAGCCTTTTGGTGCAAACGAGCCATACCATCCCAATCGCAGTACTTCCATGTTTGGGAACCTTGGTGGAGCCCGAGGTGCAGCAGGGCGAGGACGGCTGCATGCATGCGGTCAACAACTCCTGCGGCCGACAAACCGCGTTGCACAGAGCCACCCGCGCCGGTGGCAAGTTGAATGGCCAAACCGGCGAGGCTCTTCAAGATCGCGCAAGGTTGCTTTAGATCAGCGGCGAGGCCATCATCCTGGAAACCGCAGTTGACCGCTTTCTTGCGCTGGATATGCCTTATGAACTCCAGCTTTTGTACGCACCGGCAAGGTCACCTCAATGGTGACAACGCACCGCACCCGATTGAGCCGCGCTGGCGCCTGCTTGCGGCGTTGCTTCTCCTTGCGCTCGGGAGCCCGCAGCGTCGTCGACCTTGCAGGCCGCAGTCGAGCCAGAGGCTTGCCTTCTTCGCGCTGTCCAGGTGTGCGCGGGCACACCTGGAGCCGCAGCGCTCGCCTTGCAGGCCGCAGTCAAGCCAGAGGCTTGCCTTCTTCGCGCTGTCCAGGCGTGCGCGGG
>Ga0209181_10009607_pt1 | contig 12700 bp, 9 predicted proteins | sample MAT05_FD_187208 | JGI IMG/M metagenome (GOLD analysis project Ga0209181, IMG submission 187208) | Freshwater microbial communities from Lake Fryxell liftoff mats and glacier meltwater in Antarctica - MAT-05 (SPAdes) (version 2) | ecosystem: Environmental > Aquatic > Freshwater > Ice > Liftoff... | reverse complement strand
GCTCAAGCGCGGTTAGACCTAACGGTCGAGTTATTTGCGATTGTTTGTCTATCCATCACCAAAGTTTAGCGCCTTTTAGCTGATTTCCGGGTCGAACTCTGACTTTAGCAATGTCATTAACTTCAGCACCCATAGCTTATCGTTGCGTTACCGATAATTTCCACGATTGCCACTCGTTCGTCATCCCCGAGTGTTTTTGTCGGGTATCCAGCATCTTCGCACCTTAAACCAACTGGATTCCCGCCAAAAACATGCGGGAATGACGGTTTGAGGAGGTGTCGCGTCATCCTGATTACTGGCTGCACCGGGCCGGACGAACTTAAGTTAATGGCATTGGTCATTGTCTATCTGCGGAATTTGTGAAGCGAACAAATAAGCGCCAAGAAAAAATGCCAAACAAAAGCCCTACAAGGCTGCCAATAGGCGTCCACAAGTAAAAAGGAATATCTAAACCAGTGCCACAAACCCAGCCCCACTTCGCGCGCATGTGAGCGACGGTTTCAGCTACGGAATGCTTTGCATAAAAATAGCCTGCGATCGCACCGACAAAGGTAAATGTCGAGGTATAGCAGGCGCGCGCTTTTCGGATAGACATATAGGATTAAGCGCGCTGAAATAAGATCCGTGGGACTAAAAGTTACCAGCAAAAGTTCTGGTGACGTGTCGACTAACTGCGGGTTTATTTTCCGATCTTTATGGTGTGCGGTCGGCGGTCGACAACGCAAAGCGCAACTTGCTTCAGACCCTAAAGCCGTAAATGCGCAGGTGCGGCCTGCGCCGCTAATCCCGCGCCAAAAACTCCAGCACCCGCGTATCGACTTCTGGTGCCAGCCCGCGTAAGCCACGCCCGGCCTGAAACAGCGTTTTGACGTGCCCAGTTGCGGGCAGCACAACCACCTCGGCGTGTCCGCCTGCGGCATTGACTTTGGCGGCTAAATTGACGCTGTTTTTGGGATACACCAAGCGATCATCGGCACCATGGATTAGCAGCATCGGCGGCGCTTGTGCGCCAAACTGCGCGTAGTTAATGGGCTGCGATTCCGGCAGGTTGGCATCGCCCTTAAAAACCTCGACTACCAGCGGGTCGGTCATCGGCAAAAAATCATACGGGCCGGACAGGCCGATAAAGCCTTTGATGTCCGCTGGCACCATTTGCTTTGCCTGTAAATACTGCGGATCCAGCATTACCAAGGCGGCAATATGCGCGCCGGCAGAATGCGCCATCACGTAAAGTCGTTTTGGCTCAACGTTCAGTTGAGCTGCGTTATCACGCACATACGCGACGCTTGCGGCGGCGTCCTCAACAAAACTGGGGAAGATGTAATTCGGTGCCTTGCGATAGTCTGGCACCACCACCACATAGCCTTTAAGCGCGTAATGCGCCGCAAAGAATTCGTACCACGCGCGCTTGCCGTTGCGCCAGCTGCCACCAAAGAAAAACACGATCACCGGCAGCGTTTTGCCCTGGTATTGCGCGGCGGTGGGCCGATAAACATCCAGGCGTTGGGCTTTGTCGCTGCCATAGCTAAGCGTGCTTTTTTGATAATCGCTAAAGGCGTAGGGCACTTTTAAAGAGCGCATAAAGCCTGCTTGGCAGGCGGCGAGCAGGCTTAGCATGGTCGAAATAATCAGTAGTCGGGTTAGTTTCATTCGGTTTCTATTGCTAAGGTAAAAAGTAGAGTCTCGTCATTGCGACGAGCGAAGCGACGTGGCAATCCATTTTCGGATGCCTAAAAAGCAAAATGGATTGCTTCGCTGTGCTCGCAATGACGAATTGAGACTTACCCAATCGCGCGGTAAATCGGGTGCATACACTGCTGTTTTATGTGGCATTAGTTGTACCGACTTGATGTGACGACGGGGTTATCTAAGTAGGCTGCGTCCTGATTAGCATGCGGCGCTACGAAGAACGCGCGACAAATGCCATCGCACCACGTGCCATTAGCTCGTGTGCCAGGTTTCGCCCCAAGTCCTCGGGTGCGTCTAATACGCCGCTAATGCCGCCTTGGATGCTTTTACGTGCGCTGGCATCGCCGACTAGGCCGCGTAGGCGCAATGCACCGGCCTCAATTTCAGCAAAGGCCGCGATCGGCACTTGGCAAGAGCCGCCCAAGGTTTGCGCAAACGCACGCTCAGCGCGCACGCATTGCCACGTGGGCTGATGTGCCAACGGCGCTAACAGCGCCGCCGTTGCGTGATCGTGCGATAAACATTCAATCGCCAGCGCGCCTTGACCCGCTGCAGGCAGCATATCCGGCGGCAGCATGCGGCTGGCAATGCGCGCACTTAAGCCCAGTCGATCAAGCCCAGCGGCCGCCAACACAATCGCATCGAAGTGGTTTTCATCAAGTTTGCGCAAACGGGTTTGCACGTTGCCGCGTAAATCCAGCAGTTGCAAATCCGGCCGCATCGTATGCAGCTGAACTTGTCGGCGTAGGCTAGACGAACCCACCCGCGCGCCGTGTGGCAATGCGGCGATATTGGGATAGTGATTGCTGACCCAGGCGTCGTAAGGCTCCTCTCGGATCAACACGGCCGCAAGTTGAAATTCCGGCTCTAGCGTCATCGGCACATCTTTTAGGGAATGCACCGCAATATCCGCGCGGCCTTCCAGCATCGCGACTTCGAGTTCTTTCAGAAATAGGCCCTTGCCACCGACTTGGCTGAGCGGGCGATCTAGGATTTGATCGCCGCGCGTGGTCATCGGCAACAACGTCACCTGCATGACTGGATAGAGCAATCGCAATCGCGCCGCGACATGTTCGGCTTGCCAAAGCGCCAAAAGGGATTCGCGCGTGGCGATTCGGATCGTGCTTTTGGGTTTAAGCGCAGAATTTATCGACATCTTAGGAATCCTCAGTGCTTAAAATGCCGCACGCCGGTGAATAGCATCGCGATGCCGTGCTCATTGGCGGCATCAATCACTTCTTTGTCGCGCATTGAACCGCCCGGCTGGATCACCGCCTTAATGCCGACCGCGGCGGCGGCATCAATACCGTCGCGGAACGGGAAAAATGCGTCGGACGCCATCACCGCGCCGGGCACGGCAATATTGGCTTCCGCTGCCTTCATTGCGGCAATTTTTGCGCTGATAACGCGACTCATTTGCCCAGCGCCGATGCCCACCGTGCGCGCGTCTTTGGCATAAACGATGGCGTTGGATTTCACCTGCATCGCCACTTTCCATGCAAATACCAAATCCGCGAATTCTGCCGCAGTCGGTGCGCGCAGGCTAACTAGCTTGTAGTCGCCGGTTTTTAGCGTGTCGCGATCGCCGTCTTGGATTAAATAGCCGCCCTGAATGCGTTTGACGTCGCGCCAAGCGCAGCCAGACCCACTTAACGCACCGGTGGCAATTACCCGCACATTGGGCTTGCTGGCGAGTGCTGCAAGTGCCAGTTCGCTGTAGTCGGGGGCAATCACCACCTCGACAAATTGCCGCGCAATGAGCGTGCGTGCGGTATCTGCATCTAAGCTACGATTGAAGGCAATGATGCCGCCGAACGCGCTGATTGGATCGGTTTGATAGGCGCGCTCGTAGGCGTCAAGCAGGGTGGATGACACCGCCACGCCGCATGGGTTTGCGTGTTTGACGATCACGCACGCGGGTTCATCGAATAGCTTGACGCACTCAAGTGCGGCATCCGCATCGCTTAAGTTGTTGAAGCTAAGCGACTTACCTTGGCGGAAACTGGCACCGGCAATGCAGGCTGGCGGCAGCGGGGACTCCAGATACAGCGCTGCGCGTTGATGTGGGTTTTCACCGTAGCGCAAAACTTCAGCGCGCTGCATTTTTAGCGTCAAAGTGGCCGGGAAATCGCTGTTTTGAACGGGCTCAGCCGTTGCACCGCTTAAGTACGCGGCCACTAGCGCGTCGTATTCGGCCGTGTGCGCGTAGGCTTTCGCGGCAAGCGCGCGGCGCATCGCAAGGTTGTTTTGCCCGGTTTTAATTGCTTCCAAGGCGCTGGCATAATCATCTGCGTCCGTTAGCACCATGACGCGTTCGTGGTTTTTTGCCGCAGCCCGCAGCATCGCAGGCCCGCCAATATCGATGTTTTCGATGGCCTCTTGATCGCTGACGCCCGGTTTCGCAATCGTTGCAGCAAACGGATAAAGATTAACCACCAGCAGGTCAATACGCGCGATATCGTGCTCGGCCATCGTGCTTTCGTCGACGCCTAAGCGCCCCAAAAGCGCGCCGTGAATCTTTGGATGCAGCGTTTTCACGCGCCCACCCATGATTTCTGGAAAGCCGGTGACGCTGGACACGTCGCTAACGCTCAAACCCGCCGCACGCAGCGCGTTTGCGGTGCCGCCGGTGGAAATTAACGCGACGCCCAGCGCGGCTAAACCGCGCGCAAGTTCAACAAGGCCGGTTTTATCCGATACGCTGAGCAGCGCACGAGTTGGTGGATTGTGTTCAGTCATGGCGGCAAGCTGCGCAAAATTCGAGGCGCGGAGTGTCGCTTAAATGCGGTTAAAACTGTAAGTAGCTAAGGGCTTGGTGGCGCTTGGTGCTCAGCTGGTGTGTAAATCCAGCAAGCATTTAAGCAATTAATTCGACTATTCAAAGCCACGCGCTTATTCAAAGCCATGCGCTTATTCAAAGCCATCAGCGAATAAGTTATCACCGCGCATTAAATAAATCGCGCCCGCAAGTGCCGGGGCGTTCGCGCGGAATGCACCGACGTAGGCGATGCGGTTGCTAGGCCCCGCGTGCGCCACAGAGCTACCGAAGCCTTCGCCATTAACGCCATCCGGCGCGACAACGCGCTGCACCGCGATCCAGTTGCCTGTTGCACCGCGTTGAAATGCCTCAACCGAACCGGGGCCAGTGCATGCACTCGCGCCGCTGGGTTCGCAGTAAGCACCCACTAGGGCTTCAGTGCCGCTAATTGAAACTGCGGTGCCAAAAAGATTGCCAGCGGTGGCGCCACTAGAAAGCAACTTAGCGCTTTGGCTCCAACTGCCGCCGCTGCGCGTGAAAATATAGGCGCTGCCCGTATCGTTGCCGACTGCCTTATCGTCGCGCGATCCGCCCGCGATTATCGCGTCACCATCAATATCCACCGCAGCGCCCAGCTCGTCATCGCTGCCAAGATCACCGGCAACTAGGCGTGCCTGTTGCGTCCAGGTAGCACCTGTGCCGGTGTAAACATAGACCGCGCCTGCAGTGGTAAATACACCTTCATTCTCTTTTGGGGCGCCAATTGCCAACGTGCCGCCCGAAACCGCAACTGCGTGGCCAAAGCGTCGGCCGGCACTGCCGTCGATCTGTGTGCCGTAGATTGATGTCCGCAAAGCCCATGTTGAGCCGCCGGTGTTCTCAAATACATGCACCGCACCGACGACTTCGCCGCCCGGATTTTGTGCTTTGACTTCGCCGACATAGATGAAATTACCTTCGGCAGCCACCGAGTAGCCAAAATTGCCAACAGGCGAAGGAATCGGCGGCGCAAGTACTCCCGCCGCAGCATAGGGCGTAAGCAATGACGCTTGGGTGCGATAGACATACACTTTGCCAGCGTTGAACAAGGGCGCATCTTCGCCAAACGCGCCTACAGCCGCAAAACTGCCGATAGTTTGCGGGCTTGCAATGGCGACACTGGCACCAAAAAGGTCAGCGCTAAGTCCGCTGGTCAGGGTTTGGCCAAATACAACGCCGCCAGTTGCATTCGGCGCTATCACCTGCGCTTTGCCGTTGAGTGATCCAACCAGGCCTAAGCCTAGATCACCGGTGGCGATGGCGTATCCCAAAAAAGTATTCGCCGCAATCCCCACCGGCTGTGCACGCGTTTCGATCAGGTAAGGTGCGCCAGCAAAACTTGTATTAATCGCGGCAAGCAGTGTCAAGGTTAGTATGAGTCTAGGCATGTTCGCTGTCCGTTCAAATAAGGATGGATTAAGTTTAGCGGTTTAAAGACCTTAGCTGCTGATAATTCAATGCTGCTTTGCTCACCCCAGCCGCAAGCGCCCGACAAAGCGCACGCTCGGGCTGCGCTCCAGATCCCCTGGCGATACGGTTTTTGGATTCGGATCGGGCACCACGATCACATCGGTTAGCGTGACAGCGCTTGCGGGTGCCGCTTGCTCGACCTGCCCGAAACGCGCGCGAAGTTTGGCGTAGTCAGCCGCCAAGGCGGCATCGCTGTGGCTGGCTTCAAGTACCGGCTGCTGCGCACCGTCGAGCTGTGCCAAGGTCGAAAATGGCTTCAATAGCGCTTCAAGCTCTTTTAGCAGCTGCGCCCAGTCTATTGCTGGAAAAGGCAAAAGCAGCGGCGCGGACACCACAATTGCCGGGCGCATCTGGCCGGCGGGCTGAGTCGGCGCTTCGGCCAAAGCGCGGAACACGATTTCGCTGCACATCACTTGCGCCGGGTCGCGCGTCAGTGCTGCATCAATCGCCAAGCGAATCACCCAGCGCATCGCGTTGTTTTCAGGCAGCCGCCCACGCAAGGCCGAGATCACCCCAAGCTGCACCAAAAGATCCAGCGGGTAGGCGCTGCCCAGGTAGTGATTCGCCCTTTGAACCACGGCCGCAAGCTGTTGCGCGTTCGGCGTAGCGCCGCGGAGCGCACAGGGGCGGTAAACATCGATAAAGAAATAGTCCTTCGCCTGCACGATACGCCGCGCCAGTGGCACCGTGCGGGCGCCACCCGGTGCCGCTTCTACAAAGTTGCCGCCTTCCACCATGATCGCGATATGGCTGTAGATTGCGTCACCAAACCACGCCACCAGCGCCGAAATTTGGCTTTTTCCCAAGTGCAGCAATAGATCACCGGGTTGTAGCGATTTTGGATCAAGCCAGCTGTTTTGTTCCATGGGAATCTCCTGGTTGTGCGGTTGCGGTGGCGTGCGTGAATGCTACAGCACGATTGCGGCCTGAGTTTTTAGCAAGATACAGCGCTTGATCGGCATCGTTTAAGAGCGCATCGACGCTTTGGTGATGGGCCTGCAGCTGCGCCAAACCGATGCTGACGGTTAAGCACACCGGCTGCGAGCTAATAGTAACGCCCGCCTGTTGCACGGCAAGACGCAGGGTATTCAAGCGGTGCAAGGCGCGATCCTGATTTAAATTCGGCAACATCAACGCAAATTCCTCGCCGCCCATGCGCATCAATTTTTCCTCGCCCGCAAGCTGCTCTTGCACCACGGAAACAAAAAGTTTGAGCGCCAGATCACCGACGCCGTGGCCAAAGCGATCATTGACTTGCTTAAAGTGATCCAAATCCAGAATCGCCACCGCAAAATCGCGCTTCTGACGGCGCGCGTTCGCAAGCAGGCGATTGCCCTCGGTAAGCCCGCCCAAACGGTTCAGTGCGCCGGTTAGCGGGTCATGCGTCGCAGCATTGTGCGCCCGATCACGCTCATCGCGCAGCCCGATAAAGCGATCCATTAGTGCATAAGCCATCAGTGAACTGGCGATCGTCATGCCCGCAACTTGTAATGCCCAAGCCCACTCGAGCCAAGCCCAACCAAGCGCAAATTGACTCGCACGCAAGGCGTTTCCCAGCAAGTTGACAAACGCAGCGAGTAAGACGACGTGCGCCTGACTCTGGTGTTTGAAGCACGCGATCATGATTGCCACGGTGACAAATAAGGTGGCGCTAACAATTAGGAAATTACCCGATGCGCTCGCCAACGCCGCTATTTCGCCGCGTTCACCCTGGCGATTGATCAGATCGATAACGCAAATCACAACAATGATCCCTGCCCACAAATAGTGCCAGCGCAACACTCTACAAAGTCTTGGAAGTATTTGCGGTAAATCGAGCAATCGGATGTAGAACTCAGTCACAAACAAAAGGCTTACCAACGCAGCGAACACGGTTGCATCAATCCACCATGGCCACAAACCGCGCAATCCGATCCAGTGCGCCGCCTCGCCCAACATAAAACAAAGATAGAGCAGGTTCCCAAGCAATCCAAAGGCGAGATACAAGCTGGTGCGATCACCAATAACGCCGAAGAAAACAAAACCCAGCACCGAGAAAGCCAGCAACACGCCCAAACAAACATTGAGAAAGCGTGTGCTTTGCGCGTCGTAGCTTAGATAGTCGCTTTTGGCGTAGAGCGTCAGCAGCAAAGGTTGCCGCGTCGGATTGAGCACCTTCAGGTAAAGCACGCGTTCTGAGCCCAACTCAAATAGCGGAAACACCAAATTGTGCGCCGAATATTCAGGGTATTTGAGCGCTAGTTCGCCACGCTTTTGCGTCATCGTGGTGCCATCTGCAAAATACAGGGTCAAAGACGCGCCCAAAGAATTGCGTGCCACCAGCAAAGGCTCAACGGGCAAGGCATCCAGCTGTATGCGATACCACGCGGCACCTTTGCCGGAATGCTCAAGTTGACTCACCGACGGCTGCCTCACCGCCGGTTGACTCACTGCGGCCTGACTCACCGCTGGTTGTTTTTGGGGCGTGCCGTCCAGCGCTGAACTGCGTGCCTGTTCAATGCTTGCGTCCTCAGCCAAATCATTAAGCAAGGTTGCAGTGATGTGGTAAGACTGAGCGGCCGCAAAATGCGCCATCAGCAAGGCAATTGCGGCGAGCAGCAGCTGGGTACAAATCCTTGCTCTCAAAGCTTTGCCCCAACTCATCTGCGCTAACTCAAAGGAAACCGACGCACAGCGTAACCTTGTGCGCAGCTTGATTCAACTTGCGGAAATAATCGCGTGATCGCGTGTTGGAAACAGCGTCCGCCGACGCACTGACTTTGCTGTGCGAAGCGCGCACACTTTGCTGCACTTTCGGTGCGTGGCTGCGTCATTGCGTTCGCTTGCTGACGGTCATGCGCCCATGCCGCCGACTACCCAAAAAGGAAAGCATATGAATATCGACGTCAGTGATTTCAGAGTTCGTGAGGAAGAGGCGGTCGATCTGGGCCTTTGGGCGACAAATGTAAAACCATTGTGCAACTCGAAAAAGAGTTACCACAAAGTGCTTGCACATCATATCGATCAGTTGAGCGACCAGCAGCAAATGCTTTATGCGTCAAACCAACACGCCGTGCTGGTGGTGTTCCAGGCAATGGATACCGCTGGCAAGGACGGCGCGATTCGCCACGTGATGTCCGGCATCAACCCACAGGGCTGCCAAGTGTTTAGCTTTCAGCATCCGAGCGCGCAAGAGCTTCAGCATGATTTCCTCTGGCGCACCACGCGCGATTTGCCCGAGCGCGGACGCATCGGCATTTTCAACCGCTCGTACTACGAAGAAGTGCTGATCGTGCGCGTGCACAAAAGCATTCTGCAGGGCGAGTCCCTGCCCGATCTGGGTTCCGACAAGTCGGTGTGGCACGGCCGCTTTCGCTCGATAGTCGAGCTGGAACGCCACCTACACGCGAACGGCACGCGCATCGTCAAAGTGTTCCTGCATCTATCGAAGGAAGAGCAGCGCAAACGCCTGCTGGCGCGCATTGATGAGCCCGAAAAGAACTGGAAGTTCAGCGCCGCCGACATCACCGAGCGCAAATACTGGGACGCCTACATGCAAGCCTATGGCCATGCCTTGAGTGCTACGAGCACGACTGACTCGCCCTGGTTTATCGTGCCCGCCGATGACAAACACAACGCGCGGCTAATCGTGTCGCAGATTGTGCTCGACACGTTGAAAGACCTGAAACTCAGCTACCCAGAAGTGACCGACGCGCGCAAGCAGGAGCTGAAAGCGATTCGGAAGAAGTTGGCGAAGTGAGCTGTGGTAACTCGCGTTGATCGAAAGGCCTATTGACCGATTCGGAACTTGCCTCAGCGGTTCAGCAGGCAAGGTTTTAATCAGTATTTGGGTCTATTCCGCGCTATTTGTGCCACTTGGTTTGGCGCGAATATGGCTTTTATGACATTTGGATTGGCGCGAATTTTTTCAGCTTGGCTATGATTTAATCGTTAAACCGCTAAAACATGCGAGCCAAAAAAATTAGGACTTGAAGACATTTTGTTTCATGATATTCCAATCTAATTCTTGTTCGATCTCAGGAAATGCTATGCAGAAAGCGATTCACATCATTATTGCCGGCGCAATTCTCGCTTTATTAGGCTGTGCCGCATCACCGCAGCGAGTTGCGCCGGCGATCTCAGTCTCAAGCCTTGGGGATACCAAAGCGACCGCGCTAGAAGTATGTGAACCGCGAGGTGAGCGGGACTATCTTAATCGCCTTCGATGTTCCGATGGCACCAAACCGGCCTATCGGCGAATAGGGAGCGTTGGCGGCCGCAGTGATCTGCCGGAAAATCTCACTAAAGAGCAAAGCGCTGCCTTATTGGAGCAAATAATCTCAGGCGCTCCACTCAAACCAGGCGAGCCGGACTATCACGTCGTAGACGGATATGAACTGTCTTGCCCTGCCACAAAGCGAATGGTTTACATCGACATGTACCACTGCAATCAGCCCGCGCCAGCTTTTGCGCCGATAGGCTTCACACTTAGCAACCGCCTTTAGCTACGGTGATGCGAAATGCTTCCATTTGGCAGCGTCGCAGACAACAACGTAACTATAGCGATATTTGCGCCACTCGGTTTGGCGCGAATACGCTATTTGCGCCAGTTGGATTGGCGCGAATATTTTTGCCTCACGCGCAATCTGATTTGTTGGCGTAGCACTACTTGCCCAGCTGCTTGGCCCTAGGCGGGCGTTGTTGGCGGCTCTGTAAGTACTGATAGCGCAACTTTTCAGAAGGCGGTGTCCTTGACTGTCTCTGGGTAGGAAAAGTACCCGCCCACGGGGTTCTTCATATTATTTTTGAAATAACTAAGTCAGAAAGATCTAAACAATGGTTTGCGGTTCGCCTGTAATATTCTTCTTTTCCAATTTTGTTCATCATTCGCAAATTAAAAAGCCGCATAGAGGAAAGTAATAGGTTGTTATCAAGCGTGCTTTGGAAGTCATCTTGAGTAATTAACAAAATAATTTCATCTCCTTCAGTTCTATCTTCAAAATTTTCGCTCAAACTGATTGCTAAATCTGGGAAATTTTCGAATAAATTCCGCAAGTGCCCGATTTCCCTTAATTTTCTCAACAAATATAGTTTAGATGCGAACAGCATGAATGATAAAGAGTTGTTTTCCACTTCAAAAACCGACAAAACAGGAACAGTATTTATATTTATTCTGGATATGCAGTTTTCCTTTTTTAAGTGATTGGGTAAACACGTTATGTTCCAGTAGTTGTATTCGCTTGCGCAGTAGTCTGGAATTGCCCTCTTTACGTACTTCGACAGCAAAGCTACTAGTTTATCAAAGTATGGCTTATTTTTTAATTCAAGATATCTGGCGCTAAATTTTTCTCTAACTACGGCATTGTCAAATTTACTTCCTGTTACAATATTAAAATTAATATCGCTAACCCATCGTTCTTGCTTGTGCGCGTCAAATATGTTTAGAAATTCGATTTGTTTAAGATTTCGAATTCTTAAGTTGTTTTGCTCAAAAAGACAAATGGTGGCGTTCTCTTCAGCCGTCAGCAACTCTTCGTTCACTGGCTTGATGTATACATTTACAATATCATGGTATTTTTTGTAATGTTGCCTGACTCTGGTTGCAATTTTTTTAGCTTGCCCGATGTAATATTCTTTATTTTCAAATTCCAGTATATAAATTCCGGTGCATTTTATATCGTTTAAAAATGAAAACCCTATATCGTTGAACTCAAATGACTTATTTGCAACCGAAGAAACCGGCGCGGCCGGCTTAGAGATTTTGTTGATTTTTTCAATAGCCTCGAGATTCCTTGATTCGATTAAAAGCAACTGGGCAAAATCTTCATTCGCTTCTTTGTCTTGACCGTTCGATCTATATGATTCTGCACGAAATCGCAAAGCTTCTTCATCGTCGTAGTCCGCTAGATGGGTTGATAAAAATTCAATTGCCTTTTCATTCTGTTCCAGAATTGAATAGCTTGCTCCCAGATAAAAATTAATGATGTCAAAGCCATCTTGTAATGATTTAGCGTGTTCTAAGTCTTTGATCGCCAATTCATATTGGCCAGTTTTATAGTAACAAACACCCCTGTTATAAAAACCAATTGCGTAATTGGCGTGAAGTTCTAATGCGCGAGTAAGGTCGATGATTGCATTTTCATATTTTTCTAGATTGCTATATGCCTTTCCTCTTGCGCCAAAATATAAATAGTTTGAATTATCGAATTCGATTTTCGAGCTGCAATATTCAATTAGCCCAACAAAGTCCTTTTTTTCAAAGTAATTTGATAAAGCCTCATATATTTGAGTATGAGTTGTCATTATTTCGGCGATCCAAGATAAGCAAACTTTGAAAGTGGTTCGATCCGACATGGAGGAGAAGCTTGAGGCGCACGAGAATTACTGCCTACCCGCTTCACCGCCCCTCACCTCCTCCGCAATCCAAGCATCAATATGCCGCTCCAATGCCTCAAGCGGCACCGAACCCGTCCCCAAAACCTCATCATTAAAGCGGCGCAAATCGAATTTTTCGCCCAAACGATTACTGGCACGTGTGCGCAATTCGGATATTTTTAGCTGGCCGATTTTGTAGGCGAGCGCTTGGCCGGGTGTGCCGATGTAGCGGTCTATTTCATTGACGATATCTTGTTCGGTTTTCGGTGCATTGGCTTTGAAATAATCAATCGCCTGCTGCCTAGACCAGCCTTTAGCGTGCATGCCGGTGTCCACAACTAAGCGCACCGCGCGCCACATTTCATAGGTTAACTGGCCAAATTGATCATA
>Ga0209181_10009606_pt1 | contig 12701 bp, 10 predicted proteins | sample MAT05_FD_187208 | JGI IMG/M metagenome (GOLD analysis project Ga0209181, IMG submission 187208) | Freshwater microbial communities from Lake Fryxell liftoff mats and glacier meltwater in Antarctica - MAT-05 (SPAdes) (version 2) | ecosystem: Environmental > Aquatic > Freshwater > Ice > Liftoff... | reverse complement strand
AGGTGACGCTGCGCCTGCGCTCACGCTGGCAGCAGGCCGCGCGTGCCGGGAGCGTGATTAACCTGCAGGCCGACCTGATGCGCTTCACCGTGGACGCAATCGCCGGGCTGGCGTTTGGCCGCGACATCAATACCCTGGAGTCGGGAGAAGACGTGATCCAGCAGCACCTGGACAAGGTGTTGCCCGCGGTGTTCCGCCGTACGTTCGCGTTGCTTCCGTATTGGCGCTATTTCAAGCTGCCGCGTGACCGTGCGCTGGACCGCAGCGTGCAGGTGATCCGATCCACCATCGCGCAGTTCGTTGCCGAGGCGCGCGCGCGTCTGCAGCAGGACGCCGCATTGCGTGCCCAGCCAGGCAACCTGCTCGAGGCCATGGTCGTGGCGGCCGACCTGCCTGACAGTGGTCTGGGCGACCAGCAGGTCGTGGGCAACGTGCTCACCATGTTGCTCGCCGGGGAGGACACAACGGCCAATACCCTGGCCTGGATGGTGCACCTGTTGCAGCGCAATCCGTCGGCGCTGGCGCGGCTGCAGCAAGAGGTGCGCACGCTGGCGCCGAACCCTTCGCAGTTCACACTGGAGGCCATGGAGCAACTGGTGTTTCTGGACGCCTGCGCCAGCGAGACGATGCGCCTCAAGCCGGTGGCGCCGTTCATCGTTGTGCATGCGCTGCGCGACACGGTGGTGGGCGACGTCGCGGTACCCGAGGGAACCATGGTTTGGGGTGTGTTGCGCCACGACAGTGTTGCCGAGCCCAACTTTGCCGACCCGCTGGCCTTCAAGCCCGAACGCTGGCTGGCCGACGCACCACACGCCCTGACCACCGCTGCCAAACGCTCCGCCATGCCCTTTGGCTCCGGCCCACGGATGTGCCCGGGTCGTTACCTGGCCCTGCTGGAGATGAAGCTGGCGATGGCCATGCTGCTGGCCAGTTTTGACATCGAGGCGGTGGACACTCCCGACGCCGAGCCGGCGCGCGAACGCATGGCGTTCACCATGAACCCGGTGGGTTTGACGATGCGTTTGCGCGAGCGGGAAACGTCGACCAATGGCTTATTTGGTGTGGACCGAATATGACTTCAGATCGTCTCTGCTGATGGTTGACGCAGCCACGAGCTGGTAGTGTTTTTCATCCACCACCCTTATTGCGCCGTCGACAACCGACAGTTCGAACATCGCGATGCGTCAGTTGGTCATGAACTGTGCCGACACGGGCCGACACAACAGATCTTTGAAGACTTGCTTACAAAAAGCGACGTCTTGCTGGGTTTGAACCATGCAGTGCTTGTCAGAACCACCCTTCGCCTGAACCGGAACTACAAACTGTCGCCCGTGGCGGTCAATCCCGACATAGATCTCGTCGATCTCGATTTGTCCGACGCCTGTAACCGTTGAGCGCAAGTGGTTTTGCAACGAATACGCTGTGATGCCCAGAAAGACATCGACCAACCGGTTGTATCGGACCTTGGCCAATAGCGCCTGCTCGTCGCCGAGCGCGTAGGCTCCAATGATCTGTGGCGTAGCGTCGGGCACTTTGATGGTGACCAACTCGTCGCGCGGCACGATACGATTTAACTTGACTAGCCGGAAGCGATACCGCGCTCTGGCCGCGCCTTCGATCACCCATTCCAGACCATTCCTGGCGGTGCGTAGGATGGTGCCTGGAAGCTCGTTACGATAGCGAAACGAATAGATCAAGTCACCCACGTTCTTTGGCAGCTTGACGCCAAGCTCAGTGGCGATCAAGGTTAAATCATCTCTCGCAAATTCGAATGAATCGGCTTCGCTCGAATAATGCTTTTCGAAGACCTTTGCAATGATCGCCGAGTAGCGATTCGGTGCGGAGGGCAATGTGAGCTCGCCTGTTCTGTCAGCGTCACGCGAACGCTGCTTGGTTCGGTTCAACGCGATCATGAATCGGTGTCTTTCTGGTTCGCTGGGCAATCACGTTCTTGGCGACACCAAAATGTTGCGCTGCGCGCCACATCTGGAACGTCAGCAAGCTTTCATGTCCTAGGCGCAGAGTCTGCGTTGGCTTCTCGGGAGCGTGACCCAAAGCTGCCATGACCTGACTTGCAACGGCGCGACCCAGAAGTGGTGGGACGCTGTTGCCAATCTGGCGAAATCCATGCCACTTGGTCGCGTGAAACCTGAACCAATCGGGGTACGAGTGAAGGCGCGCTGCCTCACGCACAGTGATCACGCGAAGATTAAACGGATGAATTGGTCGTGGTGATGTGAACGCACCACGCGCACTGTCGGTTCCAGCACGCAAGGTGTTACATAGGCCATCAGGATGCAGCTTTTTGAAGCGGCTGATGGGCTCTGTTTGACCGGGCTCAGTCATCCGAAATCGCTGCTGCGACAAAACAGTATGTTCGGTGCGAAGGCTCGAAGACAAAAGACTGGAATCAAAGACGCGGTCATAGCCAAAGTTGCATGGCTCGCGAAGCAGGCCCCGCAGGCGCTTTGCATAGACGGTCTTGCTGCTCCACTTCGTTACGATGCAGTCAGAGTCGATCAGCCCAGGAAATTGGTCTGCATCCGGCAAATCGCCAAGTGCATCCCACACCGATGTCCTGTCCGTGCCTGCCTGAGGGTAGCAGGGCATATTCTGATCTGCCCGTGCCGCAAGCAGGAACAGCCGTTGGCGGTCTTGCGGAACACCGAAATCGGACGCGTTGAGGACACGATAGGGAAGCAGCACCCGGTACCCCGCAGCGCCCAACGCATTGATCAATTCGTCGAGAAACTGTGCGTGTTTACCCAACGTCAAGCCCTTGACGTTCTCGAATACGCAAAACTTCGGTCGCAATTCCTCGACCAGACGGACGTAGTGAAACACTAAAAGGTTGCGCGCGTCGTCCAGCGCGCGTTTCCCGATCATCGAGAAGCCTTGGCACGGTGCCCCACCGAAAACGACATCAATATCGGCCTTAGAAAAACCGATTCGGCGTTTGATTTCAGCGCCAGTCAAATCCACAACCGAGGCGCAGATTGCTTTGCTGTACGGGAAGTTGAACTCGTGAGTGGCGCAGTGGATCGGGTCAATTTCAACTGCCGCGGCGACATCGAAACCCGCCTGCTCAAAGCCCAGCGAAAGTCCGCCCGCACCCGCAAAGAGGTCAATGCCGATCGGGCGCTCGGTGGTTTTGTTCAGGTCACGCATGTGAGGTCAGAAGCAAAGCATGTGAATTTGTACAGTATACCCAGCGTGCACGGCCCTTAGTGAAAAATTTGAAGAATGCTTGGTCGCAGCCAAATTGCTGGCGAGGCGTTGACGGACCCGGCTCAATCGTCAACTACTGTCACCGCTACGTTTGCAAGGCTTGGAGCTGGGCCAGCACTGGTCAGCTCAGCGCCGCATACCTCTCCAGATGGTGGTCGGCGTCGCCAAAACGCTGGCCGAGCACGGTCAGGCGGCGAAAGCTGTGCGAGACCTTCATCTCTTCGCTCATGCCCATGCCGCCGTGCAATTGCACCGACTCCTGGCTGATCAGGCGCGCTGCGTCGGCGATACACACCATGGCCGAGGACACGGCCGCCTTGCGCTCCGTTGCGGCAGCGTCGTCGTGCAGGTGCGGCGCTGCTGCGTCCACACGGCAAGCGGCCAGGATCGCCATCGAGCGCGCCTGTTCGCAGGCAATGAACATGTCGACCATGCGGTGCTGCAGCGCCTGGAAGGCACCAATGGGCGCACCGAATTGTTTGCGTGTCTTGAGGTATTCCAGAGTGGCGTCGTTGGCCGACTTCATGGTGCCGACGGCATCCGCACACACCAGGGCAGTCGCGAAATCGACCGCCTCCTCGATGACCGGCAAAGCCGCGCCGTCCTGGCCCAGCAGCGCGTCTGCGGCCAGCGTCACATTGGACAACACCACATCTGCGGCGCGTTGTCCATCTACCGTGCGGTAGCTGCGCAAGCTGACACCGTCGGCCTTCGGGTCGAGCAGGAACAGGCTCGCGCCCGCAGCAGTGCGCGCCGACACCAGCAGCGTGTCCGCCAGCGGTGCACCCACCACGACCAGTTTTTCGCCGTTGAGGGTCCAGCCGAGCGCGCTGCGTGTGGCGGTTGTGGTGACCGGATCGACTTCGTAGCGCTGACCGCGTTCCAGGCTGGCAAAGGCCAGCTTGCGGCTGCCGTCCATCAAGCCGTCGAGCAGCGCTTTTTTCTGCGCCGCCGAGCCGGTGTGCGCCAGCAACCGGCCCGCCAGCCCGATGTTGTCCAGCACCGGCTCGACCACCAAGGCCTCGCCAAAGGCCTCCATGGCCGCCATCAGGTCTACCGCGCCGCCACCGAAACCACCGTCTGCGACGGGAAAGGGAATTGCCATGAGGCCCATCTCGGAAAAGGTGGCCCATGCCGTAGCGCCAAAACCGCTGTCCGAGTGGATGATCTTCTTGCGCGCCTCGAAGTCGTAGGCACTGGCAAGGTACTTGCGCAACGAGTCGGCAAGCAGTTGCTGTTCTTCGCTGTATTCGAAATCCATGCTGCGTTTCCTTGTTAACGTGAAACAACTTTCATGCTGCGGGGGTGAAGAGTGGACATCATAAAAGTTAGAGGCCCAGCGTCATCTTGGCGATGATGTTGTGCTGGATTTCGTTCGAGCCGGCGTAGATGCTGGTCTTGCGGTAGTTGAAGTAACGCGGTGCCAGGCGCGCGGTGTAGGCGTCCAGCGTGCCACCATCGACCGGGGTAAACGGTTGTGCGTTCGGACCCACCGCCTGCATCATCAGTTCGGTAATGTCCTGCTGGATCTCCGACCCCTTGATCTTGAGCATGGACACATCGGCGCCGGGGGGTTGACCGGTCTTGCGCATCTTGTCCAGAAAACGCAGTGCGGTCAGTTCCAGCGCTTTGAGTTCGATCTCGACCCGTGACAGGCGGTCGCGAAAACGGCTGTCCTGCAGCAAGGGGCGGCCGTTGCGCGTTTCGCGCCCGGCCAGCTCGCGCAACGCGCCGAGTTCGCGCAGCGACGCGCCGACGCGGGCGTTGCCCATGCGCTCGTGGCCGAGCAGGTACTTGGCCACCGTCCAGCCCTTGTTTTCTTCGAACACCAGGTTCTCCACCGGAACCTTGACGTTTTCGAAAAAGATCTCGTTGACCTCGTGGCCACCGTCCATCAGGATCAGCGGGCGCACCGTGATGCCAGGGGCCTTCATGTCCATCAACAGGAAACTGATGCCCTCCTGGCGCTTCTCGGCCGCCGGGTTGGTCCGTACCAGGCAGAAGATCCAGTCGCCATAGTGGCCCAGCGTGGTCCAGATCTTCTGGCCGTTGACCAGATAGTGGTCGCCCTGGCGCTCGGCACGTGTCTTGAGCGCGGCGAGGTCGGAACCGGCGCCCGGTTCCGAATAACCCTGGACCCAGAAGTCGTCGCCTTCGCGGATACGCGGCAAAAATCGGTCCTTCTGCTCCGGCGTCCCAAATCGCATCAGCACGGCGGCGCACATGGTGGGGCCGAACGGTGCAAGGCCGGGTGCGCCGGCCAGGCCGAATTCTTCGTCGAAGATGTAGCGCTGGGTGTTGTTCCAGCCAGTGCCACCCCATTCTTGCGGCCAATGCGGTACCGCCCAGCCCTTGGCAGCCAGAATCTTGTGCCAGCGCACCAAGTCCTCGCGCCCGAGGTGGCGGTAATTGGTGACGTTTTCGCGGATGTCGGTCGGCAGGTTGGCCGACAACCAGCCACGCACCTCGTCACGAAAGGCAACCTCTTCGGTGGAATAACTCATGTCCATGGGACGGGCTCCTGATTGCGGTGGATGACCGCAACACTGGATGCTAACCAGTCGTGCCGCGTCGCGCTATCTCCTTGGCAACAGCAGCAGTCCCGCCCACCATGGAGCGCCGGAAAACTCCCGAGCTTGGGAATTTCAAACGCTGCGGTGCTGGCAGACGCTTGCCAGCGGGCCTGGAAGGCCCCGCGGTGCGCCTCCCGGTCCGCTTCGTCCAGAACGCGAGTGCCGGTACTGGCGAAGACGACATCCAGAGGTGAGCCGTTTCTTCCAGTTCTTCCAGCACCGCCATCGCGGCGGCCGTCGACGCGTGTCAGACGTTGGGACCCAAGCCCGCCTGCATCACTGCGCGCAACGGCTTGCCGCGCTGGCCATTGGGTTAAGTCGCCTGCCGCACCGCCCCTACCGACGCATCACTGGCGGAACGCCGATGGGGAAGGCGCGGCACAGGGCAGACTTTCATGACGAAATACGGCGTCAGCGCCGCCGCTGCGCTGCAATGCGTGACAGCCGCGACGGGTGAAGAAAATCCAGACAGGCGTTGATCGGTGTCATCACCAGTTCGCCACCCTCGGTCCCGGCCAGTTGCAAACTGTTGTTGCTTGGCGTCATTGTGGCCAATAAATATGCCGGTGCGGCCTCAGCCGACACGGGACGCCATCAGGCGCTGCAGCTTTTGTACCGCACTGGCGGGACTGGTCAGCACCGGGCAGGACGACACCGCCTGCACCGCAGCCAGCGCGCGCGAGGTTGAAAAATGCGCCAGCAGGATGCAATCGCAGCCCTGCAGGCCACGCGCCGCGTCGGCCAACAGTGCGTTGTGCTGCTCCGCATCGCCGACTTTGAGCGCGGCCATTGCGTCGACCACGACGATCGTCGTGATGGCGGCGTTGACCTGCTGCTCGAAGGCCAACGCCCGGAACTCCGCCTCCATCGAGTCCACGCTGGGCGCGAAGGTGGCCAGCATGCCGATGCGTTTTCCGGCTTGCAGCGCGGCTTCGAACATCGACTCATTGGGCTTGAGCACCGGCAGTGTCAGCCGTCGGGCCGCGGCCTCAATGGCTTCGCCGAAAGCCGAGCAGGTATACAGGATGGCGTCTGCACCGCAGGCGACCGCATAGTCGGCCAGGCTGTTGATGCGCGCATGCAGTTCGGTTGAGAGTGAGGCATGCCTGGCGCGGTCCGGCGACAGGCTGTCGTCCAGCAAGTGGACTATTTCTGCCGCCGGCCAATGTGCACGGAAGGCTTGCTCCACCGGCTGCATTGCGACCTGCACGGCATGGATAAGCGTGATGCGGGGGGCGGCTGGCAAAGGCATGGTCGGGTCTTGGCGGACTAGTAGTCCGTTTCGCCAAATGGATTACGAGATGAAATTGATGGATTTATGCGCCAGACCAGGCGCACAGCCGCAGCCAGACTGGACGTCTGGCAAGACTGGGCAACGACGCATGGCGCGAAAAGACGCGATTTCATGTAAGCATTTTGGCGAAACGGACTACTAGCCCCGGTCCACGCCAAACTTCGGCATCAGGTCGTTGAGTTCACGGGTCCAGCGGCGCTTGTGCGCGCGGTGGATGTCCACCGCCGACTGGGGGTCGCCACGGCGAATCGCCTCGACCACGGCTGCATGGTTGACGTTGGAATACACAGGCCTGGCCCGAAACGGCGCGGCCAGCAAGCGGAAGCGGTGGGCTTTTTCAAGATAACCGAGTGCCACCTCGACCAAGTGGCGGTTGGTGTGCAACTCAATCAGCAAGCGGTGGAACTGGAAGTCGGCCTGTGACCATTTGGTCATGTCATCGGCCTCGAGTGCCTCGTCCATGGCGGCGATGGCAGCGTCCAGTCGGCCCAGCTCTTCGGGCTTGAGCTTGCGCGATGCGAGCCGTTCGGCAGCTTCGCATTCGAGGCAGGCCAGTAGTTCGCTGATCTCGCTGATGTCGCGCGCCGACAGCTTCTTGACTCGCATACCACGGCGCGGGACCAGCTCAACAAGGCCATCGTGCTCCAGTCGCACCAGCGCTTCGCGAAGCGGCGTGCGGCTCATGCCCAGGTCGTCGGCCAGTTCTGGTTCAGGCACGGTTACGCCGGGCGGGTAGTGCGCCGAAATCACGCGCTCACGCAAGATCTCATAGGCCTTGTCTGCCTGAAGAAGTTTCTTCATGAATGACGACGGCTCGGCGTACTGCTCGACAGTGGTGCTGTGGCGAGGCAAAAATTTTCTCTTGACAAGCAATTAATGCATGCATTATATTCAAATAAAACATTCATTGTTTACTTCCAGGAGACACCATGTTGAAAAAACTGCTACTCATTTTACTGACCGGAATCAGCGTCTGCACCCAAGCGCAAACCTGGCCCACCAAGCCCATCAAACTTGTGGTTCCCTTCCCTCCGGGCGGCGGAAATGACTCTCTAGGTCGGTTAATTGGTCAAAAATTAGGCGAAGCACTAGGCCAGCCAGTGGTGGTCGACAATCGCCCGGGTGCTGGCGCCACCATCGGTACGGACGCGGTCGCAAAATCTTCCCCTGACGGTTACACAATCCTGTTGAGCTCCATAACAACGCATGCATTGGCGCCCGCTTTATATCCAAAACTAAGTTACGACCCCCTGAAAGACTTTACCCCCATATCGCTCATCGCCACTGCGCCTACCGTGCTCGTGGTCGGCCCACACGTCAAGGCCAGTAACTTGGCCGGGTTGATCTCGCTGGCAAAAACCTCACCCGGCAAGCTGACGTTTGCGTCTGGCGGTAACGGTGCAGCGCCGCACATTGCTGGAGAACTCTTCAAAGCCGTGGCCGGTGTCGATTTGCTGCACGTCCCTTTTCGCGGCGGTGGCCCGGCCTCGCTGGCCATCATGGGCGGTGATGTGGACATGATGTTCGACACCACTGCATCGGCCATGCCGCACGTCAAGTCAGGCAAGCTGGTGGCGTTGGCCTTGGCCACACCAACGCGTTCGCCGGATTACCCCAGCCTGCCAACCTTCATCGAAAGCGGCGTGAACGGCTACGAATTCAACTCCTGGTACTCCCTGCATGCGCCAGTGGGCACGCCCAAGGCCATCGTCGAGCGCCTGCGCACCGAGGTCGCGACCATTCTGAAGAACGCGGAAATCCGTACCCGCCTCAAGGCCTTGGGCGCAGAGCCGTCCAGCATTTCAGGCGATGCCTTCGCGGAGTTTGAGCGGGCCGAGCTCACCAAATACACCCGGCTGATCAAAGCTGCGAACATCAAACTGGATTGACGCAACATGAAACTGATCGTGATGCCCGGCGACGGCATTGGCCCCGAAATCACCACCGCCACCATGGATGTCCTGCATGCGGTCGACAAGATCATTCCGCTCGGCCTGTCCTATGAGTTTGTGGAAATCGGTTTTGCCTCGCTGGCTAAAAACGGCACGACCCTCACCGACGAAGCGCTGGACAAAGCGCGCCATTCAGACGGCATCATCCTCGGCCCGATCTCGCACATGGACTATCCGGCGCGCGACAAGGGCGGTGTCAACATTTCGGCGGCAGTGCGGGTCAAGCTGGACCTCTATGCCAATGTCCGGCCAGCGCGAACCCGGCCCGGCCTGGGCCGCACCGACAAGCCGATGGACCTGGTCATCATGCGCGAGTGCACCGAGGGCTTTTACCCGGACCGCAACATGTGGGCGGGCAACGGGGAGTTCATGCCGACACCGGACGTGGCGCTGTCGGTGCGCAAGATCACTGCGGGTGCCTGCGAACGCATTGCGCGCCGCTCGTTCGAGTTGGCACAAAAGCGCAACAAGCTGGTCACGGCTGTGCACAAGGCGAATAACTTCATCATGACCGACGGACTTTTCCTTGCCCAGGTGCGCCTGGTGGCCAAGGACTTCCCGCAGGTGCGCGTGGAGGAAATCATTGTTGATGCCATGGCCGCCATGCTGGTGCGCGACGCATCACGCTTTGACGTGATCTGCACCACCAATTTTTACGCCGACATCCTGTCGGACCTGGCCTCCGAATTGTCGGGTAGCCTTGGTCTTGCCGGCTCGATCAACGCCGGTGAAAACCTGGCGGCGGCGCAGGCGCAGCACGGCTCGGCACCGGACATCCAGGGCAAGGACCTGGCCAATCCGACCTCGCTGATTCTCTCGGCTGCAATGCTGCTGGACTGGCTGGCCAACAAGCACGCCCGGCCCGAGCTGGCCAGGGCCGGCATCGCTATCAACGCTGCGGTCGACCATGTGCTGCTGACACCCGCAACCCGCACCAGAGACCTCGGCGGTTCTTTGGGCACCAGGGCCTTCACCCAGGCCGTGATTCGCCGCCTGCAGGACCATGCGGAGGAAAAATAGAAAAGAAAAAGACCGGCGCCCAGCGGCAAGAATCCCATGATCGACACCCATGCGCATGTATTTCACCGAAAGCTTCAGTTCAGCCCGCAGCGCCGCTACACGCCAGCCTACGACGCCTGGCCGACGACCTATCTGGGTTTGCTGGACCGGCACGGCATCGCCCATGGCGTACTGGTTCCCATCAGCATTCTGGGCAACGACAACGGCTTTGTGATTGACACCGTGCAGGCTTCTGGCGGACGGCTCAAGGGCTTTGCCACGCTGGATCCGGAGTTGGGAGCCAGCCAGGTGGCCGAGCTTGCTGAGCAAGGCCTGAGCGGCGTGCGGCTAAACCTCGCCGGCCAGCCGCCGCCAAACCTCACGCACGGCCATTGGCCGGCCATCCTGCGGGAATGCCGGCGCCAACACTGGATCGTCGAGGTCAACGACATCGCGGCCCGCATCCCGCAAACTGTGGCGCCGCTGCTGGCAGCTGGTCTACGCGTGGTACTGGACCATTTTGGGCAGCCAAACAGGCTGTTGGGCGTCGAAGATCCTGGCTTTGGCGACGTCTGCCGCATGGGTACCACCGGCCAGGTGTGGGTCAAGTTATCGGCGCCTTACCGCATCGGTCACGCACACGCTGCCATCGCTGCCGCACGTCTGCTTGACGCCTTCGGCCCGTCGCGTCTGTTGTGGGCCAGCGACTGGCCTTTCACCGGCCATGAGGCATCGGGCATAGATTACGGCGCGACCTGCGGCTATTTGCGGGACTGGCTACCGGACGACAATGACCGCATCCAGGTCGCAGAACGTACGCCAGCGGAGCTTTTCGGCTTTGCCAAAAAGGAGATCAGCCGATGAAGGTCGGCCTTGTGGGGGCGGGCTACTACGCGCAGTTTCACCTTGCGGCCTGGGCGCGAATACCGGCTATCGAGGTGGTCGGCATCGCCGACCTGGACGCCACGCGCGCACGTGCCGCGGTCACGCACTGGCCTGACGCGAAGGTATTTGATGATGCAGAAGCCATGGTGCGCCAGTGCAGGCCCGACCTGGTTGACATCATCACCCCTGAAGCGACCCATGGGCGGCTGGTCGGCCTGCTTGCGGGCAAGGCGCACACGCTGATGTGCCAGAAGCCAATGGCGCCCACGCTGCAGGCAGCACGCGCGATGGCCGACGCGGCACGACAGGCGGGCACCGAACTGCTGATGCATGAAAACTTTCGCTTCCAGCCGTGGTTCCGCGAGGCGCGACGTCTGCTGGAGGATGGCGAACTTGGCGTGCCCCAGCAATTGAGCTTTCGCTTCCGCCCCGGTGACGGGCGCGGTCCCGACGCCTACCTGCAGCGGCAGCCTTACTTTCGGACCATGGACAAATTCCTGGTGCATGAAACCGCCGTGCACTACACCGATACCTTCCGTTACTTGCTGGGCGAAGTATGCGCCGTCACCGCGCGTCTGCGTCGCGTCAACCCAGCCATCGCGGGCGAGGATGCAGGCATCGTCGTTTATGAGTTCACCTCCGGCGCGGTCGCCATTCTGGACGCCAACCGCGACCTGGATCACGACGCCACCGAGCCGCGTTACACCCAGGGCGGTATGCTGCTGGAAGGCACGCTCGCCACCTGGCGGCTGGACGGCGCGGCGCGGACCTGGTTGCGTCGGCGCGGTGAAGCAAGCGAAACACAGCACTCGTCCTTCGGCCGGATCGTGCCGAACGGCGACAGCGTGTTCCATTACCTGACGGCCATGGCGCAGGCGCTGGGCGGCAATGCAGCGTACAACGCCGACATCGCGGCCAGCCGGGCGAGCGCCTATCTGCGCAACCTGGAGATAGAGCAGGCGATCTACCTGTCGGCGGCAGAGGGCCGCACTGTCACGCTTTGATGGTGCAAGATGGCATGCCGGGGCCCCAAAAAATCCACGAGTTGCTACGGATTGCCGCTCCATTCTGATTCGAGATGGCTGGGTGCAAGCGGGCACCAGAGACCGCGCTCATATGGGCGTGAGGTGATGGTGGCTGGGTTTGCCCGGACCGGTACTGTTGAGTCGATGGATTTCATTTGAAGTTGAGCTCATCACGGATTGCGCCCTGCAGGGCGCAACCCGTGACGCGGGCGAACGGGCGCCGACGTGAGTGCTCCAGATTACCGCGGGTAGCTGCCGGCATTGACGCGCTTCCATTGCGTACCGACGCCCAGCGCCGTGCCGGGCGCGCTGGTGACGGCGGCGGTCGAGGATACAAGTGCGCGTGAAACTGTCGCGAACGGCTCAGGCTGTTCACATCGCCAGTCGGCGTCCATGCGCCGGACCCGACACCGCTGGCCGCACAGTCCGGCGGCAACTACTGCGGTGGCACACCGGAACAATTTGGCGCGCTGGTCAAGGCGGAGACAGGGCGCTGGGGGCCTTTGGTCAAACGCCTTGGGTTGACAGCGGATTGCGTTTCCAGGCGTTCAACGTGGCCACTTCTTTATCGCCATGCCCTTCCTTCCTTCCGCCCAAGCCCTTGCGCGATGAAAGTCAGGACGAGCGTATTCAGGGAGACACCCTCCGTCTTGGCGCGCGTCGCGAGCTGTGCATGCAGCGTCTTGGGGACACGGGCAACAAATTTGCCGGACGCCACGCCACCGCCATCTGGCGCCGGCACGGG
>Ga0209181_10009600_pt1 | contig 12706 bp, 10 predicted proteins | sample MAT05_FD_187208 | JGI IMG/M metagenome (GOLD analysis project Ga0209181, IMG submission 187208) | Freshwater microbial communities from Lake Fryxell liftoff mats and glacier meltwater in Antarctica - MAT-05 (SPAdes) (version 2) | ecosystem: Environmental > Aquatic > Freshwater > Ice > Liftoff... | reverse complement strand
CCACATTGAATTGTACCAAGGGCCAGATTTTGAAATGGAAGATTGCGATGGCATTGCGTGTTTTGAACTGGCCAACATCGACCTGTCGCCGTTCGACACAGGTTGGCTGGAACTGGAATTGCCCTACGACCTGAGTGGCTGGGCCGCTTTGGATACCTGTCCTGACGGTGGATTGCTCGTACGCCCGGCCATCTTTGTAACCAGCGACGAATCGGCTTTGCTGCCCGGCGCCAAATCAACAAGGGTGCATGTGGACAATTTTTGTATGCCTCAGTCTACCTGCGCTGTGCAAATTACACAGTGTCCGGGTAACATTACCCTTGTGGATTGCGACAACTCCGGGAATGAGGTTATTGCAACTTATCCTGTAACATCAACCTATACTGGTGATTGTTTTACCCATCAACTGGTTCAACATACCGGGCCTGCGCCCGGCACTACGGTACCTGTTGGGTCCTACTTGATAACCTTTCAGGCAGAGGGGTACAATGCCAGCAACAACCAGGTTTCCACCGATCTATGTTCCTTTCAGATTCATGTGATCCAGGATCTCCTGCCGCCTGTCTTTACCTATTGCCCCCCTGATGTATCGTTTCAATGTGCTTACGACACTACAACTGGACTGTGCGTAATTCCTGTTTATTGGCAGTTGCCAGAAGCGGAAGATGTTGCTCCTTGCGATCCAGACAATCTGTTTCCGTTGACCAGCCAACCAATTCAACCTGGCGCTTTTATAAGCCCTGGAGTTACTACAGTTGTTTACACAGCGACGGATCTTTCTCTCAATGTTACAAGTTGCTCTTTCAATATTACCGTCACTTCGATCAGCAGTACAGAGGAATATCTCTCCGAGCAATATCCCCTCCGCATCCACCCCAACCCCACCACCAACGACATCACCGTAAAACTTCCCCAACCAACCACATCCGGCATGCAGCTGCGCATCACAGGCGCCGCCGGAAACACCCTGTTGACCCTAAACCTCGCTCCCGGAACGACCGAACAGCCTGTTCGGCTGGACGGTCTTCCCGGAGGACTTTATTTCCTACAAATTACCTCCGAAGGGCGTGTACTCGCTGCTCGGAAGCTGGTTAAATTATAACCTCAAACTTTAGGTCGAGCCGCTTTCGGAATTGTTCCGGGGGCGGCTTTTTTTCATTTAATTTTAAACTTTTACCCATCTTTAGCTTTATACTCCAGACTTCTTTAAACTTTAAACTTTAAACCTTGAACTCTAAAACCATACTCATCGCCGGCGGTACCGGACTTGTTGGTACCCGACTTTCCACATTGCTTGTTGAAAAAGGCCATGCGGTCAGGTTGCTTACGCGGACCCCAAAGGGCGAAAACCAGTTTGTCTGGGATCCTGCTCAAGGAACCATCGACGAGCGTGCGCTGGAAGGCGTAGATGCCGTTATCAACCTCGCCGGAGCAGGCATTGCCGACAAACGCTGGACGACCGAGCGCAAACGCCTGCTCATCGACAGCCGGGTGCAAAGCGCAGATACCTTGCGCGAAGCCTTGAAACACGTGGAACAAACGCCCGGTATTTACGTTTCGGCCTCGGCCATCGGCTACTACGGCAACAGCGGCGAAAAACGGATGGATGAGCGCGACGCTCCTGTGGAAGACACTTTTATGGTGAATTGCTGCCAGCAATGGGAAGAAGCAGCCGAAAAAGTAGGCGCTATGGGTTTGCGCACGGTCATTTTCCGCATCGGCATCGTGTTGGCGAAAGACGGTGGCGCCCTGCCCGAAGTGGAACGGCCCCTCAAATTCGGCATCGGCAGCTATTTCGCCGATGGACAAGCATGGTGGTCCTGGATACACATCGACGACCTATGCCGCATGTTCCTCTGGGCCATGGAAAATGAAAATGTAGAAGGTGTGTACAATGCTGTGGCGCCTTTCCCCGAACGAAACCTCGACCTGGTGAAAAAAATGGCACAAGCCATGGATCGCCGCGTGTTGTACATTCCAGCTCCCGCATTCGCCCTGCGCACAGCCCTCGGCGAAATGAGCGCGGTGATCCTCAACAGCAACCTCGTTTCGGGCGATAAAATCATGACAGAAGGATTTGTTTTCCGGCATCCAAAAGCGGAGGAAGCGCTTGAAGAAATCAGCAAGCAGGTTTAGTCGACAGTCTACAGCCCAAAACCAATTACCTTTGAGCATCTCCCCAAATCAAATTTCAAAAATCGTACGTCGCCAATCGTCAATCAAATTCCACAGACCATTCCCATGCTCGATATTTTAATGGAGGATTATTACCTGTTGGCCGTGAACAAACCTGCAGGTCTTTCTGCGGAGAGCGGCGCAGCGCGGCACCCGTCTGCCGAAAACCAGGCATTGATGTATTTTACCGAAGAACTCAACAAAAATTCTACGTCCAAAAGGTTGAAAGCAAAGCCTTATTTGCGCGTAGCGCACCGGCTCGACCGGGCTGCGAGCGGCATATTGGTGATGGCAAAAACCAAAACGGCTCTAACCAATCTAATGCAGCAGTTTGAAAATCGAACCGCTCAAAAAACGTATTTTGCTTTGGTGGGCAAACCCATGCCGCAAAAAGAAGGCACGTTGAAAAATTGGTTGAAAAAAGACGCAGAAGGTGTCAAAGCACTCATTTTTGAAAAAGACGGCAAAGGCCACCAGCAGTGTGAATTGCACTACCGCGTGTTGGAACAACGCGGTAAAGACTACCTTTTGGAAATAAAACCGGTTACAGGCCGTTTTCATCAGATCAGGGCTCAACTTGCGCATGCCGGCGCACCCATTGTGGGTGATTCGCCCTACGGCGGCCGTAACGGTGAGCCCTATCAAATCAAACTGCATGCGGCAAACCTGCGGTTTCAACATCCTAAAACAGGCGAATGGACTGATCTAAATGCTCCTTTGCCCTGGTAAAAAAACCTTTCATGCGCTTTACTTACGCTTTTTGTTGCTTTCTGTTTGTGGCTGGCTGTCTGAAAGCCCAAATACAGCACAATCCGGCAATGATCCTCGACAACGAGATACGTTCCGTGGAGTTCCACTTGTCGGGTGCACCACTCACCCAACCCATCGCCAAACTCAATTCCAAAAATGGCGTTCTGGCACTTATTTTTGATCACCTCGGTCCCGAACCGCAGGACTACGTGTACACCATCTCCCATTGCAATGCCGATTGGCAACCTTCGGAACTCAACGATGTGGAATACCTGCGCGGACTGGTGGAAGACCGCATTTTTACCTACGAAAACTCCTACAACACCCTCGCACAATATACCCGGTATTTCCTTTCGTTGCCCAACGCCAACATGGGCTGGGCAAGGTCGGGCAATTACCTGCTCAAGCTGTACGACCTCAACGACAGCCGACGGCTCGTTCTGGTGCGCCGCTTCATGGTGTCTGAAGGAATGTGGCCCATCGAAACCAGCATGCCACAGCCCAACAAAGTGAGCAAACTTTACACCCACCACGAAATCGATTTTAAAGTACGTCCCCGCAACGTCCGCATTCAAAATCCTGACAACGACGTCAAAGCCTACGTTTTGCAAAACGGTCGCTGGGACAACGCCCTTGGCCCCATTAAACCTTTCGCCTCTATTGTCGACGTGCTTTCGTACGATTATCAGGACCGGATTACTTTTCCCGCAGGCAAGGAATGGCGCTTTTTCGACATCAGTACCTTCGATTTTACGGGGCAAAACGTGAAATACGTGAGCGAACTCGACTTCAATTACGAAGCCGTGCTGTACCCCGACGTGAACCGGTACAACTCCAACATCTACGCCTTAAAAAGCGACCTGAACGGACGCTTTTCCCTGCAAAACACCACCATCAACCAAGGACCCCTGCAAAGCGACTACGGCCTGGTAGTGTTGTCGCTGCGTCTGGACGAACCGCTTGAAGGTGCCGATGTGTATGTGTTCGGCGAACTGAGCGACTGGCAGCTTAAGCCCGAATTCAAAATGAGGTACGACCCTGTTTTTAAAGGTTATTACGCCGAATTGTTGTTGCGGCAGGGCTTTTACAATTACATTTACTACGTAAACGACACGGACAAGGGTTACAACAAGTTCGATATGTTTGAAGGCAACTGGCATGAAACGGGCAACGTGTATACCATTCTTGTGTATTTCCGCAGTTTCGGCGACCGGTACGACCGGCTGATGAGCGCCACTTCCATTGACAGCTGGATACGAAATTGAGGGTGTGTCTGAAAAGGAGACATTGCTAAAATTGCAGCCGTTTTCATCGGTTTTGGTTTTAACTGGTTTGTGTATTTATAAAACATTTGCGGCCGAGTTCTTTGGCCCACACTTTACCCATGGTTATCAAGACGTTTTTGCAATAAAAAAAGGATAAGACCTGGTTTTTACCGGCTTTGCCGCCGGAAAATGGTACGGGCATTTGAAAAAACATTTTCCGGAAAAATAGATAGCTGTTTAGGGCTTTTTCACGTCCGCACCACCATCACCTTCCCTGTCTGCACTTGTCCGCCTTTCCATATTCGCATCGTGTACATGCCTGCCGGAAGGTCGTTGAGGCGCAGGGTATGTTTCCCGGCGGCAAGTTTGCCGAGTGAAAGCACCGAGGCGCCTTCGGCATTGTAAACGGACACTTTTTCGGCATCAAAAGGCAGTTCAAGTGTCATTTGATCCGCCACGGGATTGGGGAAATACAGGGCTTGTTGTTCGGGTTCCTGTTCGCCAGCTTCAAAACGAATGGCCGTTTGTCCATCGCAGCGCTGCTGGCGGGTGTATTCGCTGATGATGCGCACCAGCAGCATGTTGAAAGCTTCCACGGTGTAGGTGTCGGTATCGGGTTCGATGTGGCTTCCACCTACGCCCGAGTGGTTGGTGAGAAACACGTAGGTACCGTTGGTGGCCATGCCGAAAAATTTCATCAGGTACTCCGTGTCCTTGACGATGCCGCTGGCGCTCACCGGTACAATGCGGATGCCTTTTTGAGCGGCCAGGCGGATGCTGCGCTGCAGGCTGGCGATCACTTCCGGATTTTGGTGCGGACTGGCATCCAGAACCAGAAAGCATATTCTTGCCAGGGCTTCGGTGCTCCAGGGCTGCCGTTCGATGGCTTCCTCGAGGGCGCTGTGCACGGCTTCGGGCGTGTCGCCGCCACCGCCGGCCGATTGTTTGTTGATGAAATCGAGCGTTTTGCGGATGTCCGAATCAAGGGCGCTGCTGCGGGTTATGTACTCGTCTGAGCGGTCGCGGTAAAACACCGAACCCATGCGCAGGTCGAGGCCCGGGTTGCCGGTTTTGACGCGGGAAATCACGTCGAGCAGCTCCGATTTGAGGAACCGTATTTCGTCGCCCATGGAGCCCGTGGCATCCACCACCCAGAGGATATCAACGCGGCTCAGGGGTTCGCAGTTTTGTTTTATCCGGAAGCGGTTGAGGTTTGAATCGGCTGCACCGAGGTCGGTCCAACGGTTGTCCACACGGGCGCGGATACGCAGGCCTGTCGGGATGGCCGTTGTGGCTTCAAACAGATTGGCCCAAAGTTCAGCCTGACCATTGTTGTCGGTCCGGGCTTCCCACACGACTTCTCCGCCAGCGCCTAAGAGTTGTACAGGAACGTCGGGCAAGGGCACTTCATCGCGGTTGCTGATCAGAACAGGGTAGCGGTGGCGTGGAAAAAAGTGGTAGGTGTTTTGGTGGGCATCGGTTTCGCCGTCGGCAAGTTGGCCCAGCCAGTGGGTGTGCCAGTTGTGCAGTTCGTTCCATTCACCGGCGGTAAGGATGCCTGCGGCAGGGGCGGGTTCGGAAGGCCCGGGTTTGCCGGATGGTGGGGGCAGCGCGCCGTCTAAGCTTACGTGATCGGCAACGCTTAATTCAGACGCAACCTCTCTTTTTTCATCCGCAGCCACGAGCGGCTTGGCGGATTCGCTTTCGATTTTGGCGCCATAGGTTTCTTTGGTACTGATTTTTTTGGCACTGGCCGTTCCCGACAATGTTGTGACGGTGGACTCGGTCACGACGGCGCTTTCGCGACGCACTACCTTCACTTTCTCCTCGTAGGTTTCCGGATCGAAGACAACCACGGTGTCGTAACGGATGGTCCCGTCGTCGATCAGCGGTTCTTCCGCCACATCGTCGATTGAGGTATTGCCTTGCAACACCTTTCCTTGCATTCTTGCCGAAGAAAACAGCAAAACAGATGTTTGTGCAGCGCCATCGTTGAGTGCATCGAGCTTGATGGTGAGTTTTAGGTTTTCGGCGACGGGTGTTTCATACAGCCGTACATTTTGGAATCCCGTTGCAGTAACTTCCAGGGTGTAGTCGCCGAAAGGAAGATCGGCGGTGGTATTTCCGGAGGCATCTGTGCGCCACTCGCCCATTTTTTCAAGATTTTTTGAAAAAACAAGCGTCGCGTCTACAATGGGTTTGCCCGTGGACACGTCGTGTACGGCAATGGGAAAAGTGACAGTTTCGGGGGTGGTTGGCGTGTACAAAACGCCGAACAGGGCAAGCAGCAGAAAGGTGTAGTGCATGTGGATAAGGATTGGTTTCCTGTTATGGATGCACGGATTTTCCGGAATGCATAAACGGTGCTGATTTTTTTTGTAAAACTGCACATACAAGTTTTAAATACCTTGATATTTACTTTCAAAATTGATTGGTCACTGAAAATCCACACAAATCACTCCTCAAATCTTACGGATGTCTGATTCAAAACTAAAATTTCAATTTTTAAATGGAGCATTGAATTTACCACAACCATTTGAAGAGAATGGGTCATTGATGATGAACTTTCTGTTCAAATCTGATCTAAAGTCCTTACAAACCGTTTGTGACAAGTGGCTTAATGAGCCAACCAATCAGGAATTGTACTACCAACCTTTGGCTCCAATTGTTCAAATTACTTTTGCTAATGCTAAAAAATCCTATCCCTCCAGTGGGCCATATAAGGACTGGGGCGTCATACCTTATCAGGAAGTCATTGTAAGCATCTTTGTGTTGCGTGTAAAAAAGGAAGGAGGGATTTGGATTGCTGAACATGTCAGCGCGTTGGTACCCTACATCTTCGTTACGGACGCGATCGTCATGTCGACTGGGCGCGAAATTTATGGTATGCCTAAAGCCTTAGGATGGATTGAACTTCCTGCAAGCCTGGGTGAGGCAAACAAAGTTTTTAAATTATCGAGCGTAAGTGCACTGCATTTTGAAAGGGGGGTTCCTTTTTCGAAAGAGCAGTTGCTTTCCATAACTCAAACGAGTCAGGTTAGCATCCCTTTTACGGAAGAGTGGCAAGACATTGAGTCAGCAGCGAAAGCCATTAAAAAAATGATGTTTGGGGAAGGACATATTGAAATTCCTGGGTTAAAATTAATTGTAGAAATTGCTGAAATACTGATAGAAAAAAAGCTGCCGTTTACTTCTTTGCGACAAGTGCGTTCAATCGCTGAACCTGAAAATGCAGTTTACAAGTCCGTCATAGAGTTCAATGCTACTGCACTCAAAATAAATGGTGGTGGGCGCATCAACGGCGAATTTCAGCTTCATATCCCAGGCAACGATTTATTCCCCATGGCTTCGGATCTGGGTTTAAGCGATGGTCAGGTTGCCGAAGCTGCTTTTTGGCTCGATTGGGATTTTGTGTTTGGTACGGGTAAAGACATCTGGTCTACGGAACAGAAACCCAGCCTATTTAAGCGACTTCTTCATTTATTTAAGTTGTGATTTTCAAAACCAATAGGAACAAATAATACCAAAGCGCAGAAAATAGTTGTCGTCGGATGTGGGGCAAGCTCCAACATTGTTGCGTAGCAAACTATTGTCGTGTCGTACATCCGCAACACAACACTCGAGCGAATAGTAACTCATAGGTACTTACCATTCAGAAGTTAGCCACTATTTTGAAAAAATAAATTCCTGCCTTTGCACTTGCGTATTTTTACAAACTTCGTCAAATTCTTCAATAGAATTAAATTTCAGTTGTTCCAGAATTTTGAATTCATAGAAGACTTTGAAGACATCATTTTTAAACACCCAGGGTTCAACCGTGATTTCATTATTTGATTTATAAAAAGTCTGATTCATAACACCATCTGGGCTTTTGGATACTTCCATTTTCCTACCCTCGGGCTGAATTTTATCCATACAGATCAATAGTGAAAAGGCATCGCACCATTCTAAAAAACGGTACAGACGATCAGCATACTTTTTATCAATATCTAAGTTTTTAAGAGCATCCGTACGCAGTTTTTCTTGATCTTTCAAAAAGATATCAAGTTCCTTATCTTCACCAATTTTATGACCACCATACAAGAATTTCAGGTGTAAAGATGTCAGCAAAGCATTTAATTGACTTTTTGAACTTGATATTTCAATGACGTTGGCTTGTTGTCTTAAATCTACTTTTTTTGAGTCATCACTTACCATAAAATGTCGGGGTGCTCCTACCTCAGTAAGATTTTTTTCTTGGGTAGTTTCATTAACACCATCATCGTGTTCAGCAATGGCGATGAGCGTGGGAACCATGACTTCGTTGGGCAAATCAATATCGTATTGATAAGCCAACATAGCAGATAAAAGTCCATGAGAGCGTTGATTGATGATTTTCCAACCCTTTTGGTGCGATATAACAATCATAATGTGAAGTAATTTAAAAATAAGATTTGCTTTAAACTTTATTGAAATTGCTCAGGCATAATTCAATTGCACTGTAGCTGTATTGCAACCACTATTTTTGTCCATTTACTCATTGTTTATTCCTACCAAGTAATTCAATATTTTGCAACATTTTTTTCCTGGAATCAGTTGTAGAATTTCTAATGGGTCTTACATAGGTTACTTTCACAGGTTTTATACCACAAAATTCCAACGTAGATTTTTTCGGTTGGTTCACGCTCGGTCTACCAAAAGCGAAACCATTTTATTTTTTCTTGGGCATTTAATAAATCTGGTTCCAGTTCAGAAATTTTTTGATAGCCAAAAGCAAGGTTGGGGTTAAATTGTAGTTCTCTGATTATGATGGTTTTTATTTCAACCTTAGAGTCCTTTGCGCCTTCCAAATAAGCTTGTGTAATTGCATTATTAAAACTTTCTTCATTAGGATATCCATTAATAACGAGTATTTTACTCATGATCTATCTAAATTTAACGTGAAAGGTAGCCTTACGTAAGTGATGAGGCGTTACACAATAAATTCAATAAGTTACAGAATTCATAGGTTGTTTCATATGGGTTGATTTACGGATCCACACAATGGTTTTCGGCTTGGAGAGGGGCGGATTTTTAGTGTCAAAGCCCATGTGAAGCATAAATGCTGAAGTCTGCGCAGGTATTTCTTCGAAGCACTTTAAACTGTCTTTTGCCAAACCCCTGTTAAGTGTTGATTTTTTATCAAACAGATATTTTCGCATTGGTGTTTCAAAAGGTCTGCTTTTAAATTTCTGCATCCAAAGTTTGTTGAAATAGTAACTAAGAATAAAGTATCCACAAGCAAATTCAAAAATAAAAACTGGGTATACAGGTGATTCCATATTCATTTTTCCATCAAATTGTCTGTTGGTTATGATTGCAAATAATATCATACCTATTGTCAAATGAGAAATATAATGTATCAATGTCCTTTGTCCTGTCTTGGCTAAATTAATGGTAAGTTTCCATTGAGTAAGGAATTTATTAATGACATAAATGCAGCTATGAGCATAAGTCCAACCTGCCCAAATACATCCCGATGGTAAAGAAGGTTAGCCAAGGGAAAATAGAGTTCCTGCCGTTGTAAAATGTATTTCTCAAAAACATGAAGAATTCACTTTCACTTGACAGTTAAATACAAGCTCGAAAGGGAACCAGGTTGATACGTCCTTGGAAAATCCGCCATATATGCCTCCAAGCGATTGGTGAATGCTGTGAGTACGTTCCAAATCGGCAAAAGAAAAGCCTCCTTCAGCTTTTTGAGGTTTCAGGTTGTACAAGCCAGCAAGGTGTTCATGTTTCCACTTTCAAAGCCTTTGTAGAAGCTCTTTTGTATCCTATGGTTTGATTTGAGGTAGCTGATCACGTGTTCTGGTCGTTTTCCATCTGTTAGAGATTTATTGTTTCATAAAAACTTTCCGGAAAGCTGCGTTCTAAAATTCCGTTAAGCATTTCTTCGGTTAGCGGTTTAGAATTAAATCCAGTAATTTCAGAAAATTGCTCGGCTCTTTTCTTGTCTTTAGGGTTTTCCGATGTAGTGAGCATTACAACAACTACTTTTGCTTTTTGGTCTGCTCTTAATTCCGCATAGGCTTCCATAAATTCCCATCCGTTCATTTTTGGCATGTTGATGTCCAAAAATATAATGTCAGGATGGATTTGATTTTCTTTTTTAAGAAAAGCTAAAGCTTCTACACCGTTTAAAGCAACTTCAATTCGTTCTGTAATATTCATTTCATTAATAACGATTTGATGAAAATAGTTATCCTCGGCATCGTCATCTACCAGAAGGATACAATTCAATTTGTTTTTCATGATGGTATCGTTTTAGGAATAGTGAAATAAAATGTGCTTCCATTTTGAAGTTCTGATTCCAACCAAATTCTTCCCCCGTGCAGTTCAACAACTTTCTTACATCGAGCCAGTCCTATACCCGTGCCGACATATTCATCTTTATTGTGCAGTCGCTGAAAAACTATAAAAAGCTTTTTATAATATACTTTGTCTATTCCGATTCCATTATCTTTAATTGCAAAAAGCCATTCCTCATCTATCATTTGCGCGGTAATATTGATAATTGGATTTAGATCGCTTTTTCTGAATTTAATAGCATTACTGATAAGGTTTTGAAAAAGAGATTTTAGCCCTAAAAAATAACCGTTTATAACCGGCAGTTGTTCTGAATAGATCTCGACCTTGCTTTCTGCAATAGAAACAGCCATATCATTCAATATATCTTTTAATAGTACATTACAATCTATTGCTGTTTTGTTTTTATCTTTTTCTATTTTTGAATAATCCAATAAATCTCTGATGAGTGATTGCATACGAACGGTTGCTCCGACAATAACAGCCAGATACCGATTGGCATCATTATCCAATTTCCCTTCGTATTTTTTCAAAAATAAACCTACAAAATTGGAAAGAGTTTTTAATGGTTCCTGCAAATCATGTGAAGCTATGTATGCAAATTGTTCAATTTCGTTATTTATATTTGTAAGTTTAATGTTCATTTTTTCAATGCGGTCTTTTTCAACACTGTAATCTTCGAGAATATTTATTACAGCCCTTTGCGTTTCTTCAGCAAATTTCTTTTCCGTTGAATAATCATCCAAAATATTGAGTAATGCCCTTTGAGTATTTTCAAGAACCTTTTTTTCATAAGTAAAATCTTCAAGAATATTCATTACAGCATTTTGCGTATTTTCCAATAGATTTTTTTCATTCTCTGTATCTTCCAGAATGTTAAGGATAGCCAGCTGAGTTTCCTCCAGAGACTTTAATTGGACGTCTATTTTACTGGTAACATTTTCCATAATCAGCTGTTTTCATCCTTCACAAAACCAAGTCGTCCTCTTAATTCTTCATTTTCTTTTTTCAATTCTATCATTTTCAGCTCTCTGCCTACTGTTAATTTTCTGAACCGTTCCAATTCTACCAATCGCTCCAATTCTTTTTCCCGTTCTGCCACATCCCTTTCTAATTTTTTTTGTGCTGTAACATCTCTTGCGACAATCACTACTCCCCGTACATTCCCTCTATCGTCTTTATAAACCGATCCATTAAATAACACATCGGTAAGCTTTCCATCTTTATGACGAAGTGTAAGTGGTGAATTGGCTACAGAACCTTTTGCAAAAACTTCCTGGTAAACCTCCCTTGCTTTCTGCGGCTCGGTAAAATAATCGAAGAAGTCGGTACCAGTAAGTTCTTTTCGGCTCAAACCTGTAATTTTGGCGGTTGCCTGATTCATATCAGTGATCTTGCCTTGAGTACTAATAGTAACCAATGGGTCGAGGCTCGCTTCAATAAGACTCAGCGAATATTTGGAAAGTAGTTTTTGTGCTGTAACATCTCTGGCAGCTGCAAACACTCCCAGTACATTGCCTTTATCATCTTTGTAAACTGATGCATTATACAATACATCAGTTAATTTTCCATTTTTGTGTCGAATAGTAAGCGGATAGTCTGAAACAAATGATTTCTCAAAAACCTTTTTATATCCATCACGGGCTTTTTCAGGTTCGGTAAAATAATTAGAGAAATCAGTTCCAATTAATTTCGCTCTCGACACTCCGGTCACTTTTACCGATGCTTCATTAATATCTGTAATTTTCCCTTCAGCTGAAATGGTAATTAATGGGTCGGTAGATGCTTCAATTAAACTTCGTGCATACTGCGATGCTTGTTTAAGAGAATTACTAAATGCTTCCAATTCTTTATTTGCAATTTCCCGTTTTTCCTTTTCTTTGTTTTGAAAGTCAAGCTCTATGTCAGCAATCACCAACTCTGCTGCCCGTTTTTCTTTCTCTCCGGTTTGAAATACAAGTTCTTGGTTAGCAATGAATAATTCGGCTGCCCGTTTTTCTTTCTCTTCGTTTTGAAAAACAAGTTCTTTGTTGGCAATGATTAATTCAGCTGCCCGTTTTTCTTTCTCTTCGTTTTGAAAAACAAGTTCTTTGTTGGCTATGATTAATTCAGCTGCCCGTTTTTCTTTCTCTTTATTTTGAAAAATAAGTTCTTTGTTGGCTATGATTAATTCAGCTGCCCGTTTTTCT
>Ga0209181_10009599_pt1 | contig 12707 bp, 13 predicted proteins | sample MAT05_FD_187208 | JGI IMG/M metagenome (GOLD analysis project Ga0209181, IMG submission 187208) | Freshwater microbial communities from Lake Fryxell liftoff mats and glacier meltwater in Antarctica - MAT-05 (SPAdes) (version 2) | ecosystem: Environmental > Aquatic > Freshwater > Ice > Liftoff... | reverse complement strand
CATTTGCCCTACGGTGCCGGTCGTTTCAGTACTTGTAGTGGCTGTTTCATTACTTGTTTTCTTTTCATCACATCCGGCCATTAGGGATATTGACAAAACGGCAAATACCAACATTTTTTTTCTCATATACACATATTTTAGTGTTTAATTAATTTTCACCAAGATATAAATTTGCAGCGCTTATTTTTATGAGGCAAATCATAAAATAATTATTTGTTGGAAAATGCGTTATGACAACTTATCCCTGTGGATATTCTTTTTTTAGTTTTTTGTCTAAAACAAAAGTGCCAAAAGGTAATAACGATGCTATGAATGCCATGGTTGTTTTACCAAAACTCCATTTATATTGTACCCACACTTTTATCAAATAAAAACCAAATAATACAAATAATACTCCGTGGGCCCATCCCATATATTTAACCATTAAAGGTAAATCTGCCAGGTATTTGAGCGGCATGGCAATTAAAAGCAACAACAGGTAAGATATACCTTCCATAATTCCTATCAGCCTGAAAGTACCCATACTGGTATCCGGAAATCTTTTCATTTTGTATTTATATTTTTGGCAAGATATAGAAACGGGTAGGAAAGAATGCCTTTCGTACCCGTTTGTAAAGAATATTATTTTATGATATGTAAATTTTTTACAGGCGATGCTGTTTTTTTAGTCAAATATTTTAAAAATATAAATGCTTAAAATACTATATCCTAAGCGATAGGAGTTGGCCCATTCATGATTCATCTGCTATCATTCCTTAATTTATTTTTTTTGTACTGTCTGTTTTATTGATCATAGGGGAGTCTACGATCTTTTTAATTACCCCATTTTTTAAATCATTTTTCCTTTTTATGTCGGCCTGCTTTTTTAAGTCGGCCTGTTTTTTTGCTTCTGCTTTTTTCTTCTTATTAAAATATCCTCTTAATAAAATATTTTTCTTAGCCGCTTCCATATTTTCACTTAATGCCTTAGTGCCTGTTTGTAAGTTAGACATCGTTGAATCAAGTTTATCGCCAAATTCTTCATCACTTACCAATTTAGACAAAGCTCCTTTACCGTCATTCATCTTTTGTGTAAATGTGGCAAATTCTCCGGAACTGGTCTGCAGATTAGTGAGGGTACTCTTAAGACTATTGGAAAATCCCTCGTCGGTCATTAATTTAGATAATGCCCCATTTCCATTATTCATTTTATAACTAAATGCTGCAAGCTGAGTAGTGATTATTCCTGCATTATCTACACTGGTTTTTACACTGCTCATTACATCTTCCATTTCTATTGCCTTGGTAGATGCAATCATGTCATTGTCTTTAACCACCGTAGCAGCGCCTTTTCCGGGAGAAATGGTGAGCACTTTATCGCCCATTAAACCATCAGATCCAATACTTGCTACCGCATCTGTTTTTAAAAACTTTTGCACTTCTTCTCTTATAACTAATTGTACCAACACTGAAGTATCGGTAAGCAAAGCAATTTCGCTAACCGTGCCTATATTGATACCGGAAAAACGTACATTATTACCTACTTCAAGGCCGCTAACAGATTTAAATGTTGTTTGCAAAACAAAGTTGGAGCCGAATATGTTTTTCTGTTTACCAATAAAATAAACAGTTACTACAAAAAGCAGCAACCCTAATATTACAAACATGCCCAATTTCCATGTAAACCCCGATTCCTTCTTCATATTTTTTGTTTTATTATTGAATGATTAAATAAAGAATGAGCGTACCCATTCGTCTTCACTTTTTTCCAGTTCATCGTAACTGCCTTCGGCATGTATTACGCCATCTTTTAAAATTACCAGGCGGTCGCCCGTGAGCCTGGCACAGGCCATGTCATGGGTAATAATCATGGATGTAGTTTTATTTTTTTTCTGAATAGCCAGTATCAGTTCGCTGATTTCTCTGGATGTAATCGTGTCAAGTCCAGTAGTAGGTTCGTCATAAAGTATGATCTCCGGTTTTAAAATCAATGTGCGTGCAAGCCCGATTCTCTTACGCATACCTCCTGATAATTCAGAAGGCATTTTATCAATAGCTTCCGACAATCCTACGCTGTCCAATACATCCAGCACCGCATTCTCAACTTCCTTTGCAGTCAATTTTTTTGAATGTCTTTTTAACGGGAAAGAAAGATTCTCTCTTACCGTCATCGAATCATATAAAGCTGAATTTTGAAAAAGAAAACCAACTCTTACCCTGATGGCATTTAGCTCAGCATTATTTAAGGTGCTGATATCTGTTTCAAAAATCTTTATTTCGCCCTTATCTGCCGGCACCAATCCTACCAGGCACTTAATGGTAACAGATTTACCGGAACCTGATTTGCCAAGCACTACAAGGTTTTCTCCCTTGTTTACATAGAGATCAACCCCTTTTAAAATATCGTTGTTTTTGCCAAAAGATTTATGCAGGGCTTTTATATTGATAACGGGAGAGGAGTTATCTTTTTCCATTGTTGGATTGGTATGAGTTTCTTGCTGTGTCATTATTATTATTAATAGAAAAGATCTGTTATTTGCACGGCCAGCATATCTATTATAAATATGGTAAGCGATGCGGCTACCACTGCGGAGTTGGCTGCCTTACCTACACTTTCTGTTCCATTGGCAGCGGTATATCCTTTATAACATCCAATGATGCCGATAAAAAATCCGAAGAAAAAAGTTTTAATAGTGGCTGGTACAATATCTATAAAATCAAGTGAGGCCAATACCTGGGAAAGGTACCTGAAGAAGTTTACATCTGCATGAATGTTAATGCCTACATATCCTCCAAAAATTCCTACTGCATCTGCAAATACTACCAATAAAGGCACCATCAATGTAGTAGCCAATACCCTGGTAACCACCAGGTATTTATAAGGATTTATGGCAGATACTTCCATCGCATCTATCTGTTCAGTCACTTTCATAGATCCCAACTCTGCACCTATGCCCGAGGAAATTTTTCCTGCACAAATCAATGCTGTTATTACCGGGGCTATTTCCCTTATCAATGAAAGTGCGACCATACCCGGCAACCATGATTCTGCACCAAAATCTGCCAGTGTTGGCCTGGATTGAAGCGTAAGCACCAGTCCCATAATAAAACCCGTAATAGCAACTAATGGTAGCGATTTGAAACCGATAAAATAACACTGCCGGATGATTTCTTTTATTTCAAAAGGGGGCTTTAAAAATTCTTTAAAAAACCGGATCGTAAATAAAGATACATTTCCAGCATCTGTAAAAGTGTTCTTGAGATGAGTGACCAAAACATTAAAAATTTAAGATATTACATATTCTAAATCTAAAACCCTGCCATATAATTTTCATTGTAATTCTACCACATTAGGAGCTATTATTAATTGATTTAAGCAGTTTATTGGGGTGAAACTTCTACATGGACATTGAAAGACATAAAACCAAATAATAGAACGTTTAAAACTTACAATTTTTGTATAAGTAAGGTCTTACTTACCTAAAATAGCCTTCAACACAAAATAGAGCGATGAAGCTTTTGTTTAATTTTTTTTAAAAAAATAAGCATATAAAATGCTTTTGATGTTTTATTAACATAACTTTGTGTTCTATCCACTCCTTAATAAACGCTCCTAATCTAACTCCCAGGTATAACAACTATCTATTATTCCAGTTTTCCTATAATTAATTTCTTTTTAATTCATTCATTAGAAAAAATTTTATTATGAAAAAAATCTACTCAACTCCGATGATGGAAACATTGCAGGCGATTGGTATTATTGCCGGTTTTTATGCTTTGATGGCATTGGTTGCCATGGCATTCTAAAATGTTTGTTTTCCAAGAACTTTAATGAGGTGTTATATCACCTCATTTTTTATTGTTGTCCATTGCCGTTTTCTTTTTTTTTATGGCCATTTTTCTGTGAACGGTTGAAAACCTGTGAGCTAAACTTACCCATTTGCAAGTAAAAAGATTTTAATCCTTCATGAAGTAGCTCATCATTTAATGCTGCATTAATTCTCAAACCCTGATTGCAGGTTTAAATGATGTATAATTTTTTTTCTGCTTAATATTTATTAGCCAATGCTTCTTAAAACAGGTAATGTTGGCTCTTGCAGCTTAGAGCAAGAGGATAGATGATTTCTATCACATATATACAAGACCTATCTCAGTTATTGATTGATTGTCTCTTTTTTACTTTGCATTCTTAAACCAACTAATATGCTTAAATTATTTTGTATAATAAGCCTGCTGTTTTTTGCAGGTAGAATAGATGCTCAACATACCATCAGTTTAGATCTTGCGGCTATCAGAAATATGCGGCATGATTTAAATGGCGTAAACTTTAGTAGTTTTTACCATTTTAATGAGCATTTTATCGGAGGAATAGAGATCAACCGGTTTTTTGCAGTGAAACGCATCGAGAAAGGAGAAAACATTCATCTATCTGCCTGGGACTTAGACCTCAATTTCCATTATCTTTTGCCTGTTTGTAAAAACTTTAAACTTTATCCGCTTACGGGTATAAGTCATACTTCAGAAAAAGAGTCTTTTAGTGAATCCGGCGAAAATCATTTCGAACGTTTTTGGTCTTATAACACTGGAGCCGGTATTTTATGGGAACATAGTAAATGGGCACCACATGTAGAATATATGTTTACATGGGGAAAAATGAATCAACAGTTTTTATTAGCTGGCTTGAGTTATGAACTGGAAGGTAAAAAGCACCGTCATGAGGTTAAAGAAGTCCCTCATCCTTAAGTATACATTCAGTCAAATGGGAATGATACTATTTTAGCTTTTATATGGATGAATGTTTTATTGAAGTTGTAATGTTTTGTTATGTAAAGTAAAAACGGCAATAACATGCACCAGGTGGCATCAAAAAATACTATCCAGTCACACCCTAATTAAATTAGAAGTTTTTAAATGCTATTTTCATCCGATTTTGGAAAAAATATTTTTCTACGAATATCAGATTCCGATGGGATGGGAAGATCTAATTTTAACTGATCGAAATAATCCGCTTTTACCGATTGGTAAAACCATGTAACATCTCCAATATTGGCATGGCCATGAATATCCGCCAATTTAAAAAGCAGCAGGTATAACAAACCTCCACCCGTGAGTTTATGAATTTTGTTATTGATATAATTCCAGCGGTCAATTGCCGGTGCTATTCCGGTAGACATATACTCTCTAAACAAACCATAAGACATATCATGCAATTCAATAATTCGGTAAATACGATTCCGCTTTTCCGGCAAGTGAGCAAGATCAGCTCCTAATATTTCCATAGCAGCCATTAGTGCTACAAGCCCATGGCGCTTGTGGGCAGGTTTGCCGGTTAGTGGATGAGGAATTACCAACAATTTATCTTCCTGGGGTTTGCCAATATCATGCAGCAGTGCGGCTATTTTTAATTCTTCTTTTACCTCTTCTTTATTTAAATGCAGTAGAGGCAACAGATTAAACATATCAGCATAAAAACCAACAGGAGGCTGATTGAAAATAATTTCAATATTATTATACACTGCCAATAAATGATCTGTAAGCATGATGCCACTGCTATTGCCGTGATGGTTGTCAATAGTATTGGAGGCAGTTTCCCACCAATGGGATTGCCTGATTTTTGTTTCTAAATATGGTAAATCAACATTCATGTTTTGTAATACAAACCAAAGTAAAATTGCTGAAACAACTGTCAGTAATAGGTAAAAACTATACTGTTAGTTTATGGAGCCAATCTTTCTATTTTCCAATTGCCTTCAGGAGTTGGGGTATATAAAATCCTATCATGCATGCGGCTTGGGCGCCCCTGCCAGAATTCAATGCGGGTGGGTTTTACTCTGTAACCTCCCCAATGCGGCGGTTTGGGAATCTTGCCATGTTTAAATCGTTCTGCATAATATTGAAAAGTTTCTTTCAGCATGGCTTTGCCTGCCACTACCATGCTTTGTGGCGACGCCCATGCACCTATCTGGCTTCCTGCGGGGCGGCTGTCAAAATAATCAATACTTTCTTTTGCAGAAATTTTTTCGGCAATACCGGTTATGCGTACCTGCCTTTCCAGTTCTTTCCAGAAAAACAATAAACAACAGTTTGCATTTACATTCAGTTGCGTACTTTTTGCACTATTGTAATTGGTAAAAAAAACAAAGCCTTTTTCATCAAAAGCTTTTAATAAAACAGTTCGGGCATCAGCCATACCTTCACTGCTGCTGGTTGCCAGCGTCATCGCATTCATTTCTTCTATTTTGGATAGCGTAGCATCCTGCCACCATTTATCAAATTGTGTAAGGGGCGAAGCGGCCAGGTCTTCTTCATTAAGAGAGTGAAGTGTATAATCTTTGCGCAGTTTTGACAGTTCTTCGGGATTCATTTATCGGCTGATTTTTGCAAAAATAAAGGTACCTCATTTTAAATGATTGACAGTCCTTTCATTTCGTGCATCATCTCTGCACCTTTTTCCAAAGCTTCTTTATTGATATGCAACAGGTGATGGTATTTTTCCGGTAACACTTTTTTAATTGCTTCCAATATCGATTCATCTTTTACAATTGGTTTCATATTAAGGTAAGCACCCAAAATAATCATATTCATGATCTTTGGATTTTTCATATGAATGGCTTCTGCTGTGGCAGGTATCCCAATGATCTCAATATCCGCTCTGGTACTGGGTTTAAAGATGGTTCCGGATTCATACAAAAGAAATCCGCCTGGTTTTATCCGGGGGGCAAATTTATCCATTGATGGTTGATTAAGGACAATGGCAGAATCAAACAATGAAATAATGGGCGAGCTGATTTTATGATCAGAGAGGATGGTGATACAGTTGGCGGTACCTCCCCGCATTTCCGGCCCATAAGATGGCATCCACGATATTTCTTTATTTTCTACCATGCCTGCATAAGCAAGGGTCATACCCAGGGATAAAACACCTTGTCCGCCAAATCCGGCTACGATAAGTTCTTCTAAGATCATGATTTGTCCTCCTGTAAATTTTTAAGGTCTGCTGCGTTTGGCAGTTTAATATCTCCTAACGGAAATGTTTTTACCATTTCTTCATCAATAAATTTTGAAGCCTCCAAAGGGGTCATCTTCCAGTTGCTGGGGCAGTTTCCAATGATCTCTACCAGGCAGGTACCTCTATTTAAATGCTGGTATTTAAAAGCATTCATCAAAGCTTTTTTTGTTCTTCTCACAGCATTGGCATTGTTCACCGCCTGCCGGGTCACATAAAAGGCACCCGGTAATTGAGCCATCAGTTCAGCCACTTTTATCGGCGATCCTTCGGTACTTGTATTTCTTCCATTGGGGCTGGTAGTTGTTTTCATTCCTGCAAGGGTGGTAGGAGCCATTTGTCCGCTTGTCATTCCATACACCGCATTGTTCATAAAAACGATGAGGATATTTTCTCCCCGGTTAATGGTGTGCAGCGTTTCACCGATACCGATAGCGGCAAGGTCACCATCGCCCTGGTAAGTAAAAACATATTTATCCGGCATCAGCCTTTTTACAGCGGTTGCCACAGCCGCAGCCCTTCCATGAGCAGCTTCCTGCATATCAATATCCATATAATCGTAGGCAAAAACCGAACATCCTACGGGTGCGATACCAATGGTTTTTTCCTGGATATTCATATCTTCCACCACTTCCATAATGAGCTTGTGCACCAGGCTATGCGCACATCCCGGGCAATAATGCATGGTAACATCCACCATAGTGGTTGGCTTATGATACACCATTTCATATTCATCCTCCTGGCATACAGGAGATACTACATCCTGCGAAATTTCCGGTATTACTTGTTCTTCAGTTTGCATGATGGTTGTTAATTAAAATTTCTAATTGTTGTACTATTTCTTCGGGGTTGGGCAGCATGCCACCGAGTCTTCCATAAAATGATACAGGTACTTTTCCCTTCACTGCAAGCCTTACATCTTCTACCATTTGCCCGCTGTTTAATTCTACGCTCAGCATAAATTTTACCTGCGATGCCAGTTCCTCCAGTCGCTGGTAAGGATAAGGGTATAGGCTGATGGGCCTTAACAGTCCTGCTTTAATTCCTTTTTCTCTTGCAATGTCCATGGCTTTCTGGCAAATTCTTGCGCTCAATCCATAGGCTACAAAAAGATATTCAGCATCAGATGTATTAATTTCTTCATAGCGCACTTCCTGCTCCCGAATCATTTTAAATTTAGCTTCCAGTTTTAAATTATGTTGCTCCATTTGTTCGGGTTGAATAAAGAGGGAAGTAATATAATTGCGGCCCCGGGTATTGGGTTTGCCTGTTGTGGCCCAGGAAGATTTATCTACTAACGGGCGGGTATAGGGGCGAAATTCTACTTTTTCCATCATTTGCCCGATGGCACCATCCGATAAAATTAAAACGGGGTTACGGTATTTATCAGCCAGGTCAAAACCAAGGAATACAAAATCTGCCATTTCCTGTACGGATGCCGGAGCCAGTACGATTAATTTATAATCTCCGTGTCCACCTCCTTTTACTGACTGAAAATAATCACCCTGCCCCGGTTGTATGGTTCCCAAACCCGGTCCTGCACGATTTACATTTACAATTAAACAGGGCAATTCTGCACCGGCAAGATAAGAGATACCTTCCTGCATTAGGCTGATGCCGGGCGAAGAAGAACTGGTCATTGTGCGAAATCCGGCACCGGCTGCACCATATACCATATTGATGGAAGCGATTTCGCTTTCTGCCTGCATAACCACCCTGTCATGCTTAGGCATTTCTTTTATCAAATATTCCAATACTTCCGATTGGGGCGTAATAGGATAACCGAAGTATGCATCGCAGCCCGCCTGTATAGCGGCTTCAGCAAGTGCTTCGTTACCCTTCATAAGTTTTGTTTCTGTCATATCAGATTTGTTTTGCAGGCTTAACCATTAGCTGGATTTGTTCACGGATATCATCCGGTGTAATGTCTACCGGTTTTTTCTTTGGATGCGTTCGATAAACTGTAATCACTGCATCGGGGCATACAAGCGCACAGTTTACACAACCTGTGCAGGCATCATTATTGGAAATGATATAGCGGTAACCTTTGATGTTTATGCTGTCTGATAGTGAAAGGGCCTGTTCTTTGCAGGCGGCAGTGCAGAGTTCGCAACCTTTGCATTTTTGAATATCAATTTCAACCTTTCCTTTTACTTTTCTTTCCTTAACTGCTAAGGCATTGTGGTTAACTTCCATTTTTCGGAGTTTTTAATATGGCTAAACAAAATTCGCATAATCCATTGCGTAATCTTATTAACTCCGTCATGGCCAGGCATGATTAATATCAGTATTTTAAAAAAAAGCGATGGCGTTATTTTTAAAGGAAAGCAGTTTACCCATTATTGTTTTACAGGATTTTGATGTTTCATACCGGCGGCATCTATCTTAAAAATATTTAAAACAAATTGATGGATATCCCGAAAATTAAATACATTGGATTACCAAATTACCTGAAAATGAAATTTTGTTACCCTATTCTGCGTCTGCTTATTTCTATTTTGCTTTGTTGCTGTTTTATTGACAGCAAGGCCCAAACCAGTTTTTCAGATAAAATCCCCGAATGGAAAAAAACATTTCCAAAAGAAGATGTGCTGGCAAAGGTTTATAAAGAAGAAATCAACTTTTCGCTGGTAGCCACGCCGGTTACAGGAGAGAAAAAAGTACAGGCAATCGTTTCGTCCCAAACAGAGTTGGTGCCTTTAAAAGATTTTATCAAATATGAAGATGGCCTTTTTTATAACGATGAACTTTCTATTGATAATGTAAAAGTGCTGAACCAGGATAAGAAAGAAGTGACCATACAAAAACTTTGCGGCGATTACAGCAGCCAGGATATTTTTCACAGCGATGCAAAACTTTGCGTAGTTAAATTTCCTTTGGCAGAAAAAGGAAAACCTTTCAGTTATTCTTACCAGGAAAATTACCATGATATAAAATTTCTTACTTCCTTTTATTTTATGCAACATTACCCCGTGTTGGAAAGGGTAATACAGTTTAATATTCCTTCCTGGCTGGAGCTTGACCTGCGGGAATTTAATTTTGAAGGATATAAAATAGAAAAGGCCATTGCAAAAGAAGGGGACATTACAAAACATACCTTCCGGCTCACCAATATTGAAGCCTATAAAAAAGAGCCACATTCACCTAACCATGCCATTAGTTTTCCTCATATCATTTGTGTAACAAAGGGTTATTCGGATGCCGGTAAACGCACTGTTCTTTTTGAAAATGTAAAAGACCTGTATGGCTGGTATAGCAGTGTGTGTGCAGATATTGGCAACAAACCCGAATTTGTAAAAGCAAAAGTGACAGAACTTATTTCCAATAAAAAAACAGACATTGAAAAAGTGGAAGCCATCTTTTATTGGGTGCAGGATAATATCCGGTATATCGCTTTTGAAAACGGTATCATGGGGTTTAAACCGGATGCTGCTCAAAATGTTTTTAAAAATAAGTATGGCGATTGCAAGGGCAAAGCCAATCTGTTAAAAACCATGCTTAGCATTGCAGGATTGGATGCAAGACTCACCTGGATTGGTACTTCAGATCTGCCTTATGATTATTCACTTCCATCACTTGCTGTAGATAACCATATGATATGTACTGTTATCATCAATGGCAAACGCTTTTTCCTGGATGGTACAGAAGAATTTATTGCATTAAATGATTATGCACAGCGCATACAGGGCAAACAGGTTTTAATAGAAGATGGTAAAAATCATATTATAGACAGGATACCCGAATTTCCTGCTATAAGAAATAAAATAAGTATCAGCAGTAAAATGAATATTACCGACAACTTCATTAACGGAAATGCAGTGGCAGAGTATAACGGTGAATCTAAGATTTCGGTTCAAAGTGTTATAGCTTCTACCAGGAATGAAAAGAGAGCCGAAAGTCTTTCTTCTTTTGTGCGCAGCGGTAATAGTAATGTAGAAGCTTCCAATATTACTAATACAGATTTTAACGACCGGCAAAAACCCTTGCAACTCAAATATGATTTTAAAGCCAATAACCAGGTAACAAAAACCGGTAATGAACTATATGTGATAATGGATTGGGAAAAGGAGTTTGGCAGTCTTGAAATGCCGGAAGACCGAAAAAACGATTACGAGTTTAACCAAAAATATTACCTGTCCATGCAGTCAGAATTGACAATACCCGACGGTTATAAAGTAGAATATGTGCCGGCAGGATTTAAAAAAAGCAGTCCTTATGGTTCTTTTGAAGGAGCTTATTTGAACAAGGGAAAGAGTATTGTTTATACCAAAACGATTGTGATAAATAAACCCATTTTAAAGAAATCAGATTTTGGAGCATGGAATAGTTTTATTGGAGAAATCAATAAATTTTATAACGACCAGGTGGTGTTAACTAAGTAGGTGAGGATTTTTGATTTTTGATTTATGATTTTTGATGTGTGATGTATGATGTATGATGTGTGATGTGTGATTTGTGATGTGTGATTTGTGATGTATGATTTTTGATGTGTTGTGTGATGTCAAATATTGTTGAATGTAACTTCCATTTGGCAATACCGCCCTTATTTTAAAAACTGATAAACCCGCAATATATGTTTAGAATTACCCTTTTCTTAAGCCTTGTAATGATTATTCCCGTGTTTTTATTTGGCCAGGCGCCATCTGTTGGAGAAAATATTGAAGATGAATTTAAAGTGACAGCCATTCCAGAAAAATGGAAGAATGAAAGTGCGGTTATCATCGGCATGAAGGAAGAATACCTTTTTAAACGTGCAGTGGCCAGGGGTAAAATAACTGCGGGTGTGCATATCAGTGAGTTCATACACAAACGTATTAAACTGCAGGATAAAAATGCCGTAGAAAAATTTTCTACTTTCTATTATGTCACCATGGGTACAGATGGAAAAGCGCTGTACAAGGTGATTAAAAGTAATGGTAAGGAAGTAGATATCGATATGAAAAGTGCCATTGAAGAGGAACAGGATGTACCGGATATTTACAAACCCATTTATTATAAAATGAAAGTAAAGGCTATGAAAATGGCCATTCCTGACCTGGAAGTGGGTGATATCATAGATTATACGGTGAGCTCCGGATTGGACTGGGACATGAAAACAGCGGGCATAAATTTTACGCCCTTTATCTTTTCGCTGTCTAATAATTATCCCACCATATACCAGCAATACCGTTTTACCATGGCCAATGGCATGAAAGTAAAATACCGCAGTTTTAATGGAGCACCCAATATTAAGTTTGATCCCAAAGCATCTGTATATGGTGAGCGGGAATCTTACCTCAGTTATTATTTCCTGGATAAAGAACGAGAAAAATCATCCGAAGAGCGCTGGAGTTATCCACTAAGAAGTACACCAAGTGTAAAATTCAGGGTAGTATTCCTGGATTACGAACCAGGCGACAGAAGCCTGGGAGAAGCTACCGTAGACCGCTCGGGCATAGATATAGAACAAATGTACCGGAGCTATGTGGGAGCTGCATTGTATAAAACACCCGTGGTTACATCAATGGTGGCATATACCACCCAATACATCACAAAGAAAAAAACGGATGTTGTTTTAAAAACCGATGCTGAAATAATTAAAGAAACCTATTACTGCCTGCGTAAAGTTTTTTTAGAAATGTATTATAAGGGCCCGGTGCATTCGGAACTTGAGCAATATTTTACCGGCAAAAAATTGTATAAAAAGATTTTGGCAGCAGAAAAAAAGGGCGTAGAAAAAAAG
>Ga0209181_10009596_pt1 | contig 12708 bp, 15 predicted proteins | sample MAT05_FD_187208 | JGI IMG/M metagenome (GOLD analysis project Ga0209181, IMG submission 187208) | Freshwater microbial communities from Lake Fryxell liftoff mats and glacier meltwater in Antarctica - MAT-05 (SPAdes) (version 2) | ecosystem: Environmental > Aquatic > Freshwater > Ice > Liftoff... | reverse complement strand
ACGCAGGAGCCTGCGGACTACCTGGAGCGCGCGGTCGAGCAAGCGGGATTGACGGGCCCGCCATCGAACATTCGATGGCTGACCTTGGTCTGCCCTGCTTCGACTTCGGCGTCGGGCTGAGCGCGCCCAGCCGCGGGGTGGTGGTCTGGGCCCTCATTCGCGAGATCGGCGTGGCCGGCATGGCCGCGCGGATCAGGCGCCACGACGACATGGCCGCGTTCATCGCACGGGCTGCGCGGCAGCACCCGAACCTGGAACTGCTGCAGGAGCCCACGCTGTCCATCTGCTGCTTTCCGCGACGTCAGCCCCGGGGTGAGCGACCTCGACATACTCAACCAGCGCCTGCAACGGCGCCTGACGCGCGAGAACCGGAACATGCTCAGCACCACGCAAGTGAAGGGCCGGCTGGCCCTGCGGCGCTGCGGCCCCGCGGCCCTGCTTCGTGGGCGCGCGAAGCCAGATGTCGCAACCCCACGGCCTGGTGGCCGACTTCCTGCGCATCGGCGCCGAACTGGCGCCTTAATTCGCGACGGAATCCGATTTGCACCGTTGAACCGGGCGGCAGCAACGCAAGCCGTGCTGAGCGGCGGAGAATGTCGCGCTTGCCGAGCTCCACACCGGCGTGGCACAGCCGCACTCAAATTTAGGCGGTTAGGTCGTCAGGGCTCGTTCCGAAACAACTCGAACATTCGACTCGCTGGTCTTGGGCGCGCTGCGGCGTTGCGAATCGCGTGTGTGGCTCGCCACACGGCACATTTCGCGCCTTGCGTCGCATCGCAATCCAGCAGCCAGATGTCCAAGTCATTTCCTCACGAGCCCTTAGTCGCAGGTGCCGAATCAAGGCGTCAGCGCATGCGACTCGGCCTTGTCGAGCCAGACCCGCATGTTGCCGAGCAGACGCGCAAAAAAACCGGCACGCTGGCCGAGTGCACGGAGATGGTCATCGAGTGCCTCCTTTGAACCTGATTTGAGCGCGATGCCAGCGCCGGCGGGAAACCGCCGCTCGACACGGCAGAATCGGCCCCGTGAATGTAATCATCCTCGACGACTACCAGGACGTGGTCCGCAAGCTGAAGTGCGCAGAGCACCTCGAGCCGCTGAACGCGAAAGTCTTTACCAATACCGTGAAGGGCATAGGCCAGCTCTCGGTGCGCCTGCGGGACGCCGATGTGCTGGTGCTGATCCGCGAACGCACGCACTTTTCGCGCGCCCTGCTGGAAAAGCTCCCGCGCCTGAAGCTGATCTCGCAAACCGGCAAGGTCGGCTCGCACATCGACATCGAAAGCTGCACGCGGCTGGGCATCGCGGTGGCCGAGGGCGTGGGTTCGCCGGTGGCGCCGGCCGAGCTGACCTGGGCGCTGATCATGGCCTCCATGCGACGGCTGCCGCAGTACATCGGCAACCTCAAGCACGGCGCCTGGCAGCAGTCGGGGCTGAAATCGGCCTCCATGCCGCCGAACTTCGGTGTCGGCATGGTGCTGCGCGGCAAGACGCTGGGCATCTGGGGCTACGGCAAGATCGGCCAGCTGGTGGCGGGCTATGGCCGCGCCTTCGGCATGCAGGTGCTGGTCTGGGGCCGCCAGACCTCGCTCGAGAAGGCCGCGGCCGATGGCCTGGCCACCGCCGCTTCACGGCAGGAGTTCTTCGAAGCCTGCGACGTGCTGACCGTGCACCTGCGGCTGAACGACGAGACACGCGGCATCGTCACGCTGGAAGACCTGTTCCGCATGAAGGCCACCGCGCTTTTCGTCAACACCTCGCGCGCCGAGCTGGTGGAAGAAAACGCCCTGGTGTCTGCGCTCAACAAGGGCCGGCCGGGCATGGCCGCGGTCGACGTCTTCGAGACCGAGCCCATCCTCCAGGGCCACCCGCTGCTGCGGCTGGAAAACGCCGTCTGCACGCCGCACATCGGCTACGTGGAGCAGGACAGCTACGAGCTGTACTTCAGGGCGGCATTCGAAAACGTGGTCGCCTTCGTCAACAACGAGCCGACCAACCTGGTCAACCCCGAGGCGCTGAAGGTGCTGCGCCCGGTCACGCGCTGACGGGGCCCGGGGCGGTGTCGGCAGCGTCGGGCGCAGCCCCGCCGCCGCAGCTGCGCTGGGCGCTGCTGGCGGGCAACTTCGCCATCGGCTGCGGCGTGATGGTGGTGGCCGGCTCGCTGAACGACCTCGTGCATTCCCTGAAGATCTCGGTGCCGCTGGGCGGCCAGCTGATCGCCGTGGCCGCCGTCATGATGGCGCTGGGCGCGCCGCTGCTCGCCGCTGCGATGGGCGGCTGGGACCGCCGGCAGCTGCTGGTGCTGGCGCTGGCCTGGTACGCGGTGGGCCACGCGCTGGCCGCGGCGGCACCCGACTTCGCGACGCTGCTGCCGCTGCGCGCGCTCAGCGTGCTCGGTGCCGCGGTCTTCACGCCGCAGGCCGCCGCGGCCCTCAGCGTGATGACCGCGCCGGCCGAGCGCGGCCGCGCCATCACCTTCATCTTTCTCGGCTGGTCCCTGTCGTCGGTGATCGGCATGCCGCTGCACAGCTACATCGGTGAGACGCTGGGCTGGCGCTGGGCCTTCGCGCTGGTGGCGCTGCTCAGCCTGGGCGCCGCCGGCTGGGTGTGGCGCACGATGCCCGCCGGCATCAAGCCGCCGCCACTCTCGCTGGCCGACTGGCGCCACACCCTGACGCACCCGCTGCTGATGGGCATGGTAGGTGTGACGGTGCTGAGCGCGGCCGGACAATTCACGCTGTTTTCTTACTTCGCGCCTTACTACCGGCAGGTGCTCGGCGCCGAGGCCGCCGGCGTCAGCGCGCTCTTCATGTGGTTCGGCGCCTTCGGGTTGATAGGCAACCTGCTGCTGTCGCGCTGGATAGACCGCATCGGCGCTGCGCACTGCGTGACGCTGATGATCGGCAGCATCGCCGTCTCCCTGCTGCTGTGGCCGCTGGCCGGCACGGTGGCGACGATGGCGCTGGTGATCACACCCTGGGCGCTGGGCTGCTTCTCGTCCAACTCGGCGCAGCAGGCGCGGCTGGGCGCGGCCGCACCGGCGCTGGCGGCGGCGCTGATGGCGCTCAACACCTCGGCGATGTACCTCGGCCAGGCCATCGGCGCGGCGGGCGGCGGCGCGCTGGTGGCCGCCAGCGGTTTTGCCCACCTGCACTGGGCGGCACTGGGCTGGCTGCTGCTGGCCATCACGCTGAGCGCCTGGCTGGCGCGGCGCATGCGGGGTGCTGCGCATGTCTGAGCCCGGGGCCGGGGCGGAGCCGCTGCGCGCGCCGGCCTCGCCCGGCGAGTTGTTCCGCGTCTTCAACGCGCTGGCGCTGCAGGGTTTCGGCGGCGTGCTGGCGGTGGCGCAACGTGAGCTGGTGGAACGCCAGCGCTGGATGGACAAGGCGCAATTCCTGGAAGTGCTGTCCATCGGCCAGCTGCTGCCGGGGCCGAACATCGTCAATATGGCCTTGATGATCGGCGACCGCCATTTCGGCTGGCGCGGTGCGGCGGCGGCCACCGCCGGGCTGCTGGCCCTGCCACTGCTGATCGTGCTGGCGCTGGCCGCGCTGGCCAACCAGATGGCCGCGCTTCCGATGGTGGCAGGCGCGCTGCGCGGCATGGGCGTGGTGGCGGCAGGCCTGGTGATCGCCACCGCGCTGAAGCTGGCCGGCACGCTGAAGAACAACCCGATGGGCATGAAGTGGTGCCTGGCTTACGGTGCGTTGACCTTGCTGGCGGTGGGCGTGCAACGCTGGCCGATGGTCTGGGTGGTGCTGGGGCTGGGCGGCGCGGCGGTGGCGACGGCGTGGCGGGCGCTGGGCACGGCGCCGGCAACCGGCGGGGACCGGCCATGAATACCCTGCTCTGGGGCCCCGGCGGCCTGGTCGCGGCGGACTTCCTGCAGATGTTCCTGCACTTCGCGCTGCTCTCGCTGCTGGCCATCGGCGGCGCCATCACCACCGCGCCCGACATGCAGCGTTTCATCGTCGGCCATAAGGGCTGGCTGACCGACGCGCAGTTCACGGCGTCGATCGCGCTGGCGCAGGCCGCGCCGGGGCCCAACGTGCTGTTCGTCGCCGTCATCGGCTGGAATGTCGGCGGGCTGGCCGGCGTGGCCGCCACGCTGGCAGGCAGCCTGCTGCCGTCGACCACGCTGGCGTTGACGGCCACTCGCTGGGGCGCCCGGCACAAGGAATCGCGCGCGATTCGCGCCTTCACCGCCGGCATGGCGCCGCTGACGCTGGGCCTGCTGCTGTCCACCGGCTGGGTGTTGCTGGAGCCGACTCGCACGCACTGGGCGAGCGCGGCGCTGGTGGCCGTCACGCTGGTGATCATGCTGCGCACGCGGCTCAGTCCGCTGTGGCCGGTGGCGCTGGGCGCGCTGGTCGGTGCGCTCGGCGGCCTCGGCTGAAAGGGTGCAGTTCACATACTGCCTGCACCCTCCGAGCTGCATCCTGCCACGCGCCGCCCACCTGTTACGCCAGTGCCCCCGCCGAGCCACGCCATGCCCTCTTCGACCCACTTGCCGCCACGCCGTCCGCCACCTGTCGCTGCACCGCGCCGGCACCGCCGCATCGCCGTGCTGCTGGGCGGCGCCTTGCTGCTCTACGGCGCCGTGCTGGCGGCCTTGTGGTTCTGGCAGGAGCGTCTGCTCTTTCACCCACGCACGCTGCCCGCCGAGCACCGCTTCAACGTGGGCAGCGACGTGCACGAAGTGTTCATCGACGTGCCGGGCGCGCGGCTCAACGCCCTGCACCTTCGGCTGCCGCAGCCCGACGGTGTGGTCTTTTACCTGCACGGCAACGCCGGCCACCTGCAAAGCTGGTTCGTCGACGCCGACTTCTACCGGCGCGCCAACTTCGACCTCTTCATGCTGGACTACCGCGGCTTCGGCAAGAGCACTGGCCGGATCGACAGCCAGGCGCAGCTGGAAGCCGACGTGCGCGCCGCCTGGGCGCAGATGGCGCCGGCTTACGAAGGCCGCCGGCGGATCATCCTCGGCCGCTCGCTGGGCAGCGGGCTGGCCGCCGGGCTGGCCGCCGAGGTGCAGCCGGAGCTGACCGTGCTGGTCTCGCCGTACGAGAGCATCGCCGCGCTGTCGCGCGAGATCTACCCGTGGGTGCCCGGTGGTGTGCTGCGTTACCCGCTGCGCACCGACCAGATGTTGCCCCAGGTGCGTGGGCCGGTGTGGCTGATCCACGGCGACCGCGACACGACGATCCCGGCGGTTCACAGCCAGCGCCTGAAGGCCCTGTTGCCGGGCGCGAAACTGTTGCTGATCCCCGGGGCCGGACACAACGACCTGCAGGACGACGCGCTGTACCTGCAGGCGCTGCGCGACGCGATGGCCGGGCGCTGAGCACGCCGCCCGCACACTTGCGGCGCGACTTACTTCGTGCCGAAGATCTTGTCGCCCGCGTCGCCCAGGCCGGGAATGATGTAGCCCACCTCGTTGAGGTGGCTGTCGATCGCGGCCGTCCAGCAGCGCACGTCGGGGTGGGCGGCTTCCAGCGCGCGCACGCCCTCGGGCGCGGCCACCAGCACCAGCGCACGGATGTCCTTGCAGCCGCGCCGCTTGAGCAGGTCCACGGTGGCGATCATCGAGCCGGCGGTGGCGAGCATCGGGTCGACGATCAGCGCGGTGCGTTCGTCGAGGTGGCCGACGAATTTTTCGAAGTACTGCTCGGGCTGCAGCGTCTCGTGGTTGCGGCCGAGACCGACCACGCTGACCTTGGCGTTCGGAATCATGTCGAGCACACCTTCCAGCATGCCCAGGCCGGCGCGCAGGATGGGCACCACGGTGACCTTCCTGCCGGCGATCTGCTGCACCTCGGCCGGGCCGCTCCAGCATTCGATGGTGGCGGTTTCGAGCGGGAAGTCGGCGGTTGCCTCGTAGGCCAGCAGGCGGGCCAGTTCGCCGGTGAGTTCGCGGAATTTCTTGGTCGATATGTCGTTCTCGCGCAGCAGGCCGATCTTGTGGCACACCAGCGGGTGGTTGACGGCGATGACGGGCATGGTGTTCGGGCTCGGTCGGGTGGGGTGCCGGCAGTGTAGCGAGCGGGATCGACATCCTCCGGCCGCCACCGGCACATTCAGCCGCGAGTTGTCTTGACGAACCGCCTTCGCCGACCGGCGGACGCGTCGACACCTCCAGTGAACGACCGCCAGAGAAGGGTCAGCCGATGCAACAACGTTCAGAACCGTCCACTGCCACCCTTCGAGAGTCGCGGGCCGCGAATGTGACTGCGACTGCGACTGCGACTGCGACCAGAGCGCTGCCACGCCAGCCGCACGAGCCAGGCACCGCCAAGGCCCAGACCACGACCAACGTCCTTCAGCCTCAAGCCTCGGGCTGTGCCTGCGGCGGCGGTTGCCCGCGCTGCACACCGGGTGGCACCCGACCGCTGGCCGATTTTCCGCACCAGTCCGCCATCGCACGCGCCTTCGGCGTGCCCGGGTTTGCGGCGCCTGCGTCGATCGACCCGACTGTGCGCACGCTCGGTGCCGAAGCAGCCACCGAGAGTGGCCGGGTGCGTTTTGCCGAATGGCCCAGTCTGCGCGTGGCCGCGCATGAAGCCACCCATGTGCTGCAGGGCCGGCGCGCCGGCCGCCCGACCGATGGCGCCGGCGCCGAGCGCCATGCCGACGAACTGGCCGACGGCGTGCGCCGCGGCTGGTGCGCGGCCGACCTGGCCGGGCCGGCGCTGGTCTCGGCCCCTGCCGCCGGGCCGCAACTGGCAGGGCCGCCCGTGGCCGGGCCGCCCACCTGCACCGTGATGGCCGGCGACACGCTGTGGGAAGTCTCGCGGCGCGTCTACGGCAGCGGCCGATACGCCGAGGCCATCCGTCTGGCCAACCCCGGCAAAGTGACGGTGAATGCCGCTGGCACCCCGATCATCCACACCGGTGACGTGCTCAATCTGCCCGAGCACCCCGACGCCGCCGACCCCTGGGTGACGCCCGAACTGGCGCCGCAGCTGCGCGCGGCCGGCGCCTGGACGGAAGCGCAGGCAGTGGCCGCCTTGCTGGCTTACGGCGCGATGAGCGCGGCGCGCCGGCAGGAAATGGTGGCGCACTACCTGCCGTTCAACCAGTTGCCGGCGATGCTGGCCGCGCTGCCGGCGCTGTCCACGCAAGCTGGCGGCAGGCACGAGCAGTTGGCGCGCGACCTGCTGCAGCGCATCCAGCGCATCGGCGCGCAGGCCGACGCCGCCACCCGGGGGCTGGGCAGCGAAGGCGCGATGGCCCGCGCGCAAGCCACCGAGATGATCGCCCGCAACCGGGCCGCGGCGCTGGCCGCGCGGCCGGCGAGCGCGCCGCCGCCGGAGCACCGCCGACGTCGCCGCGCAGCAGGCCGCGCAAGTGGCGGCGGCGTCCATCGCGCCGCAGACGGCCACCTTGTCCGCCGCTCAGGAAAGCACGCTCAACACGACCTTGATCAGGGTCTCGATCCCGGTGTTCGTGGCCTGGGTCGCCGCCCGCCATCCCGGGTTGGGGCTGACCGCTGCCCACTTGCGCGCCGACGCGCGCGCCATCTTCGAGCGCGGCATCGGCATCATCGCGTTCGCCGACGGCTCCAACCTGCGCGCCGTGGTCGGCGAGACCTTCCGCGACATGGTGGCGGCCAACCCGGCGTATACCCTGCCCACGGTGGTGCACGAGGTCTGGGGCCACAACACCTTCGAGGGGCGCGGCAACTACGGCAACGCCGGCGCCGCTTACGGACTCGACAGCTATGACCAGGCCGCCGCGCGCATGCCGGGCTACACGCGCGGCGCCGCAGGTTCGGCGGCACGCCAGAGCGAGATCGACAACTACGGCTACCAGGAAACCGAGATGTACTCCCTGATGCGCGAGGTGCCGTTTTTCACCCCCAACGCGCCGGCCGACGCCGCGCTGGACTCGGTGAACTACGACCCCGGCCCGGCCATCCGGGGCCGCATGCGGATGATCGTCGACGGCTACGAACCGCGCGTGGTGCGCGACCTGTATCGTCGCTTCATGGCCGACCCCACCGTCGGCGGACGCGCGATGGGCGCTTTCCGCAGCGCGGTGCGCAGCCTCTTCCGAGCGCGCGACGCCGCGGCGATTCTGGCGTGAAGCGCCGGCGCCTGGCCACCCTGCTGACCCTTGTCTGCCTGGCACCCACATCGATGAGCACCCCAGCCGATTCCGAACTCAGCCGCGCGCTGACCGCCATCCACCTGCGTGCCGGCTCGCCGCCTGACCTGCGCGAGCGCGACCGGGCCCCGGCCTGGCTGCTGCAGCATGAAGCTCGTGCCTTCGACGAAGTACTGGGGCGTGTCCTGGCCGCACCCGACGACGCCGTACTGGTCGACCTGCTCGGCCGCTACCGCCGCGCCGAGGCCAGGCCAGCACTGCTGTGTGCCTTCGACAGCGCACGCGCCCAACCCTATGCGGCCGTCGGCCTGGCTCAGTCGCCCGACCCGGCGGCGCGTGCAGCGCTGGTTCGGCTGGCGGCGGAGCATGCCGAACCTGCCGCCCGCAGCCTGGCGGCCGAACAGTTGAAGTAGCCAGCGGCCGAGACGTCGGTCCGTCCATTCAAGCAAATGTGGCTTCGCCGCTTTGCTTGACTACCTCGGGGGGGGCGGACGACGTATGTTGTCGGCCTGGGAGTCCTTTCAGCCCGCGCCGCCGCCGCCGCCGCGCTGGCGCAACGCTTCGTACAGACAGATCCCCGAGGCCACCGAGACGTTCAGGCTCTCTACTGCGCCCATCATCGGCAGGCGCACCAGTTCGTCGCAGGTCTTGCGCGTCAACTGGCGCAGACCCGTGCCTTCGGCGCCCAGCACCAGCGCCAGCGGGCCGGACAGGTCGGCTTCGAACAGGGTGCGCGGCGCATCGTCTGCGGTGCCGACGATGCGGATGTCCCGCTCCTTCAGCTCGTTCAGCGTGCGCGCCAGGTTGGTTACCATCAGGTAGGGTACGGTCTCGGCCGCACCGCTGGCCACCTTGGCCACGGTGGCGTTCAGGCCCACGGCATGGTCTTTCGGCGCCAGCACGGCGTGCACGCCGGCGCCGTCGGCCACGCGCAGGCAGGCACCCAGGTTGTGCGGGTCGGTCACGCCGTCCAGCACCAGCAGCAGCGGCGCGCCTTCCACCAGGTCGAGCAGGTCGTCGATGGAATGCGCCTGCACGAGCGGCGTGACACGCGCCACCACGCCCTGGTGGCGCGAGCTGCCGGCCATCTGCGTCAGCCGGCTCTCGTCGCTGTCGATCACCTTCGCGCCGGCTTCGTTGGCACGTTCGACGAACTGGCGCATGCGCTGGTCGCGCCGGCTGGTCTCGACATGGATCTCGAGAATCGATTGCGGCGCTGTCTTCAGCCGCACGGTGACGGCATGAAAGCCGAACAGTACTTTGGTGCTCATCGGGCGATGGTAGCCGCGCCGCTGCCCTCCGCGATCGAACGGTTTCGCGCCTGCAGCACCGTAACGATCGGCATGAACGCTTCCAGCAACTGCGCCATTGCGGGCGCGTCCAGGCCTTCCGGGTGGCGCAGCATGCCGGGTCGCCAGTCGTCGAAGCCGGCCCCGTGGCAGGCGAAGACGATGCTGTTGCGCACCTCCGCGTCGTTGACCACCAGCACGGCGTCGTGAAAGCTGCGCCGCACGCGGTCGATCATCAGCGCCAGCCGCGGGTCGAGCCGGTGCAGGTTGATCACCAGGATGCCGCCGGGCCGCAGGGCGAGCCAGCAGTCGTCGAAGAAGCGCTGGGTGGCGAGCCGGCCGGGCATGCCCTGGCTGTCGAAACCGTCGACCATCAGCACGTCGAAGGCCGCCGGCCGGCGGCGCACGAACATCGCGCCGTCGCCGAGCAGCACGCTGAGGCGGTCGTCGTCGGGCGGCACGCGGAACTCGTCTCGCAGGGCGATCACATGCGGGTTGATCTCGACCGCGCTGATGCGCGCCGGCGCCAGATGACGATGGCAGAACTTGGCCAGTGAACCCCCGCCGAGCCCGACCATGCCGATGTCCAGCGGGTCGGGCATGAAGAGCAGGAAACCCATCATCGTGCGCGTGTATTCGAGGTCCAGCGCACAAGGGTCGGCCAGCCGCATGCGGCTCTGGATTTCGTGGATCGAGAAGTGCAAGGCGCGGGCGCCCCGGCTGTCGAAGACGAAGGGCTCGACGTGCGGGTCGGGTCCGGCGGCAGCATGCAGATCGGGCGGGGACGCGTTTCGCGGGCTGCCGGCAGCCTTGCGCATCAGGCCTCTTCCGCCATGAAGCGGGCGCGGAACGCGGCGCAGAAGTCTGCCGTGCCGCTGATCGACAGGCTCACCGTATGGCGCAGCGACTCGCCGGCCGCCAGCGTGGCGCAAAGGCGGCTGCTGGCCGGATCGAAGACGAGATGCTCCTGCCGCGTGCGCTCCTGCGTGGCCTGCAGGTCTTCGTCCCAGGGGTGGCCTTCGTCGAGCGGGCCGCTGCCGCCCGGGAAGGTGCGATGAGCCCAGCCCAGCACCAGCGCCAGCTCAGCGTGCAGCGCCGCCAGCGCGCCCGGGCCGGCCGAGGCCATGGCGTCGAAGCAGCCGGTGCCGTCGGTGGCCTCGCTGTGGTCGAAGTGCAGGTAGCGCAGGGTCATGCGACATGCTACGCGGGCCGCATGGCCGGGCGGCCATCAGCCGGCGTCTCAACGAACCAGCGCGATCCAGCCCAGGATCAGGCCGATCAGGATCGGCTGATGCAGCATGTAGAAGCTCAGGCTCCAGCGGCCCAGCAGCGCCAGCGGCTGCAGCGCGCGGGGCAAGGCGCCGGCCAGCCAGGAGCGGCGGTGCGCCAGCAGCCACTGCCCGGCCGCCAGGCCCCACATCATCACTCCCAGCCAGGGCAGCACGGGCACGAAATCCTCGGTGACGGGTTTGCGCGTGACCAGGCCCACCCAATTCAGCCAGCGTGTGTCGAAGACGGCGTGCTGCAGCCACAGCGGCAGCAGCAGGGCCAGCGCGCCCAGCGGCCACAGCCAGCCGCGCAGCGGCGCGGCCAGCCGGCACAGGATCAGCATCACGGCGATGCCGTGCAGCACACCGAAGCTGATCCAGCTGCGCGGGAACATCAGCGCCGAGCCGGCGCTCACCAGCACGGCGCAGCCCGCCACCATGCGCCAGCGCTGCCAGAAGCGCGGCCAGCGCTGGCCGGCATCGAGCGCCAGCGCCTGGCCCAGGCCGGCGCAGAAGAGGAACAGGCTGACGATGAAGATGCGCTGCACGGTCCAGAAGGGGTCGCTGTAGAAGTTCTGCCGGGGCGACAGCAGGCCCTGGTGGTTGAGGTCGAAGCTGAAGTGGAAAAAAGCCATCCAGACGATGGCCAGGCCGCGCAGCGCATCGAGGCGGTCGAAACGGCCGAAGCGGCCGGGCAGGCTCATGCGAACTTCTCGTAGATGTCGCTGAAACCTTCGCCGTTCCAGGCGTACAGCAGGTAGGCCGCGTGATGGCAGGCGCTGGCGCCGCGTGGCCGGAACAGGCCCACGCACTGGCCGCCGGGATGGCGCACGCTGCGGTAGGCCACGCCAGCCGAGCCGGCGCCGTGCAGCCGGTGGCCGAGCGCCTGCGCGACGCAGTAGTCGTCGGGGTCGTGCACGGTGGCCGGCACGGCGCCGGCCGGCCGCAGGTCGTGCAGGCGGGCGTCGATGGTCACGCCATAGAGGCGCATCGGCAGGTGCATCGCGCCCTGCTTCGTGGCGGCCAGGAAACGGCCGTGGTGGTGGCGCGTCTCGGCCACCGCGGTGGCACGCTCGCGGGCGGCGTAGAAGACACCGTGGCGGCCGTCGGAAAACCGGCTGCCGAGCAAGTTGACATGGGTGAACGCGGCCATGATGGGCCCGCTGCCCGGGCCGTAGATGCGCTGGTCGCGCGGCACACGCTCGATCTGGCCGACCTCCTCGCGCGCCCGCTCGTTGCTCAGCGCTTCCAGCGCGTAGAGCGCCTCGAAATCATCGGCATCGGCGACGCGGTCGAACAGCGTGATGGCCGGGTAGCGTGTCGGCACGATGCGGCAGGCCTGCTGCCAGCGAATGCGCCGGACAGCGGGGTCGCCGCCCGCCAACCCATCGTCAGCGATCAAGACCAGCCACCGCCGCGCACGCCGTCGAGGTAACGCCGCACCAGGTTCAGGTCGCTCACGTTGCCGGCCAGCAGGCGCTGCAGGGCGCTGCCGCCACCGAAAGGCGGCGCGCTGTTGGGCTGGCGCAGCCAGGCGTCGGCGGCGGCTGCGTCGGGCAGCAGGATTTGCAGGCTCTTGTAGATGCCCAGGATGTTGGAAAGGCGCTCCAGCGTATCGCGCGACAGGCTGGCCTTGTCGGGCTGCTTGCGCCAGGCAAAGTAGGTGGAACGTGGCGGCTGGCCGAGCAGGCAGAGCTGCTCGTCGACCGTCAGGCCCCAGGCCTCGGCGATGCGGGCAAAGGCGCGCAGCCCGGCGGCAGCCATGCGGGCCGGGCTGGCGGGGATGGCAGGCGTCGGGCTCAGGACAACGTTCATGATGAAATCCTGTTCAAGACTTTCATTGTACGAAAGTCCACTTCAGGATTCAAGGCCCGAGAGGATGATCTCTGCGGGCTGGCGCGCTCATGCGGGTTGGTGTTCGAAGGAACAAGAACCGCCTTCGGTTGCAGCCCTTTGCTGCCCTTCGCCACGCCGGCCGGGGTGATGGCGATGCAGCGAAAGCGGCATTTCGGGCTCGGTCGGCCACAGGCTCATCGCGGCCATGA
>Ga0209181_10009595_pt1 | contig 12709 bp, 8 predicted proteins | sample MAT05_FD_187208 | JGI IMG/M metagenome (GOLD analysis project Ga0209181, IMG submission 187208) | Freshwater microbial communities from Lake Fryxell liftoff mats and glacier meltwater in Antarctica - MAT-05 (SPAdes) (version 2) | ecosystem: Environmental > Aquatic > Freshwater > Ice > Liftoff... | reverse complement strand
TTGACAGACATTACCGACTGGGTGGGTGGGCAAGTCTCCTCTCAAGGCACTTCGGCGTTGGATGAAGCAAAGCGAATGCGGGAAAAACGCTTTTTTCCACGTGGCTACAACGAATTTCGCGATCGCATTGTCAAAAAATACGGCAGTCTCAGTTCTGGTAACTGCTGGGTCAGCGTCTCCTGTTTTTTGCCCAGCGACGGACACCAAATTTTATCGGCGATGCTGCAAGATGCCGCCAAAAAGGGCAAGGGTACGCTCAAGTGGTTTCCCAACACTATTATCAAAGCGTTGGACTATAGCCCCGACGGACGGCAGATCAGCAGCGCGATCGCCCTACAACATGCTCCCGCCCCAAACACTCCGCTGCTCAACACCGAGCCGTTGTCCTACCTAATCGAAGACATTTACCGCCCCGAAAACTCAGCCCGACTGAAAAAGCAGCAAATTCGCTTCACTCCACTCCCTACATCCAAAACTTCACTTCCCACACCCTGGTACATTCTTGAAGCCACCGAAACGGGCGAAATCATTGCCCTTGCTGATGTGCCCTACCGACTTGGGCTAGATCCGCTGTCTCACATCAACCCATCTTCCCCCGTCAAAACCAACGATTCCTACTGCACTCAGGGTTTCACCTACACCTTTGTGATGGAGCGCACGGCAACTCCGCAACCCCAGACAGAACCAGTCTTCTATCCGCAATACGCGCCTTACTTTAGCTACGAAAACTCAAACAATGTGGGCATTGATGCAGTCTTCACCTATCGGCGCATTTGGAGTCCCGATTTTCAGAAGCGTCCCAAAGCTACCCGATTTGGCGTGGCGGCAGTCTTGCCAGGAGATCTTTCTATGCAGAACTGGACTTGGGGCAACGATTACCGTCCGGGAACAGAGCAAGACAATTTGATTTATAGCCGCGAACAGTTGCAGCAGCGTGGAGAACTGGATACAGGCGGCTGGATGGGTGGATTAAGAACGGTCACTCTGCGGCGCGGGGAGGAAAACGCGATCGCCTACTATCATTGGCTCGTGGCAGGCACCACCGACTCGCAGTTGGGCAATGGCGTGAAGCAACCCGCCCCCGATCATCGCTATGTTACAGGCTTAGACTCGCCGATCGGTACAACCCACGGACTATCCAAATATCCTTATATTCGCGAAGCCCGTCGTATCATCGGTCGCCCCACCTTCACCTATCCCAACGGGTTTGCGATGCACGAAATTGACGTGTCGCAAACGGATTATGGCGAAGAAGCGCATTATCGAGAAAATCTCCCGCCAGAGATGTATCGCAAACTGCGTAAATCGCTGGCGGGGCTGGAGTTTTTGAAGCTACCCGATGGCGTAGACCCCGATCAAATTCCTCAGCGCACAAGATCGACAATCTATCCTGATTCCGTCGGCATCGCTCAATATGCCATGGATTTTCACCCTTGTATGGCAGAAGCACCGCCCGAAAAGCCCGGAAATGAAGAGCGTCCCGGCGTTCGCCAAGCTCATGGACCCGCCTATCCCGGACAAATTGCCCTGCGCGCCATGATTCCGCAAAAAATCGATAATTTAATCATTAGCGGAAAAAGTATTGCTAACAGCACGATCGCCGCTGCTGCTTATCGAGTGCATCCGTTTGAATGGTCAGTGGGAGCCGCCGCTGGAGTGACCGCAGACTTTGCTTTAAAGCAAGGAGTCATGCCTTACCAACTGGTAGATGATTTGCCCAAACGAGAGCCGCTGCTAGAAAAACTGCGATCGCAACTTGAAGCAAAAAACAATCCAACCGCTTTTCCAAACACCTCAATTTTTAATTTGGATTGGGACGAATGGAAGTCGTGGTAATGTGCTCTGACACCTGACACCTGACACCTGACACCTGACACCTGACATCCGACATCTGCTATAAAAGTGTAGCGACGATGTTGGGTCGCTGGTTCAACAGATCCGCTAAGGCTAATGCAAAAAGTGTCGAGTTCCGGTCAGCATCATCACAATGCCCAGTTCATTTGCGGCGGTGATGGAGTCTTGGTCGCGTAGACTGCCGCCCGGTTGGACGATCGCCTGAATGCCAGCCGCTGCCGCAATCCGAACAGAATCATCAAACGGGAAAAAGCCATCACTGGCAAGAATGGCTGCTTGCGCTTTTTCGCCTGCTTGCTCTAGGGCAATTTTGACCGAGCCGATGCGGTTCATTTGTCCAGCGCCGACTCCCAATGTGGCGCGATCGCGCGTGACCACGATCGCGTTTGATTTCACATGCTTGCAGACTTTCCAGGCAAACAGCAGTTCTTCTAATTGGGCGGCAGTAGGCTGTTTTTCAGTTGCAACCGTCCATGTTGTAGGATCAACTGTCTGATCGTCGCTGGTTTGTGCCAAAAAGCCACCCGCGATCGCTTTCACCGCATAATCGGCACCCTGCGTTAGATCGGGCAGCACCAACACCCGCACTTTAGACTTAGACTCCAAAATTTCCTGTGCTTCAGGGTTGCAGCCAGGGGCGACCACGCATTCCAAAAAGGTTTTAGTTAGCAATAAAGCCGTTGGACCGTCGATCGCCCGACTCAACACCACAATGCCACCAAACGCCGAAACTGGGTCAGCATTAAACGCCTTTTCGTAAGCTTCCGCAATGGTGTGACCTAGCGCCGCCCCACAGGGATTCGTATGTTTCAAAATAGCCGCAGCCGGGGGATTTTGCGACTCCACAAACTCCGCAATCAGCCGCCGTGCCGCTTCCAAATCTACCAGGTTGTTGTAACTCAGTTCTTTGCCTTGCAGTTTGGTTGCCGCCGCCCACCCGCTGGCGATCGCGCCCGTTTGATACCAAGCAGCCGATTGATGCGGGTTTTCGCCATAGCGTAAGGGCTGAAGCTGCTGTCCGGCGAGGGTGAAGCTGGGCGAAAGGGCGCGTTCTTCTTCTAGTTGCTCACCGCGAACGGCTGAGGATTGCTCTGACAGGTAGATAGAAATTGCCTGATCATATTCACCTGTGTGCTGAAAAGCTTTTAGGGCAGCCTGTTGACGAAATTCTAAGGCAACCTCGCCGTTATTCTGGCGGAGGGCTTGCAAGTAGAGGGGATATTGGCTCGGCTGGCAAAGCACCGTGAGATTGGCATAGTTTTTTGCCGAAGCCCGCAGCATTGCCGGACCGCCAATGTCAATTTGCTCGATCGCCTCGGCAAGGGATGCATCAGGACGGGCGATCGTGGTTTCAAACGGGTACAAATTCACCACCACTAGATCAATCGGTCGAATATCCTGCGCCGCCAAATCTGCCATATCTGCTGGCACATCGCGCCGTGCCAAAATGCCGCCATGAATTCGAGGATGCAGCGTTTTAACCCGTCCACCCAAAATTTCTGGAGAACTCGTGTAGTCTGACACTTTGGTGACAGGCAAGCCTGCTGACTGCAAAGCGTTTGCTGTGCCGCCACTGCTGATGATATCAAACTTAAATTCTTCAACCAGGGAACGGGCAAACTCTACTAATCCCGTTTTATCTGATACGCTCAGCAGCGCTAGACGTGCCATGCTCAAAACTCCCACTAAATCATTCTCTTGAGTTTAGCGGACGAGAGCGTATGGGTTCAAAATTAGGAACTGGAGATTAGGGGCTAGGAGTCCGGGTTGAGGACTACTTCTGCTCCATTTGGCGTTTCATTTGGTCGCGGGCAGTTTGCAAAATAGTGCGAAGTCCGGCTTTTTGTTGGTTATCGAGCCGTAAAAAAGTAGAAAATTGTTGGCGCAAGCTTTCAGTGCGGGTGGCATCCGGGCGTTTTAGCTTACTGGGATCAAGACCACTCGCAAGGATGGACTCTAGTTGGTCAAAAGCAAATTCGCTAATGGTTGAAAGTGCTTTTTGCTGTTGGGTATTGAGCCGAATGGGGTTTTTTACACTAACTTCAGCGGGTTTAGCCGAGTCAGGAGCCGGAACGGAAATAGGCTGAGCGATCGCGCTAAAACTAGACAGACCGCAAATAACAACCGCGATCGCGCTAGCAGAACCAGAGATGACCACAGACGATTTTAGTTTCATGGTTTAAAGACAAACGAGGTTTATGAGGGCTAGCGCATAAAATGGCGCATCAAGCAGACATCGAATGGGAGACGAACCATAAGATGCATTTTACATAGACTAAGTAAATTCAAAAAAGTTTCGGAAGAATTCATGTCAAACACTCTTTACTCAATTTCTGTGCCGCCCAAAAGCGGACGATCGCCCCAAGGAGCCGTTGTGCTGCTGCATGGCTGGGGTTCCAACTGTCAGGATCTCGTTGGACTGGCAGACTACATGGATTTGTCAGACTATCAACTGGTGTTTCCTGAAGCACCTTTTCCCCATCCTTACAATTCCACGGGCAAGATGTGGTATGCCTTTCCACAAGACTACAGCTTTTGGGGCAAACCAGATTTTGGCGATCGCCCCGACCTGTCCACCAGTCGTCAGCGGCTCATCGAATTTTTGACTCATTTCACGCAAACTACCAACATTCCCTTTTCGCGGATTATTCTGGGCGGTTTTTCCCAAGGGGGCGCAATGACATTAGATGTGGGAGTGCGGCTGCCATTCGCAGGTTTAATGATTTTAAGTGGCTATCTCCATGCCCCGCTGCAACCCCAACAGGCTTCCTTGCCGCCAACCCTGATGATCCACGGGCGGCAAGATCAGGTAGTGCCGTTGCCAGCAGCCCAACAAGCGCGTGATAGCTTGGAGGCGATCGGTATCACTCCAAACTATCAGGAGTACGATATGGGGCATGAAATTCAGCCACTGGCGTTAAGCCAAATACAAAGTTTTGTTAAAGAGAGGCTGTTAATTAATAACGAGCCGTGAATATTCGGTTACATAGGAAGCAAGTCGGCTAAGATAGGCGAGGACGAATACGGATAGCCCATCGTCCCAGGTTTTCATTAAGCCTTGAACACTGCAACCCGGAGGTATCAGTCATGCCAGCATTAAATGTAGAACGAGAAAAAGTTTCCAGCTTGACTGAGAACGAGGTTGCACAACTGGCAGCACGGTTAGAGCAAGATGATTACCCCAACGCCTTTGAAGGCTTAAAGGATTGGCACTTGTTACGGGCGATCGCGTTTGAACGTCCTGATATGGTGGAGCCTTACCTCTATTTGCTAGACATGGAAGCATTCGACGAAGCGTAAAAACTAAAGCTTTGCGATTGCAGATTTGAGAGCCTGGACTGATGATGAACTCATTGGTCTAGGCTCTCAGAATTTTTATGCAGAGTTATCGAGTTTTAATTGGCGTGGGCGGTGGCATTGCTGCCTACAAAGTGTGCGAAGTCGTTTCATCACTGGCAAAAGATGGAATAGAAGTCCGCACGATGTTGACGGATGCGGCTCAGGAATTTGTTACAGCGCTGACCTTTGCCACATTGAGCCGCAATTCAGCCTATGGCGATCGCGATTTTTGGCAGCCTCTTCACGGTCGCCCGTTGCACATTGAGCTTGGCGAATGGGCGGATGTTTTTCTACTCGCGCCATTGACAGCAAACACTCTGGCAAAGCTAGCCCACGGCATGGCAGATAATTTGCTGACTAACACCGTATTAGCTTCGACTTGTCCGGTGCTGCTAGCTCCAGCGATGAATACGGATATGTGGGAGCAGATAGCGGTGCAGCGCAACTGGCAGCAATTGCAGACTGATCCGCGTTACCACACCCTCGCGCCGGGATCGGGTCTACTGGCGTGCGATCGCGTCGGGGCTGGACGGATGGCAGAACCCAGCGAAATTCTGCCCTATGTGCGATCGCTGTTGCACACCCAGGGCGATCGCGATCTGGCAGGCAAACATATTTTGATTAGCGCTGGCGGCACTCGCGAATTTCTCGACCCCGTGCGATTCATCGGCAATCCCTCGACCGGAAAAATGGGAATTGCCCTAGCCCAAGCGTCCCTGCATCGCGGGGCTGAAGTAACCCTTGTATATGCTCCATCAACTGCGATCGAAGCGGTTCGAGCGTTACCGGGTGTGCGGTGCATTGCAGTGGAAACGGCAGCAGAAATGCGGCAGGCAATGTTAGATCACTTTCCCAAAGCAGACTGGACAATCATGGCGGCGGCAGTGGCAGACGTGAAACCCGCCCATTACAGTCCTGAAAAATTGCCCAAGTCTGCATTGCCAGCAAATCTGCCTTTAGCAACCGTGCCCGACATTGTGGCAGAATTGGCATCTTTGAAGCAGCCTCACCAGCGACTCGTTGGCTTTGCGGCGCAAACTGGAGACATTGTTACGCCAGCCCAAGAAAAACTGGTGAGAAAACAGCTAGACGCGATCGCCGCCAACCCGATCGACCAGCCCAACAGCGGCTTTGGCAGCGACACCAACCAGGCAATATTCCTCGATCGCAATGGACGGCAGCACCACATCAATCAGCCATGCAGTAAGCTACTGGTGGCACATCAACTGCTCGACTTCATCCAAGCTATTAAGTGAAATTCCAATGTCTACAAACCGATTGGCTTGGATACAACGAGGGTCAAAATGGTCAGGGGCGATCGCGACTATTATTGGCGTTGTTGTCCTGCTGGGGTGGTTTTTCGATTTGCAAATCCTCAAAAGCATTTTGCCAAATCTGCCTTCAATGAAAGTCAGCACCGCCGTCTGTTTAATCCTGGGCGGTAGCTTGCTGTGGAGATGGCATCAGCGCAGAGAACGAACTGCGAGGGGCAAACTGACCAGCCAGCGCGATCGCGGATCACTGCTGATAGCGCTGATCATCGTTTTGATTAGCCTGTTCACCTTAGCGAATTACAGCGTCAACTCCAGCCTTTGGAACAGCCAGCCCATGCCCCTGGAGCTTACCTTTTTAGCACCGATGGCACCCAACACTGCCCTCTGTTTTTTGCTGCTTGGCTCCGCAATAATCACCTTAAATCAGCGTCTTTATGGCATCACTCAAGGGTTCGCCTACAGCAGTTTTTTGATTGCGGCTCTATCTTTAATAGGCTACGTGTTTGGAGTCAACGATTTTTACCGAGCGGGTTCCATTACCGGCATGGCAGTCCATACCAGCACTTCGCTGATGATTCTTTCCCTAGGTATTTTGTTTGCTGAATCCAATCAATCCTGGATAAGTGATATTACAACTTCCTATGCGGGGGGCGTTGTTGCCCGTCGCTTATTACCTTTTGCCCTGTTTGTTCCGGTTTTTTCGGGGGGATTGTTCTTAGTCGCCTATCGGTCAAATACGCTATCTGCCGAAACTGGTTTCCTATTCAGAACAACTTTCAGCGTTTTGGTCATGGGTAGCATTATTTGGTGGAGTGCCAAACGCTTAAACCAAGTAGATCAACAGCGTCAGCAGTTGATAGAGGAACTGCGTCAAGCCAACGAACATTTAGAATCAGAAGTAGCTAGACGAATTGATGCTCTGCAACGCAGCGAAGAGCGCTGGAAACTGGCGATGGCAGCTAGTCAGGATGTGGTCTGGGATTTGAACCCGATCACCAATGAAGTGTTTCGCTCTGAGTCTTGGTATGACTTGATTGGCGTTCAACCCGGCGAAATCCACAATAGCAATAGCGAGTGGGTTGATCGGATTCATCCAGAGGATGTTGATCGCGTACTGGCAACCAACGCCGCCTATCTTTCGCAAAAAGTGCCTACTTATCGAATAGAGTATCGGTTGCAGTGTCAAACGGGCTACCGCTGGGTGGTTTCGCGGGGCAAAGCCTATTGGAATGAGCATGGACAAGCCCTGCGTTTGATTGGCTCCCTGCGAGACATTTCTGAACAGAAAAAAATTGAGGAAGATTTGCGGACTAGCTATAACCTGCTTCACTCAGTGATTAATGGCATCCCCGATCCTATTTTTGTTAAAGCGGAGAGTGGGCAATATGTTTTGGTGAATCAAGCGACCGCGAACCAGGCAGGCAAATCGATCGCAGCCTTCATTGGCTATCATGACAACACCATTTTTCCGGCATTCATAGCACAGGAGTTGCAGAAAAACGATCTCCAGGTAATGCAGCAGGGAAAAACTATCACGATTGAGGAGTCAATTCCGGTTGGTGATTCTATCCAAACCTTTCTTGCCAGTAAAAGCCCTTGGCGAGACGCGGATGGCAACATCATCGGCTTGATTGGGTTTACCAAAGATATTAGCGATCGCAAGCAAACTGAAATTGCCTTGCAACGCAGCGAAGAACGCTATCGATCGCTGATTGAGGCAACGGCTCAAATTGTCTGGACAACCGCTGCTGATGGGCAAATCATTGAAGACCAGCCTAGTTTGGCAGCCTTTACGGGTCAGTCATTTGAGCAATATCGCGGCTGGGGATGGGCAGAAGTCGTGCATCCCGATGATTTTGATCGCATCATGCAAATTTGGAATCACGCTTTAAAAACCTGCACCCTATATGAAGCTGAACTGCGCTTCAAAAACACTAATGGCGAATATCGCTACCTTTGGGCGCGTGCGATTCCGATTCTGGCAGAAGACGGCAGCATTCGAGAATGGGTTGGCATCAACACCGATATTACCGCCCGAAAACTTGCCGAGCTTGGGCTGCAACAGAGCGAAGAGCGCTTGCGAACTATTTTAGAGAATATGCCCGTGATGCTAGATGCCCTAGATGAATCGGGCAATATGTTGGTGTGGAACCAAGAATGTGAGCGAGTCACAGGCTACTCTACTGAAGAAATGATTAATAGTTCCAACGCGCTACAGTTGCTCTATCCCGATCCCGCTTATCTCCAGCAAATGATGACCCAATGGGCAAATACTAAAAACAACTACCGCAACTGGGAATGGGATTTGGTTGGCAAGGATGGCAATACTCGAACGATCGCCTGGTCTAATATTGCTGACACTTTTCCAATTCCTGGCTGGGCAACTTGGGGCATTGGAGTGGATGTAACCGAGCAAAAACGTGCCGAAGCCTCTATTCGCGAATTGAATGCCACCTTAGAGCAGCGAATCGAGCAGAGAACGGCAGAACTCACGGCAGCGAATAAAGAATTAGAAGCATTCTCCTATTCGGTATCCCACGACTTGCGCGCGCCTCTACGCGGGATTGATGGCTTTAGCAAAGTGCTGGTGCAGCGCTATGGCGACCAACTGGATGAGAAAGGCAAACACTATCTCGATCGCATCGCTGCGGGAGTTGAGCGCATGGGCGACTTAATTGATGATCTGCTGATGCTCTCCCGTGTGACCCGGACTGAGATGCAGCGATCGCAGGTAAACTTAAGCACTATTGTTGCTGAGATTGCTGAGTCTCTCAATTCCACCCATCCTGCGCGATCGGTAGACTGGAGAATCACTCCGAATATCACTGCAAATGGGGATGCAAACTTGCTGAAAATAGCGTTAGAAAACCTGCTGAATAATGCCTGGAAATTTACGTCAACTAAAACACATCCCTGTATCGAATTTAACTCCATGCTGAGTGAAGATGGACGGTTGACTTATTTTGTTCAAGACAATGGTGCAGGGTTTGATATGGCATACGAAAACAAGCTGTTTCACGCCTTTCAACGTCTTCACTCCACATTACAGTTTGCAGGCACCGGAATTGGATTAGCCACCGTTCAGCGGATTATTTATCGTCATGGTGGTCAAGTTTGGGCGAAAGGCAGGGTCGATCATGGCGCAACATTTTACTTTGTCTTACGGCAATAACGTCAGAGAAAAAGGCATTGCTGAATCTGGGGATGGAATTTGTAGGGGCAATCTCTTGTGGTTGCCCTCGATCTTCGTCAGGGTAGGCACAAGACCTACCCCTTGTATGTGAAAAATGTGATGTGGGGAATCAGCCATTGTTTTTAACATCTGTTTTACATGTTTGAACACATGGATGATGTGTGAGGACGCAGTAGGTGGAGATAGCTCATTCTGATTGTCGCGATCGTCGGACACAATTTTGGTGGTCTGGTCTTTACTAGGTGTAGGGTTGATAGAGATCGCCTGTAAAGCGTTGGCGGAAATTGAAGCGATCGCGGTCGGGTATGCATATGACTGAAGACTGCGATCATAGGCTGCTTGATTAATACAAAGGTTTTTGCAGGCACACCATGAAGGTCTGATTTAAACACGCCACTGAGTAGCCTAGGGTCAAAAATGGAGATGACCAAAGCCTACCACTTGTGGTAAAAAAGGCTAAAGAGTAGATTTAATTCTTCAAATCATTGCCTGATGACTTTTCAGCCTGCGGCGACGCTGAATTTAATGCTAGTGGAAGACGATCCGGTGTTTCGCCAAGGTCTGATCACCAGCCTCAATGCCTATCCAGACTTGCATCTTGCATTAGAGGCATCCAGCGAAGTTGCGATCGCAAAGCTATTGCAGTGGTTTGAGGCAGGGCGATCGCTGGATTTAATCTTGCTCAGCCTAGATCTGAGTGCCTCGAATGGCGCAAATACGGGATTACTTCTATGTCAACAATTCAATGCTCGGTATCCTGATATTCCGATCCTGCTGCTCAGCACTATTCCCGATCCGGCATTGCTAGCAGCGGCATTGCAGACCCAAGCCATGGGCTATTGCCAAAAGGATACTGCGATTGGAGAAATTGTTCTAATCATTCGTCAAATCGCTGCCGGGTATCCCCACTGGACTCAAGGAATGCGTAGCATTGCCCAAGCCTTAACCCAGCCTAATGGGGCTGGTTCCAATCCAGCCTCCCTTGCACTGCCGCCTCTGACCGCGCTGGAGGTGATACGGCGAAATACACGACTGTCTGGCATTCAACAAATTGATGCGGCGATCGCCCAACTCAACGCCCAACTCAGCCATGCCAATTCTGTGCTAGATCAGCTATTTCTCACGGGGCGCAGACGCGAATTGCAAGCCGCTCGATGGGTGGTCAATCGGCTATTAACTTCTGAATCAGAACGCTTTATTGAACGGTTGAAGCTATCTGGAGCTTTACCGGAAACTGACAAATCCGTGATCGCCCGATCGCGGTCTACCGCCCCGCCCATGGCAACCTCTGTAACTACTACCGCCCTCATAACTACGCCAACGCTCTACACTGAAATCAGCGTACAATCTGTTTCTGCCGAGCATATCCGCAGCATTCAGACATCGTTATTTGACAGCATCTTTGCCAAACTGCAAGGTGTTCTGCATAATTTGAGCGATCGTCCGATGGAGATTGATATTCTCAACGACGACAAAAAGCATGAACTGCTGGCGATCGTCCTGCGTCAGCTAGAAGAGACATTAAGCGAATTGCGATTTTCAAATTTTGAGCGATCGCACCTTTCAGCAAAGCGTAGTGTCGTATTGCGAGACTTATGGCAAGCGGCGACTAGCAATTTTTTTGGACGATATACTACACTAACCCTAGACAATTCTCCTGTCGAGTTACCGCAAACGCCGACTGTCAATGTAGTGGAAATATTACTGTTAGATGTCGATGTGATTCAGGCAAATATTTTAGATAAGATTCCCGCTGTCAATGATTTTTTGGCACATCTGCTGTTTCAAACGCCCTTGTTGATTGATAATACGACCTATGCCGTGGGTTCCGTGGAGGCGATGGCGCGGCTAGAGGCTTTGCTGCAAAATATAATGATTCAGGTTGCCAATGCAGTGATGCAGCCTTTACTCAACCGATTTGGCGATGCGATCGCGATTAAGCAAAATTTTTACGATCGCCGCTTACTTTCCACCCGTGAGATTGAGCGATTTAGAAATAACCTCTCCTGGAAGTATCGCGTCGATCGTTTAGTGGGTGAACCCACCGCCATTTTTGAAAGTCGCCATACCTTGTTGATATTGCACGATCAGGGTATCACTCAAACCTCTATCTACGCACCGCGTAACCAAGAGTTAGCGGATCTGGGCGGAGTTCGGCTTGCCGTTACTCTGACGTTGGAAGCACGAGACGCGATCGCTCCCCGTGTGCGATCGGCGGTTTCTTTTGTCGGTAGTGGCGTGGTCTATGTCCTTACAGAAGTGATCGGGCGCGGCATTGGTTTAATTGGGCGCGGCATCATCAAAGGCATCGGAAATGCCCTGCAAGACACCCGCTTTAGCCGCAGGTAATCTGTTTCGCCGGTGATTTCTTGGGTTACGCGATCTCAAAATAGTTGTGGATCTTACATTTGAAGTTTGCAGGCGCAAATCTAAGCCTAGGACTGGGCTATGAATAAATGGCACCGCATCGGGGAATGTAAATGTTGCGACGACTATGAAAAAATAGGCGCAAACTTCAATGCAATAGATCAAATAATCGCGGGTTGCGTCACTCTCGGTCATCGGCTGTCCATCTGCTTCGGGATAGATGATGGAGGGAGATGCGAGCCGGGTTTCGTTCATGACTGTGACTTCCTAAGGCAACGCAGAGCCTGAATATATTTATTTACTTTGGCACGTTAACCGATGAATGGGTCTCCTGATTGTTATCTGAACTGCTACTCTCTGAACTGCTACCTTGTTGCATTTGGTGATAGTTCCAGAGTTTGCCGCGTTGGGCTAGCAACTCCTGATAGGTGCCCTGCTCGATGATTTGTCCCTGTTCTAAGACGACGACTTTATCAGCGCGCATAATTGTAGATAAGCGATGGGCGATCGCGATCACAGTTCGCCCTACCGATAGCTGCTCAATCGATGCTTGAATCAACCGCTCTGAGACGGAATCTAGCGCACTCGTTGCTTCATCCAAAATCAAGATTTCTGGATTTCGCAGCAATGCCCGCGCGATCGCGATTCGTTGACGTTGCCCACCCGATAATCGCACCCCGCG
>Ga0209181_10009594_pt1 | contig 12709 bp, 7 predicted proteins | sample MAT05_FD_187208 | JGI IMG/M metagenome (GOLD analysis project Ga0209181, IMG submission 187208) | Freshwater microbial communities from Lake Fryxell liftoff mats and glacier meltwater in Antarctica - MAT-05 (SPAdes) (version 2) | ecosystem: Environmental > Aquatic > Freshwater > Ice > Liftoff... | reverse complement strand
ATTGACAATTTTCTCAATCATCGGCATTACCGTTTCGTAAAGGGGGGCTTTGCGGTAACTCTGCTCAATGGTTTTGAGCAGTTTCCCCCTCCACTTGGGGTCATCGCTCAGGGCAATTTCCCGAATAGTCTTGTTCTGACTAGCCTCCTTCAGCGGTATCGTAAACAAGTGCTCCTTCCCTCCCACCAGCATCCGGTTTCGATTTACCCATCCTCGGTTGATGAAGGCTACATCGTCGTAAAAAACGAACCGATCTACCGCGTTCATCAGCTGCAAATAGCCAATGTAGGGCAGAAAATACGGTTGCATAATGGCCAGGGTCATTTTAGTTTTCGTAAATAGTAGTCTTCTCCCGGCACTACCACGTTTTCGGTCATGGTGGTGTCGGTGCCTAAGCGAATATCGCCGGGTTGGGGCTTGATTACACTTTTGGCAAAAAATAAGTACTGAGCTTCTTTGGGAATGGGTAGTACACCTTTCTCAAATGGATTGATGGGTATAAGCCGTCGAGCCAGTTTAGGGCCGTATAGCGGATACTCGTAATCATCGTTGATAGTACCGAGGGCTACAGTTGCGGTATCGGGTACCAGTTCGTCAAAGCGTTGGTAGGGTACATAGACATCTGGTCGGCCAATGGTCATCATTTTGATTCGACTCCCCTCGAAGGCCGAAGGAATTCCATGCCAGGCAAAGGGCAGGGCGCGAATATTCAGGAACACACAGAGCAGAGCCGACATACACCCCACCACTGTTGCTAAACCGACATAGCCCTTCCAGATCATCCTTTTGGGAACATCGACCCGAATCGTAGGATCAAGAAAAAGTAACGATAGAAACGTGATGCCAAAGAGCCCCGTTTCAATGAAATACCGCCCTTTAAACGGATCATACGGTGCGGAGAATGACAAAGCGGCAAAGTGCAACAAAAACGCCAGCCCCAAAAATAGGTGGGGGGTCGACCGGACAACCCGCAGCAGTACCAGCACCAATAGCGGAAAAATCAAGCCAAAGCCGATCATGCCCCAATAGGGGTTGGCATTATAGAAAATAAACCGCCGGTCGAAAACAAATGGTTGAATTGAGAAGTCGGTAACCTCATCCAGCCCCAAATGGAGCTTATCTTCCAGGTAAATGGCGGGTTTGCGCATCAGCGTATTGACCTCGGCACCGGATTCGAGGTTTCGGATGCCATCGAGATTGAAGTGGTCGTAACCATACCGGATCACGTTGCGGCTGCCCTGGATCAGCAAGTTCTTTTTAGACCCCGCCCGCTCTATTGATTGATGTTTAAGTGCCGTTGGCGGGCCAATTGGATGGCCAAATACTTCAATATTTTTCAAGTAGCCAGTCGGCAATGTCCACAAGCAAACAGCCACCACGATAGCCACACCCAGGCGAACCGTCCGCCCGAATGTAATGGCAATCGAAGGAGACCAGAACACGGTATACACCATAATGACAAACACCGAAGGCAGCAGGAGAGCGAACGTTATTTTATGCCCGAAAGCAATCCCGAAAGCCATGGCGGCCAACCAGAGATACCGATTATCCCGACTCATGTTGTCTCGGGTACCGTTGGCCGTTTCGCTGACTCGATAGGCAAACAGCATGTAGAGCAAAACGCTCAAATAAGCGGTCAGGACAATATCCGTTTCGGTGGTAATTGCCTGTACGATGAAGTCAGGCAGCAGGGCATACGCCAGGGCGCAAAAGAAACTCGCCGACAACGATGGCAATCGGGGAGCCGCACCTTGCCTACATAAAACGGCAATACGCTGCACGATACCGAAAACAGCCACTATGCTAACCCAATAGCTTAGTTGATGAATCAGTTTGAAGCCATTTTCGAAGTGGCCCGTCATCAGGAAACCGTAAATCTGGAGGTTGCAAACACTTTTTGGATAGGTGTCGATGTTCCAGTTGGTACCGCCGAAATGCCGCATTGTCCCCCGCTGAATGTACTGCATAACCCGGTTCAGGTGCCCCGTCATGCTATCCCATTCGTTGGGAACGGTAAAAAGTACCAACGACAGATTGGTGATGGCCAGAATCACCAAGGTCGCGAACATACTCACAAATACAAATTTCGGAAATGGTTGCAGGCTCTTGAACCAGTGTCCAAACTCCCGACGCCGGTCGGTGAGGAGTTCGCGAATAGAAAATCGCTTAGTGATGGGTTGACCGGGAAAGCGGGGCAATTTTCGAAGAACAAACACTAACAACGTGGCCGTTCCAAATACGGAAATACCCCAGACGGTGGTATTAGCAGTCAGGTAAAGAACTGAAAGTACCCAGCCGGTCAGGATAACGCTTCCCGCAAACAGAAGAAAGGAAACCAGCAGCCATTCTGTCAACGACCGCCGGGCAATACCCGATGCCAGCCGACCGACATAACCTAGAAAGAGAACGAATAAGGCAAGGTGAATGACTATCATACATTCTCATTAATGATTCGGCTCACCCGTTCTACCTCTTCTTCGGGTAGTTCGGGATGGAACGGCAATGAAAGTACCCTAAGGGCATAATCTTCAGAAACGGGACAGGCCTGTTTACTGGCTTCCGGCAAAAAACCCAGCGTATTCAACGACGGGTAGAAATACCGGCGCGGTATAATCTCGTTGGTTTCAAGGGCCGCCATTACGCGTTTCAATACAGTTTCTGACTCAAATACGACGGGATAATAAGCGTAGTTATACGTCATTCCAGGCGTGAGTGTTGGCCGGGTAACCCGGTCGAAATTCAGCCGGGCATCGTACCAGGACGACACCTTTTTCCGCTTAGCAATAAGTTCGGGTACTTTTGGAAGCATCACCAAGCCCATTGCCGCATGAAATTCCGAATTTTTGGCATTTATCCCTATACCGTAATAGTTATCGCCCTGGTGACCAAAGCTCCGGTAATAGTGTAGTTTTTGGTTCATGGCCTCGTCGTGCGACACAATACAGCCACCCTCAACGGTATGAAAAACCTTCGTAGCGTGGAAACTGCATGTACTCAGATCACCATAACTCAAAATAGAACAACCTTTGTATTGAGCCCCAAAGGTATGAGCCGCGTCGTAAATTACCTTGAGGTTGTACCGGTCGGCTATCTCCTGAATCCGCTCCACCTGACAGGCATTGCCATACACATGCGTAGCCATAATGGCCTGCGTACGATCGGTGATGAGTGGTTCAATTTTATCGGGATCAATATTGAAATCGTCGCGGCTTATGTCAGCGAAGATGGGCGTGCAGTTTTCCCACAAAATGGCATTTGTAGTGGCCACGTAGGAAAAAGGAGTCGTAATCACTTCGCCCGTAATGCCCAGGGCTTTAAGAGCCATTTGCAACACTACTGTGCCGTTGGTAGTGAATTTAAGGTATCGAACACCAAGAAATTCCTGCAAACCAGCTTCTAATTCACGACCCAGGGGGCCATCATTAGTAAGAATTCCCGATTTCCAGATTCGTTCTAACTGCTTATGATATTCCTTCGGGTCAGGCAGGAATGATTTGGTAACGAATAGGGGCATAGTTCATTGATGAAAAATGGGTAATGAAAAATGGATAATGCCAAGTTTCAACAATAGCTCAGGCTTTCAGTGGTACATTACACAGTATTCATTGTCCATTTTCCAACCATTAATTGATTGGTTCCGCAACAAGAGAATCCATCTGGAACTGAAACTGAGGGCGTACGTAACCCGGCCATTTGCCGTACCAGGCTACGCCTTCGCGGTAATCTTCCACGTCAAAAGTCACTCCTTCTTCGAGGTTGAACAAGGGCGTAACGGTGTCTTTCACAATCATCATCGAGAGCGTATAAGACCCGTCGTTCAGAAAGTAACCCGGAATGGTACACTCTCCCGATACGATCCCTTTCCCGTATGGTTGTGATTGCGACCCGACATTGAAAATACATTCACCGGTCACCGAGTTCAGGTGCATGCTTAAATTCAGGTTGGCGCGGTCCATCATGTTCCAGAACTCAAACCGCACCCGCATAGGCGTTCGCACGTCAATGTGTGTCAGGTTATCCTGGTATTCGGGAATTAACTCCATGCGCTTAATACGAATGAGGTCGTTGCCGGGGGCGGATTCGGGGGTATCCCAGGAGCGACACAGGCGTGTCCGCGAAACTTTGCTCAGGTAGGTAGCAATCACCGCATTGGTTTCACCCTGCTCCAGCAACTGTCCTTTTTCGAAGTATAGCGTCTTGTTGCAAAGAGCCTGCACAGCCGTCAGGTTGTGGCTCACAAACAAAATAGTGCGACCACTGGCCGAGTTGTCACGCATTTTACCCAGGCTTTTCTTCTGAAATTCAGCGTCTCCTACAGCTAGTACTTCATCAACAATCATGATTTCGGGATCGAGGTGAGCCGAAATTGCAAAACCGAGCCGCACATACATACCCGACGAATAGCGCTTTACGGGGGTGTCCAGAAACTTTTCGACGCCTGCAAAATCGACAATAGCCTCGAACTGTTTTTTGATCTCGCTCCGCGACATTCCCAACAGCGACCCGTTCAGGAAAATATTCTCCCGACCCGTCAGTTCGGGGTGAAAACCCGTGCCAACTTCCAGCAGAGAGGCCACCCGACCTTTTATGCGCACAGAGCCCGTGGAGGGTTCGATAATCTTACTTAAGATTTTGAGTAAGGTCGATTTTCCAGCACCGTTATGGCCCACAATACCCACCCGGTCACCCTGTTCGACGTTGAAACTTACATCGCGCAGTGCCCAGAAGTCCTCATGGGTTAGGAGTTCATCTTCGGGGCGTTTCTTTCCGAACAAACTTCGCATATTCTCATTGATTACATCGCGCAGGCTGTTGGTGCCTTTACCACGTTTATGATCAATGATGTAATGCTTGCTTATATTTTCGACCTTAATTACAGACATTGGTTATTAGTCGTTGGTCATTCGCTTCGCAGTCATTAGTCATTAGTCATTAGTCATAATAACGAATGACAGTGAAGCAAATGACTAATGACCGCGAAGCGAATGCCTATAATTATATATCATCCACAAAACTATTTTCCCGCTTCCGGAAAAAATATACTGACAGACTCAGGCAAACCAGTACGATCACCACGGAGTACAGAATACTCTGTGGGTTAAAGTACGCTTTTTCGCCGAGTAAAGCCCAACGGAACCCGTCAATAATGCCAACCATCGGGTTAAGTATGTAAAACTTATAATACCATTGATTCGAGACTAACCGACTGCTGTAGGCAATGGGGCAAATGTAAAAGCCAATCTGCACAATGAACGGTATAAGTTGGCCAATGTCACGAAATCGCACGTTTACAACCGCAAAAAACAATCCGAAGGCAAACGATGCCAACATGGCCAGTACCATAAATACGGGTACGAATATAAGGTGCCAATCGGGAATAAACCGATACCAGATGGCCAGCACGATAAATAACCCCAGCGACACCAAAAAGTCTATAAAACTCACGGCTATCGAGCTAAGAGGCATAATAAGCCGGGGGAAGTACACTTTTGTGACAAGGTTCGAATTGAGTGTCACACTGTTGCTCACCTGCGTAAAAGCAGTGGCAAAAAACGTCCAGATTGTAATGCCACCCAGCACCATTAGTGGATAGGGTATACCCGGATCAGGGGGTAATTTGGCAACATTGCTAAACACAAATACCATGATGAGCATGGTTGTCAACGGACGAATAAGTCCCCAGGCTGCTCCCAGCGCGGTTTGCTTATACCGTACCGACACGTCGCGCATCGAGAGGATATAGAGCAGCTCGCGGTTGCGCCACAAATCACGCCAATAGTGCCGCTCCGAGCGGCCGGGTTCAATAACGACTTCCTGAGTTCTCAAAACAGTTTACGATGAACAGTGAGCAACTAACAGTTAGTAATGAGCTTATCGATCTTTTCTATTGTTCGCTGCTCACGGTTCGTTGCTCACTGGGTTTAGCCTTCCCGCATAATCGACCGGTAGGTTTCGCGGAAAAAAACAATCAGAATGCTTAATATCAAGCCTAGTACGATGCCCGCCTGAGCCGCAATAGACGTGCGAATTTCTTTGTAAAGCGGTAATGAAACCGGTTCTATTTCGGTAAAGAGGGGAGCCTCTTTAATGAGCGACAGGCGCATGTTGTCCTGTTGTTGCAGGGCCGAAAAATACTGCTGACTCAAAAAGGTCGAGTTGCGGGTTAACCGGGTTTCCTGAATCTGGGCCCGGGCCACTATCACCTGCTGGTTCTGGTCGATCTGTCGGGCCAGCTGATTCTCGGTGCCGGTTAATACGTGGTAAAGCGAATCGGTCCGGTCTTCGAGCAGGGCGTACATCTCGCGGGATTTTTTGGTTTGTTTTTCCCGATAGTCTTCCTCAATAGTTTTGAGGTGGGTTTCTACAAACACTTTCGTTAGGTCTTCATCTTCCATGAAACCCTCTAACCGCATAAACGACGATTTACGCTCTGGTTGAGATACACCCATCTCGGTGAGGATACGTTTGTAAATCTGGTCCATGGCAATAATCTCCTGCTTGTTGTATTCAACCGGTTTTTTGGCCCGGTCCAGGGTAAATGCACGGAGTGTATCATCGTCCTCCCACTCTTTGCCGCGGATGCCGCTATGTTGAATGTAGTAGTTAACCAGCAATGTATCTATCCCGTGTATTTTAACGGTTTTCATCAGCGTTTTCTCCACTACCGGCCTCGACTTAGCGTAGATCATGAAGTTATCGCCCACAAAAATATTGGCATCTGGTGCGCCACCGCCTAACCCAAAAGCACTGGCCAACGTCCCCAGTTCGCCCATGCCGTTATTGTTTGAGCTTCCTCCGCCGAGGTTAAAGGTAATACCGCCGTTATAGATTGGCTTGCGTTCTTCGGAAATATCGATAAACTTGCCGATCACACCACCGACAACCATTAAGCCTACAATGAGTTTCCAGTACCGTTTGAAAACGTGCCGAAGGTTAAAAACCTGTAGTATTACCGCTTTAGGCGACAACTGATCGGGTGGTACGGGCCGAACCAGCGGGGCGGGTATATTACCGTTGTTTGGAACGGGTGTATTCGGGTTCATAAACTAAAGTCTGTATTGAAGGGTAGCCAGTTACTGAATGTTTCGGAAAGCCAGCACACCCAATATGAGGGTAAATACCGATGATGTGATGGTGGTTATCTGCGAAATAATCTGTTGTGGTGTAACAGGGTTGGCTGTAGTACGTGGCACAATAATTTCCGAACCGGGTTCTACCCGCGGATAGATATTAAAAAACATAAACTTGCGGGTCCGGTCAACGGAGCCGTTGGCATATACGACAAACGACTTCCTACGCTGCGATTTATCCGTGAAACCACCTGCCTGACTGATGTAATCCTGGAAGTTTTGCCCATTGCGGAATTTGACCGTTGTGGGCAGTAGCAGTTCACCCTGCAAACGTACCGTTTCCAATTGCTTGGGAATACGGAGCAAGTCACCTTCCGACACCAGAACATCTTCGTCGGAGCCGGGGTTATCCAGAATTTTTTGTAAGTTAATACCAATCGACTCCGTTTTAAACGGCGTTACGGCTTCAATCTGAACCACACTTTTGCGGACGTCATCGGCCAATTCGTCTACTGACCGCTGGCGTTGAGCCAATTCATCCTCGCTCAGTTTGATGGTACGGATCAAGGTTGCTCCCCGCACATAGGCAAATGGCGTAAGACCACCCGCCAGCTTCACCATGTCCGAAACTTTCTGGTCTTTAGCTTTGATAGGATACGAACCCGGAAGCGTTACCTCTCCTTCGACCCGGGCATACGTCTGAATCTGGTAATTGGGCGACCGGCGTACAATAACCTGATCGAATGGCTGCAACAGGAACTTACTATCGCTGCTTTTGATGGTCAAGTCGCGATCCACATTGAAGATGAACGTTTCGGCAACCTGGGCTGACTTCGAATTAATGTCCACGTCTTTTTTCCGGCGTACCACCTCGACCTGAGCGGCTGCGGCTGATTCTTTCAGGCCTCCTGCCCGAAAAATGAGGTCTTCAAGCGTCATATTCGACGCAAACTGGACGCCATCGGCTGGTACATTTACTTCGCCCAGAATCGACACGCTAGCTCCTTCAGCCAGTTCAAATCGGGAGGTGATAATTACCTGGTCTTCGCGTTGCAACGGCACATCTGGAGTCGTTCCGTTTAGAACCTCGGCTAGGTTAATGGGTATCGTTTCGAAGGATAAATCTTCACGGGTTCTGATAATCTGAATCCGACCGGTAAAAGCGTCGCCTTTTAAGCCCTCAGCATTGTCGATCAGCTGACGAATCGTTTTGTTCTGGTCGAGCGAGTACCGGCCCGGCCGATACACGGCCCCCTGGATATTCACCTGGTTCTCGAATCGGTCGAGTAATTGCTCTACATCGACCTGATCGCCATCCTGCATCACAAACGCTTTAAAATCGTTCTGCGTCACATCGACCACTTTACGTTCGCGGTCAGTCAGGCGCGTTACCTTAACCCGATTGCGGTAGGCATTCGCGGCAAAGTCAGCGGCATAAAACAGGAGCTTATCCAGTGTTTCGCCGGGCAACATCTCAAAAATATTGTTTCGGTTCACGGTTCCGGCAATCTCTACCCGGCTAATATACTTGCCAAAGCGAATAATATCGCCATCCTGAAGTCGCAAATCGTTGCGTTGAATTCCCGTCAGCAGGTAGTCATACAGGTCAAGCGTTGTCAGAATTTTGCCACCCCGAATCACATTGACCCGCCTATACGACCCTAAAAGATCGGGACCAGCGGCCTGGTAAATAGCATTCATCACCGTTGAAAGTGATGACATGACATAGGTCCCCGGTCGGAAAGCTTCGCCTAAAACTGATACCCGGATGCTCCGTAACCCACCCAAAGACACTTCCAGATAGGTATTTTGAGGACCGTATGAGCTACTTTTCAGACCGACAAATTTGGGAGACAGTCGGCTGACGATCCGTGCTTTAACGGCTTCAATTGTCAAACCTGACACATTGACGGGGCCAATTCCGGTCTGCTGAGTGAAGTATATATTCCCTTCTTTGGATACACTCTGGCTGAAATCGGCTTCTGTAAAACCGTACAACTGGATGTTCAAGGCATCGCCTGGCCCAACCACATAATTACGGGGCGTAGCGATATTGCCGTTAGCCTGAAACGTCTGAGCGTAGAGTGGGTTGTTAAAAATTTCGTAACCAAATATTTTTGACCGGAGTCGCTCTCGCTCCCGCGCCCGAGCAGCCGCGTAACCGTCTTCCAGCACTTCTTCGGTGCTTTTCTGAACCTGCTCATCGCCCTGTTCTACGGCGTTAGGATCTGCTACAACCGGGGTCCCATCGGGGTTAAGTTGAGGTTGCCCGGTTTGCCCATTAGCATTCGTTCCCTGTTGTGTTTGCACAGACCCGTTAGCGGCACGGCCAGTCTGATTCTGTCCATTGGCTGGTATGTTGGCCCGGTTATTTGGCCCAGTTGCTCCTGGCAAACCCGTTTGACCAGCACGACCGGGCACTGTATTTCCGGGCACGGTTCCACTTGACTGAACAGCCCCTGGCCGGGCACTCGGTTGGGCTGCTGGGGCCGTTGGAGCCGCAACTTGTGCCGTAACCGATTGTGATTGAAGGAACAAACCCATTAAAACCAGCGAAAAAGCAGATTTCATTGCTGATCGAGCAATTTGTGGGCGGGGAGCTTGGGTGTGTGCCAGTGATTGGCGCAATTCTTTTTGCATATTTTTTAGATGCATGATCTACATCGTCGGGCTAAACCCGTGTTGGTAGGCTAACGTTATGGCTGCTAAAAACGTACTTTAGTCTATTCAGGTAGCAAAGTAAACGAACTTTGGTGGCATTCTAAATAGTTTTCTATTTGCCGGGTTTTTTTCGTATCTTGCTACGTGGCAAAAGTTGGTCACCTGTGTTTTTGTATTTTACCCTGAAAGTGGGATATTTGGTGAGCAGGATAAATGGGTAATTAAGGTGAATGAGTAATGAACAAATGACTTAGTTACCCCAATTAACCTAATCACCAATTAACCTATATTACCCCAGTTACCCAACTATCAATGACAGATAATATTCCCAAGTCCGTTCAGTACAACGAAGATAGTATCCGTTCTTTAGACTGGCGCGAACATATTCGTTTGCGGCCAGGTATGTATATCGGCAAATTAGGCGATGGCTCGGCTGCCGATGACGGCATTTACGTATTGCTCAAAGAAGTAGTCGATAACTGTATCGACGAACACGTGATGGGAAACGGTAAAACCATTGATATCAAAGTGACCGACCACCGGGTTGAAATTCGGGATTACGGCCGGGGCATTCCACTAGGCAAAGTAGTGGAGGTTGTTTCCAAAATAAATACGGGGGGCAAATACGACTCCGGTGCTTTTCAGAAATCAGTGGGGCTCAATGGCGTTGGTACCAAGGCGGTGAATGCGCTATCATCTTATTTCAAGGTGCAGTCGTACCGGGAAGGACGGTCGGTTTGGGCCGAGTTTGAGCGGGGCGTCCTAACCAATACGGGCGAGGAAACAACCAACGAACGCAATGGTACCCTGGTAAGCTTTGAACCCGATGATACGGTGTTCAAAAATTTCCATTACATACCACAGTATCTGGAAAATATGATCTGGAATTACTGCTACCTCAATGCCGGACTGGTCATTTCGTTCAATCGCCAGAAATTCGTTTCACAGAATGGCCTGCTCGACCTTCTCCGCAACAAAACCGACGCAGACGCACTCCGCTACCCGATTATTCACCTGAAAGGGCAGGATATGGAAATTGCCCTGACGCACGGCAATCAGTATGGCGAAGAGTATTATTCGTTCGTCAATGGTCAGTACACTACCCAGGGGGGGACTCACCTGGCGGCCTTGCGCGAAGCGGTAGTGAAAACCGTTCGTGACCACTTTGGTAAAGATTACGATGCCTCCGACATACGGGCCAGTATTATTACTGCCATCAGCCTTCGGGTGCAGGAGCCAGTGTTTGAGTCGCAGACAAAAACCAAATTGGGCTCTATAAACATGGCACCCGATTCAGAGTCAACGTCGGTGCGGTCGTTTGTGCTTGATTTTGTGAAGGAGCGTCTCGACGATTACCTGCACATGAACCCGACGATTCGCGATGCGATCAAGAAACGGGTCGAACAATCGGAACGGGAGCGGAAGGAGTTGGCGGGTATCAAGAAATTAGCCAACGAACGAGCCAAAAAAGCCAACCTCCACAACAAAAAACTCCGCGACTGCCGCCTGCACTTCACCGATCAGAAAGGCGAAGAAAAACACCAGACAACCTTATTCATTACTGAGGGCGATTCGGCCAGCGGGTCTATCACCAAGTCGCGTAATGTGCAGACCCAGGCAGTTTTCAGTTTGCGGGGAAAACCACTCAACTGTTTTGGTCTAACCAAAAAAGTGGTGTATGAAAATGAGGAGTTTAACCTCCTTCAGCACGCGTTGGATATTGAAGAGGGTCTGGACACGCTCCGCTACAATCGGATTGTGGTGGCTACCGATGCCGATGTGGATGGGATGCACATTCGACTGCTGATGTTGACGTTTTTCCTGCAATTCTTCCCGGATCTGGCACGGAATGGCCACCTGTATATTCTTGAAACACCCCTGTTCCGAGTCCGAAATCCTAAAAACCACAAGGAGACAGTCTATTGCTATTCGGAAGAGGAAAAGAAGAAGGCAATGAACAAACTGACCAAAGGCGGTAAGAAAATCGAGATTACCCGGTTCAAGGGTCTCGGTGAGATTTCGCCCGATGAGTTTGGCCTGTTTATCGGCGAAAGTATGCGGCTGGAGCCGGTTATCATGGAAAAAGAAACCTCCATTCCGAAACTTCTAAGCTACTATATGGGCAAAAACACCCCCGACCGCCAGCGGTTCATTATCGACAATCTGCGGATTGAGAAAGACATGGAGGACGTGGCATTGGTGTAGGCAATGTACAATTATCAGCCAACAGCCAACAGTTGGCTCAAATGCAACGTACTTTTGCAAAATACTGCCAATTATTACTGTTAGCTGCTCACTTCTCGTTGTTTGCTGCCAACTGTTCACTGAATATGACCCTCCAGACTTTACGCGACCAGATCGACTCTCTCGACGATCAGCTATTGCAACTCCTCAATCAGCGCATGGACTATGTGCGTCAGGTGGGTGAGTTGAAACGGTCGACCAATGCCATCATTTACCGGCCCGAACGCGAACGCCAGATTCTGGACCGGGTGTTTACCCAGAACAAAGGACCGTTGAATCAGGCGGCTATCGAAGCCATTTTTCTGGAAATTTTTGCGGCTGCCCGCAACATGGAACTCCCTGAGCGCGTGGCTTTTCTGGGGCCAGAGGGCAGCTTTACTCATCAGGCTGCCGAAAGTCGGTTCGGAGCTATCAGCGCCTATACCGCCCAGCCAACCATCCGCTCGGTATTTGAGAGTGTGGAAACAGGTCGGGCACGGTTCGGGGTCGTCCCTATTGAAAATAACCGGGAAGGTATTGTGAATGAGACCATTGACCTGCTCAACGAAAAAGATCTGATGATTGCCGCCGAAGCCGAAATTCCGGTTCATTTTACGTTTGCTACGCAGACCGAAAATCTCGGCGACATCACACATATCTATTCCAAAGACATTGCATTCCGGCAGTGCAGTAAGTTTCTGAACGACTCATTCGATGGTCTGAAAGCCGAGTTGGTGCCCGTTGAGTCAACCTCG
>Ga0209181_10009593_pt1 | contig 12710 bp, 9 predicted proteins | sample MAT05_FD_187208 | JGI IMG/M metagenome (GOLD analysis project Ga0209181, IMG submission 187208) | Freshwater microbial communities from Lake Fryxell liftoff mats and glacier meltwater in Antarctica - MAT-05 (SPAdes) (version 2) | ecosystem: Environmental > Aquatic > Freshwater > Ice > Liftoff... | reverse complement strand
GCCCATGCTGTTCAGGCCGAGGCCGACGACGCCCAGCAGCATGGCCAGGACGAGGCCGAAAGCCAGCGCCAGGCGGCTGCCGATCTTCAGGTTCTTGAGGTAGTTCATGATGGCTCCAATGACAAATTCAGTGCGGGGTGTCGAAGTGACGGTTAGGGCAAGAGTGGGCTGACGCCGGTGCGTGCAACGCTCGGTGGCTGCGGCGCCGCGCCGCGGGCCGCGGTCACCCGCGGCGTGCTGCCCGCCGAACCTGCCGCCGCCAGTTCGCCGAGCGAATTGACGTCGAAGATCAGCGCCACTTCGCCGCTTCCCAGAATGCTGGAGCCCGACATGCCGCGCAGACTCTGGAACATGCGGCCCAGCGGCTTGATCACCGTCTGGTGCTGGCCGAGCAGCGCATCGACCATGACGCCGTAGCTGTGCGAGCCGGTCTTGATGACGACCACGCTGGTGCGCTCGGGCTCGGTCGTTTCCAGGCCGTACAGCGTGCGCAGGTTCAGCACCGGCAGCACGCGGCCGCGCAACTCGACGACGCTGCGGCCGCAGGCGTCGGGTGTGCTGATGGCCGACCGCGCTTCGATCACCTCGACCACCGATTCAAGCGGGAAGATGAACTTCGACGCCCCCACGCCGACCAGGAAGCCGTCGATGATGGCCAGCGTCAGCGGCAGCCGGATCTCGATGTGAGACCCCTGGCTTGCTTCGCTGTCGATGGTGACGGTGCCGCGCAGGGCTTCGATGTTGCGGCGCACGACGTCCATGCCGACGCCGCGGCCAGACAGGTTCGTCACCTTCTCGGCGGTGCTGAAGCCGGGCTCGAAGATGAGCTTGAGGATGTCGGCGTCTGCCGGCACCACGCCTTGCTCGACCAGTCCGCGTTCCCAGGCGCGCGCCAGCACCCGCTGGCGGTCGATGCCGCGGCCGTCGTCATGGATGCCGATGAGAATGCTGCCCGATTCGTGGCAGGCGCTGATGGTCAGCGTGCCCTGCGCCGGCTTGCCGGCGGCCAGACGCTGTTCGGGCGTCTCCAGGCCATGGTCCAGCGCGTTGCGCACCAGGTGCATCAGGGGGTCGGCAATGCGTTCGACGACCGACTTGTCGAGCTCGGTCTCGCCACCCACGATCTGCAACTGCACGTCCTTGCCCAGCTCGGCCGCGGTGTCTCGCACGACGCGGCGAAAGCGCGAGAAGGTCTCGCCGATCGGCACCATGCGCAGCTGCAGGGTGCCGTTGCGGATTTCTTCGACCAGCGTGCCGATCTGCTGGTTGGCTTCCATCAGGTTGCGCTGGCGGGTCTGCCGCGCCAGGACGGCCGCACCCGCACTGGCCATGACGAGCTCGCCCAGCAGGTTGATGACCTGGTCCAGCCGATCGGCATGCACGCGGATATAGCGGTTGTCGTCCGTCGCCACCGGGCCGCCCTTGGCGTCGCGCTGTTTCTGCTGCTTGTCCAGCGCAGCGTTCACCACCTGCGGGCTGAGCCCGGTGGTGGCCTGCAGGATCTCGCCCAGCGGCAGACTGCGGCCACCCTCGCAAGAGGCGGCGGCCTGGCTGGTCAGGCCCTGCTGCAGCTGCACCCTCGTGATGGCGCCCACGGCCACCAGGATGTCGCCCAGCCGGGCGTTGTCGGGCATGGCGGCAATCAAGGCCGCGAAGTCCTGCGGTGTGGCGCCGGGCTCGACGAGGTGCAGCAGACAATCGTCGCGCACGAAACTGAAAGCCGCCTCGATCTCGCTGCGGGCGGCCTCGGTGTCGAGGCTGAACTCGAATTCGAGGTGGCAGCTCTCGGGGTCGAGGTCTTCCAGCGCCGGCACGGCGCCGCTGTCGCACACCAGGCTGGGCACCTTGCCGAGCCCACGCAGGTAGTTCAGGATCGACAGCGGGTCCATGCCGTTGCGGAATGTTTCGGTGCCGAAACGTGCCGAGATGAACCAGCGGCGCTCGCTGCCGGCGCTGCCTGCAACGGCTGTGCTGGCTGCCACGGCCGCCGTGGCGGCGCCGGCACCGGCCTGGCTGCCACTGGCAGCCTGCAGGCGTTCGACCAGCGCCTGGCGCGCCCCCACGGCGGCGTCGCTCTCCGATTGCGGGGCCTGGGCGCAAGAGATCAGCGCGCGGATCTCGTCGTTGCACTGCAACAGCAAGGTGCTGAGTTCGGGCGTCAGCAAGACCCGGCCTTCGCGCACTTCATCGAGCAGCGTTTCCACGTGGTGCGTGAAGGCCACCACGCGGTCCAGGCCGAAGATGCCGGCCGAACCCTTGACGGTGTGGGCGCACCGAAAGAGCGCGTCCAGCAGCTCGCGGTCGCCCGGGCTGTCTTCCAGCTGCAGCAGCAATTGCTCCAGCGACTCGATCTGCTCTTGTGCCTCGCTGATGAAAGCGGGCAGAGCCTCTTCAATGAAACTGTAGTCTTGTTCGCTGGTTTTCATGCCGGGGCTCCAGAGGATCAGGACTCGGCCACGAGGGCCTGCGCACCAAGTGCCTGGCAGGCCGCGGCGAGTGCAGGGCTGGGCCGCACCAGACTCAGCGTCTGTTGCCGGGCGGCCAGCGTGCGCTGCAGGGAAAGCAGCAGTTGCACGCCTGCGGCGTCCACCTCCTGCACGCCTGCGGCATCAAAGGCGAAGACCTCGGCGCGGCTGGTGTCCGCTGCCTCGGCCAGCCAGGACAACCAGGTCAGGCGTGTCTCGCAGGCCGTGTAGATCGTGAGTTCCGAGGGCAGGCAATGGGGGCTGTTCATCGTGGAGTCCTAGGGCAGGATCAGCTTGGAGACCGCGTCCAGCAGCTGTGGCGGGTTGAAGGGTTTGACGATCCAGGCCTTGGCGCCAGCGGCCCGGCCCTGTTCTTTCTTGGCGTCCTGGCCCTCGGTGGTGAGCATCACGACCGGGGTGAATTTGTGGCGCGCATGCTGCTTGACGTGGCTGACGAAAGTGATGCCGTCCATGTTGGGCATGTTCACGTCGCTGACGATCAGGTTCACCTTGCCCGCCTTCTCCAGCGCGGCCAGTCCTTCCTGGCCGTCGCCAGCCTCCAGCACGTCGTAGCCGGCGCGCGTCAGGGTCAGTTTGACGACGGTGCGCATGGAAGCGGAGTCGTCCACGATGAGTATGGTTTTGGCCATGGTTGCTTGTGCTGCAGTCAAAAGAAGGTGGTGTCGGTGGCGGCCGCAGCCGACGCAGGGGTCTGCGGCGCGCCGCCCCCGATGACGCGTTGTTCGTCCATCGTGTAACCCGCGCCCAGCAGCTCGGTCCAGGCCTGCGCGTCGGGCACCGTGCCGTTGGCCAGGCAGTCCTGCAACTGCTCCATGGCGCTGCTGATCGAGTTGCCGACCTGGTCCATGATCTGATGCACGCGGTCCTGGAACTGGAACGCAACCATCAGCTGCTGCACCTGTGCGCGCACCGCCTGGCCGCGGCGGCTGAGCTCGTGGGCCCGTTCGTGCAGTTGGTTGACGGCGCCATCCACCTGCTCGACCACCTGCCCGATGGTCTGTTCCGAAGCCTTGATCACCAGCGCATCACGTTCTGAATGGCCGGCGGCCTGCGCCAGCGCCTCACCCATGCGGGCGCTGAAGCTGCTGACCTGCTCGCCGATGTTGCGCCCGGTGTTGCCGGACTCGGTAGACAGGCGCCGCACCTCGGCGGCCACGACCGCGAAACCACGGCCGCTGGTGCCGGCACGCGCGGCTTCGATGGCCGCGTTGATCGACAGCAAATTGGTCTGGCGCGCCAGCTTGGCCACATCCTCGGCCATGTCGCGCAAGCCGTTGGACTGTGTGGACAGCGACCGCACCGATTGCAGCACCGCGTCTCTGGACTGCACGAAACCGTGGAAGTTCTCGATCAGGCCCCGCAGCTGCGTCTCGCAGTGCTCCAGCACCGCCGTGCGCTGGTCCAGCACGTTCGCAGACTGGGCGGCTCCGGGCGCATGGGCGCCGGTATCGACGACGGCATCGAGTTCGGCCAGGATCTGCATGAAGCCTTCCAGCAGCTGCGCGGTGGCCTGGCGCATCTGGTCCTGTGCGTTGCCCAGGTGCGCCGTCCAGGTGCGGCCCGCTTCATCCAGCCGAGCGGCCATCTCGGCGGCCAGCGGTGACACGGCGCCGGCAGCGCGGCCGCCACCGGACAGCCAGGCCCTGAAGCGGCCGGCAGCGTGGCCGGGCCGGGCGGGAGTGGTCAGGGCAGGAAGGTTCATGTCAAGCATGGCAGGGTGGCTTCTTTCTGGACGCGGGGCTGCGGCTGGGCCGGCAGGGCTGTGGCAGCGCGGACGCTGGCAGACGGGGCTTGGTGAGGCAGCGGCCGGGCGTCGGCCATCAGCCGGTCGACGCCAGCCACCTCCAGCGGCCTTGCAAACAGGTAGCCCTGGCCTTCATCGCAGTCCAGGTCGGCAAAGAAGCGCAGCTGCTCTGGGGTCTCGATGCCTTCGGCCACGCAGCGCAGGCCCAGGCCACGCGCCAGCTCCACCGTCATGCGGCTGATGGCGGCGTCGGTGCGGTTGTGCAGCACGCCGCGGGTAAATTGCAGATCGACCTTCAGCGTGTCCACCGGCAACTTCGCCAGGTAGGACAGGCTGCTCCAGCCGGTGCCGAAGTCGTCGATGGCCACGCGCACACCCTGCTCCCGCAGTTCCCGAAGACGGGTCACGGCGGGGCCGTCAGCACTGGTCAGCGAACGCTCGGTCAGCTCCACCTCCAACTGCTCGGGCGCGACACCGTGGCGGCGCACTGAAGACAGCGCCCTGTCCACGAAGGCGCCGTCCAGCAGCACCTCGGCGGGCACATTCAAAGACAGCCGCAGCGCGCGGCCCAGCTCCAAGCTCCAGCGCGCAATGTGCGCAAGCGAAGACGCCAGCACCCATTGCGTGACTTCGCCGATCTGCGGCAGGCGCTCGAGGTGCGCGATGAATTCACCCGGAGAGACCTCGCCCAGTTCAGGGTGGCGCCAGCGCAGCAGCGCTTCCAGGCCGGTGATCTCGCGGCTGGCCAGGTTGACGATGGGCTGGTAGACGACACGGAACTGGCCACCACTGAGCGCCAGCGCAACGTCGCGCAGCAGCACCCGGGCGCGGCGGTCAAGGGCATCGCGCACGGGGTCTGCGTGGCACGGGCCCTGCACGCCGGAGGCGGCAGCGCGCTGTGCGGCGGCGCGGGCGCAGGCCAACAGCGGGCCCGGCTCGCGGCCATCGACAAAAGGCTCGGCCAGGCCCGCGCCGCATTGCCACAAGTCCTTGACGAGGTCGTGCGCCTTCTCGGCTACCCAGCCCGGTGTTTCGTCGTCACGCACCGGCGTCAGCAGGGCGATCTCGCCACGGTCCAGGAAACACAGCGCCGCACTCGGCGACATGAAGGGCTGCAGCCGTGAGGTGAGCGTTATGCGCTGTGGCAGCGGCAAGCTGGCGGCGCTCTCAACGGGGGCCAGGACCACCACCACGTGGCGTTGACGCCCGGCAGCCTGCTGGCGCAGCGCATCGGCCAATGCGCGCTCGAAGCGCGCGCGGGCTTCGGCCGGGCCCAGGTCGTCCATCGACAGCACGGCGTGCGCCGTCAGGCTCGACTCGGATACGTCGTGCTGGAAGCCGGCGTAGTGGGTGACAGTGCCATCGGGGTTGAACAGCGGCACGATCTGCAACGCGTTCCAGAACGTGCTGCCGTTGCGCCGCGAGTTGCGCAGCACCACGCTGACGGGTTTGCGCGCGGCGATGCCTTTGCGCAGCAGCTCAATGGCCGCCGGGTCGGCGCCGGGATGCTGCAGCAGGCGGCAGTTGCGCCCCAGCAGTTCAGCCTCGTCGTAGCCGGTCAGGCTGCAGAAGGCCTCGTTGACGAAGACCAGCGCTTGGTCCGCTGACCGGATGTCGACGATGGACACCGCCGCGTCGACCGAGCACAGGGCCTGCCATGCCAGACGCCCCTTCGCCCATTCGTCGAGCGCCGGAACGAGGCTGAGGTCGGGCTGCGCAACTGGAGCGCTCTCGGGGCACGGTTTCATGCCCAGGTTATCGACCAGCCGACCCCACCGCGCCAGCGGGGGGCCTGCTTAGGCGGCCTAGGTAACAGTGCTTAGACGCCGCCCGGCTGAGCCAGCCGCGGCTGCTCGCGGGACGCGGCTGCTGGCGGGACGCGGCTGCTCCCGCTGGCGCTGCTACAGCCGCACGTCCTCGATGGTGCGCTGCAGCCGGCTGCGCTCGGCGGCAAAGGCCATCAGGTGGCTTTCCACCGAGGCTTCGATGGGCGAACTCAGCAGCGCCGGGTTCTGCTGCCCCACGGCCTGCACCCAGTCGCGCACCATGGGGTGGTCGCCACCACCGTGGGCGTCGGTCTTCATGGTCCAGGTGCGGCGCCGGCCGGTCTTGAAGGTGGTGAGGGTGAAGCTTTCCATGTCGCCCGTCACGTCGCCCAGCGAGCCCATGATGCGCGTGCGCCGGCCCTCGTAGGAGACAAAGGCCTCCATCGAAAACGCGGCCGTCACGCCGTTGCGGAACAACATGTTGACGGTCAGGTGGTCGGGCTGGTCGTTGTCCATGCGATAGACGCAGCGGCCGTAGTCGGTGGTCTTCAGGCCCTGCAGGATGACCGCGTCCCACTGGGTGCTGTCCTCGGGCAGGTCGAAGACGTACAGCCGCTTGCGGTCGCGCAGGTAGATCTGCAACGCGGAATACGGGCACTCGTGCTCGACCCGGCAGCCGTCGGTGCAGCGCTCGGTGCTGCCCTCGGGCGCGTTGACATTGGTGAACCACTTCAGGTTGCCGAAGCAGTGCACGTTGTCGGCGTGGTCGCCCACCAGCCAGCGGATGATGTCGGTGTCGTGGCAGCTCTTGGCCAGGATGATGGGCGTGCTGCTGGCGCTGTTGCGCCACGGGCCGCGCACGTAGGAGTGGCTCATGTGCACGTGCTCGATGGGTTCCAGGTGCTGCAGGCTGATGAGCTCGCCGATCAGCCCCTTGTCCAGCAGCGCCTTGATCTCGCGGAAATACGCCGTGTAGCGCAGCACGTGACACACCCCCACCAGCCGCCCGGTGGCCTGGGCCTTGGCCAGGATGGCCCGGCATTCGGCCTCGGTGGGTGCGATGGGCTTTTCCAGCAGCACGTCGTAGCCGAGGTCCAGCGCGCGCAGACAGGGGCCGCTGTGCAGCGCGTCGGGTGTCGCGATGATCACCGCGTCGGCCAGCCGTGGGCCGTCGAACACCGGCTCCCAACTGTCGAAGCAGCGCTCGGGGGGCACGCCGTGCAGGCGCGCCAGGCGGTCGCGCCGGTGGTGGTTGGGGTCGGCCACGGCCACGACGCGCATTTCGGCGGGGTTGCGGGCGGCGAAGTTGGCGTAGATGGTGCCGCGGTGCCCGGCGCCGATGAGCACCACCGTCACCGGCCGCTGCAGCGGCGTGTGCAGCGGGTTGGCGTACAGGTCCTCCTGCAGGCCCAGCACACGCGCGGTCTCGCCCCAGCCGTGCACGACACCTTCTTTCACCGCGGTCAGCGCGCGCGTGAGCGCGCGCATGGACATGAACTGCCTCAGCGACATGGGGCCATTCTCCCGGCAGCTTCAATGACCCTGCCGCTGCAATGCAGCACCCTCATCGCACGCCCAGCCAGGTCGCCACCCCGGCCATGGCCGCCGCCCAGGCCAGCAGCAGCGCGATGCTGCCCCGCTGCCGGGTCAGCGCGCGGCCCAGCGTGGCGGCGTCCAGCGTGGTGCCGACCAGTTGCGCCGGGTCGGGCGCGGCCATCAGGCGGCTGGCCAGCAGCGTCACCAACACGGCCGCCACCAGACCGGTGATGTTCCACCACATCCAGAACAGCGCCGCGCCCATCGTGGCGGCGAGCACCAGGTTGATCGCCAGGCCGGCCACCACGCCGGCCAGCACCGCCGGCCCGCGGGCCCGGCGGTCCAGGATGCCGCAAGCAAAGGCCGCCAGCAGGGGGCCGTAGAACAGTGCGCCAATGCGGTTGATGCCTTCGACCACGCTGCTGGCCAGACCGCCCACGGTGAGCGCGAAACCCACGATGAGCAGGCCCCAGACAGCCGTCACCCAGCGCCCGGCACGCAAGGCACGGGCCGCGCCGACGCGGGGCTCGACAAAGTCGCGCAAGGTGGCAGCCGACAGGCTGTTCAGCGCCGAGTCCAGGCTCGACATGGCCGCGGCCAGCAGGGCGGCCACCAGCAGTCCGCGCGCGCCGCTGGGCACGTAGAGCTCGATGAAGCGCGGCACCAGCAGGTCCAGCCGGTTGGCGGGCACCGCTTCGCGCAGGGCCGGCTGCTGCAAGGCCACCGCACCGATGGCCAGCCCGAGGCCGGCGTAGGCCAGCGTGAGCGGAAAGCGCAGCACCCCGTTGAGCACCAGCGCCTTCTGCGCCCCGGCCACGTTGATGGCCGACAGCGTGCGCTGGGCCTGGCTCTGGTCGACACCGTAGTAGCTGATGTAGAGCACCAGGCCACCGGCGACAAAGCCCCACAGCGGCGCCCTGGCACCGTCGCCCACGCCGTGCGCCCATTCGATGGCGGCCAGGCGCGGCGGGTCGTGTGCGGCCAGGATGGCCGCGCCACCGCCGGCCAGGTTCCAGGCGATCTGTGCGCACAGCCCGATGCCGGCCAGCAGCACCACCATCTGCACGACATCGGTCCACACCACCGCGCGCATGCCGCCCAGCGTGTCGTAGACCACCGTGATGCCGCCGGTCAGCACGATCGCCCAGGGCAGCGGCAGCCCGGTACAGACCTGCACCACCAGCGCCGCGGCATACAAGGCCACGCCGGTGGCCAGGCCGCGCGACAGCAGGAAGACGACGCTCAGCACCAGCCGCGTGCGGCGGTCGAAGCGCCGCTCCAGGTATTCGTAGACGCTGATCAAGCCCAGGCCTCGCAGCACCGGTACGAGCACCACCATGACCACGATCATGGCCAGCGGCAGCATCAGTTCGTACTGCAACCAGGTCAGTCCACCGCCCGGCACCAGCGCCACGTAGGCGGGGATGCCGATGAAGGAGTTGGCCGACGACTGGGTGGCCAGGATCGAGATAGACAGCGCCCACCACGGCAGACTGCGCCCACCGACGTAATAGTCGGCCGCCGTGGTCTGACGCCGCGCGAACCAGGCCGACAGGCCGAGCGTGGCGCCCAGGTAACCCGCGATGACCCACCAGTCCAGATTCGACATCAGGCAGCGGCTGCCAGCGGCTGGGGCACATGGGCGATCAACTCCTCGAAGCCGGTGACCACCGTCAGGCCGGGCACGGCGGCCAGCAGCGGCGACTTCGGGTCGATGGCAAAGGCGCGATCGGCGCTGCGCAACAGGCCCAGATCGTTGTCGTTGTCGCCCAGCGCCCAGCACTCCAGCACCCGTGGCTCGGTGCCGTCTTCGCGCAGGCGGCGCAGCACGTGGCTCTTGCAGATCGCAGGGCCGGCAGCACCCTTGGGCGGCACAAAGGCGGCATTCAGGCGCAATTGGCCCGTGCAGACCTCGGCATCGAACTGCAGCATGTGGGCCAGCGCAAAGTCGGCAAACAGGCGCCGGCGCACGACTTCGGCGGCGACGAAGTAGCTGTCGCTGAGCAGCCCGACCATGAAGCCGGCGCGGCGCATGCGGTTGACGAACTCGACGGCACCCGGGCGCAATTGGAGCCCGAGCGCCACGCGCTCGAAATCGCGCTGGTGCACAAAGCGGAACAACGCCGCGATGCGATCGCTGCGGGTGGCCGCGTCGTCGTCGGGGCTGTCCAGCAGGGCCATCAGTTCGGCCTCGCGACCGCTGGCGCGAGCCATCTCGACGGCGAAACGCGATGTCGTCACCGTGCCGTCCATGTCCAGCAGCAGCACGCGCTGGCGGCCGCGCCGGCGCGTCAGGATGTAGTCCAGCCCGGCCTGCGCCATGCGCTGCGTCTCGTACATCGCGATCACCTGCTCCACGTGCAGCCGGCCCGCGGCGCGCGCCCGCAAATAGATGACCCGCGAGACCTCATTGGCCATCAACGTCAGGTCCAGCAGCGGTTGGCTGTCGTGTTCCAGCGAGCCGATGTCCACTTCGGCCAGCCGGGCGCCGGCGCGCTGCGCGTCCAGCAGCAGGCCGATGTCCACGCCGTAGCCACTTTCGAAGCTGAGCGTGCGCAGCAGGCTGCGCCGCGCGGCGATGATGCCGCCCAGCGGCTGCGCGAAGTGCGCCAGCTCGGGAAAAAAGACCTTCAGCATCGGCTTGGCCGTGAGCTCGGTGACGCGCCCGCCGCCGCGGCCGAAGCAGGCTTTGACGAAGTCGGCCTCGCCGTGCAGCAGCGGCCGGCACAGGTCGGTGATGATGTCCGGCCGCAGGCCGGACAGGTCGCCGTCGAGGTAGACCAGCAGCTCTTCCTTGGCGGCGGCAACGCCATCGCACATCGATGCGCCCTTGCCCAGCATGGTGCTGGTGATGACGCGTGCACCGGCCTCGCGCGCCAGCCGTGCGGTGTCGTCGATGGAGCTGTCGTCGATGACCACCACCTCGGAAGTCGCGGCGTCTGCCAGCGCGAAGGCCACCACCTGGGCAATGCGGCGCGACTCGTTGAGTGCCGGGATGACAACGGTCGCGTAGCGCGACATGGGCATCGCCAGCGCGGCCGTTTCATCTGCAGGCTGGGTGAGCGAAGGCGGCGCACCGACAGCGGCAGTCTTCGGCCGCTGCAGTCGCAGGCTGGACCCCCATCTCTGCCACCACGCCTGCAGACGTGCGGGGATCCACCGCTTGGGCTCTTTCATGGCGGAGTCCTTTCAAGTTTGCGAAATCGATGTCCGGCAGCCTTTCCCTCGTTGCTGCCGGAGTGGCCATGGGCAGTCTTCAGCCGCGGTGCCCTGCGAGCGTACACCGGCCGTGCGGGCGCTCCGCACGGGCTCAAGGGGTGGCCGCTGCGCCAAAGTTCCGTCAGCCCACGGGCGCATTGCGGGCGGACAACACCCTGGGGGCAGCCGAAACCAGGGGCGCCATGGCAGTTGGGGGAAACGGCGCGACGCTGCTGACGTTGAACTCGCAGAGCACGGTTTGCCCGGGACCTGATTCATCGCCTTGCCCGAGGAAGAAGTCAGCATCCCGGCAGCGGCAATGCGTGGAGGCTGACCCCCACTCAGTGCGGGTGGGCGTGATGGGCGTCAGGCACAGGCGTGTGCACATGCTGCACCGACACGTGCCGATGGGCAGGGCTTTGCAAGCCGTCGGGCATCGGCTCGTGCAGATGCCCGTGGTGGCCATCGTCATAAACGCACTCGGCCCTTTCCTGTCGCTCGCCACGGGTAGCTTCCTGGTATCTCCTGTAGCGGCCGGCACCTGTACTCACGGACGGCAAGCCTGAGCGCGGTCGGGCGCGCACGACACCAAGCCGTGACCTGGACACCGTTTTGGTGCGGAAGAACGGTTGAAAGTTTCGGGTCTCCACCACTTTCCATTTCCCTCAATCAACATCACGCTTGCGCTTCAAGCTTTCAACCAAAGGGATGTCGATGATCAAGAAACTGGGTGCTGAATGCGTAGGTACCTTCTGGCTGGTTCTGGGCGGCTGCGGCAGTGCCGTACTGGCGGCCGGGTTTCCGCAACTGGGCATCGGCTTCGTCGGTGTCTCGCTCGCGTTCGGTCTGACCGTGCTCACGATGGCCTTCGCCATCGGTCACATCTCGGGCTGCCACTTGAACCCGGCAGTGTCGGTGGGGCTGTGGGCCGGCGGCCGCTTTCCGGCGTCACAACTCGGGCCTTACATCGTCGCGCAGGTGCTGGGCGGCATCCTTGCCGGCGGTGTGCTGTATCTGATTGCCAGCGGCAAGGCTGGCTTCGATCTGGCAGGCAGCGGATTTGCCAGCAATGGTTACGGCGAGCATTCGCCGGGTGGCTATTCGCTGATGGCGGCGTTGGTCTGTGAGGTGGTGATGACCGCCTTGTTCCTGGTCGTCATCCTGGGTGCGACGGACAAGCGCACGCCCGGCGGTTTCGCACCGATCGCCATCGGCCTGTGCCTGACGCTCATCCACCTGATCAGCATCCCGGTCACCAACACCTCGGTCAACCCGGCGCGCAGCACGGGTGTGGCGATCTATGTTGGTGGCTGGGCGACCAGCCAGTTGTGGCTCTTCTGGGTGGCGCCCATCGTCGGCGCCTTGCTCGGCGCCGGCATCTATCGCCTGATCGGCGGCGAAGAGGAGCGCTCGATGGGTGATGCGTTGACCGCGGCGCGGCCGGGCTCTGCGTCCACCAAGGTTTCATAGCCGCCGCGGGCCCGCGCCTGAGCCCAAGCGCAGGCGCGGAGGCTCCGCTCCTCTGAAACGGGCGGCGCGAGCGCTCAGCCCTTGACTGGATGTGAAGAGTCAAGACGTTTTTTTGTTGAGGCGAATCTGGACCTGCGGGCCCGCCGCCGACTGCTTCGAGGCGTCATCCCCTCGATCAAGTATCTGAAAGGGGTCGAGGCCGGTCGGCCGCCTCTTTGATCTGCCCGCCACATTGCTGTCTTTTGCGTTGGACCGTCGCGCACCGGGAATACGGGAAAACCCGGATTCAGCTATCCGCAGCCGGCCGGGACTTGCAGAAGCTGACTTCGGGATTCCTGCCGCGCTGATATCGAGCTTTACACCCGAGTCAGCCAATCAGGACCCAGAAGCGCAGCGCACGAGCGCGGCCAGGCCTTGCGGTGCGGCCCAGCGGATGTGGCCAACATCCTGGACAAGCTGGGCCTGGCCTCGCGCAGCCTGGCCGCGCGAGCACGGCTGAGCGGGTGGCCT
>Ga0209181_10009591_pt1 | contig 12712 bp, 8 predicted proteins | sample MAT05_FD_187208 | JGI IMG/M metagenome (GOLD analysis project Ga0209181, IMG submission 187208) | Freshwater microbial communities from Lake Fryxell liftoff mats and glacier meltwater in Antarctica - MAT-05 (SPAdes) (version 2) | ecosystem: Environmental > Aquatic > Freshwater > Ice > Liftoff... | reverse complement strand
GGTTCCCTCACCAATTACTACCCTGCCGTTAACTTGGCTTTTTTCATCTAATTCCCCCTTGATATCAGTATCAATGCAGGTATCTAAGATAATTTGATTTGCTTCCAAGAGGTCATCTTTCTTGCCAGTATCTAACCACCAGCCTTTTAATTGCTTCGCTTGGACACTGCCTCCTCTCTCAATTAGGTGAGAAATGGCATCGGTAATTTCTAATTCGCCCCTAGGGGAAGGCTGAATTTCGGCGATCGAACCATGAATTTCGGGTGAGAAAAAATACACGCCGACTAGGGCAAGGTTAGATTCCGTGATTTTGGGTTTTTCGACCAACTTTAAGACTCTGCCCTGATCGTCTAAGGTGGCTACCCCAAAGGCTGTAGGGTTTTTAACGCTGCGAAGCAAAATTAATCCATCTAGATGTTTTTCCTTGAATTGATCTAAGAAAGTACCTAAATGATCTTGGATCAGGTTATCTCCTAAATACATAATGAAGGGGGAGTCTTGCAAGAAAGGGCGGGCAATTTTTACGGCGTGAGCAAGCCCTGCCGGGTGATCTTGAGTAATATAAGTGATATTTGCTCCGAAGCGATCGCCCGATCCAGTTTTTATTTGAATCTCTTCGCCGGTTTCTGGGCTGATAATAATCCCAATCTCCGTAATTCCCGCAGCTACGATCGCCTCAACCCCGTACCAGAGAATTGGCTTATTTGCAACGGGAACTAACTGCTTGGCTCCTGTATAAGTGAGGGGTCGGAGGCGAGTACCTTTACCACCAGAGAGAATTAGGGCTTTCATAAATTAAGAAAATTACAAGGTCTAAGAGGAAATTATCGAAATCACTGGGTAGAAACCCCCGTCCCTCTAGGACGGCTTTGCGTTAAATTATAGATGGTCAACGACCCACCCGCGACAGTGGAAACATAAACCCTAACACCAAAGTTAGCGAACAATCGCAACGGGGCAGAAAAAATCGATCGATAACTTAACTTAAGCTCCCCGCAACTCCCCTAACATTTTCTCTAGGCTATTTCGCCAGTAAGGAGGATGAGTATCTAAATAGGTGCCAATTTTGCGGCAAGATAATACCGAATAGCTGGGGCGATGGGCGGGAGTGGGATATTCCAGAGTGGTGATAGGGATGACTTCTTGGATTTGCAGGGGGAATTTTTGTGATTTCGCTTCGGCAAAAATAGCCATGGCAAAGTCATACCAGCTACAAACGCCGCTATTGGTATAGTGATAAATTCCGGTCATTTCTGGAGTTAGTTGGGGGATGAGATGCTTGATTGCGGCAGCTACATCTCCTGCCCAAGTGGGGCTACCAATCTGGTCGTACACAACTTTGATTACTTCTCTTTCTTTCCCTAACCGAAGCATGGTTTTCACAAAGTTGGCTTTACCGTGGCTGCCATAAACCCAGGCGGTACGGATAATAATATGTTTTGGGCAGTAGGTTGCGATCGCAATTTCCCCTGCTAACTTTGTGCTGCCGTAGATACTCAGAGGATTAGTAGAGGCAGTTTCTAGGTAAGGCTGGCTGCTGTTGCCATCAAAGACATAATCCGTGGAGAGATGGATAAAATAAGCTCCCAATTTGGCGCAGGCTTGGGCAATATACCGAGGGGCGATCGCATTCCCTAATTCTGCTAAATCTGGCTCCTGCTCTGCCTTATCTACTGCTGTATAAGCTGCGGCGTTGATAACTATATCTGGCTTAACTTCTGTTATTAATTCCCCTAATTTGTTTGGCTGATATAAATCTATTTGGGGTCTACTTACTACAACTAATTCTGGATAATGATTCAAGACTTGATGGAGTTCTATGCCTACTTGTCCATTCCCACCGATCAAGAGAATTCTAGTCATGATTTAAGTTTGGTTATTTGTTGACAAAATAATTCTTTGGCGTATTCATAAACTTGTAGATCCCAATAATTATATTCTTGAATAAAATCAATTAGGGATTGATCTATAATTTGTTTATTGCTACCAACATTTTCTGGGATGTAGTTAATATTTTGCCATGCTAGGTGGTTTTGAAGCAATAATAAGCTATCATCAAAACTTTCTTGAATACCTGTTACTAAAAAATATTTACAGAGATTTTCCTTTGCTTGCTCTAATAGCTCTCGATCGCAATATCCATAAGGAATCGTCCCAGCTAATCCTAACTTTTCTCGGAGAGTGTCTCCGGCGAGAAATCGGGTTTGATGGTTGTCTGTGGGGATGGGCTGGAAACAAGTAATAATCTCCGGCAAATTCCTAGACTGGCATTCCTGATGATATTTAGCATTGGGAACCCGCCGTTGATGATAGTACCAAGAAATGACGCGATCGACAGGATGCCGCAAAAAAGTAAGGTAGGTTAACTCTCTTTTGAGAATTTCGTGTAACCCAAACCCCACATGACCCAGAATTAGTTTTATTGCTGGAGTGCGATCGCCCTCATTTCCATCTCTATCTTCTTTTTCCAATCTCAATTGCAAACTATCAATATGCTCCTGAAGGGTAGCCGCCCCAACCCCAATATAAGCTCGAAATATATGTTCTTCTCCATACTGCTGCCGCAGGATTTGAGACAAAGTAGTTCCCGCAGTTTTGGGAATGTGCATAAAAAAAACTAGCTTATCTTTTTCCATCCTAGATTACTGCGATTACTGCCAATAAATAGCGATCGCCCCAATAGCATCAACCCACACATCAAAGGTAAGAGGCTTAACAATAAAAAGACTTGCCTTCATAGCCTCAGCCCGGAGACGATCTTCTTCGCGTTTAGATGTAGAAAGAATGACTACAGGTATATTAGCCAACCTAGCATCTGCTTTAATATCAGCCAGAGCTTCAAAGCCATTTTTGCGGGGCATATTAATATCTAATAATATCAAATCTGGGTCTGGATAATTTTGTTTGTCAGCATAAATACCCTGATGATAAAGATAGCTCATCAAGTCTTCCCCGTTAGTTACAGAGTAGAGTTCGTGGGGCAGTTGATTGATTTTGAGTGCTTCTTGGGTTAAGAAAAGATGGGCTTCTTCATCTTCCGCAATCAATATTTTTAGAGTCATAGAAGAATAAGCCATAGATCACCTTGAGTAAAAATAATATTTTCTAGCTAAGAATAGATTGTCGAATAAATAATCCTAGTCATAGTTTCTCCATGGCTAGGATTATATTATGTTTCTTGGCAAATAAATACTAATGTTATCCTAGTTAAAGTTAGAAAAATGAAGAGATATTAAGAGTGAAAAAGAAGGTTGATCCTTCTCCGATCTGGGATTCTACCCAGATGCGACCACCGTGATACTCTACTACTTTTTTACACACAGCTAAACCTACACCTGTACCAGAGTATTCTTGTTGGGTATGCAGGCGTTGGAAAATTTGAAAGATACGATCGCTATGTCTGATATCTAGCCCAATACCGTTATCTCGGAAGCTAAACAACCACTTACCATCTTGGGACACTGCACTAATATCGATTACCAGAGCTTTGCAACCCCGATACTTTAAGCTATTGCTGAGAAGACATTGGAATAGTTGGACTAGCTGGAAATGGCTACCGAGAACTGTAGGTAAGATAGCACAGTTGATGATTGCCCCAAGTGCAATAATCTCCGATTCCAGATGAGTATAAACTTCCTGAAATACTAAATTACAATCCACAGGAGTTAGGGGAAGCTGATCTCGGTTGACAAGATTATAAAACAATAGATCATCAATCAACTCCTGCATTCGTTGGGCTGCACTAGTGATAAATTTCAGAAACTTAACACCTGTCCCATCTAATTGTTCCCCGTAGCGGAGTTGAAGTAAACTTCCGTAGTTGGAAATTGTTCCTAAGGGAGTTTGAAGATCATGGGAGGCAATGTAGGTAAATTCTTTTAGTTCAGTATTATAAGCAGCGAGTTCCCTGACATTACGACGTTCTTGTTCTAGGAGTTGGGCTTGATAGATCGCTACCCCTAGTTGGTTTGCCATCTGTTGTAGTTGCTCCACTTCCCAAGATTGCCAAGTGTGAGAGACCTTGCGATCGTACAAACTCAACAATCCCCATAGCATTAAACCTTGAGTAGCTTGAGTCAGAAAGATTGGTAAAGTCAAGAAAGATTTAATCTGGAAACGTAGTAAAAACTCTTGGTAATCGGGGGTTAATTCAACAAACTCTATCTCGCTCGACCGAAGTACTTTTCCTTGCTGATAATCTTGAAATTGTTCTAGGGGAACAGGTAGAGGATTACAGAAATTATTATTTATTTCTTTTAAGTCTTGAGTTAGAGCATTACTAACGGTTTTAACTGTACGATCGCTATTAAATTGCCAGATCATGACGCGATCGAGTTTTAAAACCTTCTGGAGTTCAGCCACAGTAGTGTCCAGAATCTCTGATAATTCTGATGATGATCTAATTTTCAGAGTTAGATTAAAGAATAACTGTTGATAGTAAGTTTGGTTCAGTCTTTCCTGCTCGGCTAATTTCACTTGGCTAATGTCTCGCGCCGAGCCTTGAATTTTGATAATCTGCCCCGTAAATTCATCCCGAATTGGCACTAAAGTAGTTATATAATGACAAAGCCCTTTTGTACCTAATGCAATACTTTCTTCGTAGGTAATTACCTCTCCTGCCTGCACACAAGTAAGATATTGATACTCTACCCAAGCAGCAACTTCTGGAGATAAAACCTCCGCCATTGTTTTGCCTATAATTTCTGCTGCACTTATTCCTAGAGTTTGTTCATTTGCAGCATTAATAGTTTTATAAGTGAATTTAATATTCTTGCAATCTTGAGTATTTACTGCTTGGGGAGAATAGTGGACTTGCAAGAGAAATATGTTATCGATCGAGTGGTTGAAAATACCTGAATAGAGAGATTCAGAGTCTTTTAACTCTTTTTGACTATTTAGTTTCTCGTGGTAGCTACAAATCATTTCTCCCACAAGGCGTAATATTTGAGCATCCTCTGGTAGCCAACTTCTAGGAATTATAGATTCAAAACAAAGGCTGATCCAAAGTTCTCCTCTAGAGCTAAATATCGGAACTTCTAAGCAAGCAGCAATTTTATTTTCCTCGTAATAACTTTTCTCTGAGCCGGGGAGTAAATCTTGAACATTATTCATCAAAACATCTTGATTCCACTTTAAGGTATCAAACCAACCCGGATAATCGGCAACGGGGACATTTTTCTGATAATTAGGACTAAGAGTGCTTCTATAGTTATGCCATTCATGAATTACACTAAAATATTTTAGATCACTTGTAAAGCGATTAATATAAGCCCGATCGCACTCCATTGCCTTCCCCAGAATTTCTATAATCCAGTTCAGATTGACCGACTCACTGGCAAGTAAATGCTGAGAAATAGTGGTTACGATCGACTCTAAATGCAACCGATACTGGATTTGTTCTTCTATTTGTTTGCGCTCTTGAATATCAGTAATTAACAAAACCATATATTGCAAATGATTTTGATTATCTTTAACAGTAGCTACCGCTGATTGCACCCAGCAATAACTGCCATCTTTACAGAGATAGCGTTTTTCTAGGGTGAAATAATTGGCCTCTTTACTCAAGAGATAAGCAATATTGCTATCGGTAACTTCTAAGTCTTCGGGATGGGTGATATCCCTTGCCCCAATACCAATTAACTCCAATTCTGGATAGCCTAAAATTTCACAGAAAGTAGAATTAACTTGAAATATTTTTCTTTCAATAGAAACCAAGGCAATGCCCATGGGCGATCGCTCAAAAATTGCTCGAAATTTTGCTTCACTATTCCGTAAAGCCTGCTCTGCATATTTTCTATCAGTAATATCGTAGGCAATTGAAAAGCCACTAGAAATATTTCCCTTCTCGTCTCTAATGGGAGAAGTATAGATCAAATAATAGTGGTTTTCATGATTTATCTCAAAGGTCGGTGAAGTTCCTATCAAGACAGATTGATAGTATTTTTCTAGAAGGGTAAAATTTTCTGGAGTAGTTACATCTTGTAATAATTGCCCTTGAATATTTTCTGAATCTATAGTCAGACTTTTTAGGGCTTGACCCCTAGCAAATAATATCCGTAGCTGTTGATCAAATACTAAAACAACAGCGCGAGGAAGTAGGTTAAATAGGCTTTGGTATTTCGCTTCATTATTTGCTGCTAACTCTTGAAATTCTTGCTGATGGTTATGGAGTTTTAGCAAGTTCTGGTGGGCTTTAATAGTTAGGCGGAGCGATCGCTTTATTATAGGAACTGTAATATCCTCTCTTACTAGGTAATCTTCAGCTCCCATGGTTAAGGCTTTTTCTCCTGCTACTAAATCTTCGACTAAAGCAATGACAGGAGGGTGATTGATTGGTAAACTAGAAAGAAATTGCTCCAGAAAAGATTGTGCTACTAAGTAAGCTAAATGCTGCCGTAATTGACAGGCTAACTGTCCTTCTTTTAGGTTTGTTACTCGCTCTAGATCAGCGATTTGTCTTGCTCCTGCTCTTAAAGTATTAACCTCCAAAGTGGAGCTTGCGGAGGCTAACAATAAAATATGAGATAAGGATGCCATAAATATAACTTGAATATAACTTGAATATAACTTGAATATAACTTGAATATAACTTTTATTGGAATAGAGTGTGATAACATCAGAGCTTAGATACCCGCCAATAACCATGCAAGATTTTCCTGACCAAATTTTCCAATTCTGCCAAACCCTGACCCATCGCCTAGGGCAACAGTTATTAAAAGACTACGGACAGATTACTGCTACTCAGAAAGCAGATGGGAGTCTAGTAACGGCAGCAGATAGATGGGCAGATCAAGAAATTCGAGAGGCGATCGCCACTACCTTTCCGAGCCACGGCGTTCTCAGTGAAGAAGGCGAGCATATATTTCCAGAACAACCCTGGTGTTGGATTATTGACCCTATTGATGGCACCACCAACTTTACTAGAGGTTTACCTATTTGGGGTATTTCTCTAGGGCTACTCTACCAAGGCATTCCCGTCTTTGGCTACGTCCACTTTCCTCCTTTGAGCCAATCTTTTCATGGTTATAGTCAAGGTTTCCCCGGCGATCGCGTCCCTAGTGGAGCCTATCTCAACAACCGGCCCATTCACACTAGTTCTGAGTCCCCCAGCCCCAGTCACTTCTTAAATATCTGCGCTCGAAGTTTACCTATTCTTCAGCAACCGATGAAAGTTCCCTGCAAGATCAGAATGCTGGGCGTGACGACCTACGATTTTTTGGCGGTGGCTTCCGGGGCGGCTCTAGCCGGGGTAGAGGCTACTCCTAAGATTTGGGATATTGCTGCTGTGTGGGTAATTCTCAAAGCGGCTGGGGGAGCATGGCTATCTTTGCAACTAGACCCAGTATTTCCTTTGCAAGTGGGCAAAAACTACGGCTCTCTTTCCCTGCCCACCTTAGTCGCTAGCAATCAATCTGTGGCTGACCAGTTTCGTCCCTTAGTAGATTTTTTGGTAAAGTGATATCAATCTACTCAAATCTTCCAACTAGGTGAGGGTAATTAGTTGTAGTATCTGTATAGCCTTCGGTATTCAAGAAAAGGCGTAGCCGTAACGCATAAAACTCTTTGAGATGGTGGGTTACACTATCGCTAACCTACCCTACTGGAGTGACTTAGCTAAAGTAGTTTAATAGATTGGTAATACATTTCAATTTGTAGGGGCGTAAGGCTTTACGCCCTCTGCTCTCCAAAATCAACGATATTCATTTTCTTGATGCACTTCCAGAAACCTATTTCATGATTTTAGTTAAGTCACGTTACTATTCCTTCTTTTCTAGTTTTTTAAGGACTTTGAGGGTCACTAAAGTGAAGATCGCCCCCAAAATTGCGATCGCATACAATCCAGCCCCCACGATCGCCCCCAGATATGCTGCTACCAGCTAGTTGGCGGGCGATCGCAAGGGTACTTGTTGAGCATCCTTAGCAGAAATTCCCCGCCCTTGAGAGCCAAAATACCACAGGGCAGCAGCAGCTTCGGCACGGGTTACAGAGCGCTGGGGTTGAAAGAGAGTGGTAAAACCAAAAACTCGGCGGATATTAGCTAGGCTACCATTCTGAAAATCTGTAGCTACAGCCCGGAGAGCTAGAGGGTCAATCCGAGGAGAATCCTGAAAACCCCAAGTTTGTTGTACTGTCTCCACAGAAGTTGTGGGTAAAGCCTGCCGGGTATCGAGGGGAATTTTCCATAGAATTAACTGTTCTCGGCTGACAGTGGCCTCTGGGTTGAAGGAGGCGATCGTAGAATCTCCACTCAAGCGAGAAGGAATTAAGCCCGCTTCTGCCAAACCCTGAATTGCTCCAAAATCTGGATCCTTTGCCAAAATATCGCTAAAAGCCGGTTGATCAGTTGCCGTAGCTAGCCGCACCTGCTGCCCAGGTTGATTATTATAAATCCGATTATTTGCTGCCACCAGCCATCGGGCATACTCTCGCCGCGTCACCAGTTTATTTGGTTCCAGTTGTCCTAGACTAATTTTTGTACCCTTGGCATCACTAGTCAGGATACCCAAGGCAAGAACTTCTTCCACCGCCGATCGCAGTTGGCTAGGAATATCACTATCACCACCAAGATTTTGCTGGGAACTTGGGGTGGAAATGGTTGTGGGGCTAGCAGTAGAACTGACTGGAGGTGTGGGACTAGAAATTGCGCTAGGGCTAGGGGAACTACTAGCTCGACCGTATTCTAGAAGAAATTCTGTTCCACTGGCAGTCTGGGGCTGGATAGTGAGTTGAATTTGCAGAGAATCACGACTAGCCTTCAAGATCGTGTCGTTGGGAGATGGAGGAGTGACTTGCCAGTTGCGCGATCGCAACTCCCGCTCATAAAAACTCTGGATCAAATTGCTCGGATCCCCCGATTCCCACTTAGTCACCTGTTTCGTATTCTCCACAGTAGAAGACTTAAGACGCGCTTGAGGATATAGGGGAATTTCCTTCGGAAATCCTTCTGGCAAATTTAGCACCGGACTAGGAGAACTACTAGGGCTAGATAATTTAGGATCCGCAGCAAAAGTTCGTTCCAAATCTTGAGCATTAGGAGTATTGGCACAGCCCCCCATCACAGTCAGCATTGCAATAGATGGCAACCAAAGCAGAAACAAAAAAATTGGTTTACCAGAAAAAAGCACAGTATTAGTTAATCTCAAAATCAACGTAGTTCAATTTAGTTGGGTACTTAGGGGAAATGGTTGGCTAATTGAGTACTTCGTCAGGGAAAGATACGATCGAGTGAGCAACTATTTGATTGCGTCCCTGGCGTTTTGCTTCGTATAGCCCCTTGTCCGCACAGGCAATTAAATCCTCTAGAGATAAACTCAAACTGGGGATCAGACTAGCCACACCTAAACTCATAGTAACGTATGGTTTGACTAGAGACTGGACATGGGGCAATTGTAATTCTTCTATCTGATTTTTTAGACTTTCTGCCACCTGCTGCGCCCCATCAACGCTTGTGTTAGGCAGAACCACCACAAATTCCTCTCCACCATAGCGTGCAACTAGATCAGCAGGTCTCCTGATATAGCTACTCATGGTTTGGGCTATTTTTTGGAGACACTCATCCCCAGCAAGATGCCCGTAGTGATCGTTATAGGCTTTGAAATAATCCACATCACAGAGAATTAAAGATAAATAATGCTCTTCTCGGAGCGATCGCCGCCACTCCTGAGCTAAATAATCATCAAAACGGCGGCGATTAGCTACTTGGGTTAAACCATCTAAATTAGCTAAATTTTTTAATTCCAAGTTTAACTGGCGGAGTTGATCCTCCGCTTGGCGGCGCTGAATAAAAGAACCCAACTGATTTGCCACCGCTTCTATCAAATTCAGAGTATCTTGTTTCATGATCAAAGGCTGCTTTTGAAAAAAGCTGAGGATCGCTACCAATTTTTGCTGACAGATAACCGGCACGCCTAACACGCCACGAATTCCCACAGCGAGGGCGCGATCGATCCCCATGAATAAGTGCTCCTCAGCCTCAGCCTCAATCTCAGACAAGTCAGCTATCCATTGAGGCTGTTGACTATTCCACACCCGTCCTACTAAGCCCATCCCAGAGGTGATTTGTAGAGTCCTCTCGTATTCATAAAAGTTAGTCAAACTACTATCTCGTACATAAGAGCCTTGACTACAAGCTAAATAATCCTTCTCTGGTTCTGGAATCCAAGTATCTCCCATATCCCAGCCGAGACTCTGGCAGACTTGCTCTAGAACCAACTTGAGAGCTGAATCTATGTCTTCGGCTTCATTAATTGCTTGGGCAGTGGATAGGAGCAGTTGTAGTTGATTATTTTGGAGTTTTAATTGAGTTTTTGATTCTTGCCAACGCAGGTGGTGTTCTATTCTTGCTAATACTTCTACTCGTTCAAAGGGCTTAGTAATATAGTCCACAGCCCCTAGGGTAAAGCCTTTAACCTTATCCAACGGTTCTCCTAAAGCACTCACAAAGATAATGGGAATATCTTTAGTACGGGGGTCTTTTTTTAGATACTGGCAAAGAGTATAGCCATCCATATCTGGCATGTTGATATCCAGAAGAATTAGATCTGGCAGCATTAATTCGATCGATCGCAGGGCAATATTGCCATTAGGAGCAACCCGGACTTTATAGCTCCGACCCGTCAAAATTTGCATCAACAAACTTAAATTAGCAGGGTGGTCATCTACTACTAAAATACTGTATTGATTATAGAGATGAGGTTTAGAGAGGGTGTCTTCCATAATACAAGTAATAGCTTCTGGAGAATTAGAGGGGTTCAAGGGCAAGAACGGGGGAAAATAACGTTGCGATAGGAGAGCTAAAACTGCCCAGAGCTATCCCTATATTTGAACTATCTTGTTCTCTGCCGCTCCACCAAAAGTTGTTCTACTGCCCGGAGATTGTTTTGGACAAGGGTATTGTTGGGGACGATCCGGATAGCATTACGATAGTTGTAAATAGCCTCTTCTAATCTTCCTTGATCGCTTCAGAGATGCTCTGGGCAAATACGGGTTGGGCTGTGCAGACTGCGACAACGAGAGCCAAGGGAAGAAATTGAGTACGTATGGATTTATAAGTAACGAGAATTTTTCCCCCGACTCTAGCATAGGGTTTCTCCCTGTAATTATAGTGCTAGTTTATTAGGACAAGGCTGATTACTCTGGCTGAGGGGAGTCGAAGCCAAATTCGTCACTGCTTGCCTGTTACCGCATCTTCATCAGAAATTAGGTAGAATGTGATCTTAAGTCAAGCCCCCGATTAATCAATATAATTAAACTCTAGTCTATATATTTTTTCATCTCCTCTACCCCCTAATCCTATGGTCAGTTCCTCCCCCACTAGATCAGATAGTTATGAACCAACTACCCCTTCGGTATTGTTGGAGCCGGCGATATTAAGAGCTGCCCGACAAATTTATCATCTCTTTTATGAGGTGCATCCCGGAAAAATGCAACGACCAGTTGGCGTGGTGATCGATCGCCAGTCTCACCGAGGAAAGTTAGTTTTTGGTGTCAAACCTATTCTGTTATATACCGAGTGTTTTGTCCCCTTCAACCAACTAGAAGCCCCAATCTATTAACTTCTTTACCTCCTTTACCTCCTCCCCCTAAATACTCAACCACTGAATTATTGCTTTTGGTACTGGGACAATCATCATTACTAAAAATCCTAAAATAACTAACCCTGTTATATCTCGCCAATTATTTAACTCAGAGACATCGTTAAGGGCGGGCTGATCGCTGACAGGCATAAATAGAAATAACACCGCCGCTAAAAGTAGGTCTGGTTGCAGGAAGGCAAGGAATAGAAATATTAAGCGCGTCATTTGTCCGATCGCTACAGCTTTTTTTTGTCCAAACATGGCATGAACCAGATGCCCTCCGTTCAATTGACCTAAGGGTATTAGGTTAAAGGCTAGGATAATTAAGCCAATATAGGCGGCGATCGCTAGAGGGTGAAGCTGAATCCCTTGTCCTGCTATAAATTTTCCTCCTAAAGCTAATTTACTAATTAGGGTTAAAAGTAAGGAGAAACGGGGATTAAGAGATTCAACACTAATTAGGCTAGAGGTAGCTCCCAGAGGTACTACTGTAGAATGAGCCAAACCCCAAAATAATAGAGGTAGGGTAATTATCAATCCGGCTACTGGCCCAGCCAGACCCGTATCAAACATAGCCTTTCGATGGGGAGCGGGCGATCGCAGTTGCCTAAAAGCTCCTATAGTTCCGGGGAAGAAGGGTACAGGAATAAAGTAGGGCAAAGTTGTGTGCATTTGATAATAAACAGAAGCAAAGTAAGTCCCCAGTTCATGAATAATTACAATAGCCATTAAAGCCAAGGCGTAGGGTAAGCCTTGCATCAAAAACCCCGGACTAGATTGGATCTGCTTAACAGAAAAACCAGCTAAGTTTGTGCCGATCGCCGTAGTGCTAAGTAGAGTTGCAAGGAGTAAACCCAGGGCTAGAAAGGGTCGAAAAGTAGGCGATCTTAGTTCTGGATTCTGGGCATGATTCTGGGCGTGGGGATTAGGAACCAAGGTGAAGACCGGAAACCCCTTAGAAGTTTCTTGAAAAATAGTATAAAAGCGATCGCCAAATAATGTCTGGATATTATGATTCACAGCTTGATAGGCGCGATCGGGATCGGTGCGGAGTTTACCTCGGCAGACCATGGCTTGGGGAAAGTAATCTACTCCCTGAAGATAGTAAATTCCCCAAGGAAAGCAGTCCCGCAATT
>Ga0209181_10009584_pt1 | contig 12716 bp, 11 predicted proteins | sample MAT05_FD_187208 | JGI IMG/M metagenome (GOLD analysis project Ga0209181, IMG submission 187208) | Freshwater microbial communities from Lake Fryxell liftoff mats and glacier meltwater in Antarctica - MAT-05 (SPAdes) (version 2) | ecosystem: Environmental > Aquatic > Freshwater > Ice > Liftoff... | reverse complement strand
CCATGGCAAACGAACAATCGAAAGTCCTCTTCAAGCGACTGTACGTTCGCACAAGTCTAGATCCTGAACAGGAAAAACTACGAATTCCATGATGGCGGCGGTTTAGCTACCTGATCGGGCCGAACGCGATCCTCACCTCGGCGGACCTCGCCGGCTTGAACCTGAGCACCGCGACCCGGAGCGGTGTGCAGTCGGGCAGCATCACGGGGACGCCCACCGCTCTTCCTGCGTCCTGGAAGCTCCTTGGTGGCTACTTGATCGGGCCGAGCGCGAACCTGACCGGCGCGGTCCTGACCAGCATGAACCTCGCCAGCGCGAACCTGACCGGCACGAACCTGACCAATGCGAAGCTGAGCAGCACGACCCTGACCTCTGCGAACCTGACCGGCGCGACCCCGAGTGGAGTGAAGTCGGGCAGCATCATTGGGGTACCCACCACCCTTCCTGCGTCCTGGCAGGTCATCAAGGGGTACCTGATCGGGCCGTGCTGCGGCTCCTGCCTCCCCCGGTCACGGCGGCGCTGCTCCTCTCGCCGGCTCGGGCCCAGGCGCAGTCGACCACGTGTTACCTCGACCGCCTCCAGATCGCCGGCGCGCCCGAAGACGGGGTCGCCGTCTGGCGCCCGAAGATCGGGCCCACGCGCTTCTTTGGGCAGCTCGGGCTCGGCTACTCCCTCAACCCGCTGCGCGCCGATAACCTCGTCAACGCGCGCGAGCAGGCCAGTGCGCTGAGCGGGCCGCCGGTGGCGACCCAGCTCACCACGTACTTCACCGCGGGGGTGGAGCTCGCGGGGCGCGGGGCGCTCCAGGTCAGCCTGCCAGTCACGGTGTACCAGAGCGGCTCGCCCACCGACAACCCCGCTGCCGGCGTCGATCAGGCGGTCAAGCTCGCGACGAGCGCGCCCGCGGACATGCGCGTCGATGGCCGCATCTTGCTGGCTCGGTCCGAGTCCGGGCTCTTCTCGCTCGGCGCCCGCGCCGCGCTCTTTCTGCCGACGGGGAACGAGCGCTCGTTCACCGGTGCTCTCGGCGCCTGGGGCAACATCGGCCTTTCGGCCGAGCTCGATTTCAAGAAGGTCTCCGTCGTGCTCAACGCCGGCGCCTCGATCCGGCCCACGACCACGCTGAACCAGCTCACGGTCGGCTCGGAGCTGACGTATGGGCTGGCGGCCTATCTGCCGCTCCTGCAAGAGCGCCTGCGCCTCGGGGCGGAGATCTTTGGCTCGGTTGGCCTGCTGTCCGCCACGTCCGGCGATCTCGACACCACGCCGCTGGAGTGGTCCCTGAACGGTCGCCTGTTCTTCCAGGACAAGCACACTTCCTGGCTCGGCCTCGCCGCGGGGACGCGGTTGACAGACGGGTACGCGCCCGACGCCCGCGCCGTCGCGCTGGTCGGCGGGGTGCTCGAGCTCGATCCCCGCGAACCGGTGGAGATCCCCCCGCGCTCGCAACTCTCCCTCTCCCCGGAGAGTTCGACAGCGACAAGGACGGCGTGCCCAACGGGCTGGATCTCTGCCCGCTCCAGCCCGACGACGGCGTCCACCCCGACGACGGCTGCCCCGAGCCGCCCGATCTCGACGGGGACAAAGACGGTATCCCGAACACCGCCGATGCCTGCCCCGATCAGGCCGAGGACAAGGACGGTATCGACGACACCGACGGTTGCCCGGAGGACGACGCCGACGGCGACGGCATCGCCGACGCCCTCGACAAGTGCCCCAAAGAGCCGGGCGTCCACGGCGACGATCCCGCGAACGAAGGCTGCCCGCAGTTCATTCACAGGGTCAAGGACGCGGTGCAAGTCAAGGAGAAGATCGACTTCGACTTCGGGAGATCCACGCTCCTGCCCAGCAGCTATCCGATCCTCGACGAGGTGGTGAGGCTGCTCAAGGCCAACCCGGATATCAAGGGGCTCGCCATCGAAGGCCACACCGACAACGCCGGGACCGAGGAGATCAATCAAGAGCTCTCGCGGACGCGGGCCGCTGCCGTGTTCACGTACCTGGTCAAGCAAGGTGGGATCGCGGCTGACCGCCTGAGCTTCAAGGGCTTTGGCTCGACCAGGCCGCTGGAGCCGAACGACTCGGAGAAGGGGCGCGCCAAGAATCGACGTGTGGAGCCCAACATCCTCGCGGCTCCGGCCCCGGCTCCGGTACCGTGAAGGTTGGTATCGTTCACCTGAGCACGGTTGTAGAGGCGTCGCATGTGGCTCGAGATTGATCTGGAAACGAAGGGCGAAGACGTCCGCGTCGGCGGACGAGGCAGCCGCGGTGAGCGCCCGCCGGCCCATACGCTCGCGCCGGAGCAGGGCCTGGACGCGCTCCAGTCGTTCACCAACAAGGTGGGCCGCGCGGTCCGCGGCGGCAAAGCGCTGGACCCCGCGGTCGTGGAGGCCGCGCAGGCGCTCCACGAGGAGATCCTCAAGGGCGAGATCCGGGACGTGCTCACGCGGAGGGGCGAGGCTTCGAAAGAGCCGCTCTTGATCCGGCTCTTCATCCAGGATCGCGCCCTGCAAGCCGTGCCCTGGGAGGCCCTCTGCAAGCCGGGGACGACCGAGGGGTTCCTCGGCACCAACCCGAAGATACTCGTCGCCCGCGGGGTGAACTCTTCGGATCCGTGGGCAACGGCCAGATGAGGCGAATCGTCGCCATGCTCATCAGGATGTGTCGCGAGTACGAGACGAGATCCGGAGCGCGCACGCGCACGAAAGACGAGCGCGGAGACGGGAGACGGGAGACGGCGAGATCAACCTGATCCTCCGCGCCGGGCCAGCGCCATACGACAAATTGCGTACGGCGCGCGTCACCCCGCGCGGGATCGAGAAAAGCCCTGCGCCACTGGCCAACGCTCCCGCGAGAATCAACAAAAAAGTCCCACGAACGTTTCCCCTGGACATCACCTTCACCGCGCTCCTACCTTCCGACCCCACGTTTCAACCAGGGAAGGTCGAGAAGGCATGGCACTCAAACGCTTGAGCACCGGGGAGATGGTCTCTATCTCCGGCCCGCTGACCCAGCAAGACAGCCCCGATCGCAAGATCCTCGCCGCCATCCCGGCGACTGCCGCGCTCCTCCCCACGATGGACAGCGCCCATCGCCAGCTCCTGATCACGCAGCCCAGGGCGGCCATGCCCGAGCGCGCCGCGGCCATCATCATCGAGCAGCGCACGCTGGATACCCGGCACGACACCGTCATTCGCGGCGTCTTCATGTTCTTGCAGGCCCTGGCCTACCTCACCGCCGACGCGGGCGAAGCCAGGCTCCTGATCGAGGTCCAGCAAGCGCTCCTCCCTGAAGGCCTCCTGGCCATGCAGAAGACGTATCGCGAAGAAGCAGGCCAGGCCGAGCTGCTCGAAACCCGCCTCACGTCGGCGCACCTGGCGCTGCTGAAGAAGCTCAAGACGCCCAGCGGCACCCTCTGGGCCTCGATCCAAGAGTGGATGCAGCTCGGCGCCGCGCTCGGCAAGCTCGAAGACGAGCGCGGCGGCGGCACCGACACGGTCACTCCCACAGCCGCCGACGGCCTCGCGGCGCGCAACCGCTGGATCCGCACCTTCAACGCCATGGCCAACGTGCTCGACCTGGTCGAGGCCGACGAGCCCGGGGTGACGGCGATCCGCAACCGGATCACCGAAGCCGAGCGCCGTGCCGACCGTCGGGGGGATGCGTCGGCTGCGGCTGCCCCGGTCGAGCCGGCCCCCGTGGACGCGCCGGTGGCCGGCGAGGCGGTGCCGGAGCAACCTGCCGAGGGCTGAACCGTCGCCGAAGGGGGGGCGGACCGGGGGGCGAGACCGGGCAACCGTCGCGCGAGGGGGTAGCCGCCTCCTCGCGCGACGGTTGAACCGTCCGCGAGGGGGGTCGGACCGGATCGCAAGGCCGCGAAACCGTCGGCGAGGGCGGTGGAGGAGGCTGCTCGGGAGCGCTGAGCGGCAGGTGGAGCGGGGCAAAGAGGGGCCGCGGGACGGTTCGAGGGTCGGCGGAGGCGGTTCGAACCGCCAGATAATGCGAACTGGCGAGACGACTATGGCAAACCAACCCGGGGCCCTGATGGCCGGCTTCGACTATCAGATCCTCTACTCGTGGTGGGAAATGCTCCGCCTGCTCGACCCGCACGGCCGGTACGAGTCCGCGACGCTGGAGCACGACGACGTGGAAGGGATCGACGATCTGGTCCTGAAGCCTCGCCGGGGCACCGACGCTGCCAGATACTTTCAGATCAAATGGCACACGAACGAGGCAAAGCACTACACGCTGGACCTGTTGACGAGCGACGAAACGCCTGTTCTTCAGCGAGCGTTCCGGGGCTGGGAGGCGGTGCGAAAGCAGCACCAGATCGTTGAAATATGGCTGGTCAGCAACTGGACGGCCGATCCCAGGGATCTCGGACAGTACATCGATCATCGTCGTGATCAGGGGTTTACCGCGCGATTCTATGAATCGCCGGACTACAAGACGCTGATCGCGAAGATGGGAAAGCCGGCCGCCGACGTCGACGCCTTCTGCAAGTCCCTGCGATTTCGCCTCGGCTTCCTCTCGTTGTCCGACTTCTACGGCGACTTTCTGGACGACCGGATGGCGCGATTCGGCCTGAAATTCGACAACGCAGCCAAGTGCATCGCCGAGCGGGCAACGCGAAAAATGATTCGTCACGGCGGCGACGACAAGCGCATCGACCGCGAAAAGATGCTGCAAATCGTGGCCGAGAACGATCTCGCCTCGTCCCAGGAAGACGCCCCGAGCATCCGCCTGGCCGTCGAGGCCTACACCGAGATCAAATCGGACTGGCCGACCCGGCGCCTGAGTTTCCTCGACCTCTTCGATCGCACAACGCAGCGGTATCCGCAGGCGACCGAGTGGCCACGCATCGTGGCCGAGCTGCTCGAGCAGCGGACCCAGATAGAGTCCGCGTCCAGCGAGAAGCTCATCGACGTCCGCGGCGATTTCTCGCCGGCGATGGCGCTCGCGCTCGGGGCCACGTTCCCGGCTGCGCGCGGCTATCGCCTGCGCTTCGCACAGAACGGGCAAGCTCGCCCCTGGGTTTCCCTGGGCGGCTCGGACGCCAGATTCGCCGTGACCGAGGAGTCATGCGCTGGCACCGGTCGGGACGTGCTCGTGGTGTTTCATATCACCGGCGATATTTCAGACGATGTCCAGAAGTTCTTGCAAGCGCGCCCGGACCAGTTCGCCCGCGTCGTCCACGCTCGCCCATCGCATGGCGTGGGCGAGCTCTCGGTGAGGACGAACGGCGACGCCGTGGCGCTGGCCGCGGAAGGCGCCGAGATCCTCAAGTCGGCTTACTGGGACGCGCCGCTCGTGCACACACTGACGCGCGCGCCGAACGCCTTCCTGCTGTTCCTGGGAATGCGTCTCAACTCCAACGTCGTCGGCCCCATCCAGACGTACGACTACTTCGGCAAACACGACGGATACCAGCCGGCAATCCGGGTGACCTCGGCGTGGCAAGTCGACCATCTGTTCGATTGATTCTCTGAAAGGCGAAACGAATGCGTCGCACGATCCCGGAAGACATCGATACCTACACCGCCCGGCCTTATGAGCGAGCCGAGCCGAAGTCCCTGCCGCTGCTCGACATTACCCTGCGCCTTTCGTGCATCACGCCGGTGATCGGCGGAGGCGTTCGCAAGCTCGAACCGGATACCGTCGATGTTGTCCGCGTCCCCAGCGTTCGGGGGCAGCTTCGGTACTGGTGGCGCGCCCTGGGCCCGGAGACGAGCCCTCAGGAGCTGTTCGAGAACGAATCGGCGATCTGGGGTGGGGTCAGCGGCGCCGAAGGGAAGGCCATCGCCAGCCGCGTGCGCGTGACGAAGTCAATCGTTGACAAGTGGCTCGTCGAGCCGGCCGGATATCATCGTGTTGACAAAGACAAGAACACGAACGGCGGAACGGGCAAGAGCGCGAAGCCGAGGTTGCGCTCTATGCCGGATTGGTCGCGCGATCTGGGCTATGGGCTGTTCCCCTTTCAGCTTGACAGCGACGAACTCAAGAATGCAACGGTTGCAAAGCCCACACGGAGCGTTCGATGGAACCTCAGCTTTGACCTGCGGATTCGTCTGGATCCTGCGCGTGGAGGAGAACCGCATCGGCGGAATTGTGAGCACGACGAAGTCAATCGACTTCTGTGGACTCTCTGGGCGTGGATCCATTTCGGTGGGATTGGTGGCAGAACCACGCGAGGGTTCGGCGCCCTCGCCGTGCATGCACCACTGTCCGGTGTCCCCGAGGCGTGGAAGCATCGTTTCAAAAAGCCAAGATCAAGTAATGTAAAAAAATGGCTCATCGAGCTTTGGGATAGCGCAGCACCGCCGAGACTCGCGAATTCACTCGGCTGGGCGCACCTCGGGGGGGCGCGCGTTTTCGTCGGGGAACCGGTGGCGCAACCTGCTCTCTCCGACCGCATCAGCGAGACCGCGAAAGCAACCGCCCATTCCAACGTGATCGGGGCGTTGCGTCGATTCCGGCAAGAACGTGGCTTCGGGCGCGATGTCAGTACGAACGGCAAGCCCGCAGGGCAGAGTCACTGGCCAGAGCCGCACATGCTTCGCGCGCAGACGCAGATGGAGGTGCTGCGAGAACAGAAGCGAAGTGTTGACTGGGAGCACCAGCCTCCGCGAGAGATCGTGGACCACGTCGTCAGCCCCACCAAGACGGCCCTCACGTGGACGCCTCCGCGGGCCGCCTTCGGGCTTCCGATCGTCGTCAAATTCAAACCCAATGATGATCGGAACGCGAGCCAGTCCGATACGGAAGCCGATGGGACGATCGCGCTCGATGCCCACGGAGGTCGGTGGATGTCTCCGCTTCGACTTCGTCCGATCGCGTGCTCCGACGGAAAGCACGTTCCGATTGCTCTCCTGTTCCCGCTACGGCCGTGGACGGCGACCAAGCACGAGATCACGTTTCGAGGTAAAGTCATCTACCTCAAGAAGGACGCGCCGACGCTGGCTGGACCGATGAGTCGCTACATGAAGAGTGGTCAGGGCGACGCGGCGGTCGCGTTCACCGAATGGCTCAAGGACAAGAGCAACGGCTACCAGGAAATCGGAGGCGGTAAATGACGACCTACGTCCTCGCCATGGCCATTGGCCCGGTCGGCGCCTTCATCAGCGCGGGCCGGCGCAGCCGCGATCTCTGGTATGGCTCGCGCCTGCTCTCCGAGGCCACGCGGTGTGCCGCCACCTCGCTTCAAGCGTCCGGAGCCACCTTGCAAGTGCCGCTCGCGAGCTACATCGGCGAGCCGTTCTGGGGCGATTCGCGCCGGGGTCCGGTGATCAGCAACAAGATCCTGGCAATCATCCCCGAGGGCTTGGTCCCGACAGACCTCGCGCGCAGCGCGGAGCTTGCTGCCCGGAGCTTCGTCGCCTTCGAGGTGGAGCGCCTCCAGGAGCACCGTCGACTTCGCGGGCTGATCTGCACTGCGGATCTCGCGGCCCAGGCGACCGCGATCCAGCAGGGCGATTTCCTCGAAGTTTATGGTGCCTGGGCGCCCATCGGCGAGGGAGCCGACGCGCAATCCATGGCGTTCGAGCGCGTCGCCGCGTTGCTCGCCGCCCGGAAGACGGCGCGCGTGTTCACCGCGCCGACGGCGTTCCGCCCCGGCGTCCCCAAGAGCTCACTCGACGCGGGACGCGATTCGGTGCTCATCGATGCGCCGAACGAGCGCAACCGTCGTCTCGATCTCCGCCGAGCGGCCGCCGGGATCCGCCCAGACGAGCGGCTGGATGGAATTGGGCTCGCGCGAAGGATGGCTGTTTTTGCCCCCACAGCGAACGCCGAGCTGGGCAAGCTGCCGTTTCCTTCCCTGGCGCGCGTCGCGCTGGAGCCGTGGCTCCAGCGCGCCTCGAAGGATCCGGCGCTCCTGGCGGTGCGCACGATCCTGGAGGATCTGGCGATGACCAGCCGAGAGTTGTTGTTCCTTGTCTCGTCCCCGGTGCGCGATCCCGGCCCGAACGAGCGCGGCGAGACCTTCCCGTACGATCCCGAGGTGTTCATGGAAGGCCGCCTCACTGCGCTCGAACGCGAGCTGCGCGCTGACGTGTCGGAGCCGGCAATAGCAGACGCTATCGTCGTGAAAGCAAGGTGTGCTGTCGCGGACATGAAGAAGCACGTGGCCAGTCTTCACACGAAGTTCAGCGCGCCAATTCCCTATTACGCACTGATCGAGGCTGACGGCGATGGCATCGGCCACCTGCTCAAGCAGGCGAAGACGGACGCGGAGCGCGGGCGCCTGGTCCAGGCTCTCTACGACTTCGCAAAGGTTGCCTGGGCGACCGTGGAGGAGCACCGCGGCTGCGCGTTCTATGTCGGCGGAGATGAGCTGTGCGCGTATGTTCCGGCGGACGCCGCGGTGGCCGTCGTCAAGCAGTTGAGCCAAACGTTCGCCGACGTCGTGGGAACGGTTGCGCAAGAGCTGTTTCCCGCGGAGGTCGAGCAAGCGGGCCCAGCGACGCTGACGGCGGGTGTGGTGATCGCGCATGTTCACGACGATCTCCGCGCCGTGCGCGGCTGGACGCACAAAGCCCTGGAGCGCGCGAAGTTCGCGCGACGCGCGGCCTGGGCGGCAGCGGCCGACAAGGAGTCGCAGCGCGACGGAGCGGCATGGGGCTTCGTAGCGCTCGAAGAGGCGCCGCGCGGCGGATCCAATCGGCGATGCTGCGGCGCCATCCACGAGATCGCCGCTCGAAACACGGAGCTGACAAGGCTGCTGGACGCGGACCACATGTCGCTCTCGCTGGCCCATGATTTCCTCGTGCTGGCGGACGAGATGGCGCCCGCCGTGCTGTCGGAATCTGGATCGACGGGCGTGGGGATGAGCCTCGCCCGCGCGCTGCTGCCGCAAAAGCTCACGCGCAACAACAAGCTCATCGAGCCCGCGGCCAAGGTTCAAGACCGCATCCTCGCGATGAAGAGCTGGGACGAGATCCGTGAGCACGCGGCCGAGATGCTCTTGGCAGCGCGAATATCGCGCGTCTCCGCGCAGCGTCGGGAGAAGGTATGACAACCGAAACGTGGGTGATCGAGCCGCGCGATCCTCTGGTCTTCGGCGACGGCATCGCTCCGGTGCCGTTCGTCGATCGAAAAGAGCGCCTCCCGGCTCCGGGAACCGTGTCCGGGATGGTGCGATCGGCGTTCGTCGCCGACCGAGGCCGGGTTACTCCAGAGGACGCGGCGAGGTTGCTGACGAGCATCTCGATCCGAGGTCCCTGGATGGTCCAGCGCAAGGAAGATAAGCTCGCCGTGTGGGTGCCGGCGCCGCACGATGGGGTGGTGAGCTCGGACGGTTCACTCCTTCGCGGTCGGTTGCTCGCCCCAGCCGACGGCGAGGGCGTACTCTGGCCCAAGGACGTCGACACCACGATGCGCCTCATCGCGCTGGATGAGCGGGGGAAGGACGGCAAGAAGGTCAGGTCAATCGTCGAGGAGAGCCCGTTGTGGCCGCTGGATCAGGCTGTGGGATGGGCGCTCGGGGAGGCGGTCACCGGCGAGCCGGCGTCGCCGACGTTGACGTACGAGCATCGCGTCCACGTCGCGCTCAACGACGAGACGGGGACGGCCGATGCGGGGATGCTGTTTTCCTCGCACGGTGTGCGCTTCGGAGCGGATCTCGCGCTCGCAATCGAGGTGACGGTTCGAGATGCCACGCTCGAAGCGATCCCGCTGCCGCCGACCGTGGTGCTCGGAGGGGAGTCCCGCCTCAGCTTTCGCCGTTCGGACGCGTCGGCAGCGTTCCCGAGCTTCGCCGCGTACGCGAAGCGGTTCGATGCCGCGCTCGAACGACGGCCGCGGGGGTTGCGGTTGCAATTGCTCACGCCGGCCTGTCTGCGCGGAGACGGCACGTCGGCGTGGCGCCCTGACCTCGATGTCGAGGGGCTGAAGCTCGTCGCCGCGTGCATCCCCGGCTTCACGGCGGTGAGCGGGTGGGACTTGCAGAAGGCAGCCCCGCGGGAGGTGCGGAGGCTGGTGCCTTCGGGGAGCACCTATTTCTATGACCGAGGCGAGCTGTCCAACACCGAGCTCAAGGCTCTCTGTGAGAAGCTATGGTGTCAACCCATCGAGGTCTCGGGGCGTACGGACGATGACATCGCGCACCATCGCGCCACCCCGGCGCAGGATGGATATGGGCTGGTATTGCCCGGGTTCTGGTTTGACGCGGCAGGAGAAACGATATGAGCGAGACAGCGAAGCTGTACCTGATCCACGCGCTGAGCCCTCTCCACGCAGGCGTGGGGCAGGGGATCGGCGCCATCAATCTGCCGACGGCCCGGGAGAAGTCGACCGGCTATCCCTACTTCCCCGGCTCCTCGGTGAAGGGCGTCCTGCGCGAGGCGGCGGAGCAGAAGCTGGGAGCGAAGGAGGCCGAGAAGGAGATATTCGGCGCCTTCGGTCCTTCCTCCGACCAGGCGGGCGACGCGCGCGGCGGCATCGTGTTCAGCGACGCGAGCCTGCTCGCGCTCCCGGTGCGCAGCCTCTTCGGCACGTTCGCGTGGGTCACCTGTCCGTACGTGCTCACGCGTCTCTTCCGTGATGCGCGCGAGGCGAGCGTGGGCTGGGTGCTCGCCCGAGAGAAGGCGAACCACCTCAAGTCTCTGACCAGTCCTGCCACCGACGTGAGGATTGGAGACAAGAGCGTCCTGACGTCGGAGGGCACCCTGTTCCTCGAAGAGCTTTCGATCGGTGTGGTCAAGGAGGATGTTGCCGTGAAGAGTCTCGCGTCGGACCTCGCGAGCGCGCTGTGGCCGGGCGACGACCAGGCGAAGAAGTTCTTCGAGTCGCGCCTGGTGGTGGTGACCGATACGATCTTCGGTTTCCTCAGCCGCACGGCGACCGAGATCCGCCATCGCGTGAAGATCGATCCTGCGACCGGTACCGCAGCAGGTTCCGGACCCTGGACCGAGGAGCATCTCCCGGCGGAGACGTTGCTGCATGGCGTCGTGATCGGGCGCCCGACGCAGTACATCAATCGCGCGAACGGGGCTCAATCGAAGCCGGTCGCGGTGCCGGCCACGGTCGCGATGGCGACGCTGGAAGCGGTCATCAAGCCGAGTGGCAGTTTCCGGTTTGGAGGAAAGTCGACCATCGGTATGGGCCGAGCCCAGATCACCCTGGTGACGTCGTGAGCGCGCCCGAGATCACGCTCCGCGGCCTCCGCCTGGCAGAGCACATCGAACAAAAGCTGACCGCGGAGCTCATCGCCCATCCGCGTGTCGCCAGCCTTCCAGAAATGATCCTCCGACACGGCGTCTTGCAAACGGCGGCCTTTCTCCAGAGCAAACGCGAAAAGACGAAGCAAGATGGAGAGCTCTTGTCTCTCCTCGATGGTTGCGTGCGACAGATCGTTCCCGGGATCGATCTTTGCGGTGCTCTTGGGCCTCTTTCGAAGCTGGTGATCGACCGGTATATGCTGGTCAACGAGGTGGCCGTCGAGGCGGCGGCCTGGATCGGTCTTCTCGCCAACGCTCGCAAAGCGTCGGCCCCTGTCAACGAGGGCACATGAGCCTCATAAAGTGGATCAAGGCTTCTCGTTCCGGCAGCGTCGTCCCCGTGGAGGGCGCGCCCACCGTGGATCCGATGCCGGCGCACACTGGCATCTGGCTGGATCGCTGCGTCCTCGTCGAGCCCGATTCACAGGAACATCCGCATCGTCAAAAGCTGCATTCCTTGGCGATGAGGTCGCTCGCCGCCGGTGCTCCAGCGAGGAGGAACTATGAAGAGCGGCTCAGGCTCCTTCGCGCCGAGGCCGAGGTGGCGGACCCGCTCGGCGTGAAGCGTCGCGTTTTCGAGGTGAAGACCAGGACGAGGTTGCTCCTGCACCCCGCAACGGGGAGCACCGTCACGGAGGGGGGCCTCCTGCTTCACCACACGTATGGCGTCCCCTACCTGCCTGGATCGGCGCTCAAGGGCCTGTGCCGGCGGCGCGTTGCCGGCTTCGCCGATCTCCCGTTCGACGCGGACAAGCTGTTTGGCAGCGCCGAGGAGAGCGGCACAGCTGCGGAGCGAAGCTTCGTGGATTTCTGGGACGCCTTGTGGGTTCCTGACGGAGCGGCGAGCCCTCTCGTCGAGGACATCGTCAATCCACACCACGCCGGCTATTACACGAAGCAGGAGAGTCGGCCGGCTCCGTCCGATGGCGACGCTCCGCAGCTGACCCATTTCCTCACGGTCGGCCCGGGAACCAAGTTCATGGTGGTCATCGAAGTCCCTTCCTCGGAGGAGGACACGAAAGCGAAGCGGCTGCTCGACTGGATCGAGCGGGTGCTCCTGGATGGATTGGCGGAAGATGGGATCGGGGCTCGCACGCGCTCCGGGTATGGCGTGCTCTCACAGGCGACCTGAATTTCCCGCTTTGACACCACCCCGCCCCGAGCGCACGATCCCCGATCGATCATGCAACCACAACCCACCACCGCAGCCGCAAACACCTCCACGCTGCAATCCATGCAGGCCTTGCCCGAGGCAGCGCTCCGGCAAACGGTCCTCGGCGAACGCCTCACGCACCACCACCCCGCCGACGCCTCCGCCCTCATCCACCACATCCTCCACGGCGCCACCTCGGGCGATCCCGCCTCGCGCACCGCCGCCGTCGCCCTCGCGCAGTGGATCCTCGCCGAGCCCGAGCGGATAGGAGCTCTCTGGCGCTGGATGCGCGAGGAAGTGACCTACAACCACGGCCATGCAACAGCAGCAGCGCTGATCGCTGGCG
>Ga0209181_10009582_pt1 | contig 12718 bp, 9 predicted proteins | sample MAT05_FD_187208 | JGI IMG/M metagenome (GOLD analysis project Ga0209181, IMG submission 187208) | Freshwater microbial communities from Lake Fryxell liftoff mats and glacier meltwater in Antarctica - MAT-05 (SPAdes) (version 2) | ecosystem: Environmental > Aquatic > Freshwater > Ice > Liftoff... | reverse complement strand
ACGCCAAAAAAACAGCACTGCTCCCCGTTTTGGACCGCCCCAATCTCCCGCTGCACAATAATGCCGCCGAACTCGCCGCCAGACGAAAGGTCCGCAAACGGGATGTTTGCTTTCACACCATGTCCGCCGAAGGCACAAGGGTGCAGGATGCCTATTTGTCTATCATCGAAACAGCCAAAAAACTGGGCGTCTCCGCATTTGAGTACTTGACCGATTTTGTGGCAGGTACGAGAGAAATGATGCCTTTGCCCAAACTCATCGCGCTCAAACTATCCGGCAATCCCATAGGGTTTTGAACCGATACAAAAAATGTGTCAATAGAATCCCGCTCACAAGTAGTTTTTTTTGACAGGATGACAGGATTTTACAGGATTTACGCTTTTTTGAAGTTAAATCCTGTAAAATCATGTCCATCCTGTCTGAATTTACACCTTATGAGCCTCACTGAGAGTCAGAACGCCGCCACCATATACGTCTGTTGCCACCGCCAGGCATCCACCAGCGCTTCCCGCAGCGACCTCCGGGCTGACCAGTATAATTGTTCCGTTGCTTTTGTAACGTCGGCATATACCGCAGGTACGTCGCCGGCGCGGCGCGCACCTATCCCATAAGCCAGCGATTCTCCGCTCACTTCCTCAAAGGTCCGGATCAATTCCATCACGGTATTGCCATGTCCGGTTCCAATGTTGAACACATCGTAATGGCTGGACGCTGTGTTCTTTAGCAACATTTGCAACGCCGCGACGTGGGCTTCCGCCAAATCCATCACATGGATGAAATCGCGGACGCAGGTGCCGTCGGCCGTGTCGTAGTCGTCGCCGAAAATCGTCAGGGCCGGGCGCAATCCGGCAGCAGATTGCATCATGAATGGCACCAGATTGCTCGGCACCCCGAGCGGCAATTCACCGATGAGCGCCGAAGGATGCGCGCCGATGGGGTTGAAATACCGCAGGGAGATGATTTTCACCGCTTCACCCGCAGCCGCCGTATCGCGGAGGATGTTTTCACCCACCTGCTTGGTGTTGCCATATACCGACATGGCAGGCTGAACGGGCGTCTCCTCCGTGACGGGCAATGTATCCGGGTCGCCGTACACCGTGCAGGAAGAAGAAAAGATCAGGTTGGAGACTCCAATCTCCAGCATCACCTGCAAAAGCGTGATGAGCGAGCCCAGGTTATTGTCGTAATATTTCAGCGGTTGTTCCATGGACTCACCCACTGCTTTGTACGCTGCGAAGTGAATCACTCCCCCGATTTTTTCTTTCTTGAAAATGCGCCGCAACGTGTCGGCATCGTGGCAGTTTTCAGCGTAAGACCGCACCTCATGCCCCAGTATCTGGTGCAATCCGTCCAACACGGAAGCTTGTGAATTGGAAAAATCGTCAATAATGACAGGAGTAAAGCCCGCTTCTGTGAGTGCGACAACAGTATGGCTGCCGATAAAACCGGCTCCGCCGGTGACAAGAATGTTCATTCGAATGTGGTTGGTCGGTTGATGGGTGGATTGAAAAGACCAAAATTGAGGCCAAAAACCGGTGTCTTGAACTAACTTTATATCCAGGCAGAAAAATCTAACATCCCGAACACATTGGTGGTGGCAAAAATAGGGCGTTGGAATGAGATCAGGCGACCGCTGAAAAAAAATGGCCTCCTTTCATTTTCCACGTTAAAAAAATCCCAAGCCTACAACAAACCCTCAAACTTCAAACCCTCAAACTCCAAACTTCAAACTCTCTTCATGTTGGTAAAAAAAATCTTGAGCATCCAACGCATTGGTATTTGTTGTCGTTATTATGAGCAAGTTCATCAACAACAAATTTGAATCACACCATGAAGAAAATCTTTTTCGCATTTCTGCTCGCTACTTTCCTGATCCCCGGTGTGTCACTCGCCCAAGCACCCAAATTTGAATGGGTGCGCCCGATTGTCGGCAATTATGCCCCAGACGATCCAGGCGCCGAGACTTATGATTTCAAGACAGATCAGGCAGGCAATACTTACTTGTTCGGGAATCTCTACGGAGACGATCTCAACTTTGGAGGCGGTATCAAACTGACCAACACCGATGAAAGCGGTACCATATTTCTGGCTAAAATTAAGCCGAATGGTGCCGCAGCCTGGGCCACAACCATCACAACTTCTCAGGATCTTACAGGGTTTACATTTGGATACTATGCGCCCGGGCTTGCGCTGGATGACGAGGGCAACATTTTCATTTCCGGCACCATGGAATCCGACACGTTGTCGTTCGGCAATAACATCACCCTCGTACGGGATTGTAGCGACTGCTCCCATATTTTTGTTGCCCGGTACAACAACGACGGTATTGCCCAATGGGTAAGCGCCATCACTGGAGAGGAAGGTGCCCGACAGGAAGGTGGAAAGATTGCCGTCAGTGGCAATGACATCTATCTGACAGGAAAATGCGAGGGCCCGGTTGTGAATTTTGGAGGCAACCTTTCCTTCGTTGACCTGAAGAGCAATGGTTTTTTCATGGAAAAACTGAGTGCCATGAATGGCCAGGCAGCATGGGTAAAATTCCTCACTCCGGAAAGTGGTACCTCAAGGGGGTATCAAGTGAAAACCACCCCTTCGGGCGAGGCTTGGGTAGTGGGTATCTATTACGATAGCAAAATTGACTTTGGCAATAATTTGACGCTTGATCTTTTCCATGAAACCAGTGGGCAGAATTACTTTTTAGCGAAATATTCCGCTGCCGGCATCCCGCTGGAAGCAGTGAATATCAATTCAACCAGCTACATGAGTATTCTGGACATGGCAGTTGATGCGCAATTTGGTGGGGTGTACCTCGTGTGCGATTACTCAGATTCCTTATTCACCAGCAATCTGCCTGTGACAAATGTTGGAGAATACGGTTCCAGCCTGCTCTACTATATCGGCACCGATGTGGTCAGTTTGCTCGATGTGCCGTATGAGGGGGAGGGATATGGCATTACCGCTGTGGCATCTGCTCCAGATGGAGACTTTTATGCAAGTGGATTTTATGAAGACGAGACATTGCTCGTGGGCGATACACTGCTCCCCAATGCAGGCTGCTTTGATTCGTACCTGTATAAAGGCAATTTATCCAGTGGCCGTGAGTGGGTGCGCAGTGTAGGTGGTTTAGGATGTGAAGCCATTATTTCCCCTTATTACGGGCAGTCTCTGGACTTGAATGCCAAGGGAGATCTATATGCTACCGGGGCGTACATCATGGGAATGCAAATTGACGGCACGATCCGATTTGGGTCTGGCTTGCTGGTTGGGAGACTCAAGTCCGAAACGGTTGCTGTCAACGACCCAATAGCTTCGCAACCTGATTTTTCCATCACGCCCAATCCCACCAGTGGTGCATTTCAGATCCATATAGGAGAACAATCAAATGCCAACAATGGCTGGCTGGTAATCCATGATATGCAGGGACGGGAAGTGTGCAGCCAAACGGTAAACGCCCCGATCATGGAGGTCAATCAGGCTTTAGCCGCAGGTGCCTATTCCGTGTCTTTTTTTACAGAAAGACACGTGGTTCGGAAAAAATTGGTTGTACAATCAGGGCGGTAAGGAACGCGGCACCAATAACTTAGTCATTTTAGGTCAACCATTTTTTCATCAGACAACACTATTTTTCTGCGAATAGTGGGGCTATTTAAAGAAAAATAGCGGCCGTATGATGGAACAAAGGGTGGCATCAAATGACTAAGTTATTGGTGCCGCGTTCCTAAAAATGCCGGATTGATGGTCAAATAATCAAACGCCCCGTTCTGCGACCCTGCGGAACAGGGCGTTTTTTATTTCAAAACCACTGGCTTCCCGCTGTCACGTAAATACCCCAGCGCCCAGGCATTCATCGCATTGGAGCGCGCCACATCCGCCTGTGCACCGTCTTTGCAGAATTTGAACAGCCATTCATAGCGCTTTTTTAAGGCGTCATCTGCTGTACTTTCCAGGACGGCAATCTGTGCCTTGGCTTCCGCAAAACAAGGAGCGGCCGCATCAATTTGCGTCAATGCCCACAAGGCGGCGCCAATATTCTGTTCGAATACGGCGGCTCCTGCCTGTTTGAGTTTCTGCTGGCATTCTTTTGACTGCGCTTTTTGAAAGTAATCGTTTTTTGAAGCCTGCCCTTCCGCAAAACATGGATACCCGGCAGGTATGGCGTGCAATGCTACAAACGCTTCAGTCGGATTGTTGAAAGCTGCCTGAGCCGCCGCCCGGGAGATCACAGCAGCACAATTTTTGGTGTAATAATCAGCAATCTTCTGGCGACAGTTGGTAGCGGCCTTGAGCATGATCGGCTGACTGCGCAGCGGACTAAAAGCCCGGTTTATACATTCTTCGGTAGTAGTGCCAGTACCGGACAGTGTAAAATCCTGTACGTCCAGGCTGTCCCCGGTCAGCAGGTGGCTCAATTGAATTCGCAGGTTCAATTTTACCATCGGCTGGCCCTGCTTTTCCTCGATTTTTACCTGTTCGAGGATCGTGACAGACGGCGTCACGGTGAAGATCGAAAATTTGTCTTGCAAACCGCCGCCTGCTCCCAGGCCGTTCAAAAGTTGGCGGCTCACTTTATTCTGGGCGCTGATGGGAATATCCTTGCCAAATAGGACTGGACTAAGAAGGAAATTGGCGGTAGCGGCGGCGGTGGAAGCGGTGGAAGTGGGCTCTTGTGCCGCGATTCTTGTGGACACAAGAAGCAGCACCGTGAAACCCCAAAAAAGTCGGTGGAACATACGAGAGGGCGTTGGTGATCGTCGCCGCAAAACTAGCCCGCTTTTTCAATTTTATCGCCTACCTGAATCTGCGCATCGCCTTCGCCCATCCACACCACGTCGCGCCCGAACAGCACTTTATTGCCACGCCGCCGGTAGGTTGCCAGCGTTTGGAGGGGCTCGGCGGCACGTTGGGCGGTGTCCTGATCGGTCGTCGTAATGGGACAGCGTCCGCAAGATTTGATCGCCCGGAACGGAACCGAGCCGACTTGAAAATCCGACCAGTCGTCTTCTTCAAACGGATCGCCACCCGTAAACACCAGATTGGGCCGGAAACGGTTCATTGGCAAAGGCTCGGCAAGGCGGCTGTTGAGGTCGTCAAGCGAAGCCTGACCGATGATGAGATAGCAAAATCCGTCGGCAAAACTGACGTACTGGCCTTTCGGGGCATAACGCCCGTCTGCCCAGCGATGGGTCGTCTCCGGCATGTGCACGAGGCGGAGTTTCTGTTCTAAAATATCGGAAAACCACTCGTTGATGGGACCCGGCAACACATGGGCGGCGCACCGGTCGCTCCAGATTTCCACCATTTGTTTGGGCAATGATTCCAGCGGTATTTCGAGCGGGACCCACACCCGTTCTGCCGGATGTTGCTTTGAAAAAACGACCAGGTGGTCGGGTTCTATGGCCGTACTGAGCAAAGCCATCTTGGGAATCTCGCGTTGTGTGACGAATTTTCCGTCTTCGTCTACGAGCATCCAGCGCCGGTCGTGCCGGAGGCCGCGGCGCTCTACAATGGCTTCGGTCAGCGAGAAACCGCCGAGGGATTTGACGGGGTAAACGTGAATTTCAGAAAGAATGTGCAAGGTAGGGTAGGGGCTTTTGGTGAAAGGTTTAAAGCAGGTTTTTGAACACCTCTTCGATCAAAATCTGCACACCTGTCGCTGGGTCAGTAAGTGTGCCGGAGTTGAAAAAATAGGTTTCGTCGTTGGGCAGCAGGATATGAATACCTTTCAGTTCGGGAATCGAGGGCTAATTCGCTGATGCATTGATACTTCTCGTTGTAATGAAGCGTCAATTGGAAATTGATGGAGGATTGGATCAATCCATGAATCCTGCTTGGCATAGGCTTATGGCGTTCAAGTTCATAGTCGCTGGGGGCGACTACTGGGGCCGGTGGGTGCTCTGCTGCGAATACATCTTCTCCGTACATGGCTGAGATATTTATTGGATACAAAAGTAGAGAAACATCGGCATTATTTGAACCGAATTGCCCGCACCGGTTCAATTTTCGTTACAACTAAAGACGGTAACAGCAGGAAGATCAATGTGACGATGAGGGTGCCGATATTAATGCCCATCACCGCCAGCCAGTTGATTTTGATCGGTGCATAGGAGAGGTAATAATCCGCCTCATTGAGCCGGATGAGGTGATACCGGTCTTGCAGGTAACAGAACCCGAGTCCGAGCAGGTTGCCGATGAGCATGCCGGTGGTGGTAATCACGGCGGCATAATAAAGGAAAATCTGGCGGATGCGACCGTTTGCCTCGCCGAGGGCTTTGAGCACGCCGATCATCGTGCTGCGCTCCAACACCAGCACCAGCAAGGCCGTGATCATGTTGACAATGGCGACGGCGAGCATGAGTCCCAGGATGATCACTTCATTGTAATCCTGCAATTGCAGCCACTCGAAGATAGCGGGAAACTTTTCCCGGATACCGACGCTCAACAGTTCGGGTGGAAGCACTTCGTTGTAAATGAAGTCGTTGTAAATATCCATGTCGCGGATGTCGTCCAGCCAGATTTCAAAACCGGCCACCTGGTTGGGCGACCAGCCGAGCAGTTCCTGCACCTGGCGCAGGTCGCAGAGCGCAAACTTCCGGTCGTACTCCTCCAGCCCGGTTTTGTAAATCCCGCATACCTGGAACAGCCGCCGCAGTTGTTGCCGCTCTTTCACAAAATACACGATGAACTTGTCGCCCACGCCCACCTGAAGGCGATCTGCGGTCTGGCGGCTGATGATGATGTCGCGGCTGGCCGCAGAATCGGCCATTTCAATGGGACGACCTTCCAGCAAGTAGGGCTTTAAATTGCCCCAATCGAAGTCGGTGCCGATGCCTTTCAGCAGAATCCCTTCCATGGCCGTTTTGGTCCGGATGATCCCCGGCTTGTGGGCGAACACCTGAATATGGCGGATGCCTCCGTGCGGCGACACCATCTCTGTCCAGGTATAATCGTGCAGGCCGAAGAGGCTGAAACTCCGCTCCACTTCTATCGGCGGAATACTTCGGACCGTGTCAATGGAAGGGTAAAACAGCTGGTCTTTTTCAATGGGCGTGGGCTCGAAGGACAGCGAATAGGCCGTGTCTGAAATATGGATATGGCCCCAAAACTCAAAAATCTTGCGGCTGATCTCGCTTTTAAAACCGGAGATCAGTGCCGTGGCTGCAATCATGACAGCCACACTGAGTGCCACCGCCGCTACGGCGATCTGAATGACCACCCGGGAGAAATTTTTCCCTCTGGAGAAGGCGATGCGGCGGGCAATGAAAAATGGAAGGTTCAAAGTCGGGTGAGTTGCTCGGTAAAAGGTTTCTCGCAAAGGCGCAAAGTTTTTATTTTTAATTCTTTGCGCCTTTGCCAGAAATTTATGTCGTAGCGCGCAATGAAAGATTCCTTGGGATCAGTTCGAGTCAGGCATGGCAGCAGTTTTCCCGCTTTTGATCAAGTATCCCACCTCCAACACCGTATTGATCCAGCGTTCTTTCTTGAAATAGGCAACCTTCGACGCAGGCGTAAGGCCCAATTCGGCGCGGGCAGTGACAGACCAGCGGCGGCCCAACCGGAAGGTGGCTTCGGCAGGCAACATGACCATGACTGGGGTGAGAGAACGATTCCAGAATTTCAGGTCGCGCGCTTCGCCGTTCGACACTGCTGCGCCATAATTCGACCGCGACAGCACCTGTCCTTGCAACCCCAGTCCAAGCCCTGCCTGCAACCAGGTAGTGGGCCTTGCTTTTATCGTAGCCAGCAAATTGGCGTTCAGGTTGGTCGTAATGCCGAGGGTTGCCCCCAATAATTGGCCTTGTTCATCCACAAAAATGACCGGCTCGTCGTAGTAGCGCGAACGGAATACATTGGACTGTATTTTCAGTAGCCAACTGGATTTTAGGTCCCTTTGCCAGGACACGCCTCCACCAAAGCCGCCGAGCAGTACCCCACGCCCTTCTGTATCGCTGTACCAGAGGATCGGATACTGGCCCTTGCCGGGTGCCTGGAGCGGGTACGACTCGTTGCCGCTCAGGTGAAGGGTCCATTCCTGGGCCTTCGAAATGGATAAACTGTTGAAAAACAGCGCAGCAAGAAAGATCGGTTTGAAGTAAGCGTTCATTCTAAATTCAGGATTTCTTCGGTGAACGATTCGCCGTCGAGCGTGACTTCCACATAATAAATGCCTTGTTTTTTCAATTGAACCGCCACGGGCGGCGGCGGTACTCCCTGATAGGTACTGCGCAGGATAGAAGAGCCATCGCGGTCGAATACTTCGTAGACAATAGAAGATGCGGACACACCCGGTAGAAGAAAGATGGTGATCACGCCCCGGCAGGGATTGGGCGCAACGCTGAACGGCGTAGATTGCACGAGTTTGGTGTCTTCATTGCAAGACAATAGCAGAAAGGTGCTGATAAGTACGAAGGCAAAATTTCTCGCAAAGGCGCAACGGCGCAAAGAGTTCTCTATCAAAACTTTGCGTCTTTGCGCCTTTGCGAGAAAATCTAAACTAGTTTTGGCGAAGTACTTAAGTAGCAGACAACCAAAGTGTTTGAGCGTCATAGTTTTGAGAATGTGGAGTTTGGATGGGTAAAGGTAAGCAGGGCGACGGGAAAGGGCACTGTGAAATTTTAGGCAACTTACCGGCTTGTCATCGCTGGGAATAATAATTTTGCCCCCCGCCCGGAACCTTCTACCCCGAAAATAAAATTTGCCGCAGGCACAATCAAGACACTCAACCGCGAAATCCAATGCCGAAACGGGAGTTTCGGCTTACACCACCCGCACATGGACGCAACCGACAACCAGCAACCAACAACCAGCAACCAACAACCAACAACCAGCAACCAGCAAGGCTTCCTCGCCGAACTCCGCTGGCGCGGCCTGATCCACGACGTGACGCCCGGCCTCGAAGAGCATCTCCAAAGCGGGATCGTGCGCGGCTATATCGGCTTCGACCCGACCGCTCCTTCGCTCACCATCGGCAACTATGTTCAGATCATGTTGCTTACTTTCCTCCAGCGCGCAGGCCACCAGCCGATCGTGTTGATGGGTGGCGCTACCGGACGCATCGGCGACCCCAGCGGAAAAGATGCGGAGCGCGACCTCAAAAGTTATGAAGTGCTGGATGCCAACACGGCCCACCAGGTGGAGCAGGTGAAAACTCTCCTCAACTTTGATCCGACCGTGTCCAACCACGCATTCATGGTCAACAACCTCGATTTTTACAAGGACATGAACGTGCTGGCCTTTCTTCGGGATGTGGGCAAATACCTGACCGTCAACTACATGATGTCGAAGGAAAGTGTGAAGCGCCGCATCGAGAGCGAGACGGGCATCTCTTTCACCGAGTTCAGTTACCAGCTCTTGCAGGGCTACGATTATGTGTTGCTGCGCCGCGAACACAGCATCACGCTCCAGATGGGCGGCTCTGACCAGTATGGCAACATCACTTCCGGTGTAGAACTCAACCGAAAGATTGACAATGCAAAAGTATATGCAGTCACCACGCCGCTGCTGACCAAGGCCGACGGCACCAAGTTTGGTAAGAGCAGCACCGGCAATATCTGGCTCGACCCGACCCTGACCACTCCGTACCGCTTCTACCAGTTCTGGCTCAACGCCGACGACCGCGACCTGCCCAAGTTTCTGCGCTATTTTTCGCTGCGGAGCAAAGCGGAAATCGAGGTGCTGGAAGCCGAAAAAAGCCCGCAGGACATCAAGCGCATTTTTGCGGAAGAACTGACAATCCGCATCCACGGGCAAGCGGAATATGAATCTGTACTGGCCGTCTCCCAACTCTTGTTCGACCCGAAGGCTGGTCCCGACACCCTTCGAAGCCTGGATGCCCGGACGCTCACCCAAGTGGCCGGAGAAATTCCATCGCCGCTGCTGGATCGGACCCTGCTGGAAGGTTCGGACCTTGATATCCTCGGTTTTCTTTCCGAAAAAACGGACATCCTCTCCAGCCGCAATGAGGCAAAAAAAGCGATTCAAGGCAACGCTGTTTCGATCAACAAAGTGAAAATTACCGATTTGAATACCATCATCACTACAGCCGACCTGCTGCACGACAAGTTCATCATGGTGGAAAACGGGAAGAAGAACAAGTATTTGGTAACTTTGGGCTAAAATCACACCATGCGCGATCATTCCCGGTCTTTTGCCCCTTTTCCTTTTGCCCTTTTCCTTTTGCCCATTGCTCTTTGCTTCCTGCCCCTTACCCCCGTGTCCGCCCAAACCTACACCCCCGACTGGGCCTCGCTCGATGCGCGTCCCACGCCGCAGTGGTGGCTCGACAGCAAATTTGGCATTTTCATCCACTGGGGCATGTACGCCGTGCCGGGTTACACGCTCAAAACCAACTACGCCGAATGGTACCAGTGGAACCTCCAGACCAACGGACACGACGGCAAAATCGGGGATTATCAACGCCGCCGCTTCGGCGACCGGAGTTATTACGACCTGGCCGACGACTTCAAAGCAGAACTCTACGATCCAAAAGAGTGGGCGCAATTGTTTGAACAATCCGGCGCGAAATACGTCGTGCTCACCTCCAAACACCACGACGGCTACTGTCTCTGGCCCAATGCCGAATCCTCCAAAACCTGGGGCTTCCCCTGGAATTCTGTGGAGCGCGGACCGAAGCGCGACCTGCTGGGCGACCTGTTCACAGAACTCCGCAAAACCTCGGTGAAGCCGGGGATGTATTACTCACTCTACGAATGGTTCAACCCGCTCTGGAAAGCCGACCCCGCCCGCTACGTCCGCGAGCACATGACCCCACAGGCGCACGAACTCATCGAAAAATACAAACCCTTCGTCTTCTGGACCGACGGCGACTGGGATGCAACCGCCGAAACCTGGCAGTCGCAGCAACTCATTTCATGGATTTACAACGACAGCCCGGTGCGCGACTCGATCGTGCTCAATGACCGCTGGGGCAGCGGCACGCGCTTCCATCATGCGGGCATCTATTCGCCGGAATATCAGCCGGACCTGGATTTTGAAAACCATGCCTGGGAAGAAAGCCGGGGCATGGGTTTCTCCTACGGGTACAACCGCGCCGAAGATGCCTGGGACTACAACTCGTCGCAATCGCTGGTGCTGCATTTGGTGGACAAAGTGTCGCGGGGCGGTAACTTCCTGCTTGACATCGGCCCGGATGCTTCGGGTAAAATCCCGCCTATTATGCAGGAACGGTTGCTGGATATCGGTCAGTGGCTGAGCGTCAATGGCGAAGCGATTTACAACACCCGGCGCTGGCGGATGCCCAGCCAATGGAGTGCGGGTCGCCGCGACTGGAAGGCCACTGAAATTGAAGGCTGGAAAACGGCCGGCGATGCATTGCTCAAACAGACCGTAGACCCTGATCCGGGGTTTGCGGTGAAAGAAGTTTTTTTCACCCACAACCCCGTGATGAATGCGCTGTACGCCATTCTGCCAAAATACCCGGACAATAAACAAGTGGTTTTGAAAGGACTAAAAATCCCGGCCGGTACGGAAATTACTTTTTTAGAGACCAAGCAAAAACTGCGTTTGGAGCAAAAAAACGGCCATACAGTGATCTACTTGCCGGAATACAATCCCAACAAAATCAAGGCACCTCATGCTTATGTACTCAAAATCACAGGATTTGGTGCATTCGCACCGAAGCCGAAAATTGAAGTTGTTTACGACGCGACGTATATGTCGCCGACCGTGACCATCACTTCTCAGACACCGGATGCGAAGATCCGGTACACCTTCGACGGAACCGAGCCGACTGCGGCTTCGCCAGTTTACAACAAGCCGCTTTTTTTCAAAAACCCGCACACCGTACGAGCCAAGGCATTTAAAACCAATTTGCTGGAAAGTGTCGAGGCAGCCGCTGAGGCAAAGATTTACAACCTCAAACCAAACGTGACATTTTTCAAAGCCCCGGAACCCGGTTTGCGGATGCAGGCCTATTCAACCCCTGGAAAATACACGATGGAAAACCTGTTGAATGGCAAACTGGAAAACACCTCGGTCGTCCAAACCATCCAGCCTAACCCGAAATGCGCCTCCGAACCTTGTGCGCAGGTGTGGACAGGTTTCCTCGACATCCCCGCTACCGGCGGTTACCAATTCTGGACAGAATCAGACGACGGCAGCACGTTGAGTATTGACAGCGAAGTGGTTGTGGACAACGACGGCGATCACGGCATGACCGAAAAAACGGGCATGGCCTACTTGCAACAAGGCTGGCATGGCTTCCGGCTGGCGTATTTCAACAGCACCGGTGGCGGCGGCTTGAAAGTCTGGTATGCGCGGGTAGGCGGTGAAAAGCAGGAAATCCCGACGGCGATGATGGCGCATTAAGTTTCTCGCCCATAAGTTGGATGGTTACATTTTTCTGAGAAGTAATTTTTCTGAGAAGTAATTTTTCTGAGAAGTAATTTTTCTGAGAAGTAATTTTTCTGAGAAGTAATTTTCTGAGAAGTAATTTTTCTGAGAAGTAATTTTTCTGAGAAGTAATTTTTCTGAGAAGTAATTTTTCTGAGAAGTAATTTTTCTGAGAAGTAATTTTTCTGAGAAGTAATTTTTCTGAGAAGTAATTTTTGGGTAACTATCCAGCCGACTCGTCCGAGCGGGACGCTATCTTTGTAGAAGTGCCAAAATTGGAGTCCTGCGTGCCGTAGGTACGCTATCTACTGTGCGAAATAGCGTACCTACGGCACGCAGGACCGCCCATTCCTCTAATGCTACAAAGATG
>Ga0209181_10009580_pt1 | contig 12719 bp, 6 predicted proteins | sample MAT05_FD_187208 | JGI IMG/M metagenome (GOLD analysis project Ga0209181, IMG submission 187208) | Freshwater microbial communities from Lake Fryxell liftoff mats and glacier meltwater in Antarctica - MAT-05 (SPAdes) (version 2) | ecosystem: Environmental > Aquatic > Freshwater > Ice > Liftoff... | reverse complement strand
CGCGACAGGAGAAGGCCGACAAAGCTCCATCGTCAGAGCGAAGCGTGCTCGGCGACAGCAAGTCCGCCGCACCCGCTCCAGACTCTCAAAGCAAGCTCCAACCCGCCGCGCCGGTCGAGGCCGCCGCCTCTGGCGCGACCCGCGCCGAACCCATCCTCCCAAGCAACCCGCCCCCCCCCGCCCCCGCCCCCGCCCCGGCGCACGACGCCCCCGTTGGCAGGCCCGCCCACGACGGCGCCCTCTTCGCGCTCTACTCCTTCATCTCGCCCCCACAAACGCCGCCCGCCGCAAGCTCCGTCAACTCGCAGGCAAGCTTCAACAACCTCCGCGATGAAACGCGCGCCAGCACGAACGAGCGCAACCAAGAGCCCGCCTTCAACCAACAAGACCTCTCGCGCACAACCACGCTTCCGCAAGACGAACGCGCTCGCGCCATGAGACAAGCAGCAGGCGTCGTCGCGCCGCTCCCGCAAACGCTCCCCGCAATCCCCGGCATGCTCCCCGGCCCCAACGAAGAACTCTGGATCATCGAGCGCGTCAGCCAACCCCGCCTCGATCCCGGCTCCCTCGGCGCCGGTGCGCTTCACCCAAACGCTCGCTCCGGCTCCAGCCCCGCGCCAATCACCGCCACGTCCATCAACGTTGACGCGCGCATCGACGGCTTCATCGCCCAGGTCACCTACCGCCAGTCCTTCAAGGTCGACCCCAGCGCGCCGCTAGACGCCGTCTACCTCATCAACCTCCCGCCCGATGCCGCGGTCACTGATTTCCAACTCGCCTTTGGCTCGCGCAAGATCCGAGCGGTGATCTGCGATCGCGCCGAGGCCGCCCGCCTCTTTGGCGCCGCCACCCTCGCTGGCCATCGCGCCGTGATCACGAGTCAGGTCGAGGGCAACCGCTTCGCCGCTCGCGTCTCGCTCCCAACGCCCGCCGCCCGCGCGCCCGACATCAGCATCGACATGACATACTTCCACGTCCTGCCCATGGAGCGCGACGAGTTCACCCTTCGCGTGCCTTTGCGCGTGAACGCTCAGCCTTCCGGCCCACAGTCGCCGGTGCAACTCGCTGTCGCAGTGCGTCTGAACGCCGCCGTCCCGATCGAAGACCTGCGCAGCTCGTCGCACGCCATCCGCGTTGACCGCGCCACCGCCGACAACCCGCTCTCCCGCGCCCGCGCCACGATCTACCTCGCCGGCCCGCTCAGCGAGGGCGAAAGCCCCGCCGCGCGCGACTTCGTTCTGCACTACCGCCTCGCCGGTGACGAGCCCCGCCCCGGCATGCTCACCTACACCGACGCCCAGGGCGATACCTACTTCGCCTCGTTCCTCGTCCCGCCTCGCGCTCGCGCCATCACCGCTCGCCATCCCATCGAGTGGGTGCTGGTCATTGATCGCTCCAGCGCCGTCAGCCCCGAGCAACTCAACCTCACATCGCAAATCACCAGCGAGTTCCTCACCCGCATCGACGCCCGCGACCGCCTGCGCGTCGAGTTCAGCGACGGCGAATCCATCCCCAGCGCCGCCGACGCCCGCGCGTCCGACGACCCGCTCCCTCCCGCCCTCCCCGCGCTACGAGCCCGCATCACCCAGGCCCTCGCATCTCTCACGCCCCAGGGCGCCGACACAATCACCCCCGCCCTCCGACGCGCCCTCTCCATCCGCGGCAGCCCCCAACTCCAACGCATCACCCTCCTCATCTCCCCCGCCCGATTTAGCGACGCCCACGACGCGCTGGCCGAAATCGAGTCCACGCTCAAGTTCAACCGCGTCTGCACCGTCAGCGTCGGCCCCGCCTCCGACACCGCCATCCTCCTGGCCATCGCCCGCTACGCCCGCGGCAGCTTCCTTCACATCGACCATCCCAGCGACATCGAAGCCGTCATCCGCCCCTTCGTCAGCGCTCACTCCGTCGCGACGCTCATCGATGTCAGCCTCGATTTCAACGACACCAAGGGCCAGGACGTCCTCCCCCGGCGCGCCCCAGACCTGCTCGTTGATCGCCCCACCATGCTCCTCGGCCGCTGGCTCGGCAAGCCCGCCAGCGTCGTTTCAGTCACCGCGCGCGCCGGCCCCGACGTGAAGTTCATGCTCCTGAACCCGGGCGTCACCGACCTGCGCGAGGGCAACCCCGCACTGGCCCAGGTCTGGGCCCGCCTCAAACTCAGCGACATGGCCACCTACGCCAACAGCGCCACGCTGCCAACATTCCAGACCGAAGCGCGAGCCCTCTCGCAACAGTTCGGCATCCCCTCGCCCTGGACCGCCCTGCTCATGGTCGATGCCACAACTCCAGCGACGCCCGTACCCGCCGCTCCCGCGCCCTAGGCAACCGACGCCCTCATCACGCCTTCGCTTCCAGTTGCTCGCGCTTCTGCAAGTACTCTTTCACCGCGATCACCACCGTCGCGTGGCTCCAGGTCAGCGGGCTGACGCTGATCGGTGCGCCCGTGTGCGGGTTGAACTGCTCCGCCAGCACGCCGCTGGCGCTGGCCCGCTTGGCCGCCCACTCCAGATACGGCACCGCCTTCTCCAGCTCTTCCAGCGTCGTCGCCTTGGCGATCTCGTGCTGCGCCAGCCACAGCGTGCAGATCAGCCACGGGTTGCCGGGGATCTCCTCGGTCTTGTCGCGCTCCACCTGGTGGTAGTAATCGCGCTCATACCGCGCCACGCCGCCGATCTCGGTCTTGCACCACAGCCGCTCGCGGATCGACGCCATCTCCGCCTCAACCATCGGGTCCCGCGCATCGAGCACGCCCAGCGCAAACAGCGCAAAGCTCGCGCTATCGCGCGTCATGTCGCTCTCGTACCCCGTCACCTGGCCCGCCACGTCATACACCGGCTTGACGCTGCGCGCAAAGCGATTCTCCTTCTCGTTCCAGATGATCTCCAGCAAGCCCTTGCGAATCTCCCCCGCCGCCGTCCGCCAATACGCCGCACGCCGGATGTCCCCAAAGTCCTCCGCGAAATCCGCCGCCGCCTCCAGCCCCGCGATCGTCGCGGCCACCGTGAACGTGTGTACGCCGCGCCGCTCTTCCCACAAGTCCCAGCTCGCCTTCGGCAGCCCACGACCCGTATTGAACGGCCCCTCCTTGTCACGAAACTCCGCCATCCACTTCGCGGCGCTCACCACCAGCGGCGTGTACAGCGGCTTCACAAACTCCACGTCGCGGAACTTCAGAAAGTGCTGCCGCAGCGCCCACAGCACCAGCGCCGTCTCGTCCTGCTGCACCGGCAACACCTGCACCCCGTCAACCATCCACGGGTGCCAACTGCTGGCCAGCTTCCCGTCCGGCGTGTACTTGTGCAGGAAATAGCCCTTAGGATGGATGCTCTGCCCGCAGAACCGAAAGAACGAACGCGACAGCTCGCTCTGGCCCGTCAGGATCAGCGAGTAGGCCACCAGCGCCCCGTCCCGAGGCCAGCAGTACGAATAGTGATCCCCCGCAAAGTGCGTGATATCGCTGTCGTTCGCCGCGATGATCGCCCCGCGATTGTCGATCTGCGTCCGCAGCACAAGCTGGCTGCGCTCAAACAGATCCTCCACCGCCGGCGACAGCGACTTCGCGTCCACGTGTTCCTTGCGCACCCAGAGCTTCCAGAACGCGTCCGTCCGCCCGATGAACTTCCCGGGCGTCCGCTCGCGGATCACCCTGTTGAGGCTCTTGAGCTTCGTGTAGTCCGGCGCCGCGATCAGCCAACTGCTCACCGTGTTCGAGCCGCCCGGCTCCAGTTTCAAGTTGAAGCCCACCGTCGCATCGACCGACCCCTGGCTGATGGCGTTCCGCCCCAGTTGCCCGTCCTCCGCGTCCCGCCACGTTCCCTCCGCCGAGCCGATGCGCTTGGTGCCGATCGCCCAGTGATCGATCCCACACTTCTCCGAGTCGCACGCGTTGATGAGAAAGTAGTGCTCGCCCTTGTACAGCACCAGCCCGCCAGTGTCCGGGTCATAGTTGGCGGTATCGCCGACCGGGTTCTCCTGGATCGAAAGATCCAGGTGCGAAAAGATCCGCACGTCGCGTGGCGCGTTTGAAAGATCCGTCACGTCCATCCGGCGCAGCCACACCGACTCGTGAAAGTCCACGCAATCAGCACACCGCAGCCGCAGCCCCAAGCCCGCGTGCTCCAGCGTCACGTCCGTCACCAGCGTCCCCGGCCGGTACCGCAGCGTCCGCACCCAACCGTCGTCCTCGATCCACGCAAACTTCCCATCCGCCCACACCCCGAAACGCTGCACCTGCCCCGTCGTGTGGTTGAACTTGCCCACCATCGGCCAATAGATGTCCCTGGCGCGATACTGCGCGTCAAACGTCACCAGCATGTCGCCATTACCAATCGGGATATCACGCGGCATGTCGTCTCCAAACGCCCCCGCCCCGCCGACACCGCCTCGCCCCGCATCACAACTCACATCGTCCGCCGTCGGCACAAGGGGACATGAGGCTAGCCAATCACCCCGTCCCCCGCCATGATCGACCGCCATTCCCTGCCACGCATCCCACACCGTCCATCCCCACTCCATTTTCCTTCATACCCTCAGCCCATGCGCACCGCTCCGCGAGCGTTCTCCGCCTGGCTCACGCTGGCCCTCGTGCTGGTCCTTGGCACCCTCGCCTTCGCCCAGCCCATCACCGCCGAAACCAAGCAAGCCGTCCTCGACCAGCTCCGCAAGGTCGTTAACGAACGCGCCTACACCGCCAGCGTTGACTTCAACAAACTCGATCAGCACCTCGCTAAGCACCAGGACGCCATCGATCGCGCCGTCGATGCCCGCGCCTTCTCCACCGCCGTCAACAAAGCCCTGCGCGAGTTTAAGATCTCCCACTTCCGTCTCCTCACGCCCCTCACCGCCACCAACCGCCGCTCCACCGAACGCGTCGGCATTGGCGTCGCCGCCCGCAAGACCGACGACGGCCTCGTCCTGCAGGACGTCGTCGAAGGCGGCCCCGCCGAACACGCCGGCCTCCGCCAGGGCGACCTCATCATCCGCATCGATTCCGAGCCCGCCGTCAGCACCGAGCCTCTCGCCGGCGCCGAGGGCTCCACCCTCCTGCTCACCGTCCGCCGCGCCGATGGCGACACCACCGAAGACATCACCGTCACCCGCGGCAAGTTCCAAACCCGCCGCCCCGAATCCCTCGTCACCACCGCGCCAGGACGCGCCGTCATGCGCATCCCCACCTTCTCCGTCGGTTACGACGCCCGCGCCATCGAATCCCTCTTCAAGCAACTCAAAGACCAGCAGGTCACCCTCCTCGTCCTCGATCTCCGCTCCAACGGCGGCGGGCGCGTCACCAACCTCAACCATCTCCTGAGCTTCTTCCTCGAGCGCGACACCGACATCGGCACCAACATCTCCCGCACCCTCTCGCGCCGCTACCAGGAACAAACCAAGGGCGACCCCACCGACGCCGTCGCCATCGCCAAGTGGACCCGCGCCAACTTCCGCATCCGCGCCCAGCAGCAGAGCCGCTTCACCGGGCGCGTCGCGGTCCTCATTGATCGCAACTCCGCCAGCGCCAGCGAGATCGCCGCCACCGCCCTGCGCGAGCTGCGCACCGCGCCCCTGGTCGGCACGCCCTCCGCCGGCGCCGTGCTCGTCAGCACCCACCTGCCGCTGAGCCAGGGCTGGGAGCTGCAGTTCCCGCTTTCAGACTACGTCTCGATCAAGGGCGTGCGCCTCGAAGCCCACAAGATCCAGCCCGACTCCACCATCACCGGCCCGCGCTCCAAAGACCCGGCAATCGACCCCTGCGTCATCAAAGCCTTCGAGCTCCTGGCCAGCCTCCCGCCCGAGCCCGCCCGCGCGCCCGCCGCTCCATCAGACCCCAAACCCGCCGCTCCCGAACCCGCGCCCACTCCCGCCGATCCCGCCACCTCGCGCCCCGAGCCAGCCACGGCCCCCTGACCCCGCGCGCCTGATTCCTCCCCCGCCGGGCTACGCTCGATTCATGTCGCGGCGCGTGGTCATCACCGGTCTTGGTGCTTTATGTGGGCTCGGTGTCGGGGCAAACGCCCTCTGGCAGGGCATGTGCAAAGGCCGCTCGGCCCTTCGCCCCATCACACGCTTTGACGCCTCCGGTTTCCGCTCACGCCTCGCCGCCGAGGTCGAAAACTTCTCCGCCAAAGACATGGTTCCCAAGAGCTATCGCAAGGCGGTCAAGGTCTTCGCGCGCGATGTCGAACTCGCCGTGGGCGCCGCCAAGGAAGCCGTCGCCGATGCCGCCCTCATCACCCGCTCCACGCTCGACCTCGACGCCGATCCCGCCAGCGCCTCCACCATGACCTTCCCCTCCGCACAGATGGGCTGCCACATCGGCGCCGGCCTCATCAGCGCCGAGGCCGACGAGCTCACCGCCGCCATGGCCACCAGCCGCACCCCCCAAGGCGCCTTCGACCTTCAAGGCTGGGGCACCCGCGGCATGGAAAACCTCACCCCACTCTGGATGCTCAAGTACCTCCCCAACATGGTCTCTTGCCACGTGACCATCATCCACGGCGCCTGCGGCCCCTCCAACACCATCACCTGCGCCGAGGCCAGCGGCATCCTCTCCATCGGCGAGTCCCTTCGCGTCATCGAACGCGCCGAAGCCGAGCTCTGCTTCTGCGGCGGCTCCGAAAGCAAACTCAACCTCATGGGCCTGCTCCGCATGGATATCGCCGGCCGCCTCGCGCCCACCGCCGACCATACCGACGGCAGCCAGGTCCTCAAACCCTTCGACCCCGCCTCCCCAGGCACCCTCATGGGCGAGGGCGCCGGCCTCCTCCTCCTCGAATCACGCGACTCCGCCCTCAAGCGAAACCAGCGCGTCTACGCCGAGATCATCGGCTTCGGCGCCGGCCACAGCGGCCGCCGCCCAATCTACATTGGCCAGGCTGGCATCCCCCCCAACTTCGACCTCACCCAGGCCGACGAAGGCTTCCTGAGCGCCATCCAAAACGCCATGGACGACGCCAAAGTCCAACCCCACGAGATCGACGCCATCGTCACCCTCGGCTCCGGCCACCCCGGCACGGATCTTGGCGAGGCCGGTGCCCTTCGCCAGGCTTTCGGAAACCGCCTCCCCGCCATTCCGCTGGCCTTCATGGGCCCCGCCATCGGCAACTGCATGGCCGGTGCTGGCGGGCTCCTGGCGGCGCTCGGCGCATTGATCGTCCGCGAGCAGATGCTCCCCGCCCGCATCAACTCCGGCCATCCCGTCCAAGGCCTCATGGCCGGCCCCGCACCCGCCCTGCCCACGCCCGTCAAACGCCTCCTAGTCGCCAGCAGCTCCCTCAGCGGCCAAAACGCTGCCCTCGTCATGGCCCCCGCTGCGTGAAAGGATCTTGAGATTCGTGGCTAAACTCTCCTCCCGCGGCGCTTCGGCGTTCCGCACTCAGCCCACACTCCTTCCACGTTTTCTACAGGAGCATCTCCATGCCCAGCGACTTTGACCGTCCATCAGACCAACGCCGCGATCCCCGCGATTCCCGCGCCCCGCGCGACTCTCATGACTCCCGCGATCGCAACTACCGCGGCGGCGGGGGTGGCGGTGGTGGTGGCGGTGGCGGCGGCGGCCAGCGTCGCGGCGTCCCTCTCGCCGAACTCGATCCCGCCCTCACCGCCGTCAGCCACAAGCTCATCGGCTGCGCCCGTGACGTCCACATGTCCATCGGCCCGGGCTTTGATCGCGAGGTCTACCTCAAGGCCCTCTGCGAAGAGCTCTCCGCCCAGGGCGTCACCTTCAAACAAGATCACGCCTTTGACGTGAAGTACAAAGGCCAGTCCGTCGGCACCACCACCGCCGACCTCTACATCGCCGATCGCTTCCTCGTCATGATCCTCGCCCGCTACGCCGAGATCGGCTCCGCCGAACGCACCATCCTCCGCGCTCAGCTTCGCGCCGCCGATCTCGAGCTCGGCCTTATCGTCAACTTCGCCGGCCGCCTGCTCAAAGACGGCCTCGTCCGCGTGCTCAACCCGGAAAAGATTCAGTCCCTTCGCGGCAACCCCGCCGAGCCAACAGAGAGCCACGACGATCACTTCGACGTGCCCCCCTCCGCTTGACCACTCGTCCCCGCAAACGCGGGACTTCCTGTGTAAGGCTCAAACGCGGACGCTCTCGCCAATCGGCGGCAGCGTCCGCTTCTCATTGGCCAAAAGCGAGCCCATTGACAGGTAAAAGCGACGACTTCCGCCACGCCACGCACCCGCTTTCTTTGAAATGTAAATCAAACATATATAAATACTGTGTCAAGGAATCGCAAACACTTTGCACATGCAATGTCGCGAATCCTCACGCAATCACTACACAACCTTGACGATCAATCCGGTGTGACCCTGGTATCGTTTCCCGCAATGAAGTAAGTCCCAATGCCTCGGGATTGTTCAAATTTCGGGTTCGCCCATCACGGTCCCCCTGGAGCCCATCATGCCCGTTCGTACGCCGCGTCGTCCGCAGTTTGGCTTTACACTCATCGAGCTCCTCGTCGTCATCGCCATCATCGCACTCCTCGTCGGCATCCTCCTGCCCGCCCTCGGCAGCGCCCGTAAGGAAGCCAAGGCCATCAAGTGCGCCGCCAACGCGCGCTCCGTCGCGCAGGGTGTCACCATCTATCTCACCGACAACAAGGGCGTTTACCCCGCCGCCTACGTCTACGGCAACACCACCGAAACCGGCACCTGGCGCGTGCAGGATCAGCAGGACGGCCACCCCACCCCGGGCAACGGCTACGTCCACTGGTCCTGGGCCCTGTTCAGCGGCGGTAACGTCCCCGGCAATACCTTTGAATGCCCCGAAGTCTGGAACGGCGGCGCACCCCGCACCAACCCCGGCGAAGACGCCCGCGATTGGGAGCCCGGTCAGACCAACGACATCGGCAGCACCTCCCCCTCCACCACGCCCAGCGATCGCCAGGTCAAGCGCATGGCTTACACCGGCAACGCCGCGATCTTCCCGCGCAACAAGTTCGCCGGCGCCGGCAGCCGCCTCAATCGCTTCGTGAAGGACAGCGAAACCACAAACATGAGCAAGACCATCCTGGTCACCGAGTTCCTCAACTCGACCAACTGGGAAACCCTCAAGGACGACGGCGACAAGATCAAGAGCCACCGCTCGCTCATGCCCTTCGTCGGCCTTTCCTCCGGCTCTGACGTGTACAACGAGCCCATCGGCGGCTCCGTCCCGCGCTTCACCTATCCCGAGCTCTCGTCCATCCTCCCCTCTGACCAACTCGGTATCAACGCCATCGCCAACAACAACTCGTCCCTCAACGCCGTCGGCCGCCACCACCCCGGCGCCAGCGGGCGCTGGGGCGGCACCGCCAACTTCTCGTTCCTCGATGGGCACGTCGAGCGCTTGAAGGTTCAGGACACTGTCGAAAAGAAGCTCTGGGGCGACAAGGTCTACAGCCTCACCGGCTCTGGCACCAGGGTCCGCCCGTAACTCGATCTGAACGCCCCCGCCTGGGAAGGCTCACCGCCTTTTCCTTGCTCGGTGGGGCGTGGCTGGAGAACCCCCCGCATGGCCGCGGGTGAGAGGTCGTAAAAAACGTCGAACGCTGCGCGGCCAGGGCCGCCTGTCGATCCGTCAGGAATCAATGCGATCGGCGCGTGCCGCCCGCTGTGTCTGTCATTCTGTGTCCATTTTCCTTGGAGAGACCCATGAAGAAGAATCGTTTGATCGCCGCCGCCCTCGTGGCGGCCTCGGGCCTCGCCTGCGGCGTGGCTCAAGCCCAGAACAATGTCGTTCACATCACCGGCGCAACCCTCTTCCAGAACTTCTTCATCTCTCCCTCATCCACCAACGACTTCCTCGATGTTGACCTCGACGGCATCGCCGGTATCAACTCCAACGGCCCCGACCAGCTCTGCGCCGGCAGCATCCCCAGCAACTCCTACTTCAACATCAACTACCGCGTTACGGGCTCCGGCAACGGCGTCACCGAGTCCTTCCGCTGGGGCCAGACCTTCCAGACCGCCCTCGGCGTCCCCGGCGCCCTCGCCCCCAGCGGCGCCGCCCTCTCCGCCGCCTACTTCAACCGCAACCAATACTCCATCAACGGCGTGCTCAACAGCCTCGCCAACGCTGGCAACCCCGGCTCCGCGCCCATGACCACCGCCACCACCTCGCCCTTCGGTGGCCTCTTCGCCGCGCCCGGTGGCGGCGTCCGCATTGACCTCGCCATTACCGATGTCCCCGGCGCTTTCGCCGTCCGCTTCGGCCCCGCCGCCCAAGCCGCCTTCAACCGCATCCCCGGCTCCAACGGCTACGGCCAAAACCCCGGCTTCGGCCGCAACCGCGACGGCTCCGCCAGCACCCAGGCCAGCCTCCTCACCCCCATCTCCAACAGCAACCCCGCCGTTGCCCCCGTCTACAGCCTCAACCTCTTCACCACCCCCGCCGCGGCCGACGCCAACACCGTCTTTGACACCAACGTCGCCATCTCCCCCATCGCCGCCATCACCAACCTCGGCACCGGCATGTCGCAGATCAAGGTCTCCGAACTGCGCCACCTGAACGTCACCGGCCGCCTCCCCTCCGGCGAGAACCTCATCATGGTCACCCGCGATGCCGGCTCCGGCACGCGCAACGGCTTCTGCAACTCCATCGGCCACGACCCCTCTTGGGGCGCAGGCGAAAACATCGGCGTTCAGAACTCCGCCAGCAACCAGTTCATCACCGGCCCCAACTATCTCCCCAGCTTCAAGGGTGGCACCAACCAGCTCGAGAGCACCGTTCTCAACTCCCGCCTCGGCATCGGCTACTCCGGCGCTGAGCGCGCTTCCGCTGGCTCCGCTCCCGGCTCCTACATCACCGGCAGCCGCCTCGAGTTCCTCGCAGTCCAGAACGACATCATCGGCGGCACCAACTACGCCCGCCCCTCCATCGGCAATCTGATCAACAACGACGCCAACGGCTTCAATATCTCCGGCGTTCAGACCTTCGTCAGCATCGGCGACCCGCGCAACCAGAGCGAGATCGGCGGCACCCCGGGCAACACCAACCCGCGCATCCGCAACCCCGCCGCCGCCGCCTACCTCAACAACATCACCCGCAGCATCGAGGCCTTCGTCTCCGTCCCCGGTGGCGGCGAGACCGTCTTTACCCCCGCTGAGTTCCTTGCCAGCCGCTTCATCCTCGTCGGTGCCGCCGAGTTCATCCAAAACCCCCTCAACCCCACCCAGCTCATCCCCAACCCAGCCCTCAACCCCACCCTGAAAAACTTCATCCTCACCTCGAGCTTACTCAACACCTCCGCCTACACCACCTTCGGCTCCTTCACCCTCGAGGGCCAGACTCCCGCCCGCGAAGTCGGCTTCACCTACTCCGACAACGTCCCCAACGGCAACAACTTCACCGATCAGTCCGGCGCCATCATCAACTACAACGTCCCCCTCCCCACCGGCAGCCGCAACCGCATCAGCGGTGACTTCAGCGGCAACGGCCTCCGCAACGCCGATGACTCCGTCGAACTCGTCAAGGCCGCCATCCAGCGCTCCGGCGGCGCTCCGTGGGTCGCCCCCGACGGCACCGCCCCCATCACCGGCCTCGGCACCACCGCCGTCATCGAAATCCTCGGTGACTTCAACTGCGACGGTAACTTCAACCGCCACGACGTCCGCTACTTCGCCGACGGCCTGGCCATCGCCACCACCGCCAACAACAGCAACGTCGCCAACATCGGCAAGCTCGACCGCAAGGCCGGCTTCACCGCCGTTGACAACGCCTTCGGCGGCAACTACTTCGGCACCGCCCTGGCCACCGGCGCTTCCTACCTCAACGGCGACAGCCGCGGCGACGTCGCCAACTCCACCTCCCGCGTGACACCCGGCTTCCAGCCCATCGGCGCCGAGGGCCCCTCCACCGGCACCAACACCGTCCCCGCCCTCGACCGCAACCGCATCGACGCCTTCGATATCAACTACGTCTTCACCCAGTTCGTCACCAACCCGCGCGTCACCGATGGTGCCCTCAACTGGTCCGTCGAGGCCGAGGCCGTCGGCGGCGACCTCTCCACTGACATCACCGGCGACCTCGTCATCAACCAGGCCGACGTTCGCGAACTGGTCATCGGCATCCTCAAGACCGACATGGGTGATGTCAACCTCAGCGGCTTCACCGACTGCACCGACCGCGCCGTCCTCCAGGCCAACCTCAACGCCCCCGGCACCTTCGGCTGGGCCCAAGGCGACCTCAACGGCGACCGCACCGTCAACGCCCTCGACTTCGACATTCTGTCCGGCAACCTCCGCTGCTCCCCCGCTGACATCGCCTACGACGACGGCCAGCCCCTGGCCAACCGCGGCGGCCCCGAGTCCGGCACCAACAACGGCGTCACCGAAGGCGATTACAACCTCTTCTTCTCCATCTTCTTCGACTCCGGCGCCGCCGCCGACATCGCCGATGACTCCGGCAACCCCTTCGCCCCCTACAACAGCGGCCCCATCGGCACCAACAACGGCGTCACCGAAGCCGATTACAACGTCTTCTTCGCCAACTTCTTCAACGGCTGCATCTGCAACTAATCCCTCGCCCGGCACCCCGTGAGGCACGCGTCCCGCACGCCGCCACGCGACCGGCTGAGTGACCCAGAACCACCCCAGACCCCCAAGACCCCGGCATCTCGCCGGGGTCATTTCTGTTTTGCCGGCTGATAGACCTCCACCCGCCCCGCGTTCCCTCTCTCCACCTCGATCCCTCTATCCCTAAATCACTCGGTCCCCCGATCCCCTTTCCCGAT
>Ga0209181_10009579_pt1 | contig 12719 bp, 8 predicted proteins | sample MAT05_FD_187208 | JGI IMG/M metagenome (GOLD analysis project Ga0209181, IMG submission 187208) | Freshwater microbial communities from Lake Fryxell liftoff mats and glacier meltwater in Antarctica - MAT-05 (SPAdes) (version 2) | ecosystem: Environmental > Aquatic > Freshwater > Ice > Liftoff... | reverse complement strand
CGGCGCGCAGGTCGAGCTGCACCACCGCCACGCCGTCCTGCTCGTGAAGCAATTGCGCGCCAAGCATGGCCAGGAACGGAATGACACGGGCGCGGCCGATGCCGGGCGCGTCGGGCGCGTCGGGCGGGGTGGGCGGGGTGGGCACGGGGGTAGGCACGGGGGTGGGCGCCGGTCGGTTGGGTTCATTCATGCCCACAGCATGCCTTGTCCCTCACGCAGCACCCAGGCCCAGCCTGCAAAATTTGTCGGGCCAAAACATTCCAACGGGCGACAACGGATCGCGCTTGAGCCCCAGCGGGCGCAAGCGAGCCCGGCCGGGCCGGCACTCAAGTTTCCGGCAAACCTGCCGATGACTGGCGTATCGGGCCCCTCCGCCGGGCCGGAGCGCAAAATGTCCGACCCTGCAAGCACCGCAACACCCGCAGCCCCCGCCACGGCGCCCGTCAAACCAGCCGGCACGCTGCTGCTGGTCGACGACGAGCCGTCCGTCCTGAGCGCGTTGCGCCGCCTGTACCGCACCCAGGGTTACAAGATCGAGCAGGCCACCAGCGCCGCTGACGCATTGGCGCTGATGCGGGCGCAGCCGATCGACCTGGTGATCTCGGACATGCGCATGCCCGAGATGGACGGTGCGGCCTTTCTGGAGGCGGTGCGCGACCGCCACCCCGGCACCGTGCGCATCCTGCTGACCGGCTATGCCGACATCCAGTCGACCGTGGCGGCGATCAACCGTGGCGAGATCCACCGCTACATCGCCAAGCCCTGGGACGACCAGGCCATGTTGCTGGTGGTCAGCGACGCGCTGAAACGGCGCGATCTTGAACTTCAGAACGAGCAGTTGCAGGCACTCACCCAGACCCAGAACGCAGAGCTGCGCGACCTGACCCACACCCTGGAGAGCCGCGTGCTGGAGCGCACCAGCGAGCTGGCGCAGACCAACACCCTGCTCGAAGAGGCCAACGAAGAGGTGCGCAAGCAGTTCACGCTGGCGGTGACGGTGTTCTCCGGCCTGATCGAGATGCGCCAGGACGGCATTGCCGGCCACGCCCGCCGGGTCGGTGATCTGGCGCAGCGGATGGCGCTGCACCTCAAGCTGGCCGAGCGTGCGCAGCAGGAGATCGAGCTCGCCGCGCTGTTGCACGACATCGGCAAGATCGGCTTTGCCGATGCGATGCTGGTCAAGCCGGTGTCCCGATACGGCCCGGACGAACTGGCGCGCTACCACCGCCACCCGCTGGACGGCGAGTCTGCGCTGATGGCGCTGGACAAACTGCACGGTGTGGCGCTGATCGTGCGCCAGCACCATGAGCGCTTCGACGGCCGGGGCTTTCCGGACGGCCTGTCGGGCCAGGACATCAGCCTGGGCGCCCGCATCGTGGCGGTGGCCAGCGATTACGACGGCCTGACCAGCGGCAACCTGGCCGAGCACACTTACACCCCCGACCTGGCGCGCCAGGCCATCAGCGAGGGGCGCGGCAGCCACTACGACCCCGCCGTGGCGGCTGTTCTTTTCAACGTGCTCGACGAGATCGCCGCCGAGGCCATTGCCGATGTCGAGGTCGCGGTGGCCGACCTGCAGCCGCGCATGGTGCTATCGGTCGACCTGCTGACCTCGCGCGGCGCGATCCTGCTGCCCAAAGGCTATGCCTTTCAGCCCAAGGTGATCCAGCAGGTCAAGGATTTTGCCGAGCGCGAGAACCTGCAGGTCGTGCTGCGCATCCTGTGCAAGTCGATCAAGGCGGCGCTGCCGGTCAGCACACCGGCCGCGAAAGCCGCTGCATGAGCAATCTCGCGCTGCCCTGGGCCGCTGACGCGCTGGTGGGCGACCTGCTGGAGGCGGTCGCGGTGCCGGCCTGGTTGCACAGCGCCAGCACATCCCCGCGTGGCAACGCCGCTTTTCGGCGTCTCTGCGGCCTGTCGTCCGACACCTTGCAGCACACCGCCCACCTCCACCTGGTGAGCCCGGATGACCGCGAGGCACTCGCCGCAGCCACGCAGGAGTGCCTGCTCGGCAGCGGCGAGCCACCGGCCCAGACCACCCACCTGCTGGCCGCCGACGGCAGCCGGCGCCCGGTCGAGTTGACGTTGCGACGGGTCATCTGGGGCGGCCAGCCCGGCGCGCTGGTCACCTGCATTGATCTGAGCGACATCCAGTTTGTGCAGACCATGCTGCAGTCCACCAGTGGGCTGCTGCGCCAGATCATCGACGGCGCGCCGGTGGCCTCGTTCGTGATCGATCAACAGCACCGCGTGACCCACTGGAACAGCGCCTGCAGCCGTCTGACCGGCTGCACGGCCGAGCAGATGATCGGCAGCACCGAGTCCTGGCGGGCGTTTTATGCCCAGGCCCGGCCGATGCTGGCCAACCTGATCGTCAGCGGCAGCACGACCGACGAGCTGGTGGCGCTGTATGGCGACAAGGCCGGGCCGTCGGCGCTGATCGCCGGTGGCTTCGAGGCCGAAGCCCACTTTCCGAACCTGGGGCCCGAGGGCCGCTGGCTGAGCTTCACCGCCGCGCCGCTGCGCAACCCCGACGGCGACGTGATCGGCGCCATCGTCACCCTGCAAGATGTCAGCCAGCGCCACCGCACCGAGGAAGAACTGACCCGCCGGCTGGCGCTGCTGGTGGAGGAGCGCTCGGCCGAGCTGGCCGCCAGCGCCCGGGTGATGGACGCCTTCATCGACAACGCGCCCATCGGTGTGGTGTACGCCGCGCGCGACCAGGTGCTGCGAAGCAACCGCCGGATGGCCGAGATGTTCGGCCCCGCCGGGTGCACCGGCAGCCCTGCGCAGACCGGTGAGGCCGCGTCAGCCCGCGACTTCTACTTTGCCGACGAAGACAAAGCCGAGATCGCCCGCGTTGCCTACCCGCAGCTCAACCGGGGCTTGCCGCTGCACCATGAGATGTGGATGCAGCACCGCAGCGGCCGACCGATCTGGGTGCAGATCAACGCCACCATCGTCAACCGCAGCGACCCCGGTACCGGCACCTGGTGGATGTTGCAGGACCGCACGGAAATGCGCGCCGCCCAGGAGGAGCTGGGCCAGCGCTTCGAGCAGTTGCAGGCCACCCACCACAAGCTGGCGCAGACCCAGAGCCAGCTGCTGCAATCCGACAAGATGGCCTCGATCGGCCAGCTGGCGGCCGGTGTGGCCCACGAGATCAACAACCCGGTCGGCTTTGTCAGCTCCAACCTCAACACCCTGCGCCAGTACGTGGCGTCGCTGCTGTCGCTGGTCGATGCCTACGCGGGCGCCGTGACAGACCCCACCAGCCCGGCCGCCGCCCAGCGCTTGGCCAGCACGCAGGCCGAGGTGGAGCTGGACTACCTGAAAGAAGACCTGCCGCAGCTGCTGGACGAAAGCGCCGACGGGCTGAGCCGGGTCAAGAAGATCGTGCAGGACTTGAAGGATTTTTCGCGCGTGGACCAGGCCGAGTGGCAGGAGGCCGACCTCAACGCCGGGCTGGAGTCCACCCTCAACGTGGTGCGGCACGAGCTCAAGTACAAGGCCGAGGTGGTCAAGGCGCTGGCGCCGCTGCCCTTGGTGCTGTGTCTGGCCGGGCAGCTGAACCAGGTGTTCATGAACCTGATCGTCAACGCATCGCAGGCGATTGCCGAACGCGGTGTCATCACCCTGGCGTCGGGCGTGCTGGACGGCTGGGTCTGGGTGCAGGTGGACGACACCGGCAGCGGCATGAGCGAGGCGGTGCAGCGCCGCATCTTCGAGCCCTTCTACACCACCAAGGAGGTCGGCAAGGGCACCGGGCTGGGCCTGTCGCTGTCGTTTTCGATCATCAAGCGCCACGGCGGTGCGATCCAGCTGCGATCCACACCCGGCGTGGGCAGCTCGTTTCGGCTCTGGGTGCCGATTTCAGGGCCAGACACCGGGCCGCTTGCCGGGCCAGGCAGCCCGACCGGCACTGCGCCAGCGCAGCCACCCGACTGGCCCCCGGCCGCCCAGCCGGTCCCGTGATGCGCGGCGCCACCGACCTGCTGGCCCGGACCGAGCAGCTGTGCAGCGCCGGCTCGTTCGAGCTGTGCTGGCCGGCCATGACGGTGACCTTGTCGGCCGGGCTGCAGTCGCTGCTGGGCCACGGTGCGGGCCCGCAGCCGGCCGAGCCTGCCACCCTCGATGCGCTCGGCTGGATCCCGCCCGACGAAAGGGTGCTGGTCAGCCGGTTCTGGCGCGGCGCATTGCCGGGCGAGGCTTTCGAGTTCCAGCACAGCGTGTTGTGCGCCGACGGCCGGTGCCTGCAAGTGCTGCACAGCGGCCTGCTGGCGGTGGCCGATTTGCCTGGCAGCGCCACGGTCGGCACGGCGATCCTGATCGACATCACGGCCCGGCGCGATGCCGAGCGCCATATCCAGGCGCTGGCCAGTGTCGATGAGACCACCGGGCTGGCCAACCGCGCTGCACTGCTGCTGCGTACCGAGGCTGCGCTGCAGGCCAGCCGCCGACAGGGCTGCGGCTTCTGCCTGTTGTCCATCGAGGTGCCACGCATCACCGAACTGACCGTGACGATGGGCCACAGCGCCGGCGATGCGCTGGCCCATGCCATCACCGAACGCCTGCGCACCCACGCCGGCCTTGTCGAACATGTGCGCATCGCCCAGATTGCGCATCTGGGCGGCGGCGAGTTTGCATGGCTGCTGCACCCACCCACCGACGCCGCCGCAGCCCTGGCCTTGGCATCGGCGTTGCAGACCCAGCTGCAAGCCCCGGTGCCGATGGGCGGCGCCGAGATCTATCCGCTGTGCCGCATCGGCATCGCCAGTTACCCGGCCGACGGGGACGAGGCCCACGCGCTGCTGGCGGCGGCGCAGGCGGCCCGGCTGGCGCTGCCGCCGACCGGCGGTGTCATGGCCTACCAGCCGGCCATGAACGCCCGTGCGCTGCGCGTCTTGCAGCTGGAAACCGCACTCCGGCAGGCCCTGGCCGGCGCCGAGCTGTCGCTGGTCTACCAGCCCCAGCTCAGCCTGGTCAGCGGCAAGATCATCGGCGCCGAAGCGCTGCTGCGCTGGCAGTCCCCGGTGTGGGGCGCCGTGCCCACCGAAGAGTTTGTGCCGATTGCCGAACGTTCGGGCCTGATCGTGGCCATCGGCGACTGGGTGATCGAGCAGGTCTGTGGGCAGATCAAACGCTGGCGGGCGGCCGGCTTGCCGTCGATCCGGGTCTCGATCAACCTGTCGCCGGTGCAATTCCAGCTGGGTGACGTGGCGCAGCGCATCCGCCAAGCCTTGTCGGACGCCGGGCTCGACGCCAGCTGTCTGGGCCTGGAGCTGACCGAAGCCGCACTGCAGCACCACGGCGCGCAAGTCACCGCCACGCTCAAGTCGCTGCAGGCCAGCGGCATCGAGATCGTGCTGGACGACTTCGGCACCGGCCAGTCCAGCCTGAGCCGCCTGCCCAGCCTGCCGATCGACCTGATCAAGGTGGACCGCTCGTTTGTCAGCGACGTCACCGCAGCGCCCGAGCGGGCGTCGATCACCCGCTCGATCATCAACCTGGCGCACGGTCTGCACATCCCGGTGCTGGCCGAGGGCGTGGAGACCCCGGGCCAGCTGCGCATGCTGGTGGCCAACGGCTGCGACCGGATACAGGGCTACCTGTTTTGCCCACCCGTGCCGGCCGAAACACTGGCCGACCTGTTGCGCAGCGGCCGCCACCTGGCCGGCCTGGCGCCCGACAGCCCGCAGGCCAGGCGCACGCTGCTGCTGGTGGACGACGAGCCCAGCATCCTGTCGGCGCTCAAGCGCTTGTTCCGGCCCGACGGCTACCGCCTGCTGACCGCCGCCAGCGGCGCCGAGGCACTGGAGCTGCTGGCCACCCATCAGGTCGACGTGATCCTGTCCGACCAGCGCATGCCGGGCATGACCGGGGTGGACTTCTTGCGGCGCACCAAGGCCTTGCACCCGCACACCATCCGCATGACGCTGTCGGGCTTTACCGACCTGCAATCGATCATCGATGCGGTCAACGAGGGCGCTGTCTACAAGTTCCTGACCAAGCCCTGGGACGATGAGCGGCTGCGCGGCCATGTGGCCCAGGCTTTTGCGCAAAAGGAGATGGCCGACGACAACCGCCGCCTGCAAGGCGAGGTGGCCACCGCCACCGCCGAACAGGCCAGCCTGAACCAGCGCCTGGCGCAGCTGCTGGACCGACAGACCGAGCAGTCGCAGCTGATGCAGGCCAGTGCCGACGGCGTGCGCGACCTGGTCGACGTGCTGCCCGCGGCGGTGTTCGGCATCGATCCCGACGGGTTGCTGGCCTACCTCAACCAGCGCGCGGCCGACCTGTTGCCCGACGCCCATGCCTGTCTCGGCAGCGACCCGGGGCCGCAGATCAGCGCGGTGCTGGCCAGCCTGCGCGGCGGGCCGGCGGGTCGAGCCGCCGGCGGGCGCACGGTATGGGTCAACCAGCAGCGCCAGCTCGCCTGGGTCAGCGACATGCCGGGCAGCACGCTGGCCGAGCGCGGCACGGTGCTGGCCTTGCTGCCGTTTCCCGAACCGCAGCCGCCATGAGCACCCCCACCCTGGCTGACGGCCTGACAACGATGCCGACGGCTGCCGGCACGGCCAGCGCCGTCGGTGGCGCAGCAGCCGTGCCGGCGCGGCTGGCGCATTTGTTCCGCCCACGCGGCGGGCATGACGACGCGCCGCATCCGCTGTTGCCGCTGCTGCAGGCTTACCGCGGCAGGCCGGGTCAGGCAGACCGGCCAGCACACCCGCCGCCGCAGCCAACAGCAACAGCAACAGCAGCACCCGCTACCGTCGCTGCAGCGCTCTCAAAAAACCGACGGGCTGCTCCCGAGTTTTTTTGCCCCCTCGGCGGGCGGACGACGCTTGTCGTCGGCCTGGGGCTGCTCACGACGCCGGCGGCGCCGCCAGACATCGGCACGCTGACGCGGCACATCACCGCGCTGCCACCCCTGCCCGAGGCCATGACCGAGGTGCTGCTGGCGTTGAACCGCTCCCAGTTGTCGGCCAAGCGCAGCATCGAACTGATCGAACATGACCCGGCACTGGCGGCACGCACGCTGCGGCTGGCCAACTCCGCCTTCTACGGCGTGCCGGGTCGGGTGGCCAGCATCGGCGACGCGGTGCGCATGCTGGGCCTGCGCACGGTGTCGGGCGTGCTGGCGGCCGCGGCGGTGCACAACACGCTCCGGGTCGGGGCCTGCCCCGGCTTTCACTTCCAGGCCTACTGGCAGCACGCCATCGCTACCGCGCTGGCCGCACGTGCGCTGGCGCCGATCGCCGGCCGCGACGCCGACGAGGCCTTTCTGGCCGGCCTGGTGCACGACATCGGGCAGCTGGCGCTGGCCGCCTTCCAGCCCGGCCACGCCAGCGCTGCACTGGCGCAGGCGCAGGCCCGAGACCTGCCGGCAGAACAGGCCGAACAGGCGGTGCTGGGCCTGGCCCATCCGCAGGTCGGCGCGCTGCTGGCGATGCATTGGCACTTTCCGGCGCCCATCGTGCAGGCGATTGCCCAGCACCACGCCGCCGAGCCCGCCGGCCCGGGCCAGCGCGTCAGCCTGTCGGGGCTGGTGCAGGCGGCCAACGCGGTGGCGCATGCACTGGACCTGGGCGCCGATCCGCAGGAGGCCGTGCCGGCGATCGACAAATCGGTCTGGCAGGCGCTGGCGCTGTCACCCGACGCCGCGCTGCGCATCTTCGACGAGGTCGAGCGTGGCACCCACGAGATCAGCGCGCTGCTGCACCTGGCCTGAAGGCCCGGCCCGGGCCGCCGCGGGGTATCAAACCACCAGGTCGCCGCCGATCCATTGCCGGACCTGGGCCACGGTGGCGTCGCCCAGCACCATCTGCTCACGCTCGCACAGGAACAGCACCTGGTTGACCAGGCGCTGCGCCAGCGTTCGGGCGTCGTCCTGGCCACGGCCAAAAACATGGCCGTTGAGCTGCATGCCGCGCAGGATGAACACCACGTCGCGCATCGCCACCTCCAGCCCGCGCTGGGCCAGGCACTGCTCGCAAATGCGGCGGGCGGTCAGCGTGGGCTCATAGGGCTGCAGGGCCAGGTCCTCGCACAGCAGGTCCAGCACCGCGCGCACCACCGAGGGCGGCAGCAACGGGGCACCGGTCAGGTTGCAGACCTCACGCGCCACTGGCAACAGCGCCTCGAAACCGGCCCAGCGGCTGTCGCGGTCGAAGGTCTGGCCGTCGGGCTCGACCACGCTGGCCGCATCGATCGCGTGGCGCGACGGGTCGGCGATGCGGCCGCCCGATCCGGCGATCCAGACCAGCCGGGTCAAGCCCAGCGAGCGGAAAAACGGCTTGAAGGTGCCGTGGCCGTTCCAGTTGTCCAGCGCTGCGGCAAACTCCTGGCGCAGCCGGGACGCCAGCTGGCCGGCGGCCACCGGCTGAGGCGACTGCTCCACCGCCTGCTCGATGCGGCGGGCGATCTGGGCCAGTTCGTCGTCGGTCGCGGCGCGGGGTGGCGCGGCGGGCATGCCGGGCGCCGCCGGCAGCGCGGTGGCTGGCGCAACGGGCAGCGCGGGATGGGCGGGCTCCGGAGGGGTCAGTGCATTGCGTGGCAGGCTGGCAACCGCCAGGCTGCCAGTCGCCAGCGCGGGCAGCGCCACGGCAGCGCCAGGCTCACCCGGCTCGGCCGCCAGCCCCAGCGCCTGCTCGATGAACAGCCGCTCGTCGATCAGCAGGTCGGCCGAGGCCTGGTAGGCCGCCGAGGGAAACCCGATCGCCAGCACCGAGGTGCGCCTGTCGTAGCGCCGCAGCTTGCGCAGCACCGGGGTGAAGTCGGCGTCGGCCGACAGCACGATGAACTCGTCGTATCGGGTCTCGTGGGCCAGCAACTCGACGATATCGAGCACCATGTGGATGTCGGTGCTGGTCTTGCCCTGGCTGGTAACGGGTGGGCAATCGACGATCTCGAAGCCGGCACGCAAAAAGGCGTGGCGGTAGGTCTGGTACCAGTTCGGGTTGAGGTAACAGCGCCGCACCAGCAGCCGGCGCCGGGCCTCGGGGTTGTGACCGACCGGAATCTCCAACGACTCGGTCAGCCAACGTATCCATTCGATAGGCTGGCGCGCAAATCGCTCGGCCGCAGCCGGCTGCACCTGGCGCAACTGGGTGTAGACATTGTCGAAATCGACAAACAGAGCACTCTTCATGAACCCTCGGGCAACAGCATTGGCAACCTTGCATTGTGCCGGGCGGCGGCTGCGGGGTCCGGCGGTGGGGGCCCCGGCGGTGCGGGCGCAGCGATCCGGGTCAGCCGGTATTCACCGGGCGCCACGCCGGTCCACTTCTTGAACGCCCGGTGAAAAGTGCTGGCCTCGGAGAAGCCGACCCGGTTGGCGATGGCTATCAGCGTCAGCTCGGGCCGGGCCAGGCAGGCGATCGCGGTGTCGCGGCGCAGCGCGTCCTTCAAGGGCTGGACGCCGTGGCCCCCCTCTCGGTGTAGTCCACCGCCGGCAGTGGCACACGCCGCGCCACCAGCCAGCACACCAGCCAGCACACCAGCCAGCACACCAGCCAGCAAACCAGGCCGAAGCAGAACGGCGAATACGCCTTCTGGGCGCAGTCCAGCGCGGCGGCGTCGTGCGCCGTGCCGGGCGCATCGCTTGGCATGCGCCGCACCAGTTGCACCCGCGCCACGCCGTGCTGCACCGTCAGGCGGCCGACAAAGTCGTCGATCTGGCCGTGCAGGATGCAAAAACCGCGGCGCAGCGCGGCTTCCAGATCACGGCAACCCAGCAGCTGCACCGCACACTGGCCAAAACTGCCCACCCTGAGTGGCGTGCGGCACAAGCCCCACCGCTCATCGCGGGTGGCGCGCCGCAGCGCCCGGATCAGCAGCGCGTACTGCGCCAGCGATACCCGCGCCAGCGGCGCCAGCAGCAGCGCCGGCGGGATGCCGGCCCGCTGCCGCAGCGGCGCGATGTCCCGGCCTTGTTGCAGCACACCCTGCAGGATGTGCTGCACCTGCTGGATGGCAGCGGTGTGCTGGGTCATGGGGGCAGACAGCGGTAAGGGCCAGGGCAGGCCTGCATCCTGCGCAAGCGGCGCCACAGGGCTGCTTTTCGGCGGATCGAGACCGCCTGACCGCCGGTAAAAACCCGGGCATGCCCTGCACCACGGTGACCTATGCCTGATCCAATGCGCCCGATGATCCTGTGCCTGTTGACATTGCTCGGGCTTGCCGCCTGCGGGGGTGGCGGCACCAGCCTGGCTGAATCCAGCAGCGTCGTGGCGTCGGTGGGTCCCGGCACCACTGCCGTTGCGGCCGCGACGGCCGCCACCGTCGCCGGCGAGTCACCCGCATCGCCCGGCGCAAGCCTGCCGGCCGAGGCCACGACCGCCGATAACCCAGCCGCTAGCCCGGCCGCGAGCCCGGCCGTAAACCCGGCAGCAACAACCGCAACGCCCAATGCAGTCACCCTGGCGGCGCTGCGGCCGCCCACCCTGCCCCGCGCCGGTCTGGTGGCCGCCGACCTGGCGGTGTTGATCGCGGCCGGTGATCCGGTCAGCGAGGCCATTGGCCTGGCTTACCAGCAGGCCCGCGGCATCCCCGAGGCCAACATGGTGCGGGTGCCCGTGCCCACGGGCAACGACGTGATCAGTGCCAGCGACTTTGCCGGCCTCAAGGCGGCCATCGACGCCCAGTTGCCGGTGCGGGTGCAGGCCACGCTGGTGACCTGGACCCAGCCGTCCCGGGTGGTGGGCCTGCTGGGCACCTGCGGCATGGGGCTGACCAGCGCGCTGGCGTTCGGCTACAGCGCGGCACGCTGCGGCGGCTGCAACCGCACCGAGGCGTCTGCCTATTACGACAGCGACAGCACCCGGCCTTTTGCCGAGCTGAACGTGCGGCCATCGATGATGCTGGGCGCTGCCACCCTGGAGGCTGCGCAGGCGCTGATCAACCGGGGCGTGGCGGCCGACGGCAGCGCGCCCAGCGGCACCGGCTACCTGCTGCGCACCAGCGACGCTGCCCGCAGCGCGCGCTATACCGACTACCTGGCCCTGCCCGCGGCCTGGGGCACGGCGCCCGGCCTGGCGCTGCGCTACACCGATGCCAGCGCGGCGGGCAGCGCCCAGACCCTCAACGACCAGACGGATGTGCTGTTTTATTTCACCGGCCTGGCCAAGGTCGGCCAGCTGGCGGGCAACCGGTTTCTGCCGGGTGCCGCGGCCGACCACCTGACCTCGTTTGCCGGCCTGCTGCCCGGCGCCAATGGCCAGATGCCGGCCACCGACTGGCTGGCGGCCGGCGCCACCGCCAGTTACGGCACAGTGGAAGAACCCTGCAACCATGCCGAGAAATTCTCGCGTGCGTCGGTGCTGATCGAGCACTACCTGCGTGGCGCCACGTTGATCGAGGCTTACTGGAAGTCGGTGGCCTGGCCGGGACAAGGCCTGTTTGTCGGTGAACCGCTGGCCCGGCCCTGGTCGCAAGCACCCACAGCCGCCATCGAAGCCGGTGACCTGGTGGTGCGCACCCGGTCGATGCGGCGCAACGGCAGCTACCGGGTGGACTACCGCGCCGCGGGCGCCAGCGCCTGGACCACGCTGGCCAGCCTGACCGCCGGCCAACCCCGGCCGATCACCTGGCGGGTGGCCCTGCCGGAGAACAGTGCGGGCGGCCAGCTGCGCTGGGTGGGGCCCTGCCCCACGCAGACCGCGCAGGCCTGTGTGCTGGGCAGCTCACCTTGACCGGCTTGCGCTGCCCGGCAGACCGGCGGACCGGCGGACCGGTAGACCGCAATAGCCGTGCGACCGCGCTGCGGCGGCCCGCGCCGCTTCAGGCGCCGGGCCGCATCCGGTAGCGCCGCACACCATCGGCGCCGGTGTCGCTGACCGCTTCACCCAGCGCCACCAGGTGGTTGATGTGGGCCAGGCTTTCGCCGGTGGCCATGCCCAGCAATTCGCCCTTGCCGTCGATCGGCCGGGCAAACAGGGCGCCAAACACATCGATGGCACGCTTGGGTGAGTCGGCCAGGCTGCGGCGCAAGCGGGTCAGGCCGCGCTCGTGGCCGCTGGCCAGCCGGTCCAGCCGGGCATGCAGGCCGTAAAACGGCTCACCGTGCGCCGGCAGCACCAGCAGCTGGTCGCCCAGCGCGCTGCGCAAATGCGCCAGCGACGCCATCCAGTCGCCGAGTGGATCGGCGTCCGGCTCGGTCGGAAAAACGCTGACGTTCGACGAGATGCGCGGCAGCACCTGGTCGCCCGAGATCAGCACGTCCAGGTCCTCGCACAGCAGGCAGGCGTGCTCGGGCGAATGGCCACGCCCGACGATCACCCGCCAGGGGTGGGCGCCGATGGTGAAGGTCTCACCGTCGCTGAGCCGGCGAAAGCTGTCGGGCAGCGCATGCAGGTACTTGCCAAAGCCGCCAAACCGCGCCCGGTAGACATCCAGCGCCTCTTCGGACCAGCCGGCTTGTTGGTAGAACCGGATGGCGTCCTCGGGCGCCTCGCGCCCGGTGTCGGCGGCCAGCGTGCGGCAGGTCAGGTACTCGAGCCGGGTCATCCACAGCCGGCACTGGAACTTGCGCGTCAGCCAGCCCGCCATGCCGACATGGTCGGGGTGCATGTGGGTGCAGATGATGCGGGTGATGCGTGCGCCCTGCGGGGTGGCGGCCAGCGGGCCGTCGGCGGCGATCAGTGCACGCCAGGCGGCCAGCGCTTCGGGCGTCTTGGTGCCGGTGTCGACGATGGCCCAGCCTGGGCCTAGCTCGTCCT
>Ga0209181_10009578_pt1 | contig 12719 bp, 7 predicted proteins | sample MAT05_FD_187208 | JGI IMG/M metagenome (GOLD analysis project Ga0209181, IMG submission 187208) | Freshwater microbial communities from Lake Fryxell liftoff mats and glacier meltwater in Antarctica - MAT-05 (SPAdes) (version 2) | ecosystem: Environmental > Aquatic > Freshwater > Ice > Liftoff... | reverse complement strand
ATTGAATTGGGGTTTGACGGGGTGACGGGGGTGCAGGTTGATCAGGGCGGGGATTTGGTTGTTTCGGCCGGCGGGAAGTCGTTTCGCCAGCATAGGCCGCGGGTGTTTCAGGGGCCTTTTGAGATCGAGGCGTCATACAGATTGACGGAGCGGGGGACAGTGAAGCTGGATATTGGGGCATTCGATCCGGTGCTTTCCCTGCGGGTCGATCCGGTGCTGGATTTTGCTACTTACCTAGGTGGGCCTGGGGAAGACGGGATTTGGAACATCGCCGTGGCGTCGGACGGTAACCCGATTCTTCTTGGTAGCACGCAGTCTCCTGCTTCACCAACACTCGATCCATTCCAGCAACCTTCGATTGTTTCGCTCGCACCGATTGTCATGAAAATGTCCGCGGACGGTCAACGGATACAGTTCTACAGCATTCTGGGCCGAGGAGGTTGGGATGCAGGCGTTGCGCTCGCCCTTGATCGTGAAGATCGGATTGTAGTCGGTGGCACAACTCGTTCAGCAAACTTTCCTCTGCGGAACGCTTTCCAAACGGAGTTCAAGGCCATTTGGGATAACGGGTTTGTCGCACGCCTTAGCAAGGACGGAAGAACACTTGTCCACTCGAGTTACCTAGGTGGCTCGAACTTCGAAAGCATAACCAGTGTGAGTTCCGATGACAAGGATAATGCCTATTTTGTCGGAGGAACCGCGAGTTCGGACTTTCCGGTGGTCGACGCAATCCAGGCGAGATCATCGGGAGGTGGGAACGACGGACTGATTTCGAAGATCGACCGAGACGGAAGACTGCTCTTTTCCTCCTATTTTGGAGGCCCCGGCGGAGATGTCTTCACTGGCGTAGTCTGGCGCGAAGACCAGACTCTCCTTATCGTCGGAATGTCGACACTTGACGACTTTCCGCTGAATAACGCCATTTTCCGCAAGACGACGCCCAGAACAGGTTTCCCGAACCCGGTGTTCGTGATTCTCGATACGAAAACGAGTAGAATCCAACTGTCTACTTATTTGTCGGACGGCTCATCGGCTCAGGCCAACGCGATAGCAGTCGACTCAATGGCTAACATATACGTAGTCGGGCTGGCCAATGATCACAATTTTCCGCTACAGCATCCGTTGTTTTCTGACTTATCAAGCGGATCCGATACAGGTTTTGTGATGCAGCTCCGGCCGGATGGACGAAAAATTGAGTTCTGTTCGTTTATTCCGGGGATGTGGCCGGTGAGCGTTGCGTCCGATCCAGGAGGGAACATCTTCGTTGGCGGAGTGGGCTATGCTGGCTTTCCGCTTAAAAACTCAATTCACGAGTTCAAGGGTGGCGGCATCCTTAACAGCGACCACGCGCTCCTGAAAATTGGGCCCGGTGGGTCTTCTTTAGTGTACGCGACGGTCGGCGGCGGTTCTGGAAATGAATTGGGAGTCAGGGTTGCAACGACAAAAGATAATGCCATGTTTTACGTTGGGCAGTCGGGTTCGCGTAATTACCCTGTTCGTAGAGCTTATCAGCCCGACTCCGGTGGCTCGACAGACGGAATTTTTGGGCGAATCGCCGACGGGACCATCATTCAGCCGGCTCCGTTTCAGGTGACTCCTCCAAGCCTAACTCTTCGCTATGTGCAGGGCGATCCACTGCCATCGCCTTTGCGGCTTTCCGTCTCGAGCCTGACCCAGCCGATCACCATTCAGTCGGCCGTCGATTGGTTGCGGGTCTCGCCAGCGAGTCTGAGCACCAGTGGCACGGTCCAAATCTCGGCGGACCCGAGCCGGTTGGCGCTTGGGGGTAATCGTGGAACCGTTCGCATTGGCACAATAGTTGTGGAAGTATCGGTGACAGTCCTGGCTGCCGCGCCTATTCTAACTGGCGTTGAACCTGCAATAGTCGCGGTGGGTTCCGGAGACACGGAGCTTACGCTTCGCGGCAACGGATTTACTGCCCAAACAATAATCTATCTAGAAGGCACGCCATGGCTTGTGTCTCCGGTGCGCTTTGTGAACGGTTCGACAATCCGCTTCACGATGCCCAAGGGCTACTTCTCCGGGGAATACAACTTCGCACTCTCTGCGCAGAACCCGAACTCCGCGATTTCGAAAGCGATCTCACTGCCGGTCGGCCGGCCCGCGCCAGCCATCGCGCCGGGCGGCATCGTCAGTGCCGCCAGCTTCGCCGGTCAGGTCGTCTCGCCCGGTGAGATTGTGACGATCTTTGGCGAGAACTTTGAGCCCGGGATGCGGGTAGTTTTCGATGGTGTTCCAGCCGAGCCTTTCTATCTGTCCCCGAAGCAACTCAGTGTTACCGTTCCCTATGGGGTAGCCGGGCTGCGGGAACTATCGGTGGTCGTACAGCAATCCCCGGATCGAAAGTCAGTCCCAGAACGGATTGTGGTTTGGCCGGCACGGCCAGCTCTGTTCACGGCAGATTCTACCGGCAAGGGCCAGGGAGCGATTCTGAATCAGGATGGGTCGGTGAATTCAGCTTCCAACCCGGCGGCAAGGAGTTCGATCATCGTGCTGTACGGCACGGGCGGAGGGCCGCTGGCGGGAAACCTGCTGGAGTTGCCAGCAAAGGTATTCATCGACGGCATCGATTGCGAAGTGCTGTACGCCGGCGCCGCACCCGGCCTGATTCCGGGTGTCGTGCAAGTGAACGTGCGGGTGCCGGAGTTCGCCTCGGCAGGAGAAGTCGTGTTGCGGGTCGGGGAGAGAGAGAGTCAGGCTGGGGTAACGTTCGTGTTGCGCTAGCAGTCAAACTGCCCCTTCTCGTTTACATTGAGCCTTAGAGCATCAACCAGGAAGACGAACTGATTGGTCAACGAATCGATCCTATCCGGCATCGGCATCACGCCCGAGTGTCCTTTGTTCGGTCTGTAGTCCAACAGGACTGGTCTTCCATGTGGATTCGCCTCCAGCATTCGTGCGACCATTTTGCGTACATGCATAGGATCGCAGCGGGTATCAGCATCGCCAGAGACGAAGAGTACCGGCGGATAGTCCACTCCTTCCCGGATGTTGTGATAGGGCGAGTAACTTCTGAGAATAGACGCGTCCTCCGGATTCTCGGGCGATCCGAATTCGGGTAGACCTATAGCACCGCCCGCAAACTTGTGATAGCGGAGCATGTCGAGTAGGGGCCCCGAACAAACAACGGCAGCGAAGAGTTCGGGCCTCATTGTCATCGCCGCCGCTACGACGAGCCCTGCGTTCGATCCCCCGACGATAGCAAGTTTGGATGGCGTCGTGTAACCCTGACCGCAGAGCCACTCTGCGGCAGCGATAAAGTCAGAAAAGGTGTTCTGCTTGTGGCGCAGTTTGCCAGCTTGATGCCACTCCGTTCCGAGTTCCCCGCCTCCTCGGACGCCGGCATGAACGTAGAGGCCGCCGAGTGAGAGCCACAGCGCGCTTCGGTTGGTATAGCGCATGGTGTCAACTACTCCGAATCCGCCATAGGCGGTTAGCATGGTTGGTTGGGGAACACCCGCCGGAAGATCCTTGCGCCTGGAAATCCGAATCGGTACGCGGGTACCGTCCTGGGACTCGTACCAAGTGGTGATGGTTTCGACGGCTGGTAGATTCAGTCGCGAGAAAGACTGAAAGTGGACCTTTGCCTGACCCGTACGAGTGTCGAGGCTATGGATGGTTGGGCGTCGGCCAATCCCGCTCTCTTCAACGTATGCGCGTGGCCCCCCCGGTTCGACCTGGAGTGCCTCGATTGTGCCGTCCGTCTAGCTCTGCCCTTTACCCATAAAGACTCCGGGACATATTGCACTTAGTTGTCTCTCTCGGCGAACCCTCTGAGAGCAAACCCCTCGCAGAGCATTTGTAGTTTCTCATAGCCGTGCCACATCAATTGATGCCCTGCTTCCGGATCTCTGGTGCGGCCCAAATATCCGCCCATCCGCGCCACCAGCCGTACCGCGTCGCGGAGGGTCGATGGCGGTTTCAACCGTTTTTTTTTGCATAGGCCCGCAGCACATGCAGTTCGATGTCGCTGAACAAGACCTCGGGCGGCAAGTCCGGAGTCTCCCTGCCCATGAGCGTCATGAGCATGATTCGCCACGCAACAACCATACTAATGGCTATCGTGCGCCGGATGCGCTCGGCCGTTCTGTGCGTGACTTCCTCGATACCGCAGCCCGACTTCAACACCCTGTGCCAGTCTTCAATCCGCCACCGCAGACAGTACCAGCGCAGGCATTCCACCGCGGCTTCGGGGGAGTCGATGGGAACTGTCGTCAGTAGGAACCATTCCACAGCGTCGGCACCTTGCGGCGGCGCCGATTCCACCGCGTGAATCACCCACAGTTGGATGGGCGCCTTGTCGGAATGATACGACGGAGGACGCAGTTGAACTTTTTGGTAGCGCACCTCCAGGTCGGCGAGACGGCTCGGCCGCTTCGGCCGAGCCTGTTTCTTGCTGAGTTTCGGGCGCTCGCTCTGGCGCGGCACTTTGACCTGCACGGTGGTCTTCAGCGCAGACTGCCGGACGGCCTCGAACAGTTTGAACGGTTCCTGGGCGACGCCGCGGTCGTGTTTGGCGCGCACTAACAGTTCCACACAAGGATTGGCGCGTTGTTCGTCGAACAGTTCGAAGAAATCCGCTTCCCGGTCGCCGACATTAATCAGCCGCGTTTGGGGCATTCGGGCAGCCACTTCCATCGTGTCGCGCATTGCTTCAATCCATAAAAAGGTTTCCTTTTCCTCGATCGGAATGGAATGGCTCGGCCGTTTGTCGTCTTCCGGTTTCGACTTCGGCGCCTCGCACTGCCCGCGCAACACGCCCAGCGGCAGTCCGCTTGGCGCTACGGCAAAGGTCGTGTGCAGGTGCAATCCCCGGCTCTTGGCACCCGTCTGATTGGTTCCGATAACTCCCAGGCCCGCGCACTTTGCCAAACTGGTGTAATCCATATCGGTCCCGTCCTGAATACACAGCACCGTGCTCTGCGCCTGCATGCGGCGCACGGTCCTTTCCCGGTGCGGCAGCAGAATGTTCTCCATATTGACGGCCTCCTCGTCGGGGTGATCGATGAGCCGGTAGTACGCCTTCACCTCCGGCCAGGATCCATCTACCGCGCCGGCATAAGCACGCCCTGGTTTTTCCGCCTTGGCGGCGGCAATCTCCACCAGCCGTGCACTCAATCGCCGGTCGCCGAATCGCGCACCGCCGAACTCATTTTGCGCCCAGTTGTTCCCGTCCAGGCCATCGCCTGGGCCGAGCGGCCCCAATCCTGCGCCCGGCGTCACACCCAACTGTTGGCGGAAATCCTTTTCCAGCGGATAAACATAGATATCCTTGATCGTTTTCTCCCGCTTGGTGAAACGGTCTTGCCGCCCGCGGCCCTGGGTTTGGCCCACCAGAATCCAGTTGGCGGCGCGATAGCTGACACCGGTGAACTGGGACAGGTCGACGAAGCTTTCCACCAGCAGAGGACTGTAATGGTAACGCCGCTGGAAATCCTCCTTCATCCGTTCGAGGCTCATGCTCAGCAGCCGCGAGGCCAGATTGCGGCACTTGACAGAGGGCCGGATGAGAAAACGGCTCAGGCATACCACGCCATGCAACTGCGCGCGCCGTTGTTCGGTGTCCCATCCAATCCACCGGTCCCGCGGCGCCAATTGCAGCGCGGGGGCGGCAAAACCGAATGCGCCAAGCCAACCGTGTTCGGAGCCTATCAGGTAACGAATCTGCCGCCCGACCAACGGTCCGGCACCCAGGGGATGTTCCCGGATCATCAGTTCGTTCCAGATGCACATCTGGTCCCCCCGCTCGACCAGAATGAACTCCAGTCCGCGCACCAAGCCCGCTTCCTCCGGCACGGCTTGCGGTTCCGGCACCGATTCCGGCAGCCGGCGCGGCGCGGAGGCGCCCTTTGGGGTCTCAGGCGACGGGAGTTCGAAAAAGCCCTTGGCTTCCAGATCGCGCAATGCCTTCAGGCAGCCGGTTTGCTGGTTTAGACCGCGGGGGTCCTGAAAGTCGAACTCCTCGCAAAGAAAAACCGCCAACTCGGTCCGCGAAAAGGAGTCTTCCTCATCCTCCAGCAGTTGGAGGACATATTCGATGGCCTCGGGTGTCGACAGTGTGCGCTTGATTTGATTCTGCGATTTCATGCCGACTATTGTGCAAAAGGTGAGTAGTAAAAGTCCAGTCAAATATTACGGGTAAATAGCAGGGCTAGGGTGCGCTTCGGCAAGTATAAATAGTATCTGTTTAGAAGCTATAACGCATCGCGAGAATGGCGTGGGAGTTCCGGCGGTATTGACCGAGGAAATCGTCGGCGCCACCGCGAATGAGCGTGACGCTGGCGCGAGCCTGCCAGTGGGTAGAGAGCGTCTGTGTGTACTCGGACTTCAGCCAGGCGCCCTGGCCGTTTTGGCGGATGGCGGCTTCACCGGAGACGGAGCGCGCGGTGTCGATAGCGAGGGATGCCCGGAATAGAAATGCTCTGGCCAGACCGCGATCCGGCGCGAAATCTCGAAGAGTTTTCTTATCGGTGACGTGCTCACCGGAGTAGCCACCGACGAGGGTCCATTCGCCGATTGTTCTTTCGAGTTGAAGGACGTAGAGCAGGTAGTTATCGGCGGATTTCGATGAGAAGAAAGCTCCCTCGCCTTTCACCGTGAACCACTGCAGCGGGACTGCCCCGGCGCCGCCGTACATGCGCATGGGGGCGAAGCGATTGAAGAGTTCGATGCGGCCGGGGATGAACCGGGCGTCGACTTGCGGGAGATGGTTGTGGCCTTCGTAGAACGCCAGCGCCATTTCGTAGCCCTTGCCGAGATAATTCCAGCGCGCTCCCGTCTGGACACCGCCGGGAAGTTGCGGAGCGCCTTGACTGAGCGGGAGCGGAATCTGCAGATCCGGGGGGAGGACGACCCAGCGTTGATTCAGCAGCGGGGTGCGACTGGGGGTGAAGCGGGGTTGAAGCACGATGTCGAGGGTGTGAGGTCCTTTTTCAATCGTGAGGCGGGCGGCCAATACACCGAGGAATTCGTTGTCGATGACGTTTAAGAAATCGCGCGGGGCGAAGCGGTCGAGCGGGTTGAGAATATCCGCCTTGCCCCAGCGGATGAACTGCTTGCCGATTTCGAACGTGACCGGTCCCTTGAACGCGACAGCGGAGAAACGCCGGAACGACAGCGCGGGACGCAGAAAGCCGCGATCCTGCCAGTCAAAGCGACCACTGCGCTCGGTTTGGCGGTGCGTATCGGTGCGGGCGTCGATGGCGCCGTTGAGTTTAAACCATGGCGTGAGCTTGGCCGAAACTTCATAGCGGAGCAGCGTGTCGGCGATGACGCGGCCGCTATCGTTGGCAGCGGTCTGCGGGAAGAACGTTGTGCGCAGGTCGAGGTAGCCGCGCTGTTGAAAGGCCTGCGCGGCCAGGGTCGCGGCGCATGCGGCGATGAGCGCGAATTTCACTCGCCGCGCCGCAGAGATTGCAGCGTGAAAAGCTCGTCCTTGAGCGGTATGTTGTATTGAAGTTTGTCTGATTTCAAGACCGTGCGGCCCTTTCGGCGGATGTCAAACATCTCCATTTCGAGTGCCGACCATACTCCGCTCACCTTTTCTACACGGCGGTAGTGCAATTTACGGACCAGTTGATTTTTCGCGTACATTTCGTACTGTACGGGGTAGTAAATGTCTTTGCGGAGCCACGAGACGACCTTGTTGTACTGGGACGATTTGCCTTTTTTGGGCGTTGCTTCAATTTTCCAGCAGGCGTGGTCCTCGATCGTTTCCTCACCGAGGAGCTTGAAATCGCTTTGATTCACGTCGCGTTCTTCCAGGTCCTCATAGCTGAAATCGGTGCCGAAAAAACGGGTCGAACGATCCTGCAAGGCGACGCGGCGATCCCGCTGTAGCTCGGGCAGCCACATCCATTGGTCGGAGGCGCGGTCGGGGTGATTGACGATGAGCAGGGCCACGCCCTTCACTTCCGGCGGATTGACGAAACGGAGTAGAGCCTTACTCTCGCCGTAGTTGCCGGAGCGGAAGAACTGCCAGCGTTTTTCGGTGTTTTTGCCGTTGGGATTGAAGACCTGGAGCACCCCTTCGTACTGTTGCGTGTTGGAGCGATTCCGCTTTTGTGACTCCTCCACGATTTGTCTGGCGTCCTGCGCGACGGCTGCCGCGGACAAGACAGCGATAATCCACTTACTCATATTCCAAAGCCTCCACAAGACCACCGCGCACGGCTTGTTCAGCTGGGCCGAGGGCGGCGAAGAGCGCGGCGCCAATGATGACGGGAAACAGTCCGGCGGCCATGCCCCAGGGATAGGTGTAGTCCAGACGCAGTCCCGAAATATCGCGCGCGGCCATTTCCAGGCTGTAATAGAGCGCGACGGAACCGAAGAACAGACCGATGGCGAGGCCGATGACGCCGATAGCAATTGCCTCCAGCCAGATGGTCCTTCGCACTTGGCCGCGCAGCGCGCCGACGGCTTGCAGGACTCCGAGTTCGCGCCGGCGGTCAGTGATGGAAACGGTGAGGGTGTTGATGATGCCCAGGATGGCGACGAGGACCGCGACCGCGAGTTGAATGTACGTGAGGCCAAACCACTGGTCGGTGATCTTGATGATGTAGGCCTTGAGGTCACGGTTGGTGAGGATGAAGAGGCGCGTTTTGCCGGCGACCTTCTGCTCAATTCGGGCCTGCATTTCGGGGACCGTTACGTTCGGTTCCAGGTACAGCCGGACAATGTTTACAGAGTCGTCGTTCCAGTGCTTGACGTACAGTTTGCGATCGACCAGGATGGTGCCCTTCTGATCACTGTAGTCGCGGACGATGCCGGCTACGGGGAGCGACAGCGGGCCGCTTGGGGTATTGACGACGAGAATTTCGTTGTATTTGACGTTGTAGAGCTGCGCGAAATTGTCTGAAAGTATGAACCCCTTACCTTCGGCCGCGACGCGGTACATGGTCGCGCTGTCTCCCGCGACGGGAGGCAGATAAGACTCAGGTAGCAGGTTGCCGATATCGACCGAAACGACCATCACCGGGTTTCCTTTGTAGAGGATGCGCGAGTTACGGACGAGTTGCATGCGGCGGATCCCGGGTATTTCGCGAATTTCCTCGGCAAAAGCGCCGGGAAAGCGGAAGCTGCGGTCGGTGATGTTCTGGGTGGCGGTGAGGAACATGTCCGGGTTCAGGGCGATGCGCATCCACTCATCGATGGAGTTGTAACTGGCGCGCGCCATGCCTCCCAAGGAGATGACGAGTGCGATGGAGAGGGCCAGTGCGGAGACAGCGCCTGATGTCCGGCGCGGCGATTGAATGAGACTATCGGCGGCGAGCGTTCCCTCCACCGGACGGACCCATTTCATGATGGGGCGAATGGCTTTGCTAAGCCAGAGGGCAATGGTGGGGACGAGCAGCAGCCCGGCGATGACGGTGAGGAAGTAGCCGGCGTAAAAGATGATCCGGTTTTGCGCGAAGAACAGGCAGAAGAAGACGATAACAAAAAGGACGGCGGCGACTTGGCGGCGGACGCGATTTTCACCTTTGGTGAGCTGTTGGTAGCGGCCTTTTTGGAGGGCCTGGACGGGATCGACACCGGCGGCGGAGCGGGCGGGAATCCAGGCGGCGATGACGCTGGTGATGACGCCCATCAGCAGTGCTCCAAGCAGCAGGCGCGGATCGGAGGACACTTCGTCAGCTTTTTGGGCGACCCCGTAAATTTCTCCCAGAAAGTTGCCAAGCGAAGCCGAGATGCCGCGGGCGATCAGCAGGCCGAACAGCAGACCCGTGGCGGCGCCGATGAGTCCGAGAATAGCGCTTTCGGTGAGGAACAACACCTGGATCTGACCGCGCGTGGCGCCGAGCGCTCGCACAATTCCGATCTCGCTGCGGCGCTGGGTGACGGCGATGGCGAAGGAGTTGTAGATGATGAACATCCCAATGAACAGGGCAAAGAGGCTGGTGATGTTGGCGAGCATGCCATAGACGCTCGACAGGGCTTCGAACTGTTTGCCGCGGGCGCTGGGGGAGTCGACTTCAAAGCCAGGCCCGAGGAGGGCGCTGAGTTCTTTTTGTAGCGCGGGGATATTTGTGCCTTCGGTGGCCGCGAGATCGATCCGATCGAACTTACGTCCACGGCCAAAAACTTTCTGGGCGGCGTAGATGTCCATGATCGCGAGATTGCCGCCGAAGGCGCTGGTGAGGCCGGAGGACTTCATGATGCCGCGAACCGTAAAAGTTCGCGGGCCGTCCATGGCGAGTAGGGTGATCTTTGAATTGGCGGCCAGGCCATTTGCGGCGGCGAATTCGCGCGTGATCATGAGCGAATCGGGTTGAGCGATGAAGACGAGGGGATCTTCAATGACAGTGTCGTCGCCTTCTTCGAGATCGTAGTCTCGGAGACCGCGGTCGCCGGTCATGTCGACGGCGAGGACGAGGATATTGCCCTGGGATTTGAGATTCAGATTGACGACGGCTTCAATAACGGGGACGGCGACGCGAACATTGGGCAGGGCTTGGACGCGTTCGAGCACCTCCTCATCGAAACCGGATTCACCGGCGGTGATTTGGAGTTGGGTGGCGCCGGCGATGCGGTCGACGGTTTTGTTAAAGGCGCTTAGAACCGACTGATTCGCAGTGTGCATGCCGACAAAGACGGCGACCCCGAGGACGATGCCGGCCATGGTGAGGACGGTGCGGAGAAGATGCTTGCGGACGTACTGCCAACTGATGAGCTTTAGTAGTTTCATCGACGTTGGTCCATGACAACGCGACCGTCCTTCAGGGCGATTTGACGGGGACAGCTTTCGGCCACTCCGCGATCGTGGGTAACGATCAAGACGGTGGCTTGCAAGCGTTCATGGAGTTCGCGAATCAGGGCGAGGATTTCCGCGCCGGTGTTGGAATCGAGATTGCCGGTGGGTTCGTCGGCGAGGAGGATGGGAGGGTAGACAGAAAGCGCGCGGGCGATGGCGACTCGTTGCCGTTCACCGCCGGAGAGTTCTTCGGGAAGGTGTTCGAGGCGGCTTTCGAGTTTGACAAGAGAGAGAAGTTCGCGGGCGCGGTCGTTAATTTTGGCGGCGGGCCAGCCGCGGAGATGAAGGGGGAGCGAGACGTTTTCGAGGCAGGAGAGGGTGGGTAAAAGATTGAAAAATTGAAAGATGAAGCCGATCTTGTCACGACGGATGCGGGTGAGTTCGTCGTCGGAAATGCCACGGAGGAGAGTGCCGTCGATACGGATATCACCTTCACTGGGACGGTCGAGCCCGCCGATTAGATTCAAAAGCGTAGACTTACCGGAGCCGGATGGACCAACGAGGGACACCATCTCGCCCTTTTCAATGTTCAAGTCGACCGAGTCGAGTGCGACTACCTGACGTTTACCGTCGAATCGCTTGGAAACGCTACTTAGCGAAATCATGTAGGACAACTCCCTTTATGATGACACGCGGAAAATGGTCGGCTCATAATTAGGAGTGGCGTTTCCTATTGATCAAGCGCTTTTGATAGTCGGCCTGCGGGTAGGCGGGATTGTGTTGGCGGTGCTGGTGGTGTCGCTGTTTTTGAGGCGATGGATGTTGCGGCGGCTGGACCGGAGTACGAATTCGTTTGCCAGGGTGTTGCACGACGGCCTGGGAATGCCGACTTTGTTGTGGTGTCTGGCGATCTCTGTGGACGTGTTACTGCAGACCATCGCACTGCCGGAAAAGGCGGAGAAGTTAGGGCATGGGATGGTGGTGAGCTTTCTCATCCTCAGTCTGACGATGGTTGCCAGCAGTGTCTTAATGCGCGGAATGCAGCGCTATGGGGAGCAGCACAATTTGCCCTTCGCGGTGGCGGGGCTGTCGCGAACGCTGACGAGAGCCGTGGTCTTCAGTATTGGCCTGCTGGTTTTGATGCGATTCCTGGGCATTTCGATTACGCCGGCGCTGACGGCTCTTGGCGTCGGTGGCTTGGCGGTGGCGTTGGCACTGCAGGACACCCTGGCGAATCTCTTTGCCGGCGTCCACATATTGGTGGAACGGCCGATTGCGGTGGGAGACTTCGTTCGGTTGAGTGCGGAGGAGGAGGGGATGGTCTCCGACATCGGATGGCGCACGACGCGCCTGCTAACCGGCGCGAACAATACGGTGGTAATTCCAAACAAGACGATTACATCGGGGAATTTACTGAACTATTCGATGCCGTCGCTGGAAGTGGGTGTTTGGGTGCCGGTGTTGATGGGGCTGGAGGCCGATGTGGCGAAGGCGGAGAAGATTGCTTTGTCGGCGGCGGCGGCGACAGAAGGAGTGCTGGCGGAACCGGCGCCGGCGTTCGTGGCCGATCCAGGGATGTTGGTGACGCACCTGCAGTACCGGCTGTCCTTCCGGGTGCCGCAGCAAGTGCAGGGCGGAATGATCAAAACGCGGGTGATTCAGCGAATATTAGAGGGCTTCCGGAAGGAGGGCGTGCCGCTTCCGGAGGCCCGAAGGATTTAGCTATTTCCGGCGGCGACGGACGAACGCGACCGCGGCGAGACCGAGGGAAATGGTCAGATAGGTTGCCGGTTCGGGCACGCCGGACGGGTCGGCGGCGAAAGTAGTGTTGAACGCAACGTTGTAGCTAAGGATGGAGCCGCCACCTGTGTTGCCTGCGAGCGAGACAATGGCGCCGAGATTGAGAGTCGTTCCAGGATTGGGAGAGAGGGTGCAATCGTTGGAGGTGTCCCCGGAGGATACCAGGCAGGTAGGCGCGCCTGCTATTGCGGTTTGGACGAAGGTGGAC
>Ga0209181_10009577_pt1 | contig 12719 bp, 9 predicted proteins | sample MAT05_FD_187208 | JGI IMG/M metagenome (GOLD analysis project Ga0209181, IMG submission 187208) | Freshwater microbial communities from Lake Fryxell liftoff mats and glacier meltwater in Antarctica - MAT-05 (SPAdes) (version 2) | ecosystem: Environmental > Aquatic > Freshwater > Ice > Liftoff... | reverse complement strand
GCGCACCACTTCCTTGTTGGTGATCTCAAGGTTTTGCAGATTGGTCAGGCCGGTACCACCGATAATTGCAAGCAAAGCTGTCTCCGAATCGAAAAGTAAACGGTAAAACTCTTTTATCGGCGGGCATTTTCAGGCATTTTCGCCTGAAACTACCCGCCAGACGGCGACTCTATCGTCGCCATTGTAAAAGTTATTTACCTCGGATGGCGCGAATCTCAGCAAGGTTGCGCCACGCCCCTGAAACGTCCATACCGTAGCCAAACACAAACCGGTTTGGCACCACCAGACCGACGTACTCGGCCTGTAAAGGCTTCTGCGCGTTGCGTTCGGTGCCGTAGTCCTTCACACAAAACACCGCGCAGGCCACACTCAGCGCACCATTTCGCTTGATCAGATCCACAATCGCCGCCAGCGTCACGCCCTCATCGAGGATATCGTCGAGCAACAGCACATGGCGCCCGGCAACGTTGTCGCGCGGTGCCACGCGCCACGTTAATTCGGTACCGACCTTGGCGTTGCCGTAACGCGAGGCCTGAACAATATCGAAGTCGCATGCGATGCGTAATTGCGGCAACAGTTGCCCTGTGAACACCACCGCCCCGCCCATCACTGACAGGATCAAAGGCTGTTTGTTTGCGTAGTCGCGGTTGATCTCGGTCGCAACCTTCGCTGTTGCCGCGTCGACCTGCGGCTTGGAAAACAGCAAATCGGAATTCGTCAGAATGGCTTGCGCTTCGTCGAGAGTCATATCAAGTATTTAAAGAGGTGGTAGGGGCTCGCATTCGGCATTACTTCGGGCGTTTTAGATTCTGTAGATGTTTGCTGAACGCCTCGCCAACCTCGTGGTGTTTCATGCCGAGCGCGACGCTCGCTTGCAGATAGCCGAGTTTCGAGCCGCAATCGTAGCGCGTGCCGTCGAATTCATAGGCGAATACTTTTTCTTTTTTCAGCAGCGCCGCAATGCCGTCTGTCAATTGAATTTCCTTGCCGACGCCGCGCTGAATTTTTTCGAGGTGCGCGAAAATTGTCGGCGACAAGATATAGCGACCCACCACGCTGAGCGTCGATGGCGCATCCTCAGGCTTGGGCTTTTCCACGATCGCCGACATGCGCGACATCCGTTCACCGTTTTTCCGACTGATGGGTTTCGAGGCAACGATGCCGTAGGAAGAGACTTCACTCAGCGGCACCGGCACGCAGCCCACCACGGACGCGGCATGCTCCTGATAGCGTTGCACCATCTGTTTCATGACCGGCACCCTGGCGTCGATCAGATCGTCGGCGAGGATGACCGCAAACGGCTCGTCGCCGATCAGATGTTTTGCGCATAGCACTGCATGACCAAGACCGAGCGCCTCGGGCTGGCGTACATAAACATACTGCAGGTTTGGCGGCAACATATTGCGCACCTGTTCAAGCAGCTTGTGCTTGCCCTTCAATTGCAACTCCGCCTCCAACTCGTAAGCCTTGTCGAAATGATCCTCGATGGTCCGCTTGCCGCGACCGGTCACAAAGATCATCTCCGTGATACCTGCCGCCGCCGCTTCCTCGACCGCATATTGGATGAGCGGCTTATCGACCACCGGCAGCATTTCCTTCGGGCTTGCTTTGGTGGCCGGCAAGAATCGCGTGCCGAGTCCGGCGACAGGAAACACCGCTTTGGTAATTTTTTGGGTTTTCATCGAGAGTTTTCCGGGCGGTCGAGCATCTGTAAAAACTGCGCTTCGTCGAGCACAGCAACACCAAGTTCCTGCGCTTTATCCAGTTTACTACCCGCCTCAAGACCGGCGATGACAAAGTCAGTCTTGTTTGACACGCTGCCCGACACTTTGGCACCGACCAGCTCCAGCTTGTCCTTGGCATCATCGCGCGACATCGCGGCAAGGGCACCCGTGAGAACCACCGTCTTGCCCGCGAACGGGCTGTTGGACGCCGTCGCCGCGCTGCCGCCAGTTTCAAGCCACTGGACACCACAGGCACGCAATTGTTCAACCACCTCGCGGTTGTGCGGCTCATCAAAAAACTGACGGATCGATTGTGCGACGACCGGGCCGACGTCGTTGACGGTTAATAATTGCACGATGGATGCGTCCATGAGACGATCAACGCTGCCGAAATACTTCGCCAGATCCTTGGCGGTCGCTTCACCAACATGGCGAATGCCAAGCGCAAACAAGAATCTGGCGAGCGTCGGGGTTCTGGATCTAGCGATGCCATCAAGTAGGTTCTGTGCTGACTTTTCTGCCATGCGCGGCAGATTTGCCAGCGCCACGAGACCAAGCCGATACAGGTCGGCAGGCGTGTGCACCAGATTGTGCTCGACGAGTTGATCAACCAGCTTATCCCCGAGACCCTCGATGTCCATGGCGCGGCGCTGTGCAAAGTGCAGCAACGCCTGTTTGCGCTGCGCCGGACAGTAGAGCCCGCCGCTACAGCGTGCAACCGCCTCCCCTTCGAGCCTGATGATGGCCGAATTGCACACCGGGCAGCGCGTCGGCATGACAAACCCGACCGCATCAACGGGGCGATATGCGATTACCACCGACGCGACTTCCGGGATGACATCGCCCGCACGCCTGACAACAACCGTGTCACCAATCTTGAGGTCCTTGCGCCGCAGCTCGTCTTCGTTGTGTAGGGTTGCATTCGACACCGTGGTGCCACCGACAAACACCGGTTTCAATCGTGCAACGGGGGTGATCGCACCGGTGCGCCCTACCTGCACATCGATGCCTAACAATAAAGTGGTCGCCTCTTCGGCGGGAAACTTGTGCGCGATGGCAAAACGTGGTGCGCGCGAGACGAATCCAAGCTGTTGCTGAAGCGCTAGATCGTTGACTTTGTAAACCACGCCATCGATATCGAACGGCAACGCCGCTCGCGCATCACCAATACGGCGATAGTAGTCAAGCAGGCCGGAAACGCCGCTGACAACGGCGCGCGCATCCGATACCGGAAAACGCAAATCGCCCAGCATATCCATCACCCGACTGTGCGTGGCGGGGAGTAATATCCCCCCAGTCGCACCGATTCCATAGGCAAAAAACGACAGCGGCCGCTCGGCCGTAAGCCGCGCGTCCAATTGCCGCAGCGAGCCGGCCGCCGCGTTGCGCGGATTAACGAAAATCTTCTCGCCCTTCGCCGCTTGGCGCAGGTTCAGCGCATCAAAGTCGTGACGCTGCATCAGTACCTCACCGCGCACCTCGATCAGACCGGCGTCGGTATTAATCTTGAGCGGAATCGAGCGTACCGTTCGCAGGTTTTGCGTCACGTCCTCGCCCACCGCGCCATCGCCGCGTGTGGCACCGCGCACAAATAAACCATCTACGTACGTGAGTGAGATCGCCAGGCCGTCGAACTTCGGCTCGCACGCGTAATCAATCTCGGCATTTTTGAGCACGTCGGCCAATACCGAACGACAGCGTTTGTCGAAGCCGACGATGTCCGCTTCGACAAACGCATTGCCGAGCGACAGCATTGGCAGGCGGTGCGTCACTTCGGCGAACGAATCGAGAGGCTTCGCGCCGACGCGCTGCGTCGGGGAGTCCGGCACGATGAGTTCCGGGTGCAGCGCTTCAAGCGCGATCAACTGGTTGTACAGATCGTCATACAGGGCGTCAGAAATCGACGGCTGATCGAGCACATGATAACGATGCAGATGTTCATTGAGTTCGTCACGCAGTGCGGCGACCTGTTCGACGGCATTCTGCTGGATGGCCATACGGGTAAGCCCTGACCGATGACTAGGCGTATAGACGCAGCGCGACCGACGAACCTGGTACGACACCGCGTTGCTGCATCTCACCCGTTATTCCGTGAATGGTTTCAGCGATCACCTTGCGGCCGTTTGCGGTCAGCGTCTTCTTGTTGTCGTCGACGACCTCACCATGCAGGACATCCGCAAACTGGAGCGCAAGGTTGAAGGCGCGTTCAAATATCTGGCCTGGATGTGGTGTGCGCGGTACATCGAGGGCGAACGTGAGTTGCGTGAAGTAGGGTTGCTCGCCGCGCAAGGTTGGGGCCTCGGCTGCATTGCCGTTACGCAATGTGAAGAGGATGCGCCCGTAGTCATCCTTCAGGGCGAATTCTCCGGCCGGCAACGCCACCAGCCCTTGCGCTTCGGCCAGACCTCGAACCTTGGTGGCCGCGAAGGTGCCCCCACTCTTGCCAATAATATTGACCGCGATCTCGATGTCAGTTTCCGCGCAGAACTGATCGACCATCTGTGCGCGGCGCTGTGCTTCAATGATGTCTTCGCGTTGGGATACGGCACCGATGCTCGCCGCAAACGCGGACATCGCATCGTCAAACTGCGCCAACACGGACACCTCGATGGCGCCGCCGCGATCGGCTAGCTGTAGCCCGGCACGAATCTCACGGTACTTCTCGTCTAATGTTGGATCAATCGGCTGCCAAAGCCCGCCCACCAGTCCCTCCCACAGTACGTTGCCTGCAACCGCACTAGATTGGCCGATCATGGGCGCGTACGCATCCGCCTCGACTGGCGAATCGGCAAGCATCATGGCCACCGTGTCTACCTCGGTATTGATGGCCGGCACCAGATCGTTGGCCGCTCCTCGAACCAGATTGCGGGGCTCCTTGGTCGATTCTGCCCCAACATGTGGTGAATCAACACCGATCGGCCGGGTCAGGTCATCGAGCGCGGCCTGTTCAGTGTCATCAAGTTTGCCGAACGATGGTTCGCGACGTTCCGTCAACGCCGCCGTTGGCGTTTCGTCAGCCGTAAACAAGGCGTCGTTTCGCGCCGCTGAGAACATTTGCTCGGCGCGCTTCTTGTATTTGGCTTCTTGCCAACGGTTGTAGACGATCACGCCGACGATGATGACAGCGATGATGCCGATGAGAACAAGCTGGAAATCGGAGATCATGTCGTGGTTAAAGTCTAGTATTGGCGGGGGTTTTCAGGCAAAAATATCTGGAGTGGCGCTTATTTATTGGATTTTCGCGGCTGAAGCTTGTTCGTCAAGCTGCCACTGCCTGCGCCGGGCTCGCGGCAAATTTCTTGGCGACCTCGATATCGACTTCCACAATACGCGAACAGCCCGGCTCGTTCATTGTGACACCAACCAGTTGTTCGCCCATTTCCATGGTCACCTTGTTGTGGGTGATAAACAGGAATTGCGTGGATGCTGACATCTTCTTGACCAGTTCGCAGAAACGATCAGTGTTCGAATCGTCGAGCGGAGCGTCGACTTCATCAAGCAAACAGAATGGTGCCGGATTGAGCCGGAACAGGGAAAACACCAATGAAAGCGCGGTCAGCGCTTTCTCGCCACCTGACAACAACTGAATGGAGGAGTTTTTCTTGCCGGGAGGCTGCGCAAACACCTGCAGACCCGCGTCAAGAATTTCTTCCCCGGTCAGGCGCAGATAGGCAGTGCCACCACCAAACAGCGACGGGAACAGTTCCTGAAAGTTCTTGTTGACGGCGTCGAAAGTGACCTGCAACAGATCACGCGTTTCGCGGTCAATTCGCTTGATCGCCGCTTCGAGTGTTTCGATGGCTTCTTTCAAGTCCTTCGACTGTGCGTCGAGGAACTCCTTGCGCACGGTCGCCTGTTCCAGCTCTTGTAGCGCGGCGAGGTTGACGGCGCCGAGCGCGGCAATCTCTTGGTTGAGGCGGTTGATCTCGGCCTGATAGGCGGTCGAACGCGTTTTCTTTTCAACCAGGTCGGCAAGCTCCTCTAGCACCCCGCCGTTCTCAAGCAGCTGCCGCGTAAAGTTCTCTTCGTTGATGCGAGCCTCTTGCTCTTTCATGCGCAATTCGGTCATCTTGTCGCGCAGCGGCTGCAGACTTTGCTCGAGGGCGTGCCGTTGATCTTCGAGCTCTTTGAGTTTGCCGCCGGCCGCATCCATCGCCCCGCGCGCAACCGTCAATGCTTTCTCGTTTTCCAGCCGCGTTTCAAGCGCCTGTTGCAATCGCTCACGGATGTTGCCTTCCTGCAAGCCGTCCAATTCCGCCGTCAGAGCCGTGCGGCTTGAGGTGGCCACTTCCCAGCGCTTGGCCAGCTGCGCAACCATTTCGGTCAGCGCCTTGATCTTGTCGTGGCACGAGCGCTCAAAATAATTCGCTTCCTGTGCGCCACGTTCGGCCGCGTTGACGTGTTCACGCGCATCGGCGAGCGCACGTTCGGCTTCGCGCTGCTTGTCTTCGAGCAACATGAGCCGATCAGTGATTTCAGCGATGCGGTTGCCGCCCTCTTCCAACGCGGCCTGCGCAGCGGCCATCTCGCCGCGCTCCTGTTCAATTTCGGCATCGATGATCGCGGTTTCTTCGCCAATGGCGCCACGGCGGCCTTCGGCCTGTGCCATCGCCTGCGTCAGTTTCAGCGCCTCCATTTGCAGGCTGTGTTCGAGATTCTTGGTTTCCTGCTGCTCGAAACGCAAGCGTCTCAGCGCCTCCTGCGTATCCTGCAGGGTCAGCTCTATTTGCTTCAACGACGCTTCCACGCTTTGTCGCGCTTCGATCTTGGCGGGAAGATCGGCCGTGAGCGTCTCGATTTCACGCTGGCGCTGCATGACACCGTGCAGCTCCGACTGCGGGCCGTGGAAAGTTACACCGTGCTGCGAATAAAGATGTCCGTTGGCGGTCACCAAGACAGCGCCGAATGGCAGACTCGCCATCCTCGTACGCGCCTCAGCTTCGTCCTCCAGCACAAACACGTTTGCCAAGCATTCCCGTACGAATGGCAGCACGCCCGCATTGTCGGAGGTGACGAAGTTCGCCAGCGGCGTGAAGCCTGGAGCGGCGGCAACGCTGGCGTTGCCGTTTTCGAGGTACAACGATACAGATCCGGGTGGGGCATCAACCGCGATGCGGTCGATGACGCCGGCGTCGCCCACTTTCATGGCGTTGAGTCTTAGACCCAACGCCGACTCGAGCGCGTCCTCCCAACCTTGCTTGATTTTGATGGCTTGCCACAAGCGCGGCGCACTGTCGAGTTGGTACTTGGCAAGCCACATGGCAAGGCGGTTGTTGTTATCCATCCGCGCTTGTTGGTTTTGCAGCGCCAGCAGGGCGGCTTCAATACGCGCCAGTTCACGCGTCGCGTTGCCGATCTGCTCAACGGCGTCCCGACGCTTGCCCTCGAACTGATGCACACGTTGCTCGGCGTCATTCAGCTTTTCGTCAACCATGGCGAGCGCTTCTTGCGCTTTTGCACGCTCGCCTTCCACGCGCTCGATTTCGCCGGACTCAGGCACCACCAGTGCCATGTTCTCCGTGACTAAGCGCGTCTTGCGCTGCTCGAGCTGCGACAGAATTTTCAGCGCGTTATTCTCGCGTGACTCATTCAGCGCTTGATCACTCTCGGCAGCCCGCACTTCGTTGTCAGCAACCTTCACCGCCGCAAGCGCTTCGCGCACTTTTTCCTCAAACTGCGGAACCTCCTCACGCAACGCCTCGGCGCGCTCGCGCGCTTCCGCGACCTTGTCGATACCGCTGGCGAGTTCGTGATGCCAGCGATCAAGCTCCGTGGTTGTCGCGTCGCGGTTTGCCTCGATCTCGAGCACCTGCTGGGCCAGCGCGTCGACTTGCGCGCCGAGGCGGCGGCGATTATCCGCAAGATAGTTAATTTCCTGTTCGAGTTGCACCACGGCGCTATTGGCTTCAAACATCGCCGCCTGTGCGCTCGTTAATTGATCGGTCTCGGCGTAGTGATCCTGACGCAACTTGTCCAGCGCTGTCTCCACCTCGCGCAGCCGGGTAGTCTCGCCCTCAAAGCCGGTTTCTGTCTTGACGATCTCATTGGCGTAGCGCTCTTTTGCGGCTCGCGCTTCGCGCTGCTTGGTGAACGCCCAAAGATTCTCGTTGAGCTTCAGTTCCGTGTTGTGCTCGTGATACTTTGCCGCGGCTGCGGCCTGCTCCGTGAGCTTTTCGACGTTCTTGGTGAGCTCACCCAAAATATCATCAACCCGGTTGAGGTTCTCTTTCGAGTCCTCCAGACGCGCCTGCGTTTCCTTGCGGCGCTCGCGATACTTCGAGACGCCGGCGACTTCCTCGAGAAAAATCCGCAGCTCTTCCGGCTTGGACGTGATCACCCGCGAAATCATTCCTTGCTCGATGATGGCGTAGGCGCGCGGGCCCAGACCGGTGCCCAAGAAAACGTCGGTGATGTCACGCCGACGCACGTGCTGGCCGTTGATGTAGTAGTCCGAATTTCCGTCGCGCGAGAGTACGCGCTTGACCGACAATTCCGCGTATTGGCCCCACTGGCCGCCGATGCGACCTAACGAGTTGTCGAAAACCAACTCAACACTTGCGCGTGCGGATGGTTTTCTGTGGCTGGAGCCGTTGAAGATAACGTCTTCCATCTTCTCGCCACGCAGATTCTTGGCGCTAGATTCACCGAGCACCCAGCGCACCGCGTCGATCACATTGGACTTGCCGCAGCCGTTTGGTCCTACAACGCCGACCAGTTGGCCGGGAACCGCAATCGTGGTGGGATCAACAAAACTCTTGAAACCGGCTAATTTGATCTGTGTAAGACGCACAACCCATCCTCTGCAAATGGCCAGACGCTTGCATGATCAGATCGGGGAAATCGATCATGCGCGCCTCTTTTATATAGCAAACCCGCCGACGCGATTTACGTGGGCGGGTTGGCATCCCGTACAATCTCACGATTCTATCGTATCGCCTCAGGCAATCCCACTTTCACGCCCTCTCCTACGCGCCATGTCACGTCAATCAAAACGCCCTACCGCTTCAACTCCTACATCAACATCGAGGGCTAAGTCATTGGTTCCAAAAGACGCGATCGCCAAGCTGACCAAATTAGGCGATCGGCCGACAGCAGTTGCCAGCAAGCAGCTCGAAGTCTTCCCCAACCCGGCTCGCAAGCGTGACTTCGTGATTCACATGCATATCCCCGAGTTCACTTGCCTGTGTCCGAAGACCGGGCAGCCCGATTTCGCCACGCTCTATCTCGACTACATCCCGGACAAACGCTGCGTCGAACTCAAGAGCCTGAAGCTCTACATCTGGTCGTTCCGCGATGAAGGAAAGTTCCACGAAGCGGTTACCAATGAAATTTTGGACGACATCGTCGCCGCGACGTCACCCCGCTTTGCGCGTTTAACCGCCAAATTTTGGGTGCGCGGCGGCGTTTTCACGACGGTGGTCGCGGAACATCGTGCCCGCGGCTGGAAACCCGCCCCGGTGGTTAATTTGCAAACATTTGCGGATGCGTCGAGCGTTACCGCGCGCGGATAGGTTGTCGTCGTGCGTCCTGCCCGACGATTCACGGCGCGGGTGCGCCACACGGTGGCCGGTTACCCCCAACGCCTCGCCAGTTAACAATTTTTCACCGCCGGGCAAGATAAACAGGATTACAGTTGTTAGCGTTCCACTAATATTTCGATTCTCCGAACACGCCTCTTGACATGCCGACCGTACTTGAAGAACTGACCCAGCTGGATGTTAGGCTTGCGACTGCCAGCTCCGCAACGTCCACCGACTCCCTGCTCGCGGTGAGCCGCCGATTGCGCGACTCGCAGGACGCACAGGAGATTAATCGCTGTGGTATTGCCGCACTGACCCTCTGCCAGAGTCTCTACCACCAAGGTAGATCGATCGATGCCCTTCCACTCGCGCTCGCTTTGCATGAACGAACCAGAGACCCGCAGTTTGGCGAGATTTGCCTGCGCGCGTCACTGACCTGCGGGTTGCTAATGGGCGATACCGGCGACTTTGCCTCCGCCTTGGACTACCAATCTGCCGCACTGGTACATGCAACCAACACGGGCAACATGTTAGGTGCCAGCCGCGCCTGGAACAACATCGGCGTTGCCTTCGCAGGGTCCGGCCATGAAACGCAAGCGGTGGCGGCTTATTCGCGCGCCGTTGAATGCGTCGAAGACGTCAGCGGGCCCGTCGTCAGCCGCTTTTCAGCCTACATGAATCTCGCCAGCCGTCATACGACGCTCGACAACGCCGAATGCCTACGTTTCGCGAAATTAGCGTTCTCAGAAATTGATGCTGGTCTGCTGAACGTTGACGACTATTCGCTGGCGCTGCTCCGCCGAACGGTGGTGCGGCTCTATGTTCAAGTTGGGCGGTTGGCCGACGCCGAACGACATCTGCAAGCGTTGAGCGAGTTCGCCAAACGCAGCGCCTCGGTGCGGGCGACGATAGCCGCTGAAACGGCGGTGGCAGCGGTAGAACTGGTGAGGGGACAAGCCGATATTGCGCTCACCCGGCTTGAACACGCGCTGACCAGTTCACGAACCACTTTGCCGGTATTGCGTGACACGTTGGCCTGCCTTGTGCGCGCCGAAGCGCAGGTGGGGACTCCAGCACGAGCGTTGATACGGTTGCGCGAACTCTCTGAAATTCTGCACCAGCGAAATATTTCGAATGCGAAAGATCACCGCGCGATTGCCGATTGGCGACCGGTAAATGACTCACACTTGCCGGGCTTTGACGGCTTTATCGGCACCTACCTGCGCCCCCAGCTCAATGTCCCGTCGGCACCGGACGATTGGGCAGTACTCGCCAAACTTGCAATAGGGACGTCGCTACAAATGGACGGTAATGGCGCGCATGGTTTGCGGGTCGGTGCCCTGAGCGAAATGCTGGCGAACGCGATTGGATTTTCACCGATCGAAGCGCTCGAAATCGGCTGTGCCGCACAGCTGCACGATATCGGCATCGCCTGCGGCCACGACAGCCTGTTGCCGGTGCACGCGTCATCGATGGCGGTCGGCGATATCGCTACGCGCGACCATTGTGAAACTGGCTGGACGCTTCTCGCTGACGATATCCATCCACGCCTGTTGATGGCGCGCGAAATCGCTCGCTACCACCACGCCGCGTGGAATGGTGCCGGCTACCCGGCTGGTGTCGCCAACGTCGGCATTCCGATCCACGCACGCATTTGCGCAGTCGCGGATGCGTTTGACTCGCTGCTTTGCGAGCACGATACCGGCACGTACTCCTTGCAAGATGCACTAGGCGATCTCGTGGGGATGTCCGGCACCCGCTTGCAACCCAGACTCACCCGATGCTTTGTTGAGACGCTTCGTAATGAAGGGCGCAATGAAGGTATCGACCTTGACTCAAAGCACGGCCTGGCAACCCTTCATCAACTCGTCGAATCACTATCCAATAGTAGGAGCTTCATATGACCGCGAACACCGCCCCGACCAAGCCGCTTCTCTCTGATACAGACAAAAAGCTTCTCGAACTGCTGATCAAGGGCGCGTCAGGCCGACTGATCGCCGAACGGTTGGGCTACAAGGAAGGCACCACGCGCGTGTACCTGCATTCGTTGTACAAACGAATCGGCGTCAACAACAAGACCAGTGCGGTGACGTGGTACCTAGACATGATGGCCGCGAACGATCCCGTTGCGGTGCGCGAGGCGGCCGCAAATTCATACCGAGTCAACTCCTTCGGTGAGATGGCGCTCAAGCATGGCCTTCTCGAGAGCCTTGGCATCATGGGCGTTTTTCTTGGTCCGTACGGCCGGATGTGGGAGGTTGGGCACAAATTGAAGGGCGAGAAACCATCAATTGGCAAAGTTGCCGACGAGCAGCTGCGCGGCGTGGCACGCGAGCTTTGGCAGTCTCTCTTAAGCGGCAATTTTGTCGCCGGCAAACGCCAATTTGACGCCGGCATCCTGCCTAAACTGTTTGTTGCGGCCCCCTCCGATGCGGTGGTGTTGACGGCGACTCTGATACTCGGCGGATTTTCTACCAGCGCCAAGCGGGCGCTTGCAGCGCTGCCCGCACGCAGAGCCGGTAGCCTTGGCGTGACGGTGGATGAGCTGCGCGCCTTAAACGCCGCATCTGACGCAGTTGAAAAATCGAGCGACAGCGCCATCAACGCCCTGCACGGACTTGCAGAGTCGAGTCGTTCGAAGCCGGTGTTCAGGCATCTCTTGCTGGTAACGTTGTTTCATCTCTACCGACAACGCGGCGATACCGTGCGCAGCACCGCAACCGCCAATGCACTCTGGGTCGAGGCCGAGTCGGTCCGCCAGCAGTTGGAGGCATCCGGTGATCGGACGCTGCCATCAAAAGTATCACTGCCGGAACCACCGGTTGTGGCAACAGCCAAGCTTAGCGCTTACTTGGAAAAGCTAACTGCCTGATATCGCAGTCTGGACAGCCGCTGGTTGCGACCGTCCAAATTTTGCCGGACTCAAGCCCTTTCAGCTCGGTAGGCTAGAAACAACCCCGGTCTTCGCCACCGCCAATCTGGCGCAACTGCGCCTCCAGCAACGCGACCACCTGCTCGCGCTGCTGCTGCTCTTCGCCCGCAATCTCTGCTGACGTGTTGACGACATTGTCTGAAACGTTGAGTGTGCGTTGGTTCTTCATGGTGATTCCTCTCAGTAAGTAGAAAATTTGTTCGCCCTATTTGGGCGTCACCATTGTTGTTCATGTTAATAATAAATGCAATAATATTAACTTGTATATATTTGTGAGCTTACGCTCACTCTCAGGCTTTGTGTTATCGGCGGCTACCACCCTGATTTAGGACCGGCAAGGATCGTTGAGCTGGCGCAACCAGAATCGCAGGCAAACCAGCCAACAACGTGCCATTTAGGGGGCTGGCGCAGGAGAGAAAAAAAGCCCGCGCGAGGCGGGCTGGGTGCAGTTCTGATGTCGCGTGGGGCTGCTAGTGGTGTAGCTGCGTCCCTCACGCGCTAGGCGAAACCTAGCAAGTTGTTGTAATTCGTCATGCTAAATCC
>Ga0209181_10009574_pt1 | contig 12722 bp, 5 predicted proteins | sample MAT05_FD_187208 | JGI IMG/M metagenome (GOLD analysis project Ga0209181, IMG submission 187208) | Freshwater microbial communities from Lake Fryxell liftoff mats and glacier meltwater in Antarctica - MAT-05 (SPAdes) (version 2) | ecosystem: Environmental > Aquatic > Freshwater > Ice > Liftoff... | reverse complement strand
CCCTTTGAAGAGTCGGCAGACTTGCTCAACTTCACAGACGAAATTATTCAGTTTGATCAGCTTTCTACAGATTTCACAGAGAACGAAAATTCTTTTGAGTTAACACTTGACCCAATAGATACTATTTTAACTAAAGAGCCGAGTGATTTAGACGATCTGTTTGGTGAAACGACTTCCGAAGAAAACTCAGAAGATTTGCTAGGGCTATCAAACGCTCTTTCATCTGAGCAACCCGGCAATTCTAGTGAAAGCACAAACGATTTAGATGATTTATTTGGAGAAGTAAGCTCCTTTGAAGAAAGTTCAGCAAACTCGCTTGATCTCTTAGACGAAATTGTCCAGTTGGATGCTCCTTTTCCAAACTTGGCAGATGATGAGCTTTTGGTTCTAGATTTTGCATCTGAAGAAATTATTCTTCTAGGCAATGACGGGCAAATTGAAGAAGCTTTTGTTTTTGAAAATGAGTTGGTTATTACGGAACTAGAAGTGGAGGGTGACTTTACATCTGGAAATTTTTCAGCTTTTGAAGATGTTTCTCTTGCAGACGCAATTTCATTTGACCCAGAAGACGAATCGAGCTTAGAGAACCTCCTGGAAACTGTAGACCCTTCTGGTGAAGAGTCGGGTGAGTTAAATGACTTAGTTGAATCAAATGACTTATTTGATGAAAATATTTTCTCGGCGGAGCAAGATTCTGACAGCGAATTGAACAATTTGCTGGGAACTGACGAATTTTCGTTTGAAGACATCCAAGGCGAGGCTGACCATGCCGATCTTTTGGAAACTGGGCAGGATCTAGGAGATTTAGGGTTGGATGAATTAGATTTCTCTTCAGATGGGTTCCTAGATTTTGAAAGCTTACCCACGGATGGCCTCCTTCAAAATAATTCAGCTTCAGCAACTGATGATTTCTCTGATTTAGACAACCTTACAAGTGCCGGTGACCTTTTTGGTGATGAGCTTCTAAGTGACGAGACTTCGCCTACGGCAGCGGATGATTTCACTAATGTCGATACCTTCTCTGATTTAGATATCCTTCTAGATAGCGATGATCTTTTGGGTGATGAGTTGCTGAATGAGGCTCCTCCAAATGACGCGATCGCTTCCACAACATGGGATGACTTTGCTGATTTGGACAGTCTGCTTGATGATGAAGCCTCCACTTCTGAGAATAACGAATTTGATGGATTGGAAGCGTTGTTGGGCGGCGGCTCTGTTCTGGGTGCCGCTGGCGCGATCGCTTTTGTTAGTGGAGAACTTGCCGCCAGTGACGATCTCCGTCTAGAGGTGGATGAATTCGCCGATCTGGAGTCTTTGTTAGAAGATGAGATTGAACTGAACTCTGATGCAGAGTCAGCTATTGGTGAAGCCGCGAGAAGTGGCTCTGAGTTTGATGATCTCGACAACTTGCTAAAAGACACTGAGGAGAAGTTGGGCGGAGTTCCATCCGTCAAAATTGTTCGAGGTAGCGCTTCTCAATCTCGACGCACCAATCGACCCACCCGTGGATTTAGTGAACAAACGATGCGGGTGCCAGTCAAGCATTTGGACAACCTCAGTAACTTGGTTGGAGAACTGGTAGTTAATCGAAATAGCTTAGAGCAGGATCAAGAGCGCTTAAGGCAATCTCTGGATAATTTGCTGTATCAGGTGCAGCAGTTGAGCGATGTTGGACAGCGGATGCAGGATTTATATGAGCGATCGCTGCTTGAAAGTTCCCTGTTAGCAAGCCGCCAAGGTTACCGCACTGAATCATTTTCATCCAACCTGCGCCAATCAGAAAGAGTTGAAAATGACTCTACTCGTTCTAACGAAGTAGAATATGACCCGCTCGAAATGGATCGATTTACTGGCTTCCACTCTCTTTCACAAGAAATGATTGAATTGATTGTGCGGGTTCGAGAGTCTTCTTCCGACATTGAGTTTATCGTCGATGAAACAGAACAAGTCACGCGCATGTTCCGTCAGGTAACAACTCAGCTTCAAGAAGGACTAACTCGGTCTCGCATGGTGCCTTTCGCCCAAACAGCCGATCGCCTCCCTCGTGCCGTTCGCGATATTTCAATGAAAGTCGGAAAACAAGCTGAACTGGTGATTGAAGGGCGAGAAACCTTAATCGACAAGATGATCCTAGAGCAACTCTACGATCCAATGACGCATCTAGTTAACAATGCGATTACCCATGGCATTGAGTCTCCAGAGGTTCGTAAAGCGGCTGGAAAATCTGCATCTGGGCGTATTGTTATCCGGGCTTTTCATCAGGGGAACCAAACTATTCTTTCTGTGTCAGATGATGGCGCTGGAATTGATGTAGAACGGGTAAAAGCTAAGGCAATTGAAAAACGTCTGATCAGTCAAACTGAAGCCAGAAACATTTCGCGATTGGACGTTTACGATATTCTCTTCCATCCTGGATTTAGCACCAAAGATCAAGCAGATGATTACTCTGGTCGAGGTGTGGGCATGGATGTGGTGCGGACTAGCTTGAGTGAAATTCGGGGGGCGATCACTACCGATTCCACCCCTGGAAAAGGCACCACTTTTACCATTCGCTTGCCGCTGACCTTGAGTATTTCTAAAGCGCTTTGTTGCATTAGCGATCGCGCTCGAATTGCCTTCCCCATGGATGGGGTGGAAGATATGCTTGATATGCCAAAGGAACGCCTTCAAACCGATGCAGAAGGTCAGTCCTCCATTATTTGGCGAGATACTGTTTTGCCAGTACGACCGCTTGCTGAACTGCTTGGCTACAATCGTCATCTTGGACGCGGCAATGTCTACGGAGGGAATCAAGAAGATGACATCGTTTCGGTTGTGGTGCTTCGTAGCGCTGGTAATTTCTTAGCGCTGCAAGTCGATCAAGTGCTCGGTGAACAAGAGATTGTCATCAAACAACTTGAAGGTCCCGTTCCTAAACCCATTGGGGTTGCAGGGGCTACTGTATTGGGAGATGGGCGCATTATGCCGATCGCGGATGTGTTAGAACTCATCGATCTGTCAATGGGCAGAATTCGCCGCGACGCAGGCGGTTCACTATGGGAGCAAAGCGGAGATGGGATGGCTCTAGAAGCCCCTGTCACTAAAACCGAACCGATGGTACTGATTGTGGATGACTCCATCACGGTTCGTGAATTGCTCTCTATGACCTTTAATAAAGTGGGTTACCGGGTTGAACAGGCACGCGATGGTCAAGAAGCTTGGGAAAAACTCCGTTCAGGTTTACCTTGCGATATTGTCTTCTGCGATATTGAGATGCCCCGCATGGATGGGTTGGAATTGCTTTCTCGCATCCAAAAAGATCCTAACTTAAAGCTCTTGCCGATCGCGATGCTAACCTCGCGGGGTGCCGATCGACATCGTCAAATGGCAGCCACGTTAGGAGCCAGTGGCTACTTCACTAAGCCCTATTTGGAGGAAGCTTTGCTGGATGCCGCGCAGCGAATGCTCAAGGGCGAACGGCTGCTGAGTAACGGCTAAACATTTATATCGTTAGTCACTATGTCGCACGATTTACGCTGGATTGCTCCAATTCCGCCAAAACCAGATTTTGTGGTGTTGGAAGCTCATCAACTCACTCGCGAGTTTCATGAAGAAGTTCAACATCGTCACGAATTCGATCGCTATTGCCAGTGGTATTATGCGGCTGCGTGCGAACACCGCCGTGAGGCACAAAAGATGCAGCACGACCTAAATGTATTGGGGTGGTTTTGTCGAGGACTCTGGCGATGAAAAGGCGATGAACCCTATCACCGCTTCAGCCTCATACTTTTTCTAGCTCAAATGCCTGTAGATGAACTTTAAACTTGGCTCCAATTTTAACTAAGTAAGGAAAATTCGCACTAACAGGGCGACCTTTGTATTCTTTGACAATTTGAACAACCTCGCCTTCCTGTCCTTGCAGATTAAACTCTTGATTGCGATGGTCTGGATGATGGTAAACAACGATGGGCTGAGCGACTCGAACGCGATCGCCGACTGAAAAAGATTCTGTGTCAATTTGCATAATTCAAATATTCCTGCACAACCGCGATCACCGTAAGGATTCCTGTGGAAAGCATCGCTAACGTTTCACAAATCGCCGCTGCCTAGGGCGGTCTTTACTGGCGATTAGCGACCGCTTCTTTATCTTTGCATAAGAGCGTACCACCATAAAGGTCGTTACGACTTCGGGATGAGCTGTTCTTGGCGAGGTTGACTATTCCGATGCACCTGCAACCAAATCGCAAGACCACTGCCAATCAACAGCGATGCCAAAATAAGCCCAATCCACAGCAACTTATTGATTGATCTGCTTTTTCCTACCGAACTGTCAATCTGTTCATCAGCCGTGACTACCTCTTGTAAAAGCCCGCGTGAAGATTCTGACCAATCTGAATTTAATGAGGGGTGAACATCAGGAAATGACACATCTGGCAGAGGCGTGGAAACGTGACAATCCAAAAGCACGACAGAAACATTGTCATGCCCATTATTTTGATTCGCTAAATCAACCCAAGCCTGTGCTGCTTCACTCAAAGGTTTTTTGCCCCGGAAAACCTCATCCATAATGTCTAGCCAAGCAGACTCCACCCAACCGTTATCGCTTAACCCATCAGAACAAAGCAATAAAACGCCGTCTTCTTCTAGCAAAAACCGTTGAATGCTAGGACGCAAAAATTCTGAATTGCGGGTGCCAAGGGCTTGAATCAATGAGCCAGAATCAGGACGTTTTAAGGCTTCTCGATAGAGCGATCGCCCCATCCGAACCTCTCTTGCAGCCACATCATCATCCACGGTCAACTGATGGCAGTAGCGTGGAGTCAGCCAGTAGGCGCGGCTATCTCCCACATTCACAAGGTACAGTTCGTGGCTATTCTCTGCAACTTGCCCGGTAGACAGCGGAACACGCTGAGGTAGCTGTAGCGCCATCACCAAAGTAGTGCCCATGCGTCGCCTTGCCTCGCGCCCTTGCATATCGTTTTGGGCAGCAATCATGTCATTGATCACCCGCACAATCGCTTCAATTTGTTCGGCAATAATTTCAGGAGACAGGAGGCTGTCTGCCGTGGCAACTTCTGCCAATAGTGCCTGAACTTGCAGCTTCAGCGATTGAACCGCAAGCTGGCTGGCAACCTCGCCGCCTTCATGCCCGCCAATGCCATCACACACTGTCACCAAGCGAGGAAAGACTTCATCCTTTGCTTGAGGAGCACCAACCTTAGTAAGGTCGGGATAACAGGTATCTTCATTGTGACCCTGTTGTGGTCCCGGATCGGTGGCACTGGCAATTTGCAACCGTAAAGGAAGTTGAGCCGTCTGTTCTAAGAGTAAGTGGTTAAGCTGTGCCGCGATCGCCCTCCCATCAACGTCATCCTCATGCATTTCCTCACAAAGTTTTTGTAGAGGCGCTGCAATTTCTGGTTTTGCCTGGTCTATCCACCCTAGCCAGACGTTTGCTAGATCTGCCAGTCCTAACATCGGGGTTTCTAACGTTGCCTCATCTTCGGGTGCGAATAGTGCCTCGTCCATAAAAAGCTGACACAAGCGCACGCGCCATCCTTCTACCCGAATATTATCCAGAGCGAGCAGACTCGCACTAACTCCCTGCTCGGCTAAGGGGTTCCACAATTGCAACAGTTGTAATAACCAATACACTTGCCGTGCTGCGGTTGCCTGTGCCCACGCTTGAGCGATCGCTGGGAATAAATTGCCCTGCTTATCTAAAGGCACATTTTCTAGCAAGAAAACTGCTTCGCTGGGGCGATCGCCCACTTCAGAACACAGACCATGCACTTCAGGAAGGTGTAGCCGATAAGGATAGAGATACAAGTAGGGCAACAAAGCATCTGGCAACTCTACCACTGGAAAATCGGGCTGTAGACCGGGCTGGGTATCCAACCAAACTTGAGGAGCTTTGACGACATATCGCCCTCCTATTTGGCTGTCCACAGGGATTTGTAGAACTGCTTCTCCCACTGCCCAAAGATAGCGATAGACCAAGGGAGTTTGACAACTTTTGCAAACGCTACTGCCAAAATCATTTAGAGGCGCTGCACAGTTTAAGTTAGGACAATAAACTTGAGGTTGGGATGAACTCATATCACAACTGAAGGAGATGCTTAAAAGAAAGATACCGACCTAAGGGTATGACTTAACGCGGCTTTCTGTCTTACTTATTTTTAACTTTTAGCTATGTGAGCCCGTTTGTTGCCTAACCCATGAGGATTGGCTTCACGAGGTGGGTTTAATCATACAGCCATTCTACAAATGCCTGTATAGAGAAACTGGAACAAAGGACTAGCAAGGGATGAGCCTTCTCAAAATGGTGTGAGACTCCTTCCCACTCCTTTGTCGAGATGGGCTACAGTAAGAAAATACAGCCATCTTTTAATTAGGAGACTAATGGCTTCTTCTTCCTCGATCGCGGTTCGAGAACTGCCCCTCTTTCCATTGCCCGAAGTGGTGTTATTTCCAGGGAGACCCCTTCCCTTGCACGTCTTCGAGTTTCGCTATCGGATCATGATGAATACGGTTCTGGAGAGCGATCGCCGTTTTGGTGTACTAATGTGGGATCAAGCCCAAGGCAAACCCGCTGCCGTTGGTTGCTGTGCTGAAATTATTCAGTTCCAACGTCTGCCAGATGACCGAATGAAAATTCGTACGCTTGGGCAGCAACGTTTTCGCGTTCTAGAATACGTCAGGGAAAAACCGTACAAAGTTGGTTTGGTCGAATGGATAGAAGACACCCCCCCCGATGAAGACCTACACCCTATGGCAGAAGGTGTTTCGCAGCTTTTACAAGATGTCATTCGGCTATCTGCAAAACTCACTGGTGAACCTATTGAGTTGCCAGATACTATGCCGCAATCGCCATTGGAGCTATCTTATTGGATCGCCAGTAATCTATACGGAGTTGCCGAAGAGCAACAAGCCCTTTTAGAGATTCAAAATACTGCCGCTCGGCTTGAGCGAGAATCAGAAATTTTAACCTCTACCCGTAACCACTTGGCAGCACGTACGGTATTAAAGGACACTCTAAACGACACATAGTAGTAAACTTGCCGCGCAACTTTTCGATAGAGTGATGCATGGACCAGTCTAAATACAAGTGTCTTTCCCGGATGTCGTAAGTGTTGAAAGATACACCTGTGGAAAATACTGACTAAACCTTTAAAGAGGAGCAAATCGAGTAAAGATTCGACGAATACTGAGTATCTTGCTAGGTAACTTTATTTCGTGCGGTTAGGGTTATGGCATGAAGCTCATTAATTCCACAGCACAAGGTTCTCTCATGCAGACACTACTGATTTGCCCTCAGAAAACTCATATTGAAACTGCTATTGAAACTGCTGCTATTTTGGAACCGCAAGGATTATTAAGCGATGACACCATAATTTGGTTTATTCATCAAGCTAGCATTGCTGTGATGTCTGAAAACCACTCCAGCGTAGTGATTGATATGAAACAGGTTGATTCCATTGATAGCGCAGGTTTGATGGCGATCGTCAATGTAGTGAAGTCGGCTCAAAAGGTTAACAAGCGATTCTGCTTATGTTCTGTTCCTCGCTCTGTTTTTATTATTCTTGAGCTAACTCAGCTTGATAGCATCCTCGAAATTTTTGAAAATCTCTCTGCGTTTAACTTAGCTGTTCAAACAGCCACATAACAAAGCATTCTGTAAGAAGTCAACTACGGTGACGTGTCAAAGTCAGCTCAAAGTCAGCAAGCTAAATAGGTATAGTTGTAATGAAAGTGGTTTTTAAGAGTTATTGCTTGTGGCGATCGCAGTCGAACCGTTACTGACTCCAGATATTCTTCGACCCGCGCGCTATTTGGGCAACGAGCTTGGCGCGCTGCATAAAGCGTGGGATGACGCAACTGTTCGGTGGGCGTTGACCTATCCAGAAGTGTACGAAGTGGGTGCTTCTAACCTGGGGCACATTATTTTGTATAGCATTTTGAATGCTCAGCCTCGTCAACTCTGCGATCGCGCCTATCTTCCCGCCGCTGATTTCGTCACCAAACTCCGCAGCACAAACACGCCATTATTTGCCGTAGAATCGCGGCAGGCATTAACCCAGTTTGATATTTTAGGGTTTAGCCTCAGCTATGAGTTAGGCGCGACCAACATTCTAGAAATGCTGGATTTGGCTGGCATTCCGCTCACTGCCAAAGAACGCAACGCTCCGGGGGTGTGGAATGTGGAGACAGGCAGTTATCCCCTCATCTTTGCCGGTGGGCAAACCGCCACATCAAACCCTGAACCGTATGCAGATTTCTTTGATTTTATTGCCCTTGGCGATGGCGAAGAACTCTTACCCGAAATTGGCTTAGTGATCGAAGAAGGCAAACTCGTTAGACTCAGCCGGGAAGCATTGCTGCTTGATCTTGCCCAAGTCCCAGGAGTTTATGTGCCGCAGTTTTATGACCTGGCAGCCGATGGTTCCGTGCAGCCAAACCGGGCGGAGGTGCCTACCCGCATTTTGCGACGAGTCGCAACACCGATGCCGGCTTATTCCATTGGGCTAGTGCCTTATGTGGAAACCGTGCACGATCGCCTCGTGATTGAAATTCGGCGGGGATGCACACGGGGATGTCGCTTTTGTCAGCCAGGGATGCTCACCCGTCCAGCGCGAGATGTGGAACCGGAAGCGGTGGTTGACGCGATCGAGCAAGGAATGAGAGCAACGGGATACAACGAATTTTCTTTGCTATCCCTCAGTTGTTCCGACTACCTGGCGCTGCCCGCCGTGGGCGTAGAAATCAAAAATCGGCTTAAAGATGAAAATATTTCCCTCGCTTTGCCTAGTCAGCGGGTCGATCGCTTTGATGAAAATATTGCCAACATCTTGGGTGGCACTCGCCAAGGAGGCTTAACATTTGCCCCAGAAGCAGGCACCCAACGCCTGCGAGATATTGTAAATAAAGGGCTAACGAACGAAGAATTGCTGCGCGGCATCAAAACGGCTCACGAGCAAGGATGGGATCGGGTCAAACTTTATTTCATGATTGGGCTACCCGGCGAAACGGATGTAGATGTAATCGGAATTGCCGAAACGATACGCTGGCTGCAACAAGAATGCCGCTTGCAAGGCAGAAAAACACTTAATTTCAACATCACTATTTCTAATTTCACACCTAAACCCCATACGCCCTTTCAGTGGCACTCGGTTTCGACTGCGGAATTTGCGCGGAAGCAGACACTCCTAAAATCAGAATTTCGCCATAGTCGGGGATTGAAAGTCAATTTCACCGATGTTCGCATTTCGGCAATGGAGGATTTTGTCGGCAGAGGCGATCGCCGTTTAGCTCCAGTAATTCTCCGGGCATGGCAACTGGGTGCTGGCATGGATGCTTGGTGGGAAAGCCTAGAGCGCGCCTATGGAGCTTGGTCACAGGCGATCGCCGAAGCAGGACTGACGTGGAAATATCGCCAAGTCGAAAGCGGTGAATGGAACATTTTTGATCAAGTCGAAAATCAGCCTATTTCCACACCCGTTCGGCTAAGTGCTCACGTCGAAGCCCACACTCTAGATCCTTCCTTCTACAACGCTGCTTTACCCTGGGACCACCTCGATACAGGCATCGATAAACAGTGGTTAATCGATGATTTGCAACGAGCATTAGCCGCCGCAACCGTGCCGGACTGTTCCTTTGAAGGCTGTTCCCACTGCGGGGTATGCAGTATCGATTTTGGACACAATGTTGTCGTGCCACCGCTCCCCATTCCTGAATTTGTCGGGCAATTCGTACCAAACCAGCAGCGCGTTCAACGAGTGCGGGTGTGGTTAGGCAAACAGGGCGATATGGCATTAGTTAGCCATTTGGATTTAATGCGGCTCTATGATCGAGCCGCCCGCCGCGCCTCTTTGCCCATCACTTTTACAGGCGGATTTCATCCCGGTCCTCGGATTATTCCTGCAAGCGCTCTGCCATTAGGCGTAACGAGTTCCGGTGAAATCGTTGACTTTGAATTAACTCAAGTAATGGATCTTCAAGTATTTGCAGCCAAGTTAGCCGCCCAACTACCCGCAAACATGCCTATTTATCGCGTGGAGCAAATCAGCCTGAGTGCGCCCGCTGCAACTCAGTTGCTTGAGCAAGCCGAATATGATCTGACTGTGGGTCTTGCCAATGGAGAAAACGCAACCTCTCCAAATCTCAACCAGTGGCAAACTTGGATTGAAGCGGTGCTAGCTAGCCAGGAAATTTGGATAGAACAAACGACTAAATCGGGGAAAACTCATCTAGTAAATTTGCGCGATCGCCTATTTCACCTTGAATTACTTTCTCCTGATTGCTCCTCACTCCTCGCCCCTCATTTCTGCCTGCGATATCGGGGTAGCTCTCGCAACGACGGCACTTCATTGCGTCCTGATGCACTGCTGCGGATGTTGGAACACGTAGCAAATCAACAGTTCCAACTGTTCAAAACCCATCGCACCCGCTTAATTTTGAGAGATTCCTAAGCGTTTAAAACTTGCAAGCATATAAAACTATCCAACCCCAAACGCTTTAACTGCATTCCAAAAGCAAGTAGGGTTTTAATTTATAACTTTGACTAACCTCCTGTTGGAAGGAGCGTGTGGCGATGGATAGAAAGTTGCACTCTATTAAATTTAATATCTCTATAGTCGCTGCGCGCTATAATGCATGTCAATAGGAGCTGTTGCGGACTGGGGATTCCTGGGGAACCGCTTCATACGCCAGTGTTAATACTGGGAGCAGCTTGCTTCACTAAGCTTTCCACTAATGAACAAGACCTCGATACCCTAATGAATATGGGCTTTCCAGTCTTGGATATAGTTGTTTGGCTCAGTTATTCTGCGTTGGGGCTAGCTGTTTTTAGGCTCTTCACCTAGCTTGGATGAGAGTTTCTTTGCTGCATCTGCAAGCCCGATAGCTTCTATCGCTTTCAAAAATTGTTTTTACACCCGATGAGTGGTTCATAAGCAGGACGCTTACCACTCAGTGCGATCGCCGAATCTTGAGGAAACTGAATGCCAAAACAAATTATCATCGCGGAACAGCATCGCATTGCCGCTGTTTTTTCAGAAGATCAAATCCAAGAACTAATTGTTGCCACTGGAACTCACCAAGTCAGTGATGTTTATCTAGGAGTTGTTGAAAATGTGTTGCCTGGGATTGATGCCGCATTTGTCAACATTGGAGACTCTGATCGAAATGGCTTCATTCATGTTACAGATTTAGGCCCTTTAAAACTGCAACGAGCCGCTGGATCGATTACCGAACTGCTACGCCCTCAACAAAAAGTGCTAGTGCAGGTGATGAAAGAGCCAACTGGCAACAAAGGACCCCGCTTAACTGGAAATATTTCTTTCCCTGGTCGGTATCTTGTCTTGATGCCCCATGGAAAAGGAGTTAATCTTTCGCGCCGGATTCGCAATGAGAACGAACGCAACCGTTTAAGAGCCTTAGCCATTTTAATCAAACCCGCTGGCATGGGTTTAGTCGTACGAACGGAAGCGGAGGGAGTGCCGGAAGAAGCGATCATTGAAGATTTAGAAGCACTGCAAGAACAATGGGAAACCATTTGCCGCGAAGCAACTTCAACTCGTGCCCCAGCGCTCCTAAATCGGGATGATGACTTTATCCAGCGTGTATTGCGAGATGTGTATAGTGGCGATGTGAATCGCATTGTGGCAGATTCACACACTGGATTAAGACGAATAAAGCAGCATCTCACAACTTGGGGCGGCGGCAAGTTGCCTCAAGGCGTTTTGATTGATCATCACCGCGATCGCGCCTCAATTTTAGAATACTTCCGCATCAATGCCGCCATTCGGGAGGCGCTCAAACCTAGGGTTGATCTGCCTTCTGGGGGCTACATTATTATTGAACGCACCGAAGCTTTAACGGTCGTTGACGTAAACTCTGGCTCCTTTACTCGTTCTGCAACGGCACGAGAAACGGTTTTATGGACAAACTGTGAAGCGGCTACTGAGATTGCTCGTCAGCTTCGACTACGGAACATTGCCGGAGTCATTATCGTAGATTTCATTGATATGGAATCCCGTCGCGATCAACTGCAAGTGCTGGAACATTTCAATAAAGCACTGCGATCGGATAAAGCCCGTCCTCAGATTGCTCAACTCACTGAGTTGGGGTTGATCGAGCTAACTAGGAAGCGTCAAGGTAAAAATATTTATGAGCTATTTGGACGAGCTTGTCCAACTTGCAGTGGCACGGGGCAAATAATACATTTGCCGGGTGAACTAGAACACTCTGATGAAGAGGTCGCTGAAAATTCTGTCGTCACTCCAATTCGAGAATATCGTGCAGACCGGGGCGCGACAAGAGGACGAGAGCTGCCGAGTCGTGAGCTACCTGATATTTCCCTGCCTGCTGAATTTCCTTGGGAAGAACGGGAAGACGAAGATACAGACGACATGCAAGAGACGCTTAGCCATCCCAATTATCAAGAAGTAGGAGGCAATAACCGCCGCCGCCGCCGCCGCCGCACGGGTGAAGAAGCACCGCCTAGCCGAGAGCGAGGTCGGGGTGCTGCCTGGGGCGAAAGCCGGATGCCCAGCAGACTTCCCAATACTGGGTTAGATGACCGTGGCACAGGGGATGGAGACCTCAAAGAAGAGATTCTTGACAATAAGCCTAAGGAACGGGAAGTGCCTCGTGGACGGAGCGATTCCCGTGAAGCGGCGGCGTTGCGGAATCGCATTCGTCCAGACAGCGTTCGTCCAGACAGCGTTCGTCCAGACAGCGTT
>Ga0209181_10009570_pt1 | contig 12723 bp, 9 predicted proteins | sample MAT05_FD_187208 | JGI IMG/M metagenome (GOLD analysis project Ga0209181, IMG submission 187208) | Freshwater microbial communities from Lake Fryxell liftoff mats and glacier meltwater in Antarctica - MAT-05 (SPAdes) (version 2) | ecosystem: Environmental > Aquatic > Freshwater > Ice > Liftoff... | reverse complement strand
CGGATCCGCATGGCCCTGGTGGCCGGCACCGACGAATGCCTGGAGGCCGCGCACCGCATCGCCGACTTCTGCCGCCGCCAGGCTGCCTGAGCGCCAGACCGCCTGACTGCAGTTTGTATCCCCGCATCCACCCCCCAATCGCCCTGAGCTGATCCCATGACCGCACCACTGCAAACCACCATCGACCAGGCCTGGGACGACCGCGCCAGCCTGAGCCCGACCAGCGACTCACCCGCCGTGCGCGCCGCCGTCGAGACCGTGATCACCGAGCTCAACGCCGGCCGCCTGCGCGTGGCCGAGCGCCAGGGCGTGGGCCAATGGACGGTGAACCAGTGGATCAAGAAAGCGGTGCTGCTGAGCTTCCGGCTCAACGACAACCAGCTGATGCAGGCCGGGGCTTTAAGCTTCTTCGACAAGGTGCAGACCAAGTTCTCGCACATGGACGAGGCCGCGCTGCGCGCCTCCGGTGTGCGGGTGGTGCCGCCGGCGGTGGCGCGGCGCGGCAGCTACCTGGCCAAGGGCGTGGTGTTGATGCCCAGCTACGTCAACATCGGCGCGTATGTGGACGAAAACACCATGGTCGATACCTGGGCCACGGTGGGCTCGTGTGCGCAGATCGGCAAAGGCGTGCACTTGTCCGGCGGCGTCGGCATCGGCGGCGTGCTGGAGCCGCTGCAGGCCAACCCCACCATCATCGAGGACAACTGCTTCATCGGCGCCCGCTCCGAGGTGGTCGAGGGTGTGATCGTCGAGGAGAACTCGGTCATCAGCATGGGGGTGTACCTGGGCCAGAGCACCCCGATCTACGACCGCGAGACGGGAGAGACCAGCTACGGCCGCATCCCCGCCGGATCGGTCGTGATCTCGGGCAGCCTGCCGCGCGACGGTGGCAAGTACAACCTGTACTGCGCGGTGATCGTCAAGAAGGTCGACGCCGGCACCCGCGCCAAGACCAGCATCAACGACTTGCTGCGGCCCTGACTGCCACTTTGAGGATCATGCACCCCCTCGAAGCGCAGCGGGCCGAGCGCCGGGCCGCTCCCAAGCCGGCCCGCATCCCCTTGGGGGATCGGCCGACGTACACGTTGGACGAGGGGCGAGGTTCTCTATGAGCGGACGCATGGAGAAGGTCATGCGGCTGATGGCCGAGCGCCAGGCCTCGGACGTCTTCCTGTCGGCCAATATGCCGATCCTGATCAAGATCCACGGCCAGATGCTGCAGCTGTCCGACCAGATCCTGACGCCGATGCAGCCGCGCCAGTTGCTGGCCGAGATCCTGACGCCGCAGCAACTCGAAGAGCTCGACGACACCGGTGAGCTGAACCTGGCCGTGCCGATCCACGGGGTGGGCAGCTTCCGGCTGTCGGCGTTCAAGCAGCGCGGCACGGTGGCCGGTGTGGTGCGCCACATCCCGCACGTGATCCCGGCGCTGGCCTCGCTCAACGTGCCCGACATGCTGGGCCAGCTGGTGCTGGAAAAGCGCGGCCTGATCCTGATGGTGGGCGCCACCGGCTCGGGCAAGAGCACCACGCTGGCGGCCATGCTGGAGCTGCGCAACCGCAGCCTGCCCGGTCACATCCTGACGATCGAAGAACCGATCGAGTTCTTGTTCCAGAGCAAGAAGTGCGTGGTCAACCAGCGTGAGATCGGCCGCGACACCGAGTCGCTGCAAGTAGCACTGCGCAACGCGCTGCGCCAGAGCCCCGACTGCATCATGATCGGCGAGATCCGCGACCGCGAGACCATGACCGCCGCCCTCAGCTACGCGCTGTCGGGCCATCTGGTGCTGGCGTCCATGCACGCCAACAACAGCCACCATGCGCTGGGCCGCATCCTGTCGTTCTACGCGCCCGAATCGCGCCAGGTGCTGCTGGCCGACTTGGCCGCCGGCCTGCGCGCCATCGTCTCGCAGCGGTTGTTGCGGGCCGAGGCCGGTGGCCGCATCCCGGCGGTCGAGGTGCTGTTCAACAGCAACCTGGTGGCCGAGCTGATCATGAAGGGCGACTTCCACGGCGTGCACGAGGCGATGGAAAAATCGCTGGCCGAGGGTTCGATCACCTTCGAGGAGGCCCTCTCGCTGATGATCCGCAATGGCGTGGTCAGCCGCGACGAGGGCCTGGCGCACGCCGATTCGGTCACCAACCTGGTCTGGCGCTTGCAAAACGACGCCACGCCGGTCTCGCGCATCTCGCCCAAGCGCGAAGAGTCCGACCAACCCGTGTTCACCGATTTCACGGTCGATGTGCTGCCCGAGGGTTTTGTCGAGCGCCGGCAGGCCGCGTCAACCTTTCCGCCCTTGACCCGATGATGAACGACTCCCCCAACACCTTGCGCCTGCTGGAAGCCCTGATCGCCCGGCCGTCCGTCACGCCCGCCGATGCCGGCTGCCAGGCCCTGGTGGCCGAGCGCCTGGCGCCACTGGGCTTTGCCTGCGAGACCTTGAGTTTTGGCCCCGACACCGGCCGCGTCACCAACCTGTGGGCGCTGCACCGTGGCGCCCGTGCCGGCCCCACCGTGGTGCTGGCGGGACACACCGACGTCGTGCCGACCGGGCCGCTGGCCGCCTGGACCAGCGACCCGTTTGTGCCCAGCCACCGGGGCGGCCGGCTGTACGGCCGGGGTGCCGCCGACATGAAGACTTCGATTGCCGCGATGACGATCGCAGCGGAAGAGTTTGTCCGCCAGCATCCCGACCATGCGGGCAGCCTGGCCCTGCTGTTCACCAGCGACGAGGAAGGGCCGTCGGTCGATGGCACGGTGCGGGTGGTCGAGGCACTGCAAGCCCGGGGCGAGCGGCTGGACTGCTGCATCGTCGGCGAGCCGACCTCGGTGGACCGGCTGGGCGACATGATCAAAAACGGCCGGCGCGGCTCGCTTTCCGCCAGGCTCACCGTGCTGGGTATTCAAGGCCACGTGGCCTACCCGCAGCTGGCGCGCAATCCCGTCCACCAACTGGCACCGGCACTGGCCGAGCTGGCGGCTTGTGTCTGGGACGGCGGCAATGCACACTTTCCGCCCACCACCTGGCAGGTGTCCAACATCCACGGCGGCACCGGTGCGTTCAACGTGATCCCGGGCGAGGTGGTGGTGGATTTCAACTTCCGCTTCTCGACCGAATCCACGCCCGAGCAGCTCAAGGACCGGGTCGAGGCGCTGCTGGGGCGGCACGGCATCGAGCACACGGTGGTCTGGACCCTGGGCGGATCACCGTTCCTGACCGAGCCGGGCAGCCTGAGCGACGCGCTGAGTGCTGCGATCCTGGCCGAGACCGGCACCACCGCCGTGCTGTCGACCACCGGCGGTACCAGTGACGGCCGCTTCATCGCCCGCGTCTGCAAGCAGGTGGTCGAATTCGGCCCGATCAACGCCAGCATCCACAAGATCGACGAAAACGTCATCGTTGCCGATATCGAGCCGCTGAAAAACATCTACCGCCGCACGCTGGAGGCCCTGCTGACATGACGGTCATCGAGCTGATCGAGCGTGTCAGCGCCCGCCTCGCCCAGGCGGGCGTTTCATTTGGACACGGCACCATCAACGCTTTCGACGAGGCCGCCTGGCTGGTGCTGTGGCGCCTCGGCCATGCCCTGGACACGCTGGACGAGGTGGCGGACCTGGCCGTCACCGCCGATGCCGAAGCCACTGTCAACGCCCTGATCGAGCAACGCATCAGCACCCGCCAGCCTGCAGCCTACCTGACCGGTGAGGCCTGGCTGCAAGGTGTGCCGTTCACGGTGGATGCGCGGGTGATCGTGCCGCGCTCACTGATCGCCGAGCCGCTGGCCGACGGCAGTATCGACCCCTGGCTGGCGCCGCAGACCGAACGCGTGCTGGACCTGTGCACCGGCAACGGCAGCCTGGCGGTGCTGGCGGCGATGGCCTGGCCCGACGTGTCGGTGGACGCGGCCGACCTCAGCAGCGACGCTCTTGCCGTGGCGCAAATCAACATCGACCGCCACGGCCTGAGCGAGCGCATTTTGCTGCACGCCGGTGACGGCCTGGCCGCCGTGGCCGGCCGGCGCTACGACCTGATCCTGTGCAACCCGCCTTACGTCAACGCCGAATCGATGGCCGCCCTGCCCGCCGAGTTCAGGTGCGAGCCGGCACTGGCGCTGGACGGCAATGCTGGCGGCGGCAGCGACGGCATGGACTTCATCCGCACCCTGCTGCTCGCCGCGCCCGACCACCTGACGCCAGACGGCGTGCTGGTGCTGGAGATCGGCCACGAGCGCGGCCATTTCGAGGCCGCTTTCCCGGCGCTGGATGGGGTGTGGCTGCCCACCAGCGCCGGCTGCGACCAGGTGCTGCTGCTGACCCGCAGCGCCCTCACCTCACTTTCCGCCACGGCGCCCTGACGCCGCGGCGCCACTTGCAAATCTTCCCATGATCCAGATCAAGAACCTGACGCTGCGCCGCGGCGTCAAGGTGGTGTTGAAAGACGCCTCCGTGACCCTCAACCCGGGTGAAAAAGTGGGCCTGGTCGGCCGCAACGGCGCGGGCAAGTCCAGCCTGTTCTCGCTGATCGCCGGCCGGCTGCAGGCCGACGCCGGTGACTTCGACATGCCGGCCAAATGGCGCATCGGCCAGGTGGCCCAAGAGATGCCCGAGACCGACCAGCCGGCCACCGACTACGTGCTCGACGGCGATCTGCCGCTGCTCGAAGCCAAGGCCGTGCTGGCGGCGGCCGAGCAAAGCGAAGACGGCCACGCCATCGGCGACGCTTACGTCGGGCTGGAGCATGCCGGTGCGTTTGACGCGCCTGCGCGCGCCCAGGCGCTGTTGCTGGGCCTGGGATTCCGCACCGACCAGCTCGACTCACCCGTCAACAGCTTCTCGGGCGGCTGGCGCATGCGGCTGCAGCTGGCGCGGGCGCTGATGTGCCCGGCCGACCTGATGCTGCTCGACGAGCCGACCAACCACCTGGACCTGGACGCGCTGGTCTGGCTGGAAAACTGGCTCAAGCGCTATGAGGGGCTGATGATCGTGATCAGCCACGACCGCGAGTTTCTGGACGCGATCACCAAGGTCACGGTGCACCTGGACGCGGCCGCACTCACCCGCTACGGCGGCAACTACTCCAGCTTCGAGGCGATGCGCGCCGAGCGCATGGAGCAGCAGCAGGCCGCATTTGGCAAGCAGCAGGAAAAAATCGCCCACCTGCAAAAGTTTATCGACCGCTTCAAGGCCAAGGCCAGCAAGGCCAAGCAGGCGCAAAGCCGTGTCAAGGCCCTCGACCGCATGGTCAAGCTGGGCCCGGTGCTGATGGACGCCGAGTTCGACTTCGAGTTCCGCCTGCCACAAAGCCTGCCGAACCCGATGCTGACGATGCGCGAGCTGTCTTGCGGCTACCCGAATCTGGTGCCTGGCCAGCCGCCGGTCACCATCGTTCGCCACATCACCCGCAGCGTGATGGCCGGCCAGCGCATCGGCATCCTGGGCGCCAATGGCCAGGGCAAATCGACCCTGGTCAAGACCATCGCCCATGCGCTGGCCCCGCTGGGCGGCGAGTTCACCGAGGGCAAGGGCCTGTCGGTCGGCTACTTTGCCCAGCAGGAGCTGGACCTGCTGAGCGAGGACGACACGCCGATGCAGCGCATGATCCGGCTGGCCCGTGAGGTCGGTGGCAGCGGGCAAGAGTCGCGCGAGCAGGACCTGCGCAACTTTCTGGGCCAGTTCCGCTTTGCCGGCGAGATGGTGCACCAGACCGTGGGCACCTTGTCGGGCGGAGAACGCGCCCGGCTGGTGATGGCCACGATCGTGTGGCAAAAGCCCAACCTGCTGCTGCTCGACGAACCCACCAACCACCTCGACCTGAACACCCGCGAGGCGCTGTCGATCGCGCTCAACGAGTTCGAAGGATCGGTGATGCTGGTCAGCCACGACCGATCGCTGCTGCGCGAGGTCTGCGACGAGTTCTGGCTGGTCACCTCCGGCGGCGTGCTGCCGTTCGACGGCGACCTGGACGACTACCAGAAGTGGCTGCTGGACGTGTCGCGCGCCAATGCGCGAGGCCAGCCGGCGCCGCCAGTGCCGGGCTATTTGCCCGCTGCGCCGGCGGCAGAGCCGGTGCGCGCCGCGTCAGCCCCACACCCGACCAGCCCGAAGGCGGCTGCCCGGGCCACCGCCGACACCGCCACCAAACCCGGCACGTTCCGGCGTGACGACCGCAAGCAATCGGCCCAGACACGGACCCAGGCCGCCAACCTGACGCGGCCACTGCGCAACGAGGTGCAGCAGATCGACGCCCGGATGGAAACACTGGGTGCCGAGCGCAAGGCGCTGGAGGCCACGCTGGCCGGCGGCAAGCTGGGTGGTGCCGACATTGCCGAAAACGGCCGCCGGCTCAACCACATCAGCGCCGAAGTGGCCAAGCTCGAAGAGCGCTGGCTGGCCTTGCAGACCGAGATCGAGACGATCACCGCCGACGGCGGCTGACCCGACCACCAGCGCCGATCAAACCCCGTCACCTCAATACCCGTCCCCCAGCACCAGGCCCTCACGCCGCGGGTCCACCCCACCCGCCCAGGCCGGCGTGCCGTTGTCGCGGGTGATGCGCACGATGGTGCTGATGCCGCTGCTCTGTGCGCCAAAGTTGACGCTGTGGCCCAGCGCCCGCAGCCCGGTGATCAGCGCATCGTTGGCGCCATTGCTGGTGATGTCGATGTTGGGATGCTCGCCGCCGACGTTGGTGGTGGCCGAGTTGGGCGCCCCGAAATCGACCATCGCGCTGGCCTGCTGGGCGTCCAGCCCCCAGTCCAGCACGCCCACCAGCGTCTTGGTCACGTACTGGATGATGTTGCTGCCGCCGGGTGAGCCGGTGCCCATCACAAAATCACCCCGCGAGCCGTCGGCCGCGATCTTGAACACCAGCGTCGGCGCCATCGAGCTGCGTGGCCGCTTGCCGGCGCTGATGCGGTTGGCCACCTTGATGCCCGCCGCGTCGGTGGGCGAGATCGAAAAGTCGGTCAGCTGGTTGTTCAGGATGAAGCCGTTGGTCATGTGCCAGGAGCCAAAGCCGCTCTCCACCGTGGTCGTCATCACCACCACGTTGCCCTTGCGGTCGACGATGGTCATGTGGGTGGTGCCGGCCTCGGCCGGGCCGCTGCCGATGCCCAGCGGCACCGCGCCCAGGTTGCCCGGCTGGGCCGTGCCCATGCTCTTGCCGAAGCTGATCAGGTCGGCGCGACCGCGCAGGTAGGTCTTGTCCAGCATCGCCGCGGTGCTGCCGCCGGGCAGCGCCACGAAGTCGGTGTCGGCGATGTACTTGTCGCGGTCGGCGTAGGCCAGGCGGTTGGCCTCACTGACCAGGTGCACACCCATCACGGTCGGCTTGCCGCCAAAGCCGTCCACCGCCGTGGGTGCCAGCGTGGCGAGCGAGAAGTTCTCCAGCACGCCCAAGGTGCTGGCGATGGTGATGCCGCCTGAGGACGGCGGCCCCATGCCGCAGACCCAGTAACTGCGGTAGGTGGTGCAGACCGGCTCGCGCTTCTTGGCCTGGTAGCCGGCCAGGTCGGCCAGCGTGGTCTTGCCCGGGGTGATCGCCACACCGTCCGCGCCCACGGTCGCGCCGATCTTGCTGACGATGGCCTGGGCCAGCGCGCCGGTGTAGAGCGCGTCGGCGCCGCCGGCCGCCAGGGTGTTGAGCGACGCGGCATAGGCCGGCAGCTTGAACACCGTGCCCAGCACCTTGGCCGTGCCGTCGGCATTGAGGTAGGTGGCGGAAGCCTCGGCATCGCGCAGGAAGTTGACGCGTGCGCCGGCAATCGCGTCCGCCATGCGGCCGCTGATCGGAAAGCCGTCGGTGGCCAGCGCGATCGCCGGCTGGAACAAATCCTTCCAGGGCATGCTGCCGTGCTCGCTGTGCGCCAGGCCCAGCATGCGCACGGCGCCCGGCGTGCCGATCGAGCGGCCGCTGGCGCGCACATTGGGCAGCGGTGCCGTCTGGCCGGTGGCGTCGTCGATCCAGCGCAGGTAGTTTTCGCTGGCGGCGGCGGGCGCGGTTTCGCGGCCGTCATAGGACACCACCGCCTTGGTGGCCGCGTTGTAGTGCAGCATGAAGGCGCCGCCGCCCAGGCCGCTGCTTTGCGGCTCGACCAGGCCCAGCACCATCTGCACCGCCACTGCCGCGTCCACCGCGCTGCCGCCGGCCTTGAGCACGTTGCAGCCGGCCTTGCTGGCCTGTGGATTGGCCGTGACCACCATGTAGCTCTTGGCCTTGAGGCCTTGCTTGCCCTTGTTGTAGCCCGATGAGGGCTCGGGCGCGGCCGGATCACCCGGCAGGCCGGAGCCCACTGTGACGTTGCCGGTGGCGGTGGTCACGGCGCAGCTGATGTCCTCCAGTTCGGAGTCACTGCCACCGCAGCCCTGCATCACCACCGCGACTGCCACCACACCCGCGCCGGCCAGTGCCGCCCTCGGCCAGGCCTTGCGGCCGATGAATTCACCCATGACATGCTCCTGCAAAAGGGCACCGCGGCCCGGGCGTCGCTCGGGTCACTCGGGTGCCTGCAATCGACGATAGCGATTTGCGTGCCTGACCTGCCCCCGTATTTACGCGGGCTTGCGCGGAGCCGGTACGGGCTGGGCGGGCCGGCGACCGCGCGCTGTGCTGGCTCAGGGTTCACCCCAGGACGATCACCGACAATCAGCCATGACCGAATCCACCGCCAAGCCCGCCACCCCTGCCACCGCCACCGCCCAGGCCAGCCGCACAGGGCCGTCGTTCGACACCCTGCCGCTGTCGCCCGCCACGCTGGCCAACCTGCAGCAGCTGGGCTACCTGGCGATGACACCGATCCAGGCGGCAGCCCTGCCGCTGGCCCTGGCCGGCCACGACCTGATCGCGCAAGCCCAGACCGGCAGCGGCAAGACCGCTGCGTTTGCGCTGGCCCTGCTGGCCAAGTTGAACCCGCGGCTCGCCGGCGGCGTGGCGCCCACCCAGGCCCTGGTGCTGTGCCCCACCCGCGAGCTGGCCGATCAGGTGACGCAGGAGATCCGCCGCCTGGCCCGCGCCGAGGACAACATCAAGGCCCTGACGCTGTGCGGCGGCGTGCCGATCCGCACCCAGCTGGACAGCCTGGCGCACGGCGCGCACATCGTCGTGGGCACACCCGGTCGCATCGTCGACCACCTGGACCGCGGCACCCTGCCGCTGGGCGCCCTCAAGACCCTGGTGCTGGACGAGGCCGACCGCATGCTGGACATGGGCTTCATGGACGACATCGCCAAGATCGCCGCGCTGTGCCCACGCGACCGGCAGACCCTGCTGTTCTCGGCCACCTACCCCGAGGCCATCGCGCAGATCGGTGCCAAGTTCCTGCGCAATCCGCGCGAGGTCAAGCTGGTGGAGCAGCCCACCGCCAGCAAGATCCGCCAGCGCTTCTACGAGGTGACCGAAGCCCAGCGCCTGCAGGCCGTGGGTCTGCTGCTCAACCACTACCGGCCCGAGCGCACGCTGGCTTTTTGCAACACCAAGGCGCAGTGCCGCGACCTGGTGGCCGTGCTGCAGGGCCAGGGCATTGCCGCGCTGGCGTTGCACGGCGACCTGGAACAGCGCGAGCGTGACCAGGTGCTGGTGCAGTTCACCAACCGCAGCTGCCCGGTGCTGGTGGCCACCGATGTGGCGGCGCGCGGCCTGGACATCAGCGACCTGGAGGCGGTGATCAACGTCGACATCAGCCCCGAGGCCGAGCTGCATACCCACCGCGTCGGCCGCACCGGCCGCGCCGATGCCGAGGGCTGGGCCTTCAGCCTGGCCAGCCTGGACGAGATGGGCCGGGTTGGCCGGATCGACGAAATGCAGGGCCGGCCCAGCCAGTTCCACCCGCTGGCTGAGCTGAAACCCACGGGCAGCGGCCCTTTGCTGGCGCCGATGGTGACGCTGCAGATCCTGGGTGGCCGCAAGGAAAAAATCCGCCCGGGCGACGTGATGGGCGCCCTGACCGGCACGGCAGGTTTTGCCGCGGCGCAGATCGGCAAGATCAACGTCAACGAATTCTCGACCTACGTGGCGGTGGCTCGCGATATCGCCGACGCGGCGCTGCGTGCCCTCAATGCCGGCACGGTCAAGGGCAAGCGGGTCAAGGCGCGGCCCATCGAGGGCGTGGCCAACGGCAGTTGAGGGCGGGCTTTGAGGCCGGACGCCAGAGGACCGCGACCCCGCGCCCCGCGCCCCGCGCCGTCAGGCCGTGCGGACGACGGGCGGTGCCGCCCACTTGCGCAGCACCACATACGGCCCCTGGCTGCCCATTGCGGTTTCGGTCTCGCGCCAGCCGGTGCGGGCGTAAAAGGCGCGCGCCGCGGTATTGGCGAGCACGCACTTCAGGCGCCAGGGCTTGTCGGGCCGGCTGTCCACCACCGCGGTCAGGACCGCCCGGCCCACGCCCTGGCCCTGGTGCGCCGCGTCCACGTACAGGTGGTGCACAAACGAGCCCGGCTCGTAGACCGCGATGAAGCCCAGCACCGTGCCAACGGCGGCGCTGCAGACATGCACCGTCTCGCAGGACGAGTTGCGCTTGAAGTTGAGGTCGGGCTCGGCGCCCGGGGGCAGCCAGCTTGCGCCGGTCAGCGCCCGCTCGAAGATGCCTTGCACCGCGTCGTCGTCGCGCGGGTCAGCCAGCCGCACGGTGTGCATGGGGTCCAGACAGGGGTTCAAGACAGGGACAAAAAAGGCCGGTGCGGCCGCGCAGCGGTAGGGTTCGACGCGGCACAGGCCCCGAGTGTCGGTGATCGGCGATCGGTGATCGGCGGCGCGGCGCTTGCTGCTAGACCTTGATGTGCCGCGCAATCGCCCGGTCGAGCTGCTCGATGCTGGTGTCGTCCGGCAAGGCCTTCATGTCGACCGAGATCTCGGACAGTTTGCCCTTGAGAAAGGTCTCTTCGACAAACGGCACGCCAATCTGCTCACGAAACAGCAGCTGGCCGGCCGACATCGAGCGGTCGGTCAGGTTGTCCGACGCCCAGGCGCCCAGCCGCACACCGGCGTACAGGATCTTGGCCTGCATCGGGTTGCAGCCACCCGCCTGGCAGGCGTGATAGAACATCACGTCGGCGTCCTTGCGCGGCACGCTGGGTGAATCGCAGGCCACATCGTGCACCACCGATGCGCGGCGGTAGTCGTCGGTGTACGGGCTGCCCACCGTGGACCACAGCGGCCGCGGAATACTGGCCCCGTTGATGACCGACCCCTTGGGCGCGGGCCAGACCCGACCGGCCGGGTCCTTGTACCAAAACGCCGCCAGCAGCCGCATGTTGCGGTCCTCGGCGCCGGGCTGGGTCAGCCACTCGGTCTTGGGGTTGCCCGAAAACGAGCCGTGGTTGGCCATGGTGATCTCCATTGGAAGCAAGCGGGGGTAGGCGGACAGCCTATGCGGATAGCCTAGGCGGCGGGTGCGGCGGGGTCGATCCCCAGCTTCGCAACAGCCGGGGCTTGGCGTCGATGCGGCGTCGGTGCGGCGTCGGTGCGGTCTCGGTGCGGTGTCGGTGCGGCACGGCGGGACATCAGGCAAACAGGCCCTGCAAGAACCAGCCCGATGCTGCCGCCTGCCCGGCATCACCGCCCGGCAGCCGGTGGCGGTAGATCCAGGCCAGCGCGCCGGTGGCCGTCTGGGCGATGAAGTAGTCGCGCACGGCCGGGCCTTGGGCGTCCCACCAGCCGGACTCCAGCCGCTCGGGGCCGGCCAGCAGTTGCAGCGGTTGGCCGTCCAGCAGCGGGCCTTGTGCCCGCTCGACCAGGGCTCTGGGCGCCGGCAGCAGCCACAGCGGCTGCGCGGCCAGCCGGTGGGCACCAGCCAGGGCAGCCAGGGCGGTCAGGGCCGTCATGCCAGCAGGCCGGCCGCCGGCCAGGGCCTCGGCAGGCGCGCCCAACCGGGCGGCGTCGGCCGGTTGCCAGCGGGTGCTGTGTTCGGGGCGGTGGTCGGACACGGCGGCCAGGCACAACACCTGGGCCGTGCCCAGGCGCGCCTGCAGGCGGTCGACCAGCCGGGCCAGACCCTCACGCTCGCTGGCACGGCTGGCAAACAGCTCGCCGTTGGGTGGCGCGCCGGCCGACAGCTGGTCGCACAACAGGCTGAGCTCGAGCGCGGGTGCTGCCAGCGGCAGGCGGCCCAGGTGCTCGGCCAGCAGGCTGTGCAGGTGCCGGGGGTCGGCGGCGGGCTCGGCCGGGGCGATGACCAGCGTGGTGTGCGTGGGCGGCTGCTCGGCGTCCGGGCTGTCGCGGCGGCGCCGCACGTCGTGGTGCATCACCAGGCTGAACCGCACGATGCGCGCCTGCCGGGCACCGGCCCAGGCCAGCAGCCGGGCCAGCAGCACCTGCGCACCGGCCAGCACCTGGGCGCTGGTGTCGGCACGGCACAGCAGCTCGATGCGGCTGTCAAAACACGGCGGCAGGGTCAGCCAGGCATGGACCTCGGGCGCGTGGCCGCGGGCGCGGTCGATATCGGTCAGCAGGTCGGGGCCAAAACGCCGCGCCAGCCCGGCCCGCGGCAGCGTGCGCAGGTCGGCCAGGGTGTGCAGGCCCATGCCCTGCAGGGCTTGCAGCTGCGGCGTGCCCGGGCCCAGCAGCTGCAGCGGCACGGCATCGAGCAGGCGCTGCAGCGTGTCGGCGGCGCTGTTGGGTCCGGTGGTGGGTCCGGTGGTGGGTCCGGTGGTGAATCTGGCGGGGTGTCTGGCAGTGTGTGTGGCAGTGTGTGTGGCAGTGTGTGTGGCAGTGTGTTGGGCGGTGTG
>Ga0209181_10009566_pt1 | contig 12723 bp, 14 predicted proteins | sample MAT05_FD_187208 | JGI IMG/M metagenome (GOLD analysis project Ga0209181, IMG submission 187208) | Freshwater microbial communities from Lake Fryxell liftoff mats and glacier meltwater in Antarctica - MAT-05 (SPAdes) (version 2) | ecosystem: Environmental > Aquatic > Freshwater > Ice > Liftoff... | reverse complement strand
AATAATCCTAGAAGGAATCATTAAATTGGCTGTTAGCCTTTTAGCTGACTGGAGTTTAAATAATAACCAAAGATGATGCTTTATACGGGGTAATTGATACAAGCATTAAAAAATGTCCGAAGTATTGCACTAATAAATCTTTAGAAATTACTGCTGCGGCTTTACAAGTCATGTATGCCTTGCTTATCCACCAAGAAATTATTGCGGCAAATAATGATTTTGATGATTTCGATGAGATGATTAGCTGTATTTCTGGTGTTACTTTAAAAACAGTAAAAAGCACTTTTAAAAAACTTGAAGAGCTAGATTACATTAAACAAAAAAAAGAAGGCTATGAAATCATTGACTATACTAAGTTTCTTGAGCGATGGGAATTAGGATACTCAGAAAGATTACACGCAAAATTACTGATTGCTACATATAGCCCTAATGCAAAACGCAACTTCTCAGAAGTCGAATCTGATCTTAGAGAGTATGCAGGTATATGTGGATATTTAATAGGCGGAGAACTTGGATCTTCGAGAATAATTAAATATCTTCGACCGATTACCGCTACATTACATCTCAAGAAAAACGTTGGTCTGTTGGGGGTGGCAGTCAAGCTAAAACTTAAGCCTAATCCTGACGGAAACATTGTGTTGATCAAAGGTTTTGGTGATGATAAATATCAACAAGGAAAATATGGGCTTTTGACGAAGGATATTGCCCATCCATTACTAATTCATGCTGAACTAGTTCGGACTGGCAATGATCGGTTAAAAGAAACTGCTCAACTTATTTTTGATAAATATATTGAAGAAATAGCTCAAAAGTCATGATTGATTCTAACGAGAAGCAAGTTTTAGCCGATCTAACAACCATCGTCAAAACACTTGATTTACCAATGATCTTAGTTGGCGCAGGAGCTAGGTTAATAATATTTGATCGAAAATTTGGAGAAGGGAGAGGAACAAAGGACTGGGATGTGGCAATATCCATAGATAGCTGGGAAACATATCAAAAGATTTGTAAAACCTTAATTAATGGCGATCCTCAAATCTTTCAATCTACAAAAACTCCTCATAGATTTAGACATATTGAAACCGATATAGATGTTGATATTGTACCTTTTGGCGCAATTGGTGAACCAGAGCAACAAATTGTCTGGGCTGATAGTGGCAATCCCATGAGCGTTTTAGGATTTGAAGAAGCGCTCTCTCATGCTACAACCACTATTATTGATGATTTAGAAATCCAAGTGATTAATGTCCCATCATTTATAGTCCTTAAAGTTTTTGCTTGGGGCGACGCGGAGAACGAACAAATAAAGATTTAGAAGACCTCGAATTTGTTTTGTCAAAGTATGAAGACGATGATGATGAACGAGCTTATAATGAATTGACAGACGAGCTTATTAACGAATCAGTTAAATTAGCAAGATGCAAATATCTATCTGCTTGGACAAGATATTTGTAGAATGCTCCAAGACAAAACTCTAATTGAGCTAAATAAATTATTGGAGAGAATGATTAGAAAGTTCGATTCTGACAAAGAAAGATCTTTAGGGTATATGTTAAGAGTCTTGCAGAAAGGAATTAAATCTCTAACCTCAAAAAATTGAGGCCAATGTTACAGAGTTAGGACTTACGCAAAAATATCTGAAAGCCCTGATTTTTCTTAGTGGCAATTCATGAATTGCCACTACATTTCATAGCTAATGCGTAAGTCCTATTTAACGATCATAACTAATCTCTTTAACTTAATATTTTTTGGTGAATTAGTGCTTGTTGTTTCAGTTGATGAATACGGGTTGCGATCGCCATGTCTTTATTCTCTAAATCTTGAATCCAAACATTAGCAAGTGATTGAGCATCTTCAGGTAAATTCTCTAATTCCCAACCAGAAATCCCTAAATCTTCCATAAGATAGGAAACTTTAGGATCGTAGCTAATTGCGGAACATTGACAACCTTCAGCCGCTGCCATGATCAAGCCATGTAAGCGCATCGCGATCGCTAAGTCCACACCTTGAAAAACTCCTTTAAGACGACGTGGATCTTTTTGAATGATGATTTGACTATGATTGGGAAACTTCTCATTGAGCGAATCACAAATTGCTTGGGCGCTCGCCTTATCTTGGGTCGGTTGAAATGGAACTAGTAAAATATAAGCGTTAGTTTGCCATTGCAATTTTTGCAATGCTGCAGTAATTGTGGCAAGACGACAGGAAGTAAGTTCAGGATGCGATCGCAAAACTACGGCTACACGAGGTGAAGGCAGATCGTTATAAATATCCATCGGCGTAGATTCTAAAGCCCATACAGGATCAGGCGCAACTACACTTTCGATTTGCCAATCCGTTAATAACTGAGCAGATTGGCGATCGCGCACGCTCACCGATGTACATCCCTGAAAAGCTTTTCTCGCGATCCATTTACTTAATTTGCGCTTTAGTGGTCCCACCCCTTGCGCCCATGCCACGGTTTGCAATCCCATCCCCTGTGCCAAGCCCATCAAGCCACCGTAATAAATCGGATTTCTAGCACTGGTAGCATCTTGCATCAAGCTGCCGCCACCCCAAATAAATAAATCTGATCGCCGTAGTTCTTTGATCAGTGCAAAAATTGAATAGCGATCGCTAGCTTCAACCTGATGCAAACTTTCGGTTGCTTTTGGGCTAGCCGACAATACCAGCGGTTGGACATCCTTGGGCAACATTTGTAACAGCGTGGCAAGCAAAGCTTCATCACCACCATTGCCCATTCCGTAATATCCACATAAAACCGCACGCCGCATACTTATTTGCCCAACTGTTTTTCAGCATTTATATCGAAATCTCATTGTCGCGCATTTGCACACAATTCCAAAAGCAAAGTGGGCGCTTTACTTTAGACAATTTTGACAAAAGTGGCACTCATAAATAAAGTCACACCAATAAATAGCCAAATAAATGGCATAAATTCAGGACTGATGAAACTATTGCCTAACTGCATAATAGCGATCGCGATTCCTGTAATACTGGCGATCGCGATCGCAAATAGCCAACGCCATCGAAAATTACCAGCTCGCTTGGATATTTTCTTTAAAGACGTAGGGGATAACGCTGGACGATAAATTTGAGTAGTAACTAGCGATTTTTTAGTTTTTTGTGGGATTCTTTGATTAAATCGCGACTTCAGATGCCTTTTACTTAGATATATACGTTTTTCAAGATTCTTGAGGCGGAACCAAATCAATAACAATAGGACAATCGCGATCACACCTGTTGAGAGTGTTAACTTTAATAAAAAAAGCAACAACTCCATATTTTCTTGATTGGATAAAACGATAGCCATAAGCGCGGCAATTAAGTCAAATTGCGGATTTAATGCACACTCATTGTCTCATCTAGCTCTAAACTGCACCAACTAGAAATCGTCAGCAAAAATGTTGGTAAAAACAATACAAAGTACAGAGTTAAAATTATCGTCTAGCGGTACATTTAACTCTGTACTTCAGTTTGATCGCTAAGATCGCTAAGTTTAACTAGTACTAAGCCTGACTATTTAGATAAGTTAATTCTACATTTGGTGCTAGCGTGATCACATCACCATTACGCAAATCATACGAAGAAGCCACCTTCATATGATGATTAACAATTACGCCATTGACACTAGGCTTACCAGCTAAATCCCCATCCAGAATCCTGTACAAATATCGACCGCTCTCCCCAGGGACTCTAAGCAACACAGCATGTTGACGGGAGACAAATCGTGAATAAAGTTGAATATTATTATTCACATCCCGCCCAATCGTATATTTTAAGCCATCAAGTACGAGTTTTCTACTACCTCTCGCATCTGTAATCAATAGCGTGTGACTAACGTGTGTTTCGCTCATTAGCTCACCAAAAAAAGAAGTAGATGTCGTTGTACCAGCGAAAAGTATATGCTACTGGTAGTCATTTAGGTTAATCTCGCTCTACTTTACTCTACAAACGGATTGAATCATCAAGTTTTTATTAAGCGCGATCTTAAGCATTTCAATTTATATATCGAGATCCTGTATAAAAACTTAAATTTCAGATTAGTTTAGGAGCAAGGTACAAAATATGTACTTCGGGTGCAAACGTGACGATATCACCATCTTGAAGATCGTAAGAAGAAACTTCTCTCAAGGCATTTAGAACGATCCCATTTTTGCTGAGTTTCCCTGCATCACTTCCGTCAATAATTCGATAAGTTCCAAAGCGATCGCCATTATTTACTTTGAGCAAGATAGCGTGATAGCGAGAAACAAAATCAGAGTTTAATTGCACCGTGTTATCGGCTTCACGACCAATTGTATATTTATCATCGACTAAAGGCATCTTGCGTGTCCCACTGTCATCAGTGACAACCAAAGTATGATCGGAAGATAGATTGACACTGATTTCGGTTTCCTCATAGATTCTTTTTGGCATTTTTTTATCCAATGTGCATAGTTTTCTTATAATTTTTTAAATTTGTGAAGGTTGAAAAGTATGTTCCTATTAGATTTTTATAGATTTTTATAAATTAACAAATATTTCTATTGTTTAAATTTAGCCTACAGTTATAGACCATAAAAGCACCCACAGGGTTATATTTTTTTAAGTTATACCGCGTCCATATTGAAAACCGAAGTTTTCAATATGGACGCAGAAGAACCCCAAAGCGGGGCTTCGCCCTGCGACCCTCTAAAATAATTATGGTTTTCATCCTAGACGCAGTATATAACCTAAAAATAGAGAAGTGCTGCCTCTCTTTTGGGCTATCTGTCTTGGCGGTTGGCTATACAATAGTTATCTGTATACCCTTATATATCGGAGAAATATTTCAGTGGACGTTACGGAGATTGCGCGCCAGACTCAACTTTTATCCCATCGCCTGAGCAATGCTCAGGACTATCTTTGACGTACCTGCGATCGCCGCTAAAATTAGTGACTTAGAACAAACTGCCGCCCAACCAGAATTTTGGGAAAATAGCGACCAAGCTCAAAAAACGATGCGCGAGCTTGATACACTAAAATCTTCTCTCGAAAAATTTGATCGCTGGCGCACAACTATTGAAAATCTTGAGGCGATCATTGAACTGCTCGTCCTAGAAAATGAACAATCTTTAGCTAATGAAGCCAAACAAAGCCTAACTCAATTGCTGCAAGAATTAGATCGCTGGGATCTAGAACAATTGTTAGCGGGGACATACGACAAATACGACGCGGTATTAACAATTAATGCAGGTGCGGGTGGCACTGACTCGCAAGATTGGACAGAAATGCTACTACGAATGTACACCCGTTTTTGTGAATCTCAAGGTTATAAAGTTGAAATTTCCGAAATTTCTGAAGGTGAAGAAGCGGGCGTCAAGTCAGTAACCTTGCTCGTACATGGACGTTATGCCTATGGCTATCTTGCACCTGAAAAAGGTACACATCGCCTTGTCAGAATTTCACCTTTTAATGCTAATGACAAGCGCCAAACTAGTTTTGCAGGCGTGGAAATTATGCCATTGCTCGAAGAGGATGTTGATCTAGAAATTGATCCCAAAGAACTAGAAATTACGACAACACGCGCAGGTGGCAAGGGCGGTCAAAACGTCAACAAGGTAGAAACGGCGGTGCGAATTACACATTTACCCACAGGCATCTCGGTGCGATGTACTCAAGAGCGATCGCAATTGCAAAACAAAGAAAATGCGATGCGGTTGCTAAAAGCTAAATTGTTAATTATTGCCCAAGAGCAACGTGCTCAAAAAATTGCTGATATTCGTGGCGATATGGTAGAAGCCGCATGGGGTAACCAAATTCGCAACTACGTTTTTCATCCCTATCAATTGGTTAAAGATTTACGCACAGGTGAAGAAACCACAAATATTCAAAATGTGATGGATGGTGATCTAGAACCTTTTATTCAGTCATATTTGCGGCAACAAAATCAGCTAGTTTAAGTCAGTATTTTTAAGGGTTACCTGTTTAATCAGAATTTTTCTAACTTTTGCTCTAGTTAAAGCTAAGAAAAAATCTTGTTTAGACAGCAATAAAATTCTACGTCTTTTGTGTTTTTGGCGATTAGTGGCGCTTGATTATGAATATTTGGTATCAGAGGCATTCGGTTTATTTACAAGATTATTTCCAAAAGCATCTTGAGCAGGGTCTAGGTAAAATTAGCCTGTTCAGTTTATGTATAGTTATAGGCGCGATCGCAGAGCCGATTTTAATAGGCGATCGCCTAATTGCATCTGCCGAGACATGTGCAAAACCATCATCTTTACAAAACTTTTTAACCAAAGTCACCTTTGGCGATGATCATATTGCCCGCTACGCAACAGCCGCTAATGCGATCGAAAATAAACGGCTTGAAATTTTTAGAGCCGCCAAGAGTAATCCTCAATGGGGAAATATTGCCAATTTAGCAGAATCTAAACAAACGAAGGTCTGCGATCTTTCTCAGCAGCCAGAATTTTTGAAAGATCTCTGTAACCAATTACGCAGTTATAGCGAACAAGAGATTTGCCAAAATGGATTTACCAATAAGGAGTTCAACCAAATTACTCTTGAGCAGATGCAAAATGCTCGTCTTAGAAGCTTGATTCAAGATAAACAGATGCAACTACGCGGCAAGAAGTAAATATAAAAATCATCTGTTTCGTTAAAACATAAAACCTAAAAACTAGAGGCGGCGCTTTGCACCGCCTCTAGTTTTTTTGCGTTTGATTGGTGCGGCTATAGTAAACAAAATAAAAATAAAGTCGCAGTTACCTAACTCTTTTTTATTTTGTTTGCTAAAACGACCAAAATCGTCTATAAAAAACAAGGCAAAATCAGACATCTTCGACATTGGTCATGATTATTTTCTTTTGTGCTATTGACAACGGTCACTTACGGTCTATAATCCCTCCATTGTTTAGTATGCCCAGTGCTACAAAAGCTACAAAACCTATAAAGACACGCTTATGTTCGGCTTAAAGTTTGGCGGAAAGTCTAAAAAAGGCATCGGAATAGAAATTACTTCCGAGAAAGTTAACCTTGTTCAATTGCGCCGCAAGGGGCCATCCTCCTATAAGTTAGTGACGTATGGTAGCGTCGAACTTGCTGAAGGAACTGTTGAAGAAGGACGCATTCTCGATCCTGTAGCGCTGGGAGAAGTTATTCGCAGTTTGCTAGCAGAAAAGAAAGTAAAAGTAAAAAAAGTCGCGACTGCCCTCCCAGGTCGCGAAACTGTTAGCCGTCTAATTCGCTTGCCCGCGGAAATTCCTGATCTGGAGTTAAGGGAAATGGTACTCAATCAAGAAGCTAGTCTGTACTTACCATTTCCGCGTGAAGATGCTGATGTGGATTATCAAAAACTTGGTACATCTCTAGATGATGACGGTATTGAGCGCATCGAAATCTTGATGGTAGCAACACCTAGAGAAGTAACCGATAGTTATATGCAGGCTCTAGAAATAGCTCAGCTACAGGTTGACATTGTGGAAGTCAGTAGTTTTGCATTAATTCGGGCCATGCATAACGAGTTGGCAAAATACAGCACATTGGCGGAAGCAGTCGCGATCGTTGACATTGAGTATGAAGCAACCGAAATCACCGTCACTGTTGATGGCGTGCCCCAATTTTCTAGAACCTTCCCAATTGGCACTGCCCAGATTCAAAATGCACAACTACGGGCGATCAATTTGCCACCTCGACGGACAACGGATATGGAAATGTTGAGTTCAACAATTGTGCCTGTGCAGTCTATGGATACAGCAAGCTTAGCAAGTGGTGGTGGCAGTACCCCAGGCGATGCGGCGATTATGAGGGTTGTCGGTGATCTTTCTGATGAACTACGTCGCTCCATTGATTTCTACACTAGTCAATCCCCTGGATCTGATGTTGTGCAACTTTTAATTGCTGGACCTGGTGCTTGTATCGGTCAGTTAAATGAATTTTTTAGTCAGCGCCTCGGTATTGCGGCAAGCGCGATCGATCCACTTACTGCCATGGGTGTAAGCGTTGATCATGACATTCCCATACACGATCGCATGGCTATGTCTGTATCTTTAGGCTTAGGTTTGAGGGAGGTCTAACAAAATGTATACACTTGATATTAATTTTTTAAGCGATCGCGCTGCTGCTGAATCTCAGTCAGTAGAACGTGTACCGATAGCTGATTCTCAGTTTCTAATCTATGGTGGAGCTGTAGCTGTCGGTCTACTTGCTCTAGTTGGCGGGGCATTTTTATATCTAAACTCCACCTATGAAGGAATACAGCAAGAGCTCGCAACTCTAACAGCCACAGAATCACAGCTAAATGAAAAGCTTAAAGTTCTAGAAAGTCAAGAGAAGCAACTGCAAGAAGTGCAAGGTAGAACCAATCAACTTTTGACTCTATTCGTTGGCAACTTTCCTGTTAGTGCGATCGCTGATGATATTAGAAAACGCACTCCGATTTCGGTTCAGATTAATTCTATTACCCAAGCATCTGTTGCTGTGGACGCATCACCAAATTCTAGTCAATCATCATCGACTGTGAATCTAGATGGAAAAGCTACTAACTACAACGAGTTAAACGACTATCTCTTGTTGTTAAAAGCATCTCCTCTTTTAGATGGTGAGAAGACAAAGCTAGTTTCATCAAATCTGCAAACAGCGACTGCCGACAAAAACTTTACATTGGTTAACTTTCAAATTCAAACGGCAGTTACATCAAAAAGTCCTGCTGAGTTGTTGCCTGAACTTCAAAGATCGGGAGCAGATGGTCTAGTTGCTCGAGTAAATCTATTAAGACAAGAAGGAGTAATCAAATAAAATGACAAATGTTGGATCTGTTTCAAGAAGTGAAGATGGTGCAGCAGGTGGTTTATCGCTATTTGGTTTCACTTTTACTCCAAAGATTTTAGGAATTCTGATCGGGGTTGCAGGGATTGGGCTTGCTGCTTATGTCGCTACATCCTATGTAACTCCACTTTGGGAGCAAGTACAGAAAGGGCAAACAGATATTTCTACTAAAAAATCTGGTCTTTTAGCTCTCGAGCAGAAAGTCGCGGGCAAGGGTAATATCGTTCAAAAAATTGAAGAAGCAAACAAGCAAAATTTATTTGTTCTCTCTCTTTTACCAAATGTCGATAATATTGATACGCTAATGCGCGACATTCAGGATCAAGTGCCTAAGACGATTACGATCGCCTTACCGCCAGATTTTGAATATGTATTAGCAGGAACGATGCGAGTTTTCCAACCCGCACCACCTGTTAAAGGTCCGCAATATACTAAATATTCTTTCACAATTGGCTTTGATGGCAAGTTTGAGGATGTCTTAAATACAATTAAAAAAATTGAGCGTTTGAAACCTCTACTGATCGTTAAAAACTTGACATTAACCAAAAAAACTCTACCTACAGACAAGTTTAAGTTCTCTCTTCCGATCGCCCCAGGGAAAGAAAAAGAGATTCTTGATATTTTACCGCCGCTAATCGGCGCAGATTTTGTCTTAGAAGCTTTTGTTCCTCTAACTGAAGCCGAGCTTAAAGCAGCAGCAACTCCAGCAGCAGCTCCACCAAAATAATATGGCTCAATTAGTTAAGAAATAAATTTTTTAGCGAAAAGCTAGAGTCACTTTTAACTTACTGATGACTAAAAGATTAGACCAGTGAAAAAATGGTTTAATCTTTCAGCCACGCAGTGTATCGCAAAGTTAAATCGACGATTATCAAATAAAGATTAAAGTTGATTTTTATTTTTTGATTTAAAGTTGACAAAATATGGTATACTCTCGACCCATAATCATGTCAATTTTGTCTTGGTTGTGTCGTTTCTTTAGTTAGAGCTTGTTCAAATTTTGCAAGTTTACTAGAAATTTAAGCGTATGAGTTCCGTGAGGAGTCAGAGGAGTGTAATTATGAATGCGAAATTAAATGGAAAATCTTTGGCTTGCTGGCTTCTGATAGCAGTAAGTTGTCCGCAAGTATTGACGATCGCCCCGAGCCAAGCTCAAAGCAAAAGTCCGATATCAGCAAATCAAACTGATCCGATCGCTGTAGCAAGTCGGATTACTGACATTAATAGCAGTGTCACAGGTGATCGCCTTAACGTGACATTAAATTTTGCTAGTAGCGATCGCCCTCAAGTCATTTATACCCGTCAAGGTAAGTCATGGGTAGCGTTACTAAATGGTGCACAGTTGCAACTTGGTAGTGGTAATGCTAGTTATGCTAAAGCAAATCCCGCCCCTGGAATTACCGCGATCGAGGCGACTCAGTATGCAGCAAATAAAGTCCAAATCCGTGTAACAGCATCAAATCCAGAGATGCTTAAGGAACTGATTAAACGTCAAGATACTGGCGATAGTTTGATATTTAGCCTAGAGATGCAGCCTTCAGCAAATCAAGCTAGTTCTATCTCTTCAGCGAATGCTCCTGAATCAAAGGTTCTAAGCAGTCAGAATTCAACTGAAGATAAGGTTCTCACTGCCCAAAATACACCTACAAATCCTTCTTCTATAAACCAGTCATTATTTGAGTCTAAGGTTGCGATTACTGCACCTGATGGTAAAACTCGTGTCGCTCAAAGTACTGCACCAAATAGCACTCCACCTCCTGTTGCTAATCCTGTAACTCCACAGTTACAAGGTCGTGTCCCTGGAGTTGTGCCACCTTTTATCCGTCTCAAAACTCCACCTGTTGGTGACATTGCTACAACAACGGCTAAGCTTCGCGCTGATATTATTGATCTTGGTACAGCTGAGCGTGTACCGAGAATTACTTTGCGTGATGCTCCTGCGATCGAGGTTTTAACTTTGATCGGTCGGGTGGCAGGTTTGAGTGTTGTTTCCGCTGAAGCTCCAGCTACAACAACTGGCACTGCTGCTCCAGTCGTTACAGGAGCAGCCACAGGCTTGAGACAGCCAGTTAGTCTCTCTATCGAGAATGAAACTGCTCAAGATGTATTTAATAATGTTTTGAGAATCTCTGGATTAGAGGCAAACCGCATTGGTCAAACAATTTTTGTTGCAACTAGGTTACCTGTAACTCTCAAAAATCTAGTTACCAAAAGCTATCGTCTCAATCAAATTACAGTCAGCGAAGCATCAGGATACTTAATTGGTCTTGGAGCTTCCCGTGTTGTTAATCGTCTGCGTCCAATTCCAGGAGTGCAAACTGCCACAATTGGGGCTGCTTCTCAGGTAGTTGTAAACGTTACAACTGAGACTATACCAACTTTAGAAACTATTGCAATTACTGCTGAGTCTGGCGCAACTCCATTACTTAGAGGGTTACAAGTAGTTGCAGAAGAGCGTTCTAATTCAATAACTTTAATTGGTTCTCCCAAACAAATTGAATATGCTGAAATTCAACTTGCTAGACTTGACTTGCGTAAAAGACAAGTTGCAGTTAACGTGCGTGTCTTAGAAGTTAGTCTTAATAATGGTCAAACTCTTGGAGGAGGGCTAACTTTCCCTGGTGGAAACCCAATCATTGCAGGCACTGGATTTCAATCTATTGGTATTGGCTTTAATAGCAGCCAACCTATAACGCTTCCAACAGCAATTATTGCTAGTCTTACAGCTTCTATCAGCAATGGCAACGCCAAGGTGATAACCGATCCTACTCTCACCGTACAAGAAGGTGAAACCGCTACTGTAGCCTTAACTGATCAAGTTCTCAACAATATTCTTACTACAGTTACTGGAGTTGGAGATAGTCGAGTTACAACAACCACTGCAACTTTTGCACAAGTTGGTCTCACTCTCGCGATTCAAATTGAAAGAATTGATGACAATGGGTTCATTAATTTGTCAGTTTCGCCTAGAATTTCTACCCCTTTAAATACTGTGGATCTTTCCAGTTCTTTTGGCGGGGGAGGTATTAATAGAATAACTCCAATTTCTGAGAGAGTCTTAAACTCTGGAAGAATTCGTCTCCGCGATGCCCAGACATTAATTCTTTCGGGTGTAATTCGAGATTCAGATTCAGAGTCGGTTCAAAAAGTTCCTCTTCTTGGAGATCTACCGATTATCGGTGCTTTATTTAGAAGAACCGTCACTAGTAATAATCGCAGTGAGGTAATTATTATTGTGACTCCACGCATTATGGACGACAGTCAGAACGCAAATTGGGGTTATACCTATCAACCTGGCCCCGAAACTCAGAAAGTGATTGATAGCAATCAAATCAAGACTCAGTAAGCTTTGTAATTTCCTTCTTTATTTACACTCTCTTTTAAGAGCTTTGGAAATGTTTCCAAAGCTTTTTTTATAAAAATTCACAAATTGAGAAGCGATCCGTAAATGTGGCAACAAGTCAAATACAAACAAAGGTGCGGAATGACAATTTTGTCCTAATTAAATCGAACACGAATTATATGCAAGATATACAGATTAGTGAACTCAGTTAAAGATTTGCCACTTTATTAACACGAGAATTAATACGAGATTTCGGTTGTTTATTGTGACTTTGGAATATAGACTTTACAAATTCGGTTTAGATTTGCTATTCTAGATAGTCGCAGCTAAAATTTAAATGCGCCAAATTACAGCATAATTAGAACAATACTTTTGCTACCTGAATAAGCATGACTCAAATAATCGTTGGTGAAAATGAAGGGATTGAATCGGCTTTACGTCGATTTAAGAAAAAGATCCAAAAGGCTGGCTTATTAGCGGATATTCGTCGCTGTCAGTATCACGAAACCGCAGGCGAAAAACGCAAGCGTAAAGCCGAGAATGCTAAGCGCCGTGGACGTTTCCGTCGTCGTGATGTCTAAATAAAT
>Ga0209181_10009565_pt1 | contig 12724 bp, 10 predicted proteins | sample MAT05_FD_187208 | JGI IMG/M metagenome (GOLD analysis project Ga0209181, IMG submission 187208) | Freshwater microbial communities from Lake Fryxell liftoff mats and glacier meltwater in Antarctica - MAT-05 (SPAdes) (version 2) | ecosystem: Environmental > Aquatic > Freshwater > Ice > Liftoff... | reverse complement strand
ATCTCCAAAAAGTGGACGATGCCGATCCGAGATTGGAAGGCGGCTTTGAATCGATTTGCTATTGAGTTTGAAGGGAGATTTCCAATGTGATATTTATCCCCTGACACAAACTACTTGACAAACCCTTATCTCCCCATGTCCAGTTGGAAAAGGCTGATGTATCTGTGCTTTAGATTTTATTCTTCTTCCCCGTAATCTTCCTCTTCAGCCTCTTCTTCCATCTCTTCTTCTTCCTCCTCTTCTTCTTCTTCTTCCTCTTCTTCTTCTTCCATTTCCTCTTGTTCTTCCATTTCTTCCATTTCTTCCTCTTCTATCTCGTCGCTACTATCTTCTACCTCCTCATACTCTTCACTTTCTTCAGTAGATTCTTCCTCTGAGTATTCTTCGGTTTCTTCGTAGCTAGATTCCACGGTTTCAGTCGATTCTTCGGATTCTTCTACATATTCTTCAGAACTCTCTTCAACGTATTCTTCAGAACTCTCTTCATACTCGGCTTCAGTTGATTCCTCATATTCTTCAGAGTTTTCTTTAGAGTCGTCAGTTTCTTCTACTTCGTCACTCGATTCATCCTCATACTCAACGTAGTCGTAGGTATAAACTGATTCTGATTCTGTATCTTCTGGTTGATCGCCAAACAGGTCAAAAATGGCATCTGCAACGGCAAAATCATCTTCTACCCATACGCCTTGGCTAAAATCTAAATCGCTCACAGCGCGGACTGCCCATAGCTCCTGACAGAACTCAGGATTGGTCATATAGCTGTAGGGCACATAGCAGTAGCCCTTTTCGCCCCATTCTTCACCCCAAGAATTACGCACGATAAACGCTTGTGATTGGTCAGAATAACCTACACACAGCATGGCGTGCCATCCATGTTCTGCCCGACCTTGTTCAGAAGAATCAGGAACCGGAACAATGCCGCGCTTTTGGGCTTTGTCAAACGAATGGAAGAGCTTTAGTCCGAGTGCGAAGGGGAAGCCTTCGGCGAGACAACTCTTCATTGCGGTTAGGTTGCACTCAATTTCTTGAGCTTCTTGCACCAAAAAACTACGGGCTTCTTCGTAGGCGGCATCGTGGGGCTGCACGTTGACTTGGGCTTCATCGTATGCCCAAGTTGCTTCGCTACAGGCTCCGTGTTCTTGCAGCACTTGAATGGCAGATACGATCATGCAGCCTACATCTTCTTTGCTGTTTTCGTAGGCACGGGCGTTGTAGTAAATAAACAGGCGGCTGACATCGCCAGCATCGCCATTTGCTCGTTTTGCCAGATATTCGTAGGCTCCAGCCATGGAGTTAGCCACACAACTGCTGAGTTGGGATTGATTTTCGACGGTGGTCATGTAAGGGCGCAAATCGACACGGGGTGGCAATTGGTCAGACTGGAAGCGATCGCTAGAGTATTTTTGAGATTTTGGCGGTTTTTTGCCGTTAGCGGGCTGAAAGCCACCGAATTTGATTTTTTGTCCGGTTGTGCGATCGGTCAGGGTCGTGATTTTATGACGTGTCATGGAGTTGCGGGGGTAGAATTCTAGTGATCTGCTTCTGGTATTCCCAAAAACGATTCTGAACTCCCACAGGGTGATCTAAAAATCTTTGCTTAATCCTTGAATGGCTTCACTGCTTGAGTAATACGCAACAGCGATTAGCAACTCAGTCTACTCCCGACTCAAGCCTGAACTTGGCTTTTTCGGCGACTAGGGTTAGATAATTTGAAGAAGCTCGCGAGGGTTCATAGACTGCTTTTTCCCATTCGCTGACGGTTTGTTGCCGGATGCGGAGTTCTTTGGCAAAGCCTGCTTGGGTTAACCTCATGTGCGATCGCAAGGCTTTGACCAATTCTCCGTTCCACCGAATCTCGTCGTTTACGCGCTGCACTCTATAAACTTGAGACGGCTTGTGGAAAATAACCTGTTCATCCAAAAAATTTAAATCTTTCACGAGATAGCCTGCACCCATCCAAGCGGTTGCTTGCAGCGCGCCTTTACTACGATTGCTCCACCACGCTCGATTGTGGCGGGCAGAATCCGGTAAGGGCGCATCCATGAGCGTTTCAATATCTGCAAAGGTTAGCACTACTTCAGAGCGATCGCTCTGAAGTAAATACTCCAGCAATGGCTGATATTTGCTTCCACCTTTCATAAACCCATTCCACGATAGGTCATATTATGGCGATCCTGATCCAGCAAGCGTTTCTCATCAATGGAATCGTCCCATTATAGAGACACTTCATAAAACCAATACATCAAGCGGAATAGGGGGATCTTGTCAGAATTTTCTGAAGAAACCCCACTACTACGAATTCGTAAGCGACTAAAGACCTTGTTTGGCATTTAGGCAATACAAGTCTTTGTAAAACTTGCGAATCACTTCTCAATAGATGTGGAATAATTATCGGGTTTTGATATCCTGCATTCTCCTCAATTACTATGAATCAGTTTCTTCGGCTTTTGCTTCTCTCCCCAGCGACATTTGCTTCAGTCGTGTCTCTGATGATGGTTCAGCCGGTTCAAGCCAATAAACCTGCTTGGGTGTCGGTTTCTAAGGAGACCACTTGTCTACGGGCGGCGACTCATACAGAAACGCAATTTACCTGTAAACGGGTAACTTCTGAAGCGGCTAAGGTTTTTGACATTACTCAATCTGTCGCTGCTGCGCGGGATGCGGTTGAAATAGATGATGCAACGGCAACTTCGTTTGACATGACAGAGGAAGAAAGCGATGCCACGATCGCCCTGTTTGGCTGCGATTGTCCGGCTTGTGTGCGATCGCTCCGTCAACTCCGCAGTATGCTTTCATAGATAGCTTATCCGTTGCGCGTTAAGGTAGTAATGACTAATATTTGTGGCGCGATCGCGCTCCTATTGTTCCAATGTCTACCTCTTCTGTGCCATTGCCGCCTGTTTTAGAAAAAATTGTTCGTCGTTTGCAACAAACAACCGATCCAAAGCGGCGCTACGAATATCTCCTTTGGCTTGCCAAACGCTTGCCAGAACTTCCAGAGTCACAAAAAACGGCTGAGAACAAGGTTCCAGGGTGTGTGTCTCAAGTTTTCATCATTGCCGACCTGGTGGATGGGAAGGTCGTGTTTGAGGCAGATTCCGATGCTCAATTAACCAAAGGGTTAGTGGCGCTGCTGGTGGAAGGGTTAAAGGGATTGACTCCCCAAGAAATTTCCCAGCTTACTCCCGATTTCATCAAAGACACGGGTTTAGATGTTAGCCTCACTCCTTCTCGCGCCAACGGGTTTTACAATATTTTTCAAACGATGCAGCGTAAGGCGCTTCTGTGTCAGTTGGAAATGTCTATGCAATCGATTGCTCCGGGTGATGCATCCTCATAATCCCGGTTAGTGATGAATTTCGAGATTTAAGGTGTATTGCCCAAGCTGGAGGCGATCGCAGCGAAGCTCATACTCTAGCAGCAGGTAAGAAGGCAGCGGATTTCCTTTCACATGCAGATTGCGGGTAAAGTTACGTAATCGCAACTCACGATTGGGATACACCCCATCCTCTTGCAAGAAATAGCGACTTAGCCCTAGCACTCCTGGCTCAAACAAATGGCGGTAGCCAAACTGTCCATTTCCCTGCATGGTCATCGTCACACGGTAAGGGGAAAACTCGATCCACAATAGACGCGGTGTGGGAACTGCGGTGGTTGTCAGAGTGGTAACAGCAGAGGCTTCTAACACCTGCGATCGCGTATCCCAATCCATTACCAGCGGCTCTGTGAGAACCAGATGATAGCGATCTCTCTCTTTTTGATAGAGCGTCCCCATCGTTTCTAGCTCTGAAACCAGCAAGCCATCGGCAGAGCTAAATGATAAATGAATCGGTCGGCGAAGTTGAGTCAGCATGATGATTAAGCGGTAGGATTACTAACGCAGTCGAAATGGCAGTCTAGCTGATCCCCATGGCAGTGACCCAGGTAATTACCCTTAATCAAGCGGAATATCATCACCACCTGACAATTATCCCTCCAGTTTCTGGGTTGGCGTTGCAGGGACGGATTCGAGTGCCGGGGGATAAATCCATTTCCCATCGAGCGCTGATGCTAGGGGCGCTGGCAGAGGGCGAAACGGTGATTCACGGCTTGTTGCTAGGAGAAGATCCTCGCAGTACCGCCAGTTGCTTTCAGGCAATGGGGGCAGACATTTCAGCGCTCAATAGTGACGAAGTGCGAGTGCGCGGAATTGGCTTAGGGAAACTTATAGAACCGCTGGATGTGCTGAATGCAGGCAATTCTGGAACAACACTGCGACTGATGTTAGGCATTTTGGCTTCCCATCCGGGGCGATTTTTTACAATAACGGGAGATGGATCGCTGCGATCGCGTCCCATGTCGCGAGTCGTCCAGCCGTTGCAGCAAATGGGAGCGACCATTTGGGGACGCAAAGATAACTCGTTGGCACCGTTAGCCGTGAGAGGGCGAACCCTACGCCCCATTCACTACCAGTCGCCGATCGCGTCGGCTCAGGTAAAGTCCTGCATTTTACTAGCAGGGCTGATGACCGAAGGAAAAACGACCGTCACAGAACCCGCTCTCTCGCGAGATCATAGCGAACGGATGTTAAGGGCTTTTGGTGCCGAAGTCATCGTTGACCCAGCCACCTGTAGCGCCACAGTGATCGGACCTGCAACCCTCCAGGGTCAAACCGTTGTGGTGCCGGGAGATATTAGCTCGGCGGCATTTTGGCTGGTTGCCGGGGCGATCGTCCCCGGATCAGATCTGACGATTGAAAATGTGGGCGTGAACCCGACGCGCACGGGCATTTTAGAAGCCCTAGCCATGATGGACGCAGATATTACCCAGGAAAATCTGCGGGAAGTCGCCGGAGAACCGGTGGCAGACCTGCGAGTGCGCTATCGGCAAGGGCAGAACGGTATGCCGCTGCAAGCCTGCACAATTGACGGCGACTTAATTCCTAAATTGATCGACGAAGTGCCCATTTTGGCGGTGGCGGCAACGTTTGCCAAGGGCACAACGATCATTCGAGATGCGGCAGAATTGCGCGTTAAGGAAAGCGATCGCATTACCGTCATGGCAACTCAACTCAACCAAATGGGAGCCAAGATTACCGAACTTCCCGACGGCATGGAAATTGTCGGTGGCACACCCTTGACGGGAACTGAAGTAGATAGCCACACCGATCACCGGATTGCAATGAGCCTGGCGATCGCTGCCTTGACCGCCAAAGGAACCACCACCGTTCAACGGGCAGAAGCCGCCGCAATTTCCTATCCATCGTTTGTGGAAACTTTGCAACAAGTCGTGCGCTAATCAAAAAGCATCGATTAAGTTTTACTAAAACATGTAATCTTTTTCGGGGAAATCTCAGCTTTCAATCATTTTTCTATATGCTGATATGAATTCATCGAAGCCATCCAGATCGCTGAGTGACATTCCCATAGAATTCTGTATTTTGTTCAAGTTTAGTCAATTTATTTTTAATTAAGGATTTAAAGCATGACAGTTTCTCAGAGTCAAACTATCAGCCAGTCAAACTACGGCTTAATGCTAAAAAGCTTTTTACTATGGACTGGAATTTTAACAGTCTGCTTAATAATCGCGGGATTCCCGATTGGAATTCTGATTGTTACGGTTGGTTCTTTGCTGGCAATGGTGCTGCATGAAATCTTGCCAGGAATGAGTCTAGTGATGATTGTGGGTAGCTTTGTTGCAGTCCAGTTAGCCGGGGTGATGGTTGCAGCAGCAATGCTGACTCTGAAGGGAACACACCCCAGCGATGTAAGCTGGTTGCCCTGGTTAAGCGGTCAGTCTAATCCCCAGAATCATTCGGTATATGCCACTTGCCCCTTAACCTGCGAAATTAAATAAACAACAAAATTTTGTAAGTAACTCGAAAAAGCCTGGTTAAACCAGGCTTTTTTCATAGATTCCATACCAGTTTGAAATTGAAAGGCGACAGATGATTTTCTGAAAACGGCAGTGCTTCTTTACCTTAAAACTTAAAACTTAAAACTCAAAACTCAAAACTGTATTAGGTCATCGCATAGAAAACCGATAGCCTGTGTACTGGTCTCCTTCATAGAGAACGACTAACCAGGTTTGAGGTTCAAATTCAAGAGGATACACATCCCGCTGGGCGATCGCTCCAGCCCGAAGGGGCAAACTCGAAAGTTGACAATACGGCTGTTTCACAATGTCGCGAATGCGTTGTTTTTTGTCGCCTTCTGGCACTGCTAATAGCTGCACCAACTGCTTTTTGGACAACATTGCCCCAGATTGAACGACTTGTTGACAGGCTTCACCGATATTTCTACGACCGCCAAGGGAAGGCAAGCCGCCAATCTGATCGACCAACAAGCCGATCGCCAACAGCAGCGAACCACCTGCCATAATTCGCTTGGAAGTTAATCGCCCAGATTCGGGATTTTCCATTCGTTCCTCCTAAAGTTTGTCACCCCTAAAGTTTGCCGCCAACGAGAAATCCCACCATCATCAAAAATAGACGGTAGTAGGGAAGCCTTCCCGCTTTGGGAACGCAGACCACAAGATAGACAGCCGCGATCGCTGGAGCCAGCATCAGCATCAGAAAAATCGGTGACAGCATGGGAAATGCGGCAACCCCATAGCGAAAGGCAACCCGAACGATTGCAAAAGTAGCAATCCACAGAGCTGCATCACTGATGCGATTGATCGGTTGGCGAGGCAACTTAAGCGATCGCCCATTGCTCAATCGTTTGTAGCCTTCTCGTAAATAACGGCGAAGTGTAGCCGGTGGGAAAGAGCGGGAACGCAGCGGATCGCGATCGCCCGGTCGTTTTCGATTTGTGGAAATCCCTTGATTCCAGTGGGAAAAAGACTCAGTTTTAGCGGTATGCAATGGCTTCTCATCCCCAGGCTGTTTGGGTGTTTCTTCCCATTGAATAGGTGAATGATGAACGGGCGATGGAATTGGAGCAGGCGGCACAGGAGATTGCCCCTGAGGAAAATTCACTTGTTTGGAATCGCTCAGGGTTTCAGAAGAAGGGACAAGGCGACTGGCTTCATTCAGATGCAATCCCAACTCAATCAATCGTTGGTGAACGCCATAGTTCTGAGTTTTTAAGGTTTCTACGGTTTGTTTTTGGATTGGAGTAGAAGAGTGCCACTGATTTTTGCAAGATTGAATGTGTGGCGATTGCTGAGTTACCTGCCGTTCAACCGATGAAGTTGAGGTTTGCGATTGGGTTGAAGAGTGTTTAATCAGGTTAGGAGAGTCGATTGAGTTAGGAATGACATCTGCGGTTTCCGTAATTCTGGTGGAAAGCTCCGCTAATGGTTCTCGACTTGCTTCTTTGTGGGCGCAATCAGCAAGAATTTGATTAATTCGCTTTGCATGATCTTCAAGTCGTTTCACCTCATCTGCATACTGATAGGGCGGAGCTGATTGACTCTGCCGAACTGTCTTAAACGTTTTTTTGCTCCCTGTGGCAGCTCGTGTTTTTCCTTCCGTTCCACCTCGCTGCTTACGCTTTGCGGCATTGTGGGAAAGACGTTCATCTTCAGTAATGGTATTTTGGGTAGGCAGTGGTACCACATTGCTCTCCACCACCGACGCAGAACCATACTCATCTGCATAAAGCTGCCGTGCTAAAGGATGATGAAGGGGCAGGGACGACTGAATTCGTGGTTTTTGTTCTTCCATAGTTGAGGATGACCACCTGTGCAAACAACGGGTGCTTGCAGCGTTAGTACACCGCAGACACCCACAAAGTAAGTACAAGTGTACCATAGCTGTGAAACATTCAGTGATCTTTTAAGAAATCTGTTTAACTTAGGACTTACGCACTCGCCCCCTAAATCCCCCAATTCTGGGGGACTTTGATCTCTAGCTCCCCCAGAATTGGGGGTTGGGGGCAAATTTCGATTGATTTGCGTAAGTCCTGTAACTGAAGCGATCGCCCTTCATCCTGTTGCCCTGTCTAACCTCCACTGCTAAATTTCCTCTTTAAAAGTGAATCTTATGACCCTCACTGCCGCTCCAATCCACCTACCTGTTCTCGAAGAATTGATTGATGGCTTGCCCAACATCTCCGGCTGGGAAGATGCGCTTGAAAGCGTCACCAGCCAGCAAACGTCAGTATTTTTGCCAGCTACAAACCTAAAGATTGGATCGATAAAATCTGCTTTCGCGATCGCCCTGCACATGCACCAGCCCACCATTCCCGCCGGATGGAATGGCGCATTGATCAACAATTTGCAGCAGATGTTCGAGCATCCCAACGACGGCGACAACCACAACGCGAGCGTGTTTGCCTGGTGCTACTCCCGCATGGCTGAGTTCATTCCCGAACTGGTGGCTCAGGGCTACAATCCCCGCGTCATGCTCGATTATTCTGGCAATTTGCTTTGGGGGTTACGGCAAATGGGGCGCGGCGATGTGCTGGATAACCTAAAACGGATTACCTGCGATCCCACCTATCAGCCCTACGTGGAATGGCTGGGCACGATGTGGGGACATGCTGTGGTGCCTTCCACGCCAATTCCCGATATTAAGTTACATATTCAGGCATGGCAGCATCACTTCGCTGCAATTTTTGGCTGGGATGCGATCGCCCGTGTCAAAGGCTTCTCTCCCCCCGAAATGCATTTACCTAACCATCCCGATACGCTCTACGAATTCATCAAAGCGCTGAAAGAGTGCGGCTATCGCTGGATGATTGTTCAAGAACACTCCGTTGAAACCCTGACAGGCGAGTCTTTAGGTGATAAACATTTGCCTCATCGCTTAATTGCGCGTAACTCCAAAGGCGAAACCACCAGCCTGACGGTATTGGTCAAAACCCAAGGCTCAGATACCAAACTGGTTGCCCAAATGCAGCCCTACTACGAGGCAAAATCTCAAACTAGCGATCGCAGCATTAGCGGCATCTCCATTCCCCCATTGGTTACCCAAATCAGCGATGGCGAAAACGGCGGCGTGATGATGAATGAATTTCCCTCTGCCTTCAAAAAGGTGTGGCACGAAATGAGGCAAAATCCCGATGTTGTGGGGATGACGGGTACTGAATATTTGGAACTAATTGAAGCGGCGGGTGTTAATCCTGACGATTACCCCACCTGTCAACCGATTGGGCAGCACCAAATTTGGCAGCGTGTTTCACTGGACGTTACTCCCGAAGCAGTTGCAGCCGCGATCGCCGATGCTAAACAGGCAACCCCCAACTTTCATATGGAAGGCTCTTCCTGGACAAGTCACATGAGTTGGGTGCAAGGCTACGAAAACGTCCTCACGCCAATGAATCAACTCAGCGCCCGTTTTCACGAAAAGTTCGATCCACTGCTGACAAATCGACCCAATCATCCCGATCAAACATCCGTTACCCGTACCGCTGATTATCGTCAAGCTTTGCTCTACAACCTCTTGCTGCAAACCAGTTGCTTTCGCTATTGGGGACAAGGCACCTGGACTGATCATGCCCGCTCCCTGTTTGAAAAAGGCATGGCAACCATTAGCTAAGGATCACGGATTAAATAACATCGACAACTCCCCTACTCGGATTTATTTAATTTCCATTCCTAAAGACATAAATGAAGAGTAGATAGCCTCATCCAGACTAAACTCATCCACTCTTTATGAGATCCTCTTTCTAGAGATAGATAGCATCATCGGATAAATAGATAGAGAATTTAGGATGGTGTTCCATTATTCCAATCTGTGGGTCAATTAAAGTTGTGCTATTTAAACAGACTTTTTTCACCTGAAGAATATCTACAGCAGACTTAACATGCATTAGGATATTTCATTCAAAATGAACCCCGAAAGAATTTTGGACTCAGCACGGATTTTGGGGTCAAGTGTTGGTCTGCCACTGAGTACAAACTAAATTTCATGACTGAAGCCCTGCCAAAACCAACTGTGATGAATGATGCATCCAATTCGATAGACGACACTGCAATAGACAAACTAGAGGCGGCACCTCTTCCAATCAACGAAGCAGCTCGGTTAGAAGCGCTCAAGCGATACAACATTCTGGATACACCGCCGGAACTAGCGTTCGATCGCATTACCTCCTTGGCAGCTCGTTTATTTGATGTGCCGATCGCCCTCGTTTCGTTAATCGATGCATCAAGAGGTTGGTTCAAGTCTTGCTACGGCTTTGATTTGCGGGAAGTGCAGCGAGATACTACTATTTGCAACTTTACGCTTCTGTCTAATGAGGTTTTAGTCATTCCCGACACGCGACAGGACGATCGCCTTACCTGCAATCCATTTGTGCAAAACGAGCCGGGTCTGCGCTTTTATGCGGGTGCGCCCTTGCTGACCCAAGATGGTTTCAACTTGGGCACCCTCTGTTTATTAGATACAAAACCGCGCCCAACTTTAACCACCGATCAGCAAGCAACCTTAGCCGATCTGGCTGCCATGGTGATGGATGAACTAGAGCTACGCTTAGCCACTCACAAAATTTCTCAGATTGAAGCGGCGTTGGTGGAGGTGACTAAAAGCGTTGCAGTGGTGACTGGCAAAGCATTTTTTGATGCCTTAGTGCAACGCTTCACAAAAGTGCTAGGGGTCGATTATGCCTATGTTGGTTTAGTTAAAGAAGATGACCCGGAAGCCATTCGAGCGATCACCACCTGTGCCCAAGGAGAAATCATCGATAACTTTGAGTATTTGCTGCGAGATACTCCCTGTGAAGCGGTGATCCAGAAACGCAAGTTGTGTCGTTATCCCCATAGCGTTCAGACTTTGTTTCCCAATACGCTACTGCTGGCACCCCTCGGCGTGGAGAGCTATGCAGCCATGCCGATCTTTGACTCGGCTGGTGTACCTCTAGGAATTTTAGGCATCATGCATAGCAAGCCGTTAGAAAATGTGCAGCTTGCAGAATCCCTGTTGACGATCTTTGCGCTCCGAGTTGCGACGGAGCTAGAGCGCCAGCAGGCGGAAGCAACACGGCAACAGGCTCAGCGAAATTTAGAACATCAGGTGATCCAGCGAACCGCAGCGCTCTCTAAAACAAACCAACTCCTGTCGTTGGAGGTGATAGACCGCCAGCAAGCCGAAGCCACCTTGCAACAAGAACAAGAAGTGCTGAAAATACTGCTGGATAATGTGCAGGCAGGTATTGTTACCTGTAATGCGGACGGCATTTTGACGTTGTTTAATCAAGCGGCACGCAGCTTTCATGGCTTACCAGAGCAACCGTTGCCGTCTGAGCAGTGGGCAGAGCATTATGACCTGTATCTGCCGGATGGCAAAACTCGAATGGCTCAAGCGGATATCCCGCTATTTCGAGCCTTGCAAGGAGAGATCGTTAACCAAGTTGAGATGGTGATTGCACCGAAGCAAGGAATGGCGCGATCGCTGTTGGCTAGCGGACAAACCCTCGCCGATGCCCAAGGAAACAAACAGGGCGCAGTAGTGGTGATGCATGACATTACCGAACACAAACAGGCAGAAGCAGTGCGCTTAAGCCTCGCAGAAGAACGCGCGCAACTCATCCGCCAACAGGTTCAAGAACAGACTGCCCGGTTGGAAGCTGAAGCAGATCAGCAGCGATCGGCGTTTCTCGTTGCTATCAGTATGGCACTGGCAGCTTCATTAGACTACGAATCGACTTTGAAGAGCGTGGCTGATGTGGTCGTGCCGTATTTTGCAGATTGGTGCGCGATCGACCTATGGCAAAATCAATCAATTGAGCGGGTCGCGATCGCTCACCGTGATCCAGAGAAGGTGAAATTAGGCTGGGAACTCCAGCGAAAATATCCTAAACGGTTAGATGATGCGGCGGGAATCGCCAGGGTTCTCCGAACGGGGCAGGCTTATATGGTGGCTAAGATCCCAGATGATGCCCTTTCAGCGATCGCCCAAGATGCCGAACATCTGAAGATTTTGCGCGAACTGGGCTTAAAATCTCGCATTATCTCGCCATTGATTGCTCGCGGGCAAATTTTAGGCACAATTTCGTTTGTGACGGCTGAATCCAATCGCCATTACAGCCAAGTTGATCTGGCGTTAGCAGAAGATATTGCCCATCGCGCCGCCATCTCCATTGATAATGCTCGGCTTTATAGAGAAGCTCAGCAGGCACAACAAGCCGCAGAGCGATCGGCAGAGCGCATTGCTAGGCTTCAATCCGTTACGGCTGCTTTTTCCGAGTCCGTCACCCCCGATCAGGTAGCTCAAGTCATTGCCGATCAAGGGATTGCTGCACTGGGCGCTAATTTTGCGATCGTTGCTTTGCTGAATGAAGCGGCGGCTGAGCTAGAAATTGTCCGCCTAGTGGGTGATCAGTTATCCCAAAGTCAGGGGAACCAGCGATTTTCTCTCAATGCTCCGATGCCTTTGGCAGAAACCGTGCGAACAGGACAGCCGATTTGGGCAGAGCCGCCCGAATTACGAGCCGTTGGTGATCCGCATTTAGCTGAAATGTATACTCAACAAAATTTTGGTGCCTGGATTTCGATCCCCTTAATGGTGGAAGGGCACGCCGTTGGCGGGATGTCTCTAGGCTTTACTGAGCCACAGTTGCTGGATGAAGAGCAGCAAACCTTTATTCTATCGTTGGCTCAACAGTGCGCCCAGGCGATCGCCCGTGCCCATCTTTACGAATCTGAACGAACCGCCCGAAATGACGCGGTACGCGAAGCAGCCCGCAGCGCCAAAGCAAATCGCGTCAAAGATGAGTTTTTAGCCGTGTTATCTCACGAATTGAGAACTCCTCTAAACCCGATTTTAGGGTGGGCGGGACTCCTTCGCACAGGCAAATTAGAT
>Ga0209181_10009564_pt1 | contig 12724 bp, 8 predicted proteins | sample MAT05_FD_187208 | JGI IMG/M metagenome (GOLD analysis project Ga0209181, IMG submission 187208) | Freshwater microbial communities from Lake Fryxell liftoff mats and glacier meltwater in Antarctica - MAT-05 (SPAdes) (version 2) | ecosystem: Environmental > Aquatic > Freshwater > Ice > Liftoff... | reverse complement strand
CCAAGGGGTTGGAATCGGCAAGTCGACTTGAGTTTTACTTGGTCGCTTTTTCCAGTTCGACAAATCGGCCCAGGATGGCCAGTGCCAGCAGCGCTAACATCGCAAAACCTGCGCCAAGCAACAAGGCCGGCGCCGGCCCGATGAGGTCCCAGACGACGCCTGTAAGAAGACTTGCAATCAAGGTTGTCGCTCCCGTCAACGCATAGAACAGACCCATCGCCGCACCGCGATGCTCTTTAGGAGCATGATCGGCTATCAACGCTTTGTTGATACCGTCGGTCAACGCCATATACACACCGTAAAAAGCCATCAGTGGCCACATGCCCCAGGCGTACGAATTAGGGAGTAATGCAAAGCCAACATACGAAGCAGCATAGATGGACCAGCCTGTTGCGATGATCCGCCACCTGCCGATGCGATCACTTAGAACACCCAGCGGATAGGACAACGCGGAATACGTAACATTAAACAAGGCATAAACCAAGACGATCGACCAAGACGAGTACCCAAGGTCACGGGCCCTCAAAAGTAGGAACGTGTCACTGCTGTTCGCTAACGAGAACAGAATCAACACACCCAGCACCGCCCAATACGAACCAGGCAGATGAAACCAGCCAGACTTTTTTCTCGCTAGGCTGGTTGGTGTGGGTGATTCTTCGTCGCCGCTCATGACCGACGAATCGCGCTGATCGCTAACTACGGCAGGAGCATCGTGCACGAAGAAGGTGAGCGCCAGCGAAGCGAGGCCTAACACGGAGCTGAATCCGAATATCGCTCGATAGACCCAGGCGGGCGAATCGACAATTTTGGTGGACACGCCGACGCTTGAATCGAACCTCGGAGAATCGGTCAACCACCACAACAGGAAGGCGGCAAGCAACACACCCACCAAAGCACCTGCCGTATCAAGGGCTCGATGGAGACCGAATGCTCGTCCGCGTTGTTCCGCCGAAACTGCGTCCGCAATCAGCGCGTCGCGCGGGGCACCGCGCAGTCCTTTACCAAAGCGATCTAAAATCCTTCCGAAGACAACCATGGGCCAAACGGTTGCCAATGCCACAATCGCCTTACCAAGTACAGGCAGGCCGTAACCGATTCGGATCCATCGTACCCGTCCTCCTCCCTTTCCTTTGCGATCGCTTCGAATTCCCGCGTATGCCGACATCAATGAAACAATGAGGACGGCGACTCCCTCCATCGCACCCAATTGAGTCTTGGACGATCCAAGCACACCGATCAGGAACAGAGGCAATAGTGGGTACATCATCTCGCCTGAAATGTCAGCCAGGAAGGAGACAAAGCTCAAGATCCAAACGGAGCGTGGCAGCGGACGTTTCTTAAGTGGACTCACTAGGTTTGCAATTCCAGAACTGAGGATGGATTCGTATTTGTAAGTCGTATCAAAGACTCCCGTATTTGAGACTGAACGTTGAGCGTCCACCACCCGTAAAAGCATTTCTGAGCTTGAATTAGCTGCTCGCTTTCTTGAGCAAGTTCTTTCGTAAGCTCGCATCGATCGACACTTCTTGGGCAGGTTGCGAGCCATTTGTTGAGCCGGGATATGGCAACGGCGCGATCATTGATTTTCCCAAGTAGATCTTGCAGCTCTTGGATGCGTGGGTAGACGGAGTCCTTCAATTCGACAGGGAGGGCTGGTGCAAGCAGCTCCATGGCGTAGCGTAGGTTTTTGACCCTGATTCGGAAGCGATGCATGGCTCGAAGGTCATTCTGGTCGCTGGGAAACGCTTGGCTGAAACGGTCGGTAACGCATCTCATCGCTGCTTGAGCCCAGTTTCCAAACGATTGAGCCGACTCGCCATTGTCGGAAACACTTTGAAGCAAATTCTTAAGCAGTTTCTCCAATCGTCTATGTTTGTGCATGCGACGAAAGCATCGATGGATTGGTCGCTGGGCTTTCTCGCGCCGCCGTCGTATTCTGGCCTCAAGAGAATTCGATATTATGGATTCTTGCGGCATGATCTGCCCCAAAAGGACATCTAGATCGCGAGCTTCACCAGCCACATCGCGTATTCTCTCAAGCTTCTTTCGAAGACGTCGCAATTGTTTTTTGGGTAGGAATTTCTTGTAGAGGGTGATTGCCGCCATCGATCGTCGAGTCCAAACTCTTAGTAGGTGAACATATTCCAAGTTCTCGTCAGAATGTTCCGAAGCTAACGGCAAGAATTCCATAACGGCCTGCACTCGATGTTGCAATGAACTTCGGGCTGCATCTGCGACGGTACTTTCCGACGTGAGTCCTTCGATCCATTTATCAAAACGCTTAGCAGCGGTCATTTTGGAAAGAGCATTTTCTTGAGCTCAACCAGGGTGACTGGGATCAAGCTCAATAGTAGAATCATTGGTAAATCGGACCAGGGCATCGCTTGCAACCCCAATATTTCAGCCGACCATGGAATTGTAATCGCCGCGAGTTGAATCGCCACTGATCCCACCATTGCAAAGACTAAAAAGGGATTCGAAAATAGCCCAACACTCGGCATGATACGGTCAAGATCACGACAGGCCATCGAATAGAATATCTGGGTCAACGTCAGAATACAGAAGGCGACCGCGCGCGCTTCGTCCAGTCTTTCGGGCGTACCTTGATAGCTCCACGCAAAACCTGTCAAAGTAACGATGGCCATGAGCAGTCCGTGCACCAGAATCACCCGCCCGCTTTCCCAGTTGAGAATCGATTCGTTGATGGGCCGTGGAGGCCGGGTCATTAAATCCTTGCCCAACGGTTCGCTCGCCAAGGCGAGTGCCGGAATGCCATCGGTTACCAAATTGATCCAAAGGATTTGGATGGCCAAGAGGGGTGACGGCCATCCAATCAGCGAGGCGGCAAACATGAACATCACTTCACTCGAGTTGCATGCGAGCAAGAATTGAAGGAACTTACGGATGTTTTCGTAAATCCCACGTCCCTCCTCTACGGCGTTCACGATCGACACGAAATTATCGTCCGTCAACACCATGTCAGCGGCCTCCTTAGCGACATCTGTACCTGTGATCCCCATCACGACACCGATATCTGCCGCCTTGACGGCTGGGGCATCGTTCACCCCGTCGCCGGTCATCGCTACAATATGACCATGGCTTTTCCATGCGTTGACGACGCGCAATTTGTGTTCTGCAGTGACGCGAGCGACAACGGAATAGTCCATGATTTTCTTGGCAAGATCTCTTTCCGAATTGCTGTCGATGGCAGAACCTACCATCACCCGGATGTCGGACTCTGCGATGCCAACCTCTTTGGCAATAGCGATGGCTGTCTCAGGGTGATCGCCGGTGATCATGATGGGTCGGATACCAGCATTTCGGCAACGCTGGACCGCTTCTTTGGCTTCGCGGCGAGGTGGATCGAGCATGCCGATCAGTCCGATGAATGTTAAATCCGATTCGGATTGCCAATCGGCTGGGGACTCGGACACCTTCCGATATCCAACGGCCAAGACTCGAAGTGCCTCGGAAGCCATTTCTGAGTTGCGTTCCAATACTCGCTGGCGGTGTTCGTCGAGCAATGCAACCGAATCGCATTCTTGAAGATAATGCGACGAGACTGCGAGCACCTCTTCCGGTGCTCCCTTTACAATCATCAAAAGCCCACCCGACTCATCTCGGTAGACCTGCGACATCCGTTTGCGGTCCGATTCGAAAGGATTTTCATGGACCAAATCATCAAGCGTCCAACCAGACACCACCCCTGCTTTGGCTGCAACGACCTTCAAGGCGATCTCCGTTGGGTCACCAAGCGAAGTCGCTGGTTTTGAGGCTGTTTCGCGCGACCAAATCGCGTTGTTGCAACCGTCGGCGTATTGCAATAGACGCACGAGCGTCTCCGGGTGGCCTGCTGCATTAGGTGAATCCGTCGATGCTTTCAAAAGATGGATATCTCCTTTTGAAGAATACCCCTGTCCGTCGACCCGCCAAGTGCGATCGAGAACCCATAATTTACGAACCGTCATTTCATTTTGTGTCAAGGTTCCTGTCTTGTCCGTACAGATGACCGTAACACATCCGAGTGTTTCAACGCTGGGCAGCTTTCGAATCAGGGCGTTGCGTTTGGCCATACGTTGCATACCAATTGCAAGCGTGACGGTGACCACGGCAGGCAATCCTTCCGGTATGGCTGCCACTGCCAAACTAACACTTGTCAATAAGACGTCAACGAGTTTGCCACCTCGCAACCATTGCAGTACAAAAATCACGGCCACCAGCGACAAACATACCCGGACGAGAATGCCTCCCAATTCGGCAAGCCTCCGCTGTAGCGGAGTCTGGTCTGCCTCCGTTTGCTGTAGTAACCGAGCAATACCCCCGATTTCGGTGTTCATTCCGGTAGCGGTTACGATTGCAGTCGCTTTCCCGGCCGTAACTGATGTCCCTGCGAACAAGCTGTTAACGCGATCTGCCAGTGGTGTGCCGGGTGGGAGTTCTGTATTGGCTCGCTTGAAGACCGGGGTAGATTCACCGGTGAGCGAAGACTCCAGCGTCTGCAATCCGAATTCGTCGACCAATCGTGCGTCTGCAGGCATCCGATCTCCCGCTTCTAACGAGATAATGTCTCCAACGACGAGTTGTTCTGCCGGGATCAAGGTGGTGATTCCGTCTCGTTTCGTTTTTGACTGAGGCGCGGACAATCGATTTAAGGCACCCATTGCCTGTTCCGCGCGCTGCTCTTGGAAAAAACCGAGCAGAGCGTTCAGCACAACAATTGCCAGGATCGCAGCGGTATCGATCCAATCCCCAAGAAATCCAGCAATGATCGCAGCGGCAATCAACAATGCGATCATCCGATTATAAAACTGGGAAGCCAGTCGCTTCCACCAAGGGGCTGTCTTGGCCATTTGCAAGACGTTTTTTCCATCGCGAGCGAGCCGATCTGCCGCATCCTTTTGAGACAATCCATTGCGGATATCGCTACCAAGCGAAGCGACGAGGGAGGCCAAGGGTTGATCGTACATGACTGGCTCTATGCTTCAATGCGGAAGCTGAACTCGTGAGAATTCAGCGATTTCTGAATGTCCGCGAGTTCGGCTGCCGTGAAATTAGATCGACGATCCCTCATTCTATCTTTTTTCTTATTAACAGAACGGAACACGGAGCATGATGCAGGATAAAACGCGAAACACTTCCTAAAAAGAAGCGACCGATGGCGGATCGCCCCTTGTCCCCTAGGACGACGATATCCGTTGGGTGTTTCTCGATGAAATCAAGAATGCAACTCCCGACATGCACTTTTTCAAACACATGTTTTTCAATATTGGCAGAAGTTGATTCCAGTTGTTTTGCCAACCGATCCATCGCGAATTTCGTCTCCTGAGTGATTTGGGCATCGTACTCAAAAGCCGGTTCCAGCAAGTAGGGATGTTCGATCACCGAGACCAACTCGAGCTTTGTTTCTTTCGGGAGGCCAAGCCCGCTGACTTGAGCTGCAATTTGGTCATCCACGTCGGAGCAGTCCGATGCGATGGTAAGATGCGGCGGTTGGCCCTCTTTGGAATGCGACTCATGTTTGCCGCGTACGACCAGTACAGAACAGGGCGCATGACGCGCGACGGTTTCGCTAGTGCTTCCAAGAAGCATGCGAGTCAATTGACTTCGACCATGTGCACCAAGCACGATGAGATCCGCTTTGGATTCTTTCGCAACCTTGGTGATCTCGTCAGCGGGCTGCCCCAAGCAAGGCACTTGGACAGCCTCCAGCCCGGCTTCCTGAAGGATGGCTTCTGCACGCTGAAACGAGTCGAGAGCTAGAGCTGATTCCAGTCGGACGAACTCATCGTGGACCTTGGCTGGCACCATGCCGTAGACTTGAAAACTTCCGACGGTAATGATTTCGTACGATCGACTGTGTGCGATCGGCAAGCGGGAGAACCAACGGAGGGATTGTTCTGCGGATTCGGAGCCATCCGTGGTGAGAAGCACTTTCATTTTCAAACTCGTTTCTAAGATGGTTAGAATTTGGTTACGGTCGTTCTTATTTGGGGTTGATCGTCGGCTTGTCCCTCATGCTTCAATGGCAAACCGAAAGTAATTCTCCGCTCAATGTTATTCTCAATAGTTGCTTCCATCAATGGTCACTTCCAACTCATCGGCGGTCAATGGTTGTTGAGTCAACAGTTGATTGGCCAGAATTGCCAAGGTCGCGTCCGACGCATCGTTTTGCGTCAACCTTCGATGGGTTATGCGTTTCTTCAGAGTTTCTTCATCCAATGGAAAGTCAACGATGCGAAAATCGGCTCCCTCTGAGTTCGCCAACATTTGAAAACGCCGCCGATCGGATTGTTTTAAAAAGGTTGCATCGACCACCACAGGGAAGTCGGCTCGCAGGATGTCCTTTGCGACATCGAATAGTCGGCGATAGGTCGCCTCCGATGCCGTGGGAGAGTACATGCCCTCGCCCGGTTCGTTGCCCGATTGCGTTGTGCCTGATGTTTTGAAGAGCCTCTTGCGTTCGACATCTGAGCGAATTCGAACCGCACCTTCCTTTTCGATGATCCTTTGACTTGCCGTCGTTTTGCCGCTTCCACTTACACCATGAGTGATCCACAGATGTCGCTTGACCGGCTTGATCATTCGATTGGCAAGTTGGATGTACTCCCTGGCTGGAGCCATTTGTTCTGAGTCCAGACGCTGCACTTGGTTCAATTGCCGAGCGCGCATCACCGCAATCTTGGCTCGCACCATGGCTCGGTATACAAGGTACCATCGCAACACCAACAACGATCGATAGTCACCTGTTTGTTCCAAATAGGCATTCAGAAAAATCGCTGACAAATCTGCATGTCCTCGCTCATCAAGATCCATTATCAAAAAGCTGACATCACTAGAAACGTCAATCCGTGAGTATTCGAAATTGAATTCGATGCCGTCGAATGGCACCCAAAGTCCAGCCCAAAAAACGACGTTGTCGCAGTGCAGATCCCCATGGCATTCCCGAATAAACCCGTCGAACATTCGGCTCCGAAATTGCGACTGATAGCTTTTAAAAAAAGCCGTGGTCCAACTTTCTAGACGTAGAAGCATTGGATCCAACTGGAGCAAAGGTTCACCAAGCAGAAAATTAAAATTCTCTTTGGCTTGATCAAAAACCCTGGAAACTATTTCCCCGGCTGGCCGATCAAGCCTCCATGCAACCGCGTGGAAGCCTGCAATGCTTGAAGCCAGTTGGATCATGTGTTCTCTCGTGACGAGATTCTCTCTCAGTTGCCTGCTAAGCAACGCGTTCTCAGGGAATCGCCGCATCCGGACTGCGAATTCGATGGGCTGCGCATCGCCGTCCATACGGATTTGACCATCCTCAAACGTAACCGGAACGACGTCGAGATACAGACCCGTTGCATAGCGGTTTCCTAGCCTCAGTTCTTCACAACATGCGTGATGCCGTTTCGGAAGGGTTCCGTAATCGAGAAAGTCCGTTACGATCGGCTTCTTTATCTTGTAAGCAAAATTCCCAGCAAGCAACACCCAGGAAATATGCGTCTCATGCAAGACGACTGGTCCGGTTACGGAGTGAACGTATGCCAACGGATCTCGTAGCGATTCAATTAAGGCATCGTGTGCCAGAACGTTGTTATCGATTGCACTGTTCATTTTACTGCCTTCGGATCGCGTTTCAGAAGTGCAGAACAGTCGGGTTTATGCACGATTTCTTGCGTCGCACTTACTTACGACGGTCGTTTCAAAGATCGCGGCCAACAGTTCGCTCGATGTCCAATGTCAGCGTGTTACCATGCACGTGAACGTTAATGTCTTTGGCTTGAAGCCCCGGTGCATCCATTTTGATCATGAATGAGTTTTCCGACTCGACGACATCCAAAGGGGGCGACATGGACTGCGAAAGCCAGTTGGATTGACTGTTGCCCCAAAAATTAGAAATCAAATCGTCCATTTCCTTACGCAACAACGAAAATGAGTCTCGAGGATTCCCAGCGGATGTGGAACGAGTGGGAGTAAGTGTTGTGGCCATGACGTATCTCCAAAATTCTAATCGTCCGACAGGCTAAAATCCGTTCACCGCACCGCGCGGCTGGTTTGCTTGCCCTAGTTAACACCACATGAAGCAAAACAAGTACCAAACGGTTCGCGTTTGGCTTTATTCGCCGAAGCCTATGCAAAAGACGAAGCCCATGTTTGCAAACATGCGCCAATTTGACACAGGGTAATGAGCGAAAGTAGTCAATTGTGATGTGCATCGATAGCTAGATAAAATGGGCATACAAGAGAAAGGGAAGTAATCAATCGATGTTACATCCGGGCTGGACATACGCTGAAGTCAAGTTTGGACAAAATCCGATTCTCTCTTTATTGTCACAAGATATGCGGGGTCATTCATTAGTTTGGAAGCAAGCATGAAATCAAAACGAACTTGGATTTGGATTGCGGGTGGGGTGATGCTTGTGTCGGGCGCGAGAATGTTGGCCGGGGACCGGACGAACAACAACCCACAAGAGATAAACCTCCCGGGATTGATGTTGGCCAAGCTGGCCAGCACGCAGAGAGTAGTGAACGGCCTATCCCGTTTGCGGAAGAAGAGTTGGAACGCTCTGCCATGCCAATAGTTCGAAGGTAGCCTAGAAAACTGGAAGGGCTTGTTCGTCGCAACAAAGACTATCAAGCTCAGCTTCATAGTTTCGAATTGGCCAATCAAGAACTTGTACGCCATTCACAACGCCGCAACGTGAAGGGTGCGACTCTAGCCTTCAACCAGTCAACGACCAGTTGTGTCGCATGCCATTCCCTGCTCCGCGAAGGAATCGAATAGATACCTTAGATCATCTCGGCACAGGAAAGCCGATCGGTTTTCTAGCGATCGTCGATGCGGAGTAACCGGCATCGGAATTTAGGGCGAACGTCATCGCCCCGTTTGCGGAAAGCGTTTTCGGACGAGCGTTCGATTCGCACCTTGGCGGATTGAACTTATTGCTTGGAGTGAAGAAATCTAGCCAGTGTGGCTGATGCTACTTCGCTGCCGAGTTTCAGGCCGGCGGTGTTGTCAAAGTTGAAGTGAATGCCGCCGTAGATTCGGCTCATGCCAGCCTCTTCCGCAGCTTGCGTAAAACTGCCAAACTGGCGAGTGACGATTTGCGATGCATCCAACGGGCGCTGCTCTGGCGCCGCATGCCCATCCGTTTGACTTGCAAAGGATGTTGCATCGCCGAAAAGGCTCGCTAGTACAGCACTGGCAGCGCCACTGAAGGTGCTGTGACCAGATGTGTACGCTGGGAATGGCGGCGTCTTGAGCAATGGAATCCACGTCGAGTTGCTGGTCGTTGCCGCATTGCCATCCTGATCCGCTTGCCTTATCGCATCGATGGGTCGCCATAAATCATAGTGGTACTTGGCATCCCAAGATGCAATACCGGCATCTGCCATCGCAATATTCATGAGCGCAAAGGTGCGGGCTGTTTCGAGCAAATTGGTTTGTTTTGCCAACGTCACATCCGTCGCGATTCGGTTCCAATGACCAGGCGGAGTTGCCGTGCCTGCACCATCGGCCCAGAAGAGAGCGATCTCGGTTTGCTCGGCCGTGCGCTGGCTGCTTTGATGCCCGCCGTTGCGCATCACTTGGTCAACGGCAGCGGCGTACTCGGGACTATCGAGTGCAGGTGGTGGAGCGGAGCGAAACTCGCTCGCCGAAGTCAACGCAAACGGCTTCACGTTGGGCCATTGAGCTAGTAGCGGCGGCAAATAGTCGGGGAAAGTCCGTTGCCAATGCCCGGCCGCATTCGTGGGTGTGTAACTCGATTTGCTTTGAGCTCCGTCGTTGGTCCGGGCAGCGAGAATCGCTTGCGCCGCCAGCTTGCCGAGACTGACGCCAGAATCGCGGGCGGCCGCGTTGGTTTCTTGACTTAGCGTTTCACTCAAAGACGCTTGCCACACGGCGAGTTCATCATTGGCGTTGTACAGCACCTTGGCAACCTCAAATGCAGCCGATGCAGCCGCCGCATTCTCGGATGCGTTAGGCTGAGGTGTCGTTTGAAACACGTAGCCCGTGTACTTGCCAGTGACCGCATTAACAGCATCGAACATGGCCGTTTGAATCATGGCTAAGTTACGAGCCACCATCGGAGGCTGGGACGGGACAATGCGATTCGAGTACGGATCGTTCGAGGTCGTGGTCCATTGCCGGACGATATCGAGGGCTACCGCATTCCAATCTTGGATCGTATTGCCGCGACGAACCTCCAACTTCAACTCGGATTGACGTCCCAAATCGTCGGTAGCTTTCACGCGTACCGTTTGCATCCCCTGCGCGACAGGCAAGTCGAAATTGAATATTCCTTGACTGTCCGCGACGACCGTGGCAACCGATTCGCTCGTACTCTCGATCGAGACTTTAAGAGATGAGTTGGCCAGTGTTTGACCGCGAATCGCTACCCGGTCGACTAGGACGACGCCATTGCTGTTCGGATCCGAATCAGGAGTCAGTCCACCAACGATGCTGGGCTGACGGTCGCCGAGTGCGTTGATCGCATTGATCACCGAAAGCACATCGAGCGGCGTTAATGAACCATCGCCATTGACATCGCAATAGGGCTCGGTGCTTGCAACAGAGCGAGGCGGCAAGACGCGTATGCCTGATGCGTTGATCGAATTGACCAAAATCAATGCATCCAGAGGAGTCACGAGGCCAGAACGGTCCACGTCGCGAATGAGCGCGAGATTTTGCCAATCGCTTGCCAGCAACTGGCGCGATTCTAGTTGCTCAATGGTTCTTTGAATGCGTTTCATGTTCATTTACTCGATAAGGCTTTATACTCGATTTGCATCAAGCCAAGTGTACTAAATTCGAAGCCATGACCTTTGAGGACGTCTCGCTTTAAAACGCCTCGATGGGCTTGCCCCAAACGGCGTGGACTTAAGTGGAACTCGTAGCGGAAGCCGCGTAGGCTTTCGGCAAATTGCAATGCCGACCGAAACTCTTGGCGAGTTCCGCTACGTTAAGTCCACGCCATTCGGGCTTTTCTATGCTTTGATCCATTGGGCGTAACGGTTCGCGGCTAGGATCGAACCCGTCAACCATTTCCCGCATTCCCCTCACAGGCGTTGGCCTGAGAGGGGAATGCGGGCGTTCGTGGAGGACACACTTCCTAGCTGTGATCCTTATTCACCAACTAGACGAGCTGGTTGGGGTCTCAATCCCGGACTGAGGACAGTCGAATCAAGCCAAAGTGTACTGTTGCAATCAAAGAGGCCTGACCGGCCTGACCCCTTTCCCGTTCTCATTCGCTACCTTCCTCCGGCTTGCGCCGACGCACCCTGACCCCTTTTTTCCTGACCACCTTTGTTCCCACCCCACTGTCATCTCGGACAGTGTCGATTCAGGTATGCTTCGAGATCGGCGCGTTTTCTCCTTGCTGCTCTTTCTCTATCTCTGGTTGCTGCTTGTTCTTCTTGATATCTTTTAAGCTCCCGTTTCAAATGATTATCTTTTGCGTCGTCGTTACCTTTCTTCCTCTGTTTTTCTGCTTTTTGTTCGAAGCCAGTTCGGCCAGTGAGTGGGTCCCAGAGTCTATCCTCGAATGACTTGGATTGACTTCCCGATGCTTGACTGCCCAACGGGTTTTGATTTGGGCTACCCTTTGGCTTATCATTAGTTGCGCTTCCCTTATCCTGAGGCTTCGGGTAACTATCTTTTATAGCGTTTGTAAATAAAATAATCGGTATAGTGATGGCTAGTCCGATCCCGATAGGCACAAGCGGATTCTTACCGGTTGGATCCGTTAAGTCGACAGGCCGGTTCGTTACGTATCGGTGAATATTTACGTCACCCGCTTCGAATCCGATTGGGTCTTCACTGATAAACCGACCGATCGCGGCGTCATAATACCTCGCGCGGTTGTATTGCAATCCGGTTTCCGCATCGAATTCTCGTCCGGTGTACTTGTACCGCGTATCAAGTGCGGGGTTGGATTCGGAAATGACATTGCCGTAGCTGTCGTACTTGATGTGATTCACAACTTGACCACTGTTGCTTACAAGATCGCGGACGGTTCCTAGATGGTCCGTCAGCATCCATTGAACATCGCCGGTCGATGATTCTTGTGCCAGAACTTTATCGACGGCTGGACCGTGTAGGTACCGCATCGACTTGACCGGTGAACCTGGACCAGAACCATCTGAATCGACTAAGTCCGCGATGACGTCTTGACCATCGTAGACAAAGTAAGTGATTGTCCCATCGATCGCGTCTGCCGGCGTCTTGTCGACGTTCATCGCGATTCGTCGATTCAGGAGATCATAGGTGTACTTGACGATTTGTGTGGCTGCACCCGCGGCGCTGGGGCGATCGGACACTTGCACGAGCCGGTTGCGGTGGTCGTATGCGAATTCTCGAACGGCACCGCTGGCAATGGTGACTCGGCGAACCATGTTGCCAACGTCGTTATAGGAATAATTGTAAGTGCCATCGCTCTCGAGCCGATTCGCAACTCCGGTCTTATACCCTGCGCCATGCAAACTCGACGCGGTACGATTTCCCGTCGCATCGTAAGCGTAGGTTTCATCAGGATTCGCAACGTCCGCGTGATTCGCACCGGTCAATTGATCGCGGCTGTCGTAAGTATAGTTTGTGGCTCCGTCGATGTCGGTGATCCGTGTGATGCGACTGTTCGTATCGTATTGATAGCTGAAGGAGTTGAGTACGACACTGGCCGCATTGCGATGCGTAATACTCGTTGGGCGCTGCAACGTGTCGAAGGCATAGGTGGTTGCC